>JGI24694J35173_10001523_pt1 | contig 20618 bp, 18 predicted proteins | sample TergutCo191P1_FD_35173 | JGI IMG/M metagenome (IMG submission 35173) | reverse complement strand
TTGGAAATGCCGGAAATCTTTATGAGTTCCGAGGCTTTGAATATGGCAGCGGCATCGTATATTTTGCCAACCGGCCATGCAGATATGTCTTCTGCTTCAAATTCGTAGATATGGCGAGGCACAGTAACTTCCTTTGGGCTTTCCCAAGGGCTGCTCTCAGTGCGTTTGCCTTCTTTCTTTTCGCCGGAGGCTTTTTCCAACTCTGGTACAAGGTGCTTAAACTGCATGGCGTAAGACTTTGTTGTTCTTTGAACTTTTTGTTCGCCAAAAGCCACTTGAACTGCAGCATAGCCGTCTTTTTCTTTTGTTCTATGAAGAACAACAGTGCAAGGGCCCGCTTCCAGCACCGTAACGGGGACTGAGTCTCCATCTTCGGTGAATATGCGGGTCATGCCCAATTTTTTTGCAAGTATTCCATTCATACAAAACTCTTTTTAACAATTCCTTACATAGATTTTACATCTATTTCCACACCTGACGGTATATCTATTTTTGATAGAGCGTCCGTAGCTTGCGGAGATAGATTGTACATATCAATTAATCTTTTATGTGTCCTAGATTCAAACTGCTCGCGAGAAGTTTTATCTACGTGAGGTCCGCGCAACACCGTGTATTTTTGAATTTTTACGGGCAGAGGTATGGGACCCGATACTCTGGCACCCATATCTCGTGCTATTTTAACCAATTTTGAAGACACCTGGTCTAACAAACGGTGGTCAAAAGAGCAGAGACGAAAACGAACCGGTTTTTCTCTGCGAATTGCGCCTTGTGCACTTTTCTCTTTCACTAGCTTAACCCCTTATTTAATAACATCCACAACGGCACCAGCGCCGACTGTTCTGCCGCCTTCGCGAATGGCGAAGCGCAAGTCCTTGTCCATTGCGACTGGGGCGATGAGCTCGACCTCAATGGCAACATTGTCGCCGGGCATGACAAGCTCGACGCCATCGGGAAGCTTGATGGTCCCGGTCACATCGGTTGTCCTGAAATAGAACTGGGGGCGGTAGCCGTTGGCGAAATTGGTGTGGCGGCCGCCTTCTTCCTTGGTCAATACATAAATCTGGGCCTTGAAGTTGGTGTGGGGGGTGATGGAGCCGGGGGCGGCAAGAACCTGGCCACGCTCCACATCGTTCTTCTCTGCGCCACGCAAAAGCAAGCCTACATTGTCGCCGGCCTGGGCGTCGTCAAGCAGTTTGCGGAACATCTCCACGCCGGTCACCACGAATTCCTTGGTCTCGCCGAAGCCGACACGCTGGACCTTGTCGTTGACGGAAACACGGCCGCGCTCTATGCGGCCGGTGGCAACGGTGCCGCGGCCGGAGATGGAGAATACGTCTTCTATGGGCATGAGGAAGGGTTTCTCTACATCGCGCTTGGGAAGAGGGATGAACTCGTCGCAAGCCTTCATCAATTCCATTATCTTTTCTGTGTATGTCGCGTCGCCTTCCAACGCCTTGAGGCCGGAGCCCCTGATTATCGGCGTGTCGTCGCCGGGGAACTCGTACTTGTTGAGCAAGTCACGGATTTCCATCTCAACTATGTCTAGGAGCTCTGGGTCGTCGACCATGTCGACCTTGTTCATGAACACGACTATCGCNGGAACGCCNACCTGGCGGGCAAGGAGAACGTGCTCCCTGGTCTGAGGCATGGAGCCGTCCGTGGCGGCTACCACGAGGATGGCTCCGTCCATCTGGGCGGCGCCAGTCACCATGTTCTTGACATAGTCAGCGTGGCCCGGGCAGTCTACGTGGGCGTAGTGGCGATTCTCGCTCTGGTATTCCACATGGGAGGTGTTTATGGTGATGCCTCGGGCTTTCTCCTCGGGGGCGTTGTCTATCTCGTCAAATTTCTTCGCGCTCGCGAGGCCCTTGGCCGCAAGGGTCGTGCAGATCGCTGCCGTGAGCGTGGTCTTGCCATGGTCCACATGACCAATGGTGCCGATGTTGCAGTGAGGCTTGGTGCGCTCGAATTTCTCTTTTGCCATAATGTACCTCTTCTTCCCAGAAGGTTGTTGCTTCTTGACACTTAATCCAATAGGCAGAGGAAGCGTTACCTTTTGGAAGGGATAACAAATATAGAAAGATTTTACGAACTTGTCAAGGGGAAACGGCGATTTTTTTTATTTTTTCGTAAAAACGGCGATTTTCGACGAAAAACGGGGTTTTTCTATTTTCAAAGTAATCCATATATCTCTGTTCTTAATTGCCCAAGTTTTTGATACTCAATGTAATCCCAGGAATCTTCATAGGAATATCGCTTAGTGGCAAGCTCCCAAGCCAGTGACCAGTCATTTATTTGCGATGGCACTTTTTCATCCGATTGCTCGGGTAATTTGTTCAAAGCCTCCAATGCCCTGCTGCAATATTTCTTAACACCGACATGATCCTCATTTTGAAGGCATGCTTTTGCTTTTTCAAAATATGCCTCTGCGCATATCAGGCAAAGCCTGAACCACAAATATGGCCTGATGCCCGACTTAAACAATTCATAGTCTTCAATGGCTTTGTCATAGCAGCCGTTTTTCAAATAAGCCTCGGCACGCACAACCACAGTGTTTTTGCCATACATTTCAAGCCCAATAGCGTCTATTACCTTTGTACAGTCCTTTATGGCATTGGCGTAATCCCCTTTGTCAAGATAAATTTCCGCCCGCCAGAAATAAGGCTCCAGCAAATTGAGGTTCATGTATAAAATTTTGCGTTCATTTGATTCAGGTTCAAGAAACAAATCAGCTACATTTATTTTTTCAATCAATGCTATTGCTTTCATCAATTCTTCAAGGTATTTATCGGTATTTTCTTTTTGCCGTGGCATATGTCTATCTTTTCTATTGTAAACCCGCCCCAGCATTAATATATAATCACGGCCCAGCAAACTATGCTTAAAGCTTTCGTTCCAAATATTTCTTGCTTCTTGGCAAGCTAAAGCTCTTTTTTCCTGTTCTGGAGGGGTCATATATGTATTATAGTGAAAAATATTTGAAAAGCCCCTCCGAAAATGGGCGTTGAAACCTATCTAATTTATCAAGCGTGGTTGAATTTCCCAAAGTCCACATCATAAGTTCTCAAATCAGGCATTTCATCTTTTTCGTAAGGTTCGCATCCTTTTTTGCGATAATGGTCGCTGATATACAGCAAGGCACTATCACAAACCTCAGCATTCAGTTTGTGCCTGATAACTTTATAAGCGTAAGTGCAGAAATTTATGCCTTTTGATGGATCGTAGTTTTCTGCAGCATTGTAAAGACCCACACGGGCACACTGCATAAGCTCGTCAAAACTTATCTGCTCTTTTTTGCGATAAGTTTTTTTCACCAAAAGTCCCAGCAATCCCATATTACCGGCGAGCAATTGCTCAAAAGCACGGTTTTGGTCTTTGCTGCCACGTATGGCTGTTTGGTAAAGTTGCACCAACTTTAAGTTTTGGGCTTGAACCATAGGCTGAAATCTCCGGTTAAAGGTTATGAAAGCAAAAAGGCCTCTACATAAGGGGGCTTTGTCAAGGGTATGTTGCTAAAATTATGCGAATTTCGCCGTTTTTTGTGATGTTTTATGGAAATTCATGGGGTTTTACGACAAAGAATGTCGCATTTGGCAGAATAACTTTTGCGTTTATTCACTCTCGTGCAATTTACTATATTTATCATTAAATACAAGGAGATACACTATGCCTGAAACTATAAATGTCACTATACGTCTGGATAGAAATGTAAAGGAGCAAGCTGAAGAAATGTTCCATTCTTTCGGTATGAATCTGTCAACTGCTGTTAATGTGTTTATTCGCCAAGCTTTGCGTTTGGGTAAAATGCCATTCATCATTTCCGACCCTTTTTACAGCGAAAAGAGCCAATCCAGACTTAAAGATTCCTTAGAGCAGAATAAATCTCAGTAGCCGATTCTATTAGTTACGCACACAACGCACGCTACGCAAGTAAAGTTTGTTTAAATTGCCAATATCCAAATTCGCATTGTTAGCATCCAAACCGCTGCCCCAAGCATAGTTATCATCTGTTTGCGTAGCAGTCCAAAAATTGGCAAGTCTGCCGTGGTACAAGAATTTACCTTCATAATGGCGGCCACAAGGAAGTGCGGAAAATCCAGGCTTATCTGTGCCATTACCATTGTTGCTCCAGCCGTTTTTTGATTTAAGAGACATTCCTGCAGTTGAAGAGCCACCAACAGCATTCCCCAAAGCAACCCATTCGGCGCTGGTTGGCAAACGCCAGCCATTTGGGCAAGCTTTCATAGCAGTTGTCCAATCGTAAAGGCGCCCGCATTCATTGCATTTAGCATCGCTGTTTTCGTAACACGAACTTTTGCCAATTTTATAATTCAAATTCTCTGCCATCCATGTTTGATTGCCTATTTGAACGGTTTTGTAGGTTTTGTTGTTGCGTGAGTCGGTAAGTTGAGCAGATACTATACTGGTTTGCACTTGTTTCGATTCTTTTACTTGCGCTTTTTTAACTTCTTTGTTTTCTGGAGAGGAACTTATTACAAAAGCAGTAATCAAGCTTGTTATTATAATAACTATATATACGTATCCAGGGGATGTTGCTTGTTCTTCATCTTTTTCCACACTAGTCACTATGCCTACAATAATACCACTCGGCACTAATGCAATTATTGTACCAATAGCTAAAACAAACAATGATATTGCCCAAATAATAACATCTCCTATAAGATAATATTTTATTCCTGATTCGTAAATACCCATAATAAAATATATCCCTAAATAAATAGCACCTACACTTCCACCAACCACGGAAAAATTAGTTGCCATTCTGTACATTATTGATATAATTGATGAAAAAAACACCGATGTCATTAAAGGAACAAAGGATATAAGTATAGCTTTAATAAAACCTAATTCTAAAGGTTTATGCACAGTTTCTAAGAAAAAGATCAAGTTTAGACCAAAAATTAAATACAATAAGATTATATAAATACCGATTGCAAAAAATGTACCTATTACATATTTTATGGTTTTATCAATTTTGCATATAGTACATATAATTAATGAAAAGATTGAACAAATTACTAATGGCATATATGCTAAGCTCATTGAGCAAGTAAATTCCCAATAATCAAAATGATATTGATTTTTGATAGCATTCGTAAAATAATTTGAAAAAATCCGTTCTACTCCATCAATGTTAATAGATTGCATTGAATTACCGAATAAATTTATTTCTCCTGAGCCTAAAATAAGATATAGCAATGCTGCGCTCATGCCGACTATGGAAGAATAGCCCATTATCTCTTTTATTTTATTATTCACCCGCAACATAGATATTTTAGAAAACAATTCTTGAAGAATGATATATACCATTATAATTCCGCAGGCATAAAACAGAGAGACATAACTAAATTTTTCGTCAATAAGCGGCGTGCTAACAAGTAGAAAAGCACCTGTAAAAAGAATACCGGATAGCCAATGCATTGCAGTTAATGCAGTACTCAGAGCATTATCTTCTGGATTTTGATATGCTTCTAAAATGCCGGAATATTTTTCTATGTCGGCATCAACATCATAATCTGATCCAAGTTTTTTATTGGCTTGCCCCAAAATATCTCTGGTTACATTGGATGCTATATTGCTCAGATCATTTAACTTTGATCGTAAGTATTCTTCAATTTTTCGCACTTCATTTGCAAATGTGTCGATTTTGTTTATTCTTGAAATATACATCAAACTTCTGTAAATGAGCAATCCCATATATAACATAACAGACAATGAAGCCAAATAAACCGGCATTCCACCGAAGTTTATCATTGCCCATATCACCGCAAAAATTATAATCCCATGCAATACCAAAAGAAAAGCTTGCCGAGCTTTGGATGAATATACACTATAGCTATTCAAAAACTGTTCGCTTATACTGCGAGTTCGCATTATGCGGTTGTTTAGTTCTGTTCTGGCTTGTTCTATGAAATCTGCATTATTCATAGCTACCCCCTGTTTTATAGTTTATATTTTTAAGATATCCCACTGGTACATTTATTCCGAAAAAATCTCCTGCAAAAAAGGCGTGGGTATATTGAGTTGTTATTCCTTCCGTATCAGCTTCTGTGCGAAGTCCAATGTAAGTCAACAAATAATTATTTTGGAGTAACTTCATAAACTCATTTAATAAAATAGTCCTCAATGATGTTAAGCAGCTTCGATTTTTACTAACGCTCATATTTTTGTCAATCTTAATGTTTTTTATTTGACTTTCAATTCCTTTTGCCCTTGAAGAGTTGAATGAATACAAATTCAGATTTTGCTGGAGCCAGTAAAGATATGCATGCGGGCCATATCGTAAGTAATGTTCACGCACAGATATCTTATCTTCGCATATTCCTTCAAATAACATATAAAGCAATTCTAAATCAGAAACTCTGTCATCGGAAACAAAAATTCCTGTGCATTCCTTTTTAAAATTCAAAACCGGCTCTCTTCCTTTCAAGTCTATGAGTTTGGAAAGCATTATATCGTCATTTACAGATTCTTTGGCCGTTTTATACCAATCATCTCCTATTTTTTCTTTGAAAATAGCATCTGGTGTAGTTCTTTCTTTGTCTGCAGAAGCAGTAAACCTATGCATGGCTGTATAATAACCAAGTTGCGCATATTCTTTAGCTATACATTCAACATCTTTTATCACATCAATTGTAGCTTGATTAGCAACTTCTTTAGTATTGCTGAATTTCCATGATAAAAACTCACTTGTAAGCATTGCCGTTATGCTTTTTTCATCTGCCTCTTTATTGGCTATAGCTTTTGATATTTCAGATAAATTCTTATAAGTTTGCCCGCCCCAGTATATTGGGCACTCTGCCTGATTTAAATAATGCAAAAACCTTGCAAGACCCAAATCTTGATTAATAGCTGTTTCTTTACTTTCGACAATATTAATTGTTTTGTCTGCCAAAGTAGGATTTTTTTGCTTGAAAAAATCCGCAATAATACCTCGATATAAATAACGCTTTGCATTGTCCCATTGTTTCAACATAGCATCCGTAAGTTCAGCTTCATTATTGCAAATCTTGCCTTCAAAATTAAATTCAAGCAAAGGAGCTTCATCATTTTGTCGCTGCTTATTTTTCCACTTATTAACAAAAGATTTTGAGTCCTTAATCCAATTCTTTATATCATCATATCCAGCACGATCATTTTCAGCCATTCTAACAAGTGCATCAACCAATATTTGCAAGTCTGTTTCCGTATCAAGACAATGAAGAGGAAGCCCATTGTTGTTTATGGCCCTTATTAATTTAGTATCGTCATTAAAAAGATTTTTATACACATGCTCACCTTTATAAAGCGTAGCTATTGTGCAACCAAAAGAATAATAATCCGATGATACAACAGCATATCCTTGCCATACTTCCGGAGCTGTGTATCCTACGGTTCCACGCTTCTTTTGCGTACCGATATAATCATATTTGTCATTTGAGGAAATCTCGCCGGAAGTTCCGAAATCCGCAATTACAACATCGCCATTTAGCATATAAATGTTATTTGGTTTTATATCACGATGAACTAAATTTGAAGTATGTAATGAATTCAGAGCCTGCAAAATTTCAGGAATAACCTTATCTTTCAATATTTTGTAACCACACTGCTTTAATTCCCCGTCTTTGCAATATGGAATAATGTCAATAGGCTTTAAAAAATCCTCGCCCTCCTCGCTTTCCATTGAAATATTGCCATGATCTAACAAAGGCATAATGTGAGTTTGCTTATAATCGGAATTTTTTACCAAAAAGTCAATAATTCTTTTTCTGTTACGCCTGCTTGCAGGAGTATCCGCATATTCATCATATATTTTAGCAACAACCTGTTCGCCATCGGATTTTCGTTTTGCTAAATACACTTGCGATTCTCCGCCGGAACCTATTCGATCTGTTGCTTTAATCTCATAAGAGTCATTTTTTCCTTCAAAAACAACATCTTTTCTCAAAAGCAATCGATGGCTTTCTTCCATGCCCATTGCTCTTGTGCTGTTATCTGCCATAGCTATTGTATCAGCCATTAATCCTCCTTGCAATTATTGCGCTAAGATTATCTTGTGAACCTTTTTGCAAAGCTAAATCAACAATAGCCTTGCACAGTTCTTCTGCTTTGCATCCTTTAGACAAGATGTTTTCAAAATCCTCATCGCTCAAAACACCCCAAACGCCATCACTGCAAAGAATGTAAATATCATTTTCAAATACTCTGCCGGTGCCATCAACTATTTCAGGATCCGCACGAGTTCCGCCAATATAATGCGTAACAACACTTTCTTGCCCAGGTTTTGGATCAACTCCCAAATCCATCATTTCCTGCTTTAGTGAATGATCTTTTGAAATTTGCGATATATATGAGTTGCGAAATCTATATATTCTGGAATCGCCGACATTAAAGGCTATAAAATCATCTCCATTTATGTAAAGTCCTGCGATAGTGGTTGTCATCTTTGAATGCTCAATATCTGTTTTCTGAGCAGCAATAACATCTTCGTTAACTTTTGAGATATGCTCCTTGATTATATCAACGGTTAATGCAGTCTCGCTTAGGCTTGAAAATATCTTTGTCACAATCTCCGCCGCTTCATTTCCGTAAGCCTCACCGCCTACACCATCACAAACAATAATCAAACAAGTTTTTTCAGTTGTTTCTGCATAAGAATCTTTAGAAACGAGAGTGCTATTTACAGCTGCTCTGTCATCATTCTTCGGCTTTATACCAATGTTAACTATACAGGCAATTTCCAACATATTCCCTATGCCTTCCTGAAAACCAGTTTGCCGTTTTCTGCGTTTACATTCACCGCATCATTCTCTTTACAATTATTGTCAAATATAAATTCACCGAGTGGGTTCAGATACTGTTCCTCAACTACATTGCCTATACCCCGACCACCATTGCTGCGTGGCTTGTCTTGCCAGCAAAAACTGTACAATAAATTACGAGCTTCCGGTTCCATGGAGATTTTAATCTTATTGTTTTTCTGCAAATTATTATTGATATTTGCAATCTGCTTGTCTGCAATTTCCCTTGAAGATGCTTCGTCTATGTAGTTAAATACTACGATATTTTCACCAATGCGATTTATAATTTCCGGTTTGAAATATGTTTTCATTGCAGTTTCAACTTTTTCTTGTATAATATCATAAGGTTCCCCTGGAGAAACAATATTTTCACGCCCGATAATCTTTCCTGTATGTGGATCGGTAATCTCCCTTGATATACCTACGTTGCTTGTGAAAAATATCAATGTTTCCGTGAAATAAACCGTGTTTCCCTGACCGTCGGTCATTCTGCCATCTTCTAAAATTTGCAAAAATTTATCCATAATATTAGGATGAGCCTTTTCTATTTCATCAAATAACAGTACGGAAAACGGATTATTCTTTATAGCATTTGTCAATTGACCGCCATTATCATAACCAACATATCCCGGAGGTGCTCCGAACAGTTTTTGATCTGCGTGTTCAGCGGTGTATTCGCTCATATCAAAACGGATTAATGCCTTTTCATCTTCAAACAACAGTTGTGTCACTGCTTTAACAATCTCAGTTTTACCTGTTCCGGTTGGCCCCGCAAGAAATAGAATGCCTCGCGGTTTTGTATTTGAGGAGTGCTGCAAACCTGATAACCCTACAACCGCACGCTTTACCACCTGTACAATTTTTTCTTTGGCCTGTTCCTGCCCTTTAACCCGTTCATTAATTTTGTTTCGCATATCATCAGGAAGCCTGTCTCTGATTTGAGCCCATTTATTTTCCTTAACGCCATATTTATAAATAGCAACAACATCTTCTATTGGAATATTGCTTTTGTCGTAAAGCCTTCGTAATCCGTCAAGCTCAAGTATTTTCATTCCTTCCGTTAAACCTACAAACTTATTTTGTTCTGCATCATTATTAAATTTTTTATAATTATTCTTTATAAACTCACTCCGTATTTTGCTGTCTGGGTTTGGAATTGTTATTGTTCTAACATTGGGATTATTCAGGAAAAACCAGGCTGGAATATCATTGAATTTATTGACAACCAAGATTAAAGTATTGATATATTTAGCGACACGCTTTGCATTATTTGAGGCGTGAAGCAAATTTAAAAAGAATGTTGTTTCATCAATAGACATATTGTCCGGTGATGTGAGAAAGCGAGATGCGAAATTAAGAATATTCACAATGGATTTTTGATCTGTTTTTTCTGTCATTGAAGTTCGGATAATTTCAGAATCCAGAACCATTTTTATGCCGCTATGATTAGCCTTTTTTGAGCTTCCGTTATTCTTTTCAATTTCCTTGTTCAAAACGCCAATTTTTTCCTCAGACTGTTTTACTATGTCTGGAGCAGAAAACCCGAAAAGCGGATCATATTGCTGAAAGGTATAAAATCCATCCGTTTCACCGGAATTGAATATATTTTCAATTACAGTATCCAACTTGGAAAACACAGCTTCACCGTCTTTAGAAAAGGAAGGATATTTATCCGATATGTTTCCTTCTATGATGAAGGTACTTTTTATTCCCTTGAAGTTCATCACTTCCTGTTGCCATTTTGGTGCCCAATTTGCGGCTTCCATATACATTTACCTCCGGTTATAAATCCCTGTTATGTATGCCCACAGAAATCATTTTCTCATTATAAAACACATTTTGGACTGTTCGCCCCTTTTTCAAATATTCAAAATATAATTCCTTTTTTGTCTCATCGAAATAAATAATATTTTGATTTGACGAACCTCTTAAAACACACTCATTATCATTCAATTCATCTATGTAAGTACCATCTATCAATACGGATGTATAGGGCTTCATAGTTTCCCATTCGGACTGGGGAAGTTTAGCTTTTGCCTCTTCAATTGTGTAGCCTGTATAAACCAGCACATCATTGGTAATTTCTCTTAAAAGTGGTAGCAATTTATTTAACTCAGCAATTTGCTCAAGCGGATCGCCTCCGGTTATTGTAACACCATCAATTATTTGCTTACCTGTAGCCTGCTTGATTATTTTCGCAAGCTCGAGAACATCTATATCTTTAACAGGGTTTTCACTCCACAATTCCGGGTTTGCGCATTTATGGCAACGCTTTGAACAGCCAACAGTCCAGATAACAAGTCTTTCTCCTGGACCCAGCGTTGATATAGGATATAATACTCTATCAATTTGCATATTTTATTCTTGCTCCGCTTCATCTGTAGAAAATGAAATTTCAAATTTCCTGTCAGCTATTGTTAAACGATTACCGCTTCTTAATTCCATTCGCATGCCTTTACTGACAATTACATCATCAATTTTGGTTGGATTTTTACCGAGATGCTCTATTTTATATATACCATTTTCAAAAAAGACTTTACAATGAAATTCAGATACAAATCTATTATTATCCGTAAAAAACTCAGGCTCAACATCTCCGCCTCTGCCAATAGTGCAATTGCCGTTAATTTTTATTACTTTACCGGATGTATGAGTCATTATAAGAGCAGGTGATTCAGGCTCTTTAGCAATTACAGCTTCTTCTTCCGTAACGGATGGTTTTTCCGATTCCATTAAAATTTCATATCGTTTTGGGCGTGCTTGCGCAATGTCAAGTTTATCCTGTTCATCCTCGCAATTATCGCATATTTTAATTCTTGAGTTTTCATCTGCAACATCGTATTCATGGCCGCAAACAGGGCATTCTATTTTACAGGCATACGATGACTCTTTTGGTTCAATTTTTTCGACCGATACTATGTTAGTAAATTCATGGCCACAGTCTTCACATTTTACTGCGGAGTCATCATTCTCTGTTCTACACCAAGGGCATTCTTTGCTCATAGTTTATACCTCATTCTTTTAACGCCATAAGCTGTTCTTTGCGTTTTCCAGAGCGTCCTTTTTTTGTCGCTTTTTCATTGTATTCATATTCTTCATTAATTAAATCATTCATAACAGCATTATAATTTTCGGAAAATCGGATTATTTTGTTGCAGTATTTTACATCAGGCTCTTTTCTGCTTTTCACATTCAGAACAATATCACGTTTTTTCAATTCTTCTACAATTTTGGGATGAAGTTTGCAAAAGCTCACTTGCTCTTCAAGAAGTGCATTTCTTTCATGTTCTTTTAAATCTGAAGATTGTATTATAGTACTGGCTGTACCTTTACCAACTCCGACAATTTCCATCATCATCTGTTTTTTATCGGACAAGTACACATGAATAGCAGATTGCCCGGACTTATTTTCGCAGATATAATGGCTTCCTGTGTGCTTTGCATCAAAAACAATTTCCGAAGGCACATCATAACCGAATAATCGCATTACATCGCCAATTTGTTCCCTGATATATTTCTTTTCAGATGCCGCTTTTGAATTTTCTGCAAGCTGTGTCATTTCGCTTTGAAGTTCATCTATTGAACCAAAACGATATTTTCTTTTTGGAACAATCTTAATCGGAGTCGTTGCATGGCTGTTGAGCAATTCCAGATAAGTCACATATTCAGCGTAGTAGTCTAGGTACATATCATCAAAGATGGCAATATTTCTTGTGATTTTAGGTTTTGTAACCTTATATTCAATAGCGGCAGCCTCAAATGAGTTTTCTGTTTCAAAAGCTGTTTTGTATATATTGCAAGCTATGGCTGATAAATCTTTCATATCGGATTCCTGTATTGATTCAGAATTTATCAGCTCCTCAATCTCCGACAATATTTGCTGTGCCTGTTCTTTTACATTTTGTTCTATATCTGAGTGAGTAATAATATTTTTTTTAACGGTAAAATCAAAATCTTCAATATCTTGCATAGTTTCTATTCCTGCGGAGAACTTTTCCGATATGGCAACTATCTTACTTTGGGTTTCCAATTGTTTGCTGCAATCCGCTATGCTATTTTCAATTGGCTTCACCTTGTTAAAAAATTCTGCCACAACATTCTTTGTTATTTTAGATAATTCTCTGGTACACGCAGAAATAGCCTCTGGTTCTGTAGGTACATTAATTCCTAAAGCTTTTGTCAGCTTGGATTTGCATGATGTTTTTAGTTCATGCAATTCTTTCATAACAGATTCCATTCCGATGGCCTCGGCTACATTTTTGCTTACTGAAGATAAATGCATATTTATATGATCTATTTGCGTTTTGGTTGCAGAAATTTCCGCATTTAGTTTTTCTGTTTCTTCACGTATTTTACGTAATCTTTCTTGGCGTTGCCGTTCCAGCTCAGCCTGGCGACGGCGTTCTAATTCTGCGTAATCAATTTTAGGTCCGCTCATTTTTGTATTCCTCCTTTAATCGAGTAGACGAAATCGACTTTCGTCGGCAGCCTCAAAAATATTTGCGAAACTCATGTTTCTTCTCCTTTATTTTTTATGTTAATCCTTAACGCATCTAACGCTACGCAAATACATTTTGCTGAGGTTACCTATATCCAAATTTGCGCCATTAACATCTAATGCGCTAGCCATGGCATTTTTGGAATCTGTTTCTGTTGCTGTCCAAAAAAATGCGAGTGAACCGTAATGCAAGAATTTGCCATCAAAATGACGACCACAGGGACTTGAGGAAAAACCATGCTTATCCGCAGTGCCAATAGCATTTCCCAAAGTTGTCCATTCTGCATTAGTCGGTAAACGCCAACCCTCTGGACAAGCTTTGTTTGCTGTCGCCCAGTCGTAAAGTCGCCCGCATTCATTGCATTTGGATTCGTTGTTATTGTAACATGAGCTTTTGCCAGTTTTATAGTTCAAATTCTCAGTCATCCAAACTTGATTGCCTATTTGAATGGCTTTGTAGGTTTTGTTATCACGTGAATCAGTAAAAGTAATTGCTTCTGGTTGTTTTGGCTGAGCTTCTTGCGGAACTTTTGTGACTATATCTTTATTATTAGAACTTAACAGAAAAACAGCTAATACTGCTATGATTATCGCAACAATAACCGCAATTATTATATTTCTTTTCTTTGCTTCCTCGGCTTTCTTCAGAGTAAATTCTTTATAGAGTCTTATTTGTTCTTCTTTTCTCTTTTGCTCATTTGCTTCACGAACTTTTCGCATAGGTTCCTCTAAAAATTGAACCATTAAATTTTGTTTATAGTACTGTGCAATGTTAAACGGTGTATTACCTTTATTATCGATCGCATTAACATCGGCTTTTGCCTGAATTAAAATTTCTGCGATTTTAATAAGTTCATTCATTGCCGCCAGATGAAGCGGTGTACTGCCTTCATTGTCTTTTGCATTAACATTTGCCTTCTCAGAAATGAGAAACTCGGCAACCTCAACATTTCCAGACAACATTGCTGTCACATGAAGTGGTGTGCAACCATAACAATTTGTTACATTAGCATCTGCACCTGCTGCGATAAGAACTTTGGCAGTCTCAGCATTATTGCAACAATGAAGCGGTGTATAGTCGCCTTTGGTTTCTGCATTAATATCAGCCCCTGCCGAGATAAGAATTTCAGCAGCTTTAGCCTGCCCGCCTAGCGCAGCCTCATAAAGCGGCGTATAATTCATCCAAGTTTTTGCATCAACTTCTGCGCCTTGGGAAATAAGATATTCCACAACTTTTGCATTGGGATTATACTTAGCGGCATAGTGCAACGGAGTGCATGTATATTCATCTTTCGCATTGACATCCACTTTTTTTTGCTCAATAAAAAGCCGTACATCTTCAACTGTTCCTCTCTTGGCGGCATTAAAGATATCTGTAAATGTCATTTTCACCGCTTTTTCTTTAGTTATAGGTTTTGAGATTTCATCATCGTCTTCTTCCGGAAGTATATATCTGGAGTATGTGTTTATAAAGTTATTCATTATTTCTTGGTTTTGAATCCTAGCTTGCGGTCTCGCATCCGGCGTACCTAAAAGGTTACCTCCTGCAAGTTGTATTTCATGTAGCTTCAAAAGGCATTTTGCAGCTCTGCTTGCCAGTTTTTTTATGCGAGAATTATTTGGATAGTCCATATCTAAAGTTGTAAACCGGAGCATGTCTATATCTTCACTTCCATTTTTCCGCACAATTTCTGCTTTATATTTCTCTAACCATTCTTTATCCCCAGCGTTAAATTTAGCCGCTAAAGTACGAAAATCAGAGATTCCTAGTGATTGACGTGCAGAATTTTCTGCACTGTACCTTCCATCTTTGATTTTTTCTTCATATTCGATTACAATTGCTTCAATTTGAGATAGTTCATCATTGATTGTTTTTGAAAGATATTCACATATCTCATTATCACCCGACAGCATTGCACTCCTATGTGGGGTGAAGCCGCTATTGTCCTTCGCATCAACATCGGCGCCTGCCTCATAAAGAAATTTGAATACTTCAACCCCATTTTGCCTTCCAAAACCACCTGCCGCACAGTGGAGTGGCGTATAGCCCAATTTATCTTTCGCATTAAGATCTACACCAGCAGAAACGAGATATTTCGCCGCTTCAACACTATCAGCCCAATGCAATGGAGTTTCGCCGCTATCGCTTTTTGCATTAACATCTGCACCTTCGGAAATTAAAAACTCGGTAAATTTTGGATTAAACATAGCTGCATTGTGGAGCGGAGAGTAACCGTTGATGCCTCTCACATTAACATTGGCTCCTATACTAACAAGAAATTCTGCGATTTCAATGCCATTTTCGTTAAATATTGTACTTTGGAGCGGGGAGTCGCCTTTGTCGTTTTTCGTATTGACATCAACCCCTTGTTGCTCAATAAAATACCGAACATCCTCGACTGTTCCTTTCTGAGCAGCCTCAAAAATATCTGCAAAACTCATGTTTTTTCTCCTTTGATTCTTGTTATAAACTCTACTACACTTTCTTTGACTCTTTCTCCTGTGGAGTACGGTTTGTATAGTTTGGACAGCTGGTATATTTGCCGGATCCCAAACAGTACGTTTTGTGGTTATACCCCGATTGAGTTGAATCGGAAAAGTTGCAAACATTGCCGTATTTTAAATATGGACACATGATAGACCTCCTTCATGTTTTGGAATCTTGTGAAATGCTTTCAGGCACCATGCCAGTAAAGCAAGCTGAAAACGGGTAGATTCCATTAACCCGAAATCAGCTCTTTATTTTAAAAACATCATACTACTCTCTTTGACTCTCTCTCCTGTGGAGAACGAATCGTATAGTTTGGGCAACTCTTCCAGTTGTCAGAAGACGGTAAGCACTTCGTTTGAAGAGTATCTTTCAACGCTTCTGTACCATAAAAGTTGCAGATATTGCCCGATCTAAGATATGGACACATAATAGGCCTCCTTTATCTCACAGCCTTTTCATGCCTAGTTTTTTCGCTCGCTCCCTTAAAGTTTGGGCAGCTAGGGAACTTGTCAGATGCCAGACAGTATGTTTGATGGTTATACCCTGATTGTGTTGTACCGGCTATGTTGCAAACATTACCGTTTTTTAGACATGGACACATGATAGACCTCCTTCATGTTTTTTCTCTATTCTTGGTTTAACCATAACTGCTCGTTAATAGAGAACCAAACAGTCTGTTTCTGCCGTTATGGCAAATTCTGAACACAGCGCACTGAATACGGATGAATCTTAGGTTGGTTATCTCTAAGCACATTGCCCCTATCGTGATCTAGGCGGCGACGCCAAGCATTGTTGGCATTGTGCTCTGTAGAACTCCACAAGCGACTATATTCACCATCTCCGGTAAGCGAGAAGCCGTAATCATCAGTGCCATTACCATTATTACTCCAGCCGTTTTTTGCTTTTAGTTTTCTTCCGGCAGTTTTATCTCCACCTGCGAACTTTATTAATGTTGTCCATTCAGCATCGCTTGGCAAATGCCAACCTTCAGGACAAGCTTTTTTTGCTTCTTCCCAAGTGTATAAGCGACCATATTTCTCGCAGTTTGATGGATTATCATCGTGGCATTTGCCACCTTTTGAGACGTCATTTAGATTTTCTGCCATCCATGTTTGGTTGCCTATTTGAACGGATTTAATCGGTTTGCTTTGAGAAGCAGCAATAGATTCTTCTTGTGGCGCAGATGCAACTTTGTCGTCATTTGTATCACCTGAGCTGCAATAATAAATAACGAATGCCACAATAGCTATTACAAGAATCAAAACAAAGGCATCAACCATATTGCATCCACATCCCGGTGCTGCAGACTTTGCCTGTTCAATAGATTTCAATTGTTCAGGTTTTCTAGTTATTCCATGAGTATTCCGTCCCGCTTCCTCTAAACTTCGAATTATCGGATTAATGCTAAGTGGAGTACAACCATCTTTATCACTCGCATTAACATCTGCTCCGGCAGAAATGAGAATTTTAGCAATTTCAATATATCCTTTTGCTGCTGCATAATGTAGTGGCGTTCCAAGTAAATTAATGTTTTTTACATTAACATCGGCTCCAGAGGAAATAAGTAGTTTTGTAGCTTCAATATTCCCTTCTGAGACTGCATGATGAAGTGGAGCGTAACCTTCATTATTCTTTAAGTTAACATCAGCACCTAAAGAAATGAGATATTTTATAATTTCAACACACTTTGTCATTTCAACACGCTCGTCACACCAAGAAAATACTGCACACCAAAGTGGAGTGCCACCACCATCATTTGCGTTAATATCAGCCCCAGCAGAAATAAGAATCTTGGCAGTTTCAGTAAGCCCATACATAGCTGCATAATGTAGCGGCATAACTGAACCGTCATCTTTTGCATTAACATCTGCTCCTTTAGAAAGAAGAAATTCGGTGACTTTAATGCATCCATCTCTCATTGCCGTTGTATGAAGTGGCGAGTAACCGAAATTATTTTTTGCTTTAATATCTGCTCCCGAAGAAAGAAGTATTTCGGCAGTTTCTGCATTTTTACAACAATGAAGCGGCTGTGAGCCGAAGTTATCTTTTGCGCTAATATTAGCCCCAACGGAAATAAGAAATTGTGTTATTTCAGCACATCCATTGATAGCGGCAAGATGAAGCAATGTATGACCATTTTTATCATCACAAACACTAGTATTTGCTCCAACAGAGATAAGAGCTTTGGCTATTTCAACATTTCCATTCATTGCAGCCAACTGAATTGGCGTTAAGCTATTAAAACCTTTTGCATTAATATCTGCTCCAGCAGATATAAGATATTTAACTATTTCAGTATTCCCAAACGTTGTTGCTATAAAGAGAGCAACATTTTTTGTACTGGCTTCTACCCCTTTTTGTTCAACGAAAAATCGAACATTTTCTACTGTTCCTTTTTCGGCAGCCTGAATAATACTTGAAAAACTCATATTCCCACCTATTTCTTTCAAATATTGAACCATATGATCATGCTTCGACATATTTGCAACGGCAAGAGGAGTATTACCATCCTTATCCATAGCATTAACATCTGCTCCTTTAGAAAGAAGAATTTTAGCAACTTCAATATTTCCTCTAAGTGCAGCTACATGTAGTGGTGTTATGCCAGGATTATTTTTTGCGTTAATATCGGCTCCTGCGGAAATAAGAGTTTTAACAAACTCAACATCTCCATTGAAAACCGCCATATGAAGTGGGGTTCTAGCTGGTGCAGTTTCTCCATGTATCGTTTGCATGTTAACATCGGCTCCAGCAGAAATAAGAATTTTAGCAACTTCAATACGTCTATTTATTGCTGCTTCATGGAGTGGAGCAAATCCGTTAGCGGCCTTTGCATTAACATCTACCCCTTGCTCAATAAAAAGCCGAACTTCTTCAACAGCACCTTCTCTAGCAGCCTCAAAAACATTTGCAAAACTCATGTTTCTTCTCCTTTGGATCCCGCTGTTAACGGGAAAAATTACTACGACACTTTCTTTGACTCTTTCTCTTGTGGAGTACGGTTTGTATAGTTTGGACAGCTGGTATATTTGCCGGATGTCAAACAGTACGTTCTGCGGTTATACCCAGATTTAGCGCACCGCCTTTTCGTGCCGTTGTTTTTCGCTTGCACCCTTCCAGTTGGGGCAACTAGGAAATTTGTCGGACGACAGGCAGTACGTTTGGTGGTTATACCCAGATTGGCTTGTACCAGCTATGTTGCAAGTATTACCATTTTTTAGACATGGACACATGATAGACCTCCTTCATGTTTTGTGGAATCTTGTGAAATGCTTATTCCAGCACCATGCCAGAAAAGCAAGCCGAATACGGATAGATTCCATTAATCCGAATACGGCTTTTTTCAAGCTTAGGAAACGCCTAAGCCTTTATTGACAGCAAATTTGGTAATTTCGCCTTCAATAGATTTAACGATCATGCCGGACACTTTATTGGCAATAGATTTGATTACTATAATACTGATAGTCCACATTATCAAGACCAGAAATACAGCAACAATTATAGGTATAGCAACACTGCCATTAAAAGTAACAGTTATTACACTTGCCAATATCGCTAAAATAATTACTATTACAATCAATATAACCATTATTTTCAGCCTAATCGCATTTGCAGCAGCCAGAACTGTATTTCTTACGAGCATATTCAAGGCGTTTTTTGATTTAGCTGAGCCATAGTCCATAGAGATTCTTTTCACCTTTTCGGCAAAATCGCCATTCATAATCTTCTTGGCTATCACTTTTGAAAAGCCAGTTAGATTATCGGTAAATTTATTGATAGTTTCCGGCATAAATTATTTCCTTTTATTGAAACTGTCGATTATTTCGCCATTAGCATCAATTTGGTTTACTCCTTTACGCAATTCCTCTTGAGCAGCTTTTTCCCCTTGGTTAAGAACGGCCTGAGCGTATGCATTGCCGGAAAGTTCTCCGCTAACAAGTTTGGCAATATCAGCACCGGCATTCTTTTCAAGAACTTGAGTGTATGCAAAGTAAGCTCTTATCTCTTGTAAGATACGTTCATCGCTTGCGATTATTGCATTGGCTTGCTTTATTTGCTTATTACGTTTGAAGAATCTGTAGATGGACATGATCGGGCTGATAAGAAGCATGCCCAAAGCTGAAATAACCGCCACAACACAACCAGTACCCATTCCTTCTTCTTTACCCGAAGAAAATCCTGCTTTAATAGTAGATATTATAATAGTTCCTATAGAAGCGCCAATAAATGCCCCCAAAATCCAGAAAATTATTACAGTCCCTGCATTAGAAGCTGGTTGATTACTACCCCAATAGGCAAGTAAAAAACTTCCTATAACCGCACCAATAATCATCCATGTACGTTCGCCTTTTACTACAGATCTAAATTCATTGATCTCGAAAAGATGCTTCTGAACCATCCTTTCTGTGCATTCAAAGCAAAGAGCCTTCCCAGCTCCTATACCTGCACCATAAGAATCATAGCAATCACGGCAAATGCCTTTTCCGCAATCTCGGCACAACACAACTGCTTGCTTTGAGGTATGGGAACCACATTCTATGCCAACCGCCACTACACAATCTCGACATAAACCTACGTGTTTTTCGCCTGATTTGCTGTAAAGATCGATGCAACCTCTACACAAGGCTTTTCCACACCTTTTGCATGCTGCAACTGCTTGCTCTTCTGGATGCACAAAACATCCCATTCCACTTGTCATATTAGACCTCCTCGTTTTTTGTTGTGAAACTTTTTAAACCTTGAAATAAAAAAGGCAAGGTTTTTTGCCTTGCCTCCACTAAATTTAAATTTTGTAAATCGCTGTAGCCCCTTATATGCAAATCTACAT
>JGI24694J35173_10001516_pt1 | contig 20701 bp, 12 predicted proteins | sample TergutCo191P1_FD_35173 | JGI IMG/M metagenome (IMG submission 35173) | reverse complement strand
AGCCGGACGGAAGCCGCTCAAGCGAGAAGCTTGAGCGGTGCATGAAGGCCGCCCTTGAAACCGGACACGCCAGTCTTGAATGGATGCTGCAAAAATTGGACCGTTCGCTTATTCCTGCGGAAACCACCATAACCCGCGTAAAATGGCAGGGCGAAGACAGCATGGTCGTTTTTGTGCGAGACCTGACCGACGTTTACAAATACAGGGAAATGGAGAGCTCCGTTAAACAAAGGCTTCATGTCATGCTCGACTCCTCGCCCTTGATGTGCACGCTTTATGACGAGGGCCACAATATTTTGCACGTCAACAGCAAAGCCGAAAGCCTGCTTGAAATACCCGACAAGCAAATGTATGTCGATAACCCCTACGCCTTTTTCCCAAAGCTTCAGATGGACGGCAGCGCCTCGCGCGAAAAGTGCTTCGAGCTTTTGCAACTGGCGTTTGAAAAAGGCAGCACGCGCCACGAGTGGACATTCCAAACCTTTGGCGGAAAGCCCATTCCCTGCGAAGAGATTCTGGAGCGCGTAAAGCTTGGCGACAAGGATTTTGTGATTGCCTACATACGCGACCTGCGCGAAGAAAAGGAGATGCTCGCCAAACTGGAAAAAGCCCTTGTCAAGGCGCAGGCGGCAAGCCTTGCCAAGGGAACCTTCCTTTCCAACATGAGCCATGAAATAAGAACGCCGATAAACGCCATAGTCGGCATGACCGCGGTCGGCAAATCGGCCCGGGACATTTGCGGCAAGGATTACGCTTTTGAAAAAATCGAAAGCGCTTCCGGCCACCTGCTTGGCATCATAAACGACATACTCGAAATGTCGAAAATCGAGGCGGGAAAATTCGAGCTGCATTGCCAGTCGCTCGACTTCAGGCGGATAATCGAAAACACCGTCAACATGCTTAGCCTGTACATCGAGGAGAAAAGACTCAAGCTCAAAGTGGACGTAGACGACGCGATTCCGCGTTCCATAATCGGGGACGAGCTTCGGCTTACGCAGGTTGTCACAAACCTTTTGACAAACGCCGTCAAGTTTACCCCCACTGGCGGGCGGATTAAGCTTGCGGCAAAACGCCTGCGCCGCGGCGGCGGTTTCGACAACGCCATGCGCATCGAGGTTTCCGACACGGGCATCGGCATATCAAAAGAGCAGCAGTCCCGCCTGTTCAGCGCCTTCGAGCAGGCCGAGGCCGGCATAACCCGCAAGTTCGGCGGCACGGGCCTTGGGCTTGCCATCTCCAAGCGCATAGTGGAGGCAATGGGCGGGAACATCCTAATCGAATCGGAATTGGGCAAGGGCGCAAAATTTATTTTCACGGTGCGGTTCGAACTGGGCGAGGCCGAAACGAGAACCTCCGTCGGCACGAAAGACAAAAGCGCGGCAAGCTTTAAGGGATACCGGGTGCTGCTTGTTGACGACGTTGACATCAACCGCGAAATAGTAATCGCGCTGCTTGAATCGACGGGCATTGAAATCGAGTGCGCGTCCAACGGAATTGGCGCAATCAACATGTTCCTTTACGGCCCGGAGCGTTACGACCTGATTCTTATGGACATCCAAATGCCGATAATGGACGGCCTGGCTTCCACGCGCTACATACGGGCTTCCAAAACGGACTGGTCAAAACGCATACCAATTATCGCAATGACGGCAAACGTTTTTCAGGAAGATGTCGATCAGTGCATGCTGGCCGGCATGAACGGGCATCTGGGCAAACCCCTAAACCTCGAGCGGGTAATGGAAACGCTTAGGATGTATCTGCCCGGAAAACCGGCCGGCGCTTAACCGTAAAACTCCGGAAACTTTTTTAGCGAACGCCAGGCTTCGGGGTCGTGTCCGGCCACGATTCTGGTTCCGCGCTTTTGCATGTCCTTAAACGTCCTCAAGGTTTTGATGTACTGCGAAGCGTTGGCGACCGTTCCCGGGAGCAACAGCCCGTTTAGGTTTTCCTCGGTGAAGCAGGCGTCCTGCGTCAAAAGCATGGGGCCGTCGTTTTCAAGGTTTACCAACAGCGATTGGTGCCCCGGCGTATGCCCCGGCGTGAAATGGACAACGATTTTTCCGTCGCCGAACAAATCGTGCCTGTTGTCATTCCAGCCGTCCAGCAAAAGCCAGTTTACGTCTTTGTCAAAATCCTCGCGGAAGTACGCTACCTTTATGAACGGGTCGGGCACGTATGCGTAGTGCAGCTCCTCCCGCTGAATCACGTAAGTCGCGTTTGGGAAAAGGCCGATTCCGCCGGCATGGTCAAAATGAAGGTGCGAGCAGACGTGGTACACAACGTCTTCCGGTTTGACTCCCGCCTTTTTAAGCGAGTCCAGCACGTAGCCGTCCCCAAATTCGGCCGGCTTAAACGCCTGCTGAATATCGTGGGGCAGGGTTTGCGGGTCGTTCACCGTGGTCTGGTTGTGCCCGGAATCAAAAAGCACGTAGCCCTTTTCATGCTCTATCAAAAAGTAAGGAACCGGAACGTCGTATTTTCCGGAGCCACCCGAGACAAAAACGCCTTTGTCGCTGTAAAGCACGCCGCACTGCATCACGTATAGTTTCATTGTCGCACCTCTAAAAAAACACCCCGAACTCCGGGTTCGGGGTGCCGTATTACGGATTTAACCCGCGTTTACCAAGGCATAAACCGCGAGATTGCAATGGTTACGCCCACGAACACGATGGCCACGGTGGAGGAAAGCGTAATCAAAAGGTTGTAGGACGGGCCGGTGGTGTCCTTCAGCGGATCGCCGATGGTATCGCCGATAACCGCCGCCTTGTGGCTTTCGCTGCCCTTGCCGCCGAACCTGCCCTTTTCGATGTACTTCTTCGCGTTGTCCCAGGCGCCGCCGGCGGAAAGCATGAACACCGCCATGGGGAACCCGGTTACGATAACGCCGGAAAGAAGGCCGATGACCCCTTCGGGCCCCAGGAAGGCGCCAATGACAATGGGGGCCAGGATTACAAGCAGGGCCGGGCGGAGCATTTCCTTCTGGGCGCTCTTGGTGCAGATGTCAACACAGGCCGCATAGTCCGGCTTTACGCCTTCCTTGCCTTCCCTAAGACCGACGATTTCCTTGAACTGGCGGCGAACCTCTTCCACGATGCTTCCTGCGGCGTTGCCCACGGCGCCGATTGTAAAGGCCGCGAAGATAAAGCACATAACCGCGCCAAGGAACAGGCCAACCAGCATCGGCGGGTTGGTAAGCTGAAGGTTCAGCGCCCAGCCGGCATCGTTGGGAACCACGCCGCCGGCTATAAGCTGGTCGTTGGCGATGTTCACGTAGGAAACCAGCAGGGCGACCGCGGTGAAGGCCGTGGAACCGATGGCAAAACCCTTGCCGATTGCGGCGGTGGTGTTGCCCAGGGAGTCCAGCGCGTCGGTCCGCTCGCGAACCTCGTCCGGCAAGCCGGCCATCTGCGCTATGCCGCCGGCGTTGTCCGCCACGGGGCCGTACGCATCGGCGGCCAGGGTAACGCTAAGGGTGGCCAACATGCCCACGGCGGCAAGCCCGATTCCGTACAGCCCGGCGTTGAAGGCCACAAAGCCGATTGCCGGGTCGTCCGGGCGCAGACCGCCGGAAAGGATGAAGCTGATTATGATGGAAATACCCACCGTAAGAATCGGAATCGCCGAAGACTTCATGCCCAGCGCGATACCGCCGATTATGATCATCGCGGTGCCCCTTTCGGAAGACTTTGCCAGCTCCTTGGTGTGTTTATGGCTTACGGAGGTAAAGACCTCGGTGGAGTGCGCGATTATGAAACCTGCGACAAGACCGATAAGAACCGAGCCGTAGATGCCCCAGGCGTTCTGCCACATGGCGGGACCGGTGTTGTAGGCAACCCACAAGGTCAGCGGCAGGGCGGTAATGGCCGAAATTCCGCCGGCAACGTAGGTTCCCCGGTGCAGGGAGCGCAACAGGCTTTCCTGCGTGGCGTTTTCCTTGGTCTGTACGCAGAAGGTGCCAATTATGGAAGCGATTATGCCGACCGAGGCGATAAGGATGGGCAGAAGCAGACCGGAACTGCCGTAGCCCGCCGCCACGCCGATGGCAAAAGTGGCAACCAACGCGTTCGCGTAGGACTCGTAAAGGTCCGCGCCCATGCCGGCCACGTCGCCTACGTTGTCGCCTACGTTGTCCGCGATAACCGCCGGGTTGCGGGGATCGTCTTCCGGAATGTTTTCCTCAACCTTGCCCACAAGGTCGGCGCCGACGTCCGCGGCCTTGGTAAAGATACCGCCGCCGACGCGGGCAAACATCGACATGGACGCGACGCCCATACCGAAGGTGAGCATGACCGGAGCTATAACCTCAGGCCCCCTCTCGAACACGTAGTGCAGAATCAGGTACCAGGCCGCGATGTCCAGAAGCCCGAAACCCGCGACCACAAAACCCATAACCGTGCCGGACGAAAACGCCACCCTAAGACCCCTGTTGAGCCCCTGCTGGGCGGCGTATGCCGTACGCGCGTTGGCCTTGGTCGCGGCCTTCATCCCGATAAACCCGGCCAGGCCGGTAAAGAAGCCGCCGGTCAAAAAGGCAAACGGAATAAACTCGTTTACAAGACCGGGCGCGCCGAAAATCCACGGAATGTACGCCAAGGCGGCCAGAATGGCGGTCATGACGGCGAAAAAGATAATGACAAGGCGGTACTGCCGCTTAAGATAAGCGTTTGCACCCTCGCGGATTGCCTTCGCAATCTCCTTCATCTTGTCGGTACCTTCAGAGTTCTGCAGAACCCTGCGTTGCTGGATAAAGGCAAAGCCAATCGCAATGGCGGCACCCACTATCCCTAACCAGAACAAAGCATCCAATTTGATATCCTCCTTCGAGTNTTTCCGCATGAAGCGACATGCGGTGGTGGTGTCGTCAGTATGGCAATTTCTTCAAAAAGATACAAGCCACCCGGAACGGCAAATTGCCGGACAATATCATTTCTGTCGCATTTTTGGAAACATAGCGCGATTTTGTACAGCCAGCGGGGGAAGCCTCCCCCGCGCTCCAGCCCTGCTTCGCAGGTCTTCCGCTGCCCCCTCTGCGGGGCTCCGCCCCGCAACGCCCCGCGTCGGTTGCCTCAAGAGTAAAAACCAATCGGAAAAACTCCCCAAGTGTTTTACATATAAGCAATATGGGCACCGAGCTATGGATAAGTTAATGCCAGGCAAATACATAGTGAAACACGATTTTTCCGGAAAACTGCTGGTTGACGGAGATCTGCAAGATAACTGCATACTGTTCCGATTTCTGTTTGACAAACCGGAAATGATCCACCCGCTTCTTGTGAGAATCAGGGTACTGCCCGTATTGGCACGGAAAGAGCAATCAAGGAGGCGCGTAAAACGAAACCAGAACGGATTTATTTATACGTGCAACGTTCCCGATTTAAACAATCCTGTCATGAAAAGCCGGTTGATATATCCAGATTATTTGCTGAAAGAAAACAGGATACAGGTAATAAATGTTGAATCCCAAGTATCATGCGATTTCCATTTGTGTTCCCCTGTTGACGTATCGGATGGGAAATGCTAAAATTTGTTCAAAAGATGGAGGACTAAGGTGCTCGAACGGAACAAAATCTCAAAAATATGGCGTACCTATTTTCCAAAGGTAAAATTTAACCCGTTTAACACGCCTGACGAAATGTATATCGAAGAAATCCCCGAAGAAATTTACGCCATACTCAAAGATTGTCGAGACGACAACGGCCATCTTGAGATTTCACGGATGGCAAGAAAAGCCATTTTCAAGCCCTTATTCCCCAAGCCTGCATTTATGCAAGAAAATGAAGCCGCGCTGAAGAAAGCAAGGGAATCCGCTCCCCATCCAAATGTTATTAAATATTTTATTTCAAAATACGATGAGAAGTTTGCCGCCAGGCTTAACGAGCATCTGGAAGAAAAAGACCGGATAGCTCCGGGCAAAACCCTGACAAACAAGTTTGATTTGGAAGTGCTAAAAGACGGCTTCTGCGAGTATTCAATGACAACCAAAGATAACGGAGATTTGAAAGCCGAATTTGTATGGGTCTTTCCCGGTTATGCTTTTTCCCACCAATTAAACAACTCGGTGTACAAAGCTTTCCGTTGTTATGCCAAAAAGAACTGTACTCTATATCTTCTTGGTGCGGAATTTATGAATTTTAAGAATCGGCCTGAAAGCTGGCCCCGTAGAAACGAGCATTCCCTGCCGGTTTATTTCAGCAAGGCAAACGATATATCCAAAGGGCTGGGCGAAAGCTTTAAAAGCGTAAACGCCGGCGATTTTGCTTGGAGGCAGGGAAGCGGCTGGAAAGAAGACGACAAAAAACGTTATCCGCTGGATTTGAAACGGCATCTTCTAAAATTGTTTAAACTTGATGAGGACATTGATGTAAGCCTAAAAAACATATACCACAGTTTTTGCATTCCTCTTTTAAGCGGAAAGAACCGTTTGGAAACACCCGAAGAAACCTGTGCCATAGAATACGGAAACCATATTATAGACAATACACTAAAAAGAAATATCAATCTTGCAAAGGGGCAAATATCAAAGTATTCCGTGGCGTGGCTGGAAATAATAAATGAGATACTTGAAACTACTCCGGATACAGCAGATGAATATAGTCCCACAAAATTTGAAACGTTCATTCTGCAGATTGCAGGACAAGCCTATTTTGTAAAAGAAAAAGCGTTAAAATTGGAGGCATGCGAAGGAGGGGCCCTGGATCATAACGATCGCCAGAACATCAGGAATTACCTCATAAAGATGAACACGATTCGTTGGCTGCTTCCCGAAGAAGAACAGAAACCATTTGCCAATGTTTGTGAAAAAGGCGATGCATACGATAAGACGGCAAAATTATACAAGCTAATGTCGTTTGAGGAAGTAAGGGATGCTTTTCAAGCAGAATGCCCTATGATTGAAGCCATGTATCGGAAAGCCTTTACCGTACCAATGGAGACATACGAGAAGAAAGGCGGAGAGTCGGAATATTATCCAAAAGAAATCGAGGATACGAAGCAAGTAAAAATTGAACATTTGCTGGTTAGCGAAAAGCAAAAGGAATTGGTGCTTGAGTGCTTCAAGGAGGAATTTACAGGAGAGAACGAAAAAAAATGGCTGCTGTTTATTCAGGAAGAAGATCCCGGCATATTGTTTAGCGACCTTAGATCGTATCCTCCACGGAGCGAAGGAAGACAGCCAACGGCCATAAACAGCAATCTTTTTAAAAAATATCGTGAAGTTTTACATATCACTTTCGACGACGCCCGGAATCGGAATATGGTACACACAGGTTTTGCGGAAAAAATGCGGAACATTACAGACAGCCTGGAAAAGAAACTAAACGATTCAGGCAATTAGGAGGGTATAGTATTATGGAACTAACGCCACAGGAGATGAGGATTCGGTTTTTAAATATCATTATGAAAGAGCACAGGGTTTCTCTTAAATCGGTTTCCGACTGTACGATGGAAAATAAAGACGCCATCGATAAAATGGACGACATATTCGATTCCGACGATGAAACGGCCGTCAGAAAGCGCAAAGCTTTGCTTCACATTATTTCACGGGATCGGGCTCGGAAAAACCTGGATTATTATTGCGAAACGGAGAAAATCGGCAAGGATTCCGTTGCCGCCGATGTTGACGAATACAAGGTTTTGATAATAACCGCCCTCATGTTTAATACGCTGTTTTATGTGAGCGCCTGCAACTGGTGCGGCCTTATCCAGCGCGAGGTAAACAGAATTCCAAAAAACCTGGAAAAGGGCACCATAATACGTTTCCCCGAACCCAAACACGATGCGCTCGCCGCACGCCTGCCGGAATTTTCCACATTCCATGAAATTCCATTGGTTTATGACGACACCCATGGGATGCTGTATTTTAAGGGAAACGATCAACAGGAGGTCATTTTAGAATTTGAGTTTAAAGATGAACTTCCACAAACGGCTCCATTTGGATTGGAGGTCTGCTTTACGACAAAGCATGATCGCAAAGGGCACACAATACCCATACCGGCGGGCAGCCACATAGAGGGGATCAATAGTATTAAATCTGAAACCAGAAACGACGTATATTATTCCGACGGGATAGAAGGCGAATACACGGTAAAAATAATACCCAATTCCCCGTAAAATCCGTTTCATAAGGAGGTTTCATATGGCCAGATTATGCGTGCCTTATTACAATGGGAAACCCGATTCCTGGTTTGATGAAAAATCCGTTGCCGGATACCTGCTTTACTCTGTTGATTTGACGAATGATCATGACTCGAAAATATGGTGGGGCACGCTTTTTGAAAAAGACAAAGACGACCCGGAAACCGCAAGGGCAACGGCGAGCAAATTTAAGGGGCTGCAGAAATATTTCGAAAAAAGGCACCACACCTGCCCATGCCCTGCCGATTTTCAAATGAGAACATGGAATACATTTCCCTTAAAAGATAAGGCGAAAAAGCCCAAACATTTATACCTGAAGATACTGAACCAGCAAACGTTCTCTGTTTTTTTCGGTATATTCCTTGCGGCTCTACACAAAATACAACGAAGGGAATTCAACGATGGCTGGGATATAATATGCGCGACCGGAGATGTTGATTACAACGAAAAAAGCGGCGAAGTAATCTTTTCCCCGGTTGCGGGAATCATGGATAAGTTTAGCGGCGAATTTAAAGCAGAGGCCAATAAATACAAGGAGAAAAAGCATCTGTTTGTGTATATCGGCGACAAAGATGAAATACCGGCAGGAAACGGCCAGGGGGAAAACCGCAATATTACGGTAAAAAGATTTCCCCCCGGAAACACCCTGGAAAGTATTATGAACGATACAGAGGTTTTTAAGCCGTTCGATTATAATTTCGATTTTAATTACATTGACCTGGAAGCCGAACGAAATGAACTTCTCGATGACATGACAAATATCGCCGACAAAGAGGCTTTTTACGGCTTTATACCGGGAAGCGGGTTTGAAACCCTGGAAAGAAGCGTGATAAACGATCCAAACTGGCGCGGCTTCTTTATGCACGGCGAAGGAGGTTCCGGGAAAACCACCACGACAATGGCGATCGTGCGCTACCTTGTATGGACAAACAAAATATGGGCCCCTGTCTGGATAAAGATGGATAATGAAGAAATAAAAAAAATAATCGAGGATGAAGCAAGAGAGGGCCTCACAAACAAAAGAGAAATGTCTCCAGCCGTTGCCTCACAATTCGCAACAAGATCACCCTCTACAGATGGGATTGTGGAATACATTTCAGGCAAATTTGAAAAGCCCAAACCCCGTGTAGGCGAGCTTAATGAAACAAATAAGGAACACACAAAAGATTACCTTGTTGTAATTGACAATCTCGAATTACCCGACAACGGCCTTAAGCGCGTCTTGGGGTCGATTTTAAAGCTGTTTCCGGATCTGACAACCAGGCCATATCTGATCATTACCAGCCGCAATATCTGCGACGATTCTGATATTATTGCCAGGCTTCATTTGCAGCCGGAAGAACCGCCTAAACTGGCAACTGCGGAACAGGTTGCCGTTTTTGTCAAAAGCATCGTAAAAAAGATGCCCAAAGAATGCTCGGAAAAAATTGATCGCGCAGAAAAAAGCGATGCCTTCAAAGAGCTGGTCGAAGCATTGTTGCACAATTTCGGAGGTAACCCAGATCTGATAATTGTATCGATAGGGCTTTTACGGCATATGAGTGTTGCCGAATTATCTGGCGAAATAAACGAAAGGCTAGGAGGCGGCGAAACGGATATCAGGAAAAAACGAACAGAAATTTACGAGATGGTTTTTTCATATCTAAATAAAATGCAAATGCAGGTGCTCTATTTGTTTCTGGAAATAGGATACGACAATCCAATTTCTCCATCTGACATTCACGAAAGAATACGCAAAGCGGAGCATTGGAGGGAAACGCCGATCAATGAGCAAGCTTTAAAAGAAATACTGCGTGTTTTATTTAACAACAACCTGATATACACAAAGGAACACAAACACAAAACCTTGTATGGGATAAAAAGCGTTCCTTGGCACACTGTTTTATTTGAAAAAGAATTTCTTGGGCCGAAATCGGAATCGGGAGAATACTTGCGGGATGTATTCGTGCCCCTTGATTGGCAACTTGGTAAAGCATTTCGGTATAATCAGGATGTGGAAATAATTAGGCCGCTGCTGGAGAAAATGAGGGCAAAAGGCATGGAAGTAACCGAGCCATTATTTGATGCTGCTCGTTATTCTAAAAACCCTGAAGTATTTCACCTTCTTCGTGATTTTGGGTGTAATTTAGATATTTGTGATGAGCTAGGGCTGACGGTTGCTCATTCTGCTGCATCTGGGGAAAATATCGCAGTTTTAGACTGGCTTTTTGTCAACGCCAAGGCCCTGCTTTACCAGACAAACAATAACGGGTTGACGGTTGCTCATTTTGCTGCATCTGGGGAAAATATCGCAGTTTTAGACTGGCTTCTTGACAACACCAAGGACCTGCTTTACCAGACAAACAATAACGGGTTGACGGTTGCTCATTGTGTCATAGCTGGGGAAAATACCGACGCTTTAGACTGGCTTCTTGCCAACGCCAAGGATCTGCTTTACCAGGCGAACATTCGCGGGTGGACGGTTGCTCATTATGCTGCAGCTGGGAAAAATATCGACGTTTTAGGCTGGCTTCGTGACAACGCAAAGGACCTGCTTTACCAGACAGACAATCACGGGAGCACGGTTGCTCATTGTGCCACATTTGGGAAAGATACCGACGTTTTAGACTGGCTTCGTAACAATGCCATGGATCTGCTTTATCAGACAGACAATCACGGGCTCACGGTTGCTCATTGTGCCACATTTGGGAAAGATACCGACGCTTTAGACTGGCTTCTTGCCAACGCCAAGGATCTGCTTTACCAGGCGAACATTCGCGGGTGGACGGTTGCTCATTATGCCACATTTGGGAAAAATATCGACGTTTTAGGCTGGCTTCGTGACAACGCAAAGGACCTGCTTTACCAGACAGGCAATCACGGGAGCACGGTTGCTCATTGTGTCATAGCTGGGAAAATACCGACGTTTTAGACTGGCTTCGTGACAACGCAGAGGAGCTGCTCTATCAGAAAGACAATAAGGGGAGAACGATTGCTCATCCCGAAATTCATGAAAACAATCCCGTTGTTGTGGAGTGGCTACACAAATATGTGCCCCAGCTTTTTCACGTTCCATAAAAAATACAAAAAATACAGATAAGCCCCAACTAATTTTAGGAAAAAGCACCGCCATCTTTTACATATCCTATGCATAGGCAGCCGGAAAAGAGCGAACGCTTCGGCAGTTCCGTTCTGGACCGGTAATCTAAGGCAAGGCATCGAAGATCAAATTTGAGGAGGCAAGTTATGAAGAAATGCATGCTGATTTTTCTTTTTATCATAACACAGGTGAAGCTTTTCGGCATGGAGGAAATTTCGGCAACGTTTGACGAGGCCGTCAGACATTTTGCGGAAGCTCTTGTATCTATGGTTGAGGGGGAAAGCGCAGCGATCAGAGGGTTTAATCGCGGAACTCCGTCGGATGATCGGCTTACGGAAGCCCTTGGCAGAAATTTAAACCAGCTTGGTGTCAAGCTCGAAGGGGCTGATGCAGCCATAGAAATCCAGGCCTGGATGATCGCGATCCCGCCTATGCACTTGAGCCTTTCCGCGACAAGAGCGGGTACAGGCGCGCCGCTTGTTGCGAGGAGCTTCGAGGTGATCATGGATAGCCAGCTTGCGGAAATTCTCGGACTTGAGTGGGCGGGCAAGCAATGCGATCTAGAACAAGCTCCCCCCTCAGGCAAGGCCGACAAAGAGATTGCGTTAGAGCTCCCAACCAACGAAGTTGTTGAAGTCGTCGAGGCCGCTGAAGTCGCTGAAGTCGCCGAAGTCATCGAGGCCGCTGAAGTCGCTGAAGTCGCTGAAGCCGTCGAAGCCGTCGAAGCCGTCGAAGCCGTCGAAGCCGTCGAAGCCGCCGAGGTCGCCGAGGTCGCCGAAGCCGCCGAGGTCGCCGAGGTCGCCGAAGCCAACGAAGAAGGGATTCTGCCGTTTTCCTTCGGCGGGCCCAACGTTGCTACGGACTCTGCTGTAGTTGTTCCAGCCAGGCCAAGCGAGCCAGGTTCCATGCCCGCAGAACCAGTTGCTGGAATACGAAGCCCAAGCCCCCCGGAAGAGCAAACTGAAACGGTACAAGGGCTGGAAAAAAGCGAAATCGCCACCACAATAATTGACTCGCAAGCTATGCCGGCGCCCTATTCCTGGCTAATCCCCATTGAAGAACAAAATGCCTGGCGACGAATTATGGACTTCTTCGGGGGCTTGCTTCAAATCGGAACAGCGCTTTCGAAAAGAGTCGGCCATTTTGCGATGGCTGCGGCGTTTGTCACCGCTGGAGTTTTTGTGGCGATTCTGAATCGGCGAAGACCGCGGAACGGCAACAGTCGGTTCCTAAAATTTTTTGCAAGACTAATAACAACGGTTACCGTAGTTGCCTTAGGCCTGGGATTTTCCCATTTTGCGTCGAGGGGCATCCTCTCCCAACGAGCCGAAGCTGAAAGCGCAACCGAGACAGTCGGCAACGTGAACCGCCCGGACACTCCTTCGGAGCTTGCCATGATCCAGGAACTCAGACCTAGAACGACGATTTGGGAGATTCCCAGGATTATTCACAACACAATCCGCAACACAATCTATGAGATCAGGGCTCACGTTTTGCTTGTTCCGTTTCGCCTACTCCAAGGGGCTCTATTCGTAGTTCATCAGGTAGGCACTCTACTCTTGGGGTGGCGAAGACCATCCAGAGCGGCCCCGCCCACGCTTCCGCTGGGGACAGGGCGGTTTACGTTTTTTTCAAGATTACGCCGAAGAATGGCGGCGACACGATAGGAGGATGACGCATGAAAATATTTTTAACGATGCTTCTGGTCTTTTTCGCTGGAGTTTCGTCGGTCGTGGCACAGACCCGTGTCTCGAATATTGAGGATGCGTTTGATCGTTTTAGTGCTCTGGTAAGCAGCACCGACAGATGTGTTCACGTAGCCGAATTCCGAACGTCCTGCGAATCCAGCTCGGGGGAGTATTTCCACAAACTGGCGCGGATTTTTTATGATTCTGGCATGGGAACCACCGACCTTCTAGGGAAACGTGGCGAATTTTCTTTATTTGGCGATCAGCGAGATTTATCGCTAAACCAGCTTGCAGAATTCGCGGACATCCTCGTCTACGGCCAGCTTGAAGCTGCTAATGCGCCCGGCAGCTATTCCAATGTTTCCCTTTGGGCAACGGATGTCTTAAGAAGACGACGACTCTTCTTCCGTAGTTATTACTTTCGAGTTGAGGTAGCTGAGGCCAATGCATATCCAGAGCTATATACACCACCAACGGAGATTGAAAACGAATATGTAGCCCAGCTCTACGAGCAAGAGCAACAAGTGGTTGCCAGCGATGCTTATAGCTACGTTTCAGACTCGCCGGCGCAACTGCCGCTACATATCGTACAGCTCTATGGACAACGGGATGCGGCGTCAGCGTTTGTACCAGAAGAATCCCATTTCGACGATGTTTGTATTTCACCCCCTCTGGATATTCCTAACGAGCGGCAAGGCGGCGACGGCAGTGGACGGGAACCGCCGCCACTAACACCAATATGGGCGACGCCAACATGGGCTCAGTCAACGCGGCCTCCACCGCAGCCTCTTCTTTTGCAGTTTGGATTTGGCTTCTATGGTGCGGGAGGAACGGTGCGCGCAGATTTGAGGCTCCATGATAATTTTAGTATTGGGGGGAAAATGTTTTCCAGTGCCAACAGGAATTTATTTGCAATGGGATTTTCACTTTATGGAAAAGTGTTTTCTGACCGATTTTTTTACGCTGCTCTGGGAGCGGGCTGGGGAGTCATGGAGGCAAGAAAAACCAGCCTAGTTGTCGGTCCTGGCCTGCAAACGAGAAATGTCGAGACTGTGACGGAGCATGCGGGATTTTTGCTCTCCCCGGAAATTGGGGCCGAGTTCGGCGGACGTTCCCGCAATTCATTTCTGCGTCTGGCTCTGGGCTTGGACATTCTTTTTAGTAGCGAATATATCGGTTTTAGGGTACATCCTGGAATTCTTTTGGGATGGGGAGCTTCATTTAGGTAAGCAGCCCCGTATGGGGACTTGCAATCGTCTGCGGAGACTTTAAACACCACACAGGAGGATGTTATGAAGAAAACGATTTTTTTGGCGGCTTTGATCGCCAGTGCCGTGTCATTGAATGTGCAAATCGCCAGCGCTGAGACGGAGGGCTATTCTTCCTCCCCCTCCAGGGGCAGAGGCTGGCTAAGGGCCACGAGAGAACTCATCGAAGTGTTGGAGCATTGGAACGATGCCCAGCTTCAGGTGCCACGGCAATCATCGGATGGCGTGGCGGAAATGCAAAGCGGAAACGTCGAGCTAAGCAAAGGCAGCTTGATTTATGTTTACAGCTACCTTATAGTCCCTACATTCCGATTCAGGCACTACGGTGTCTACCTTGGCGGACAGGTTGTTTTGCATTTTGCTTCGCCATCTGGGCCAGAAATTTCCTTCAGCAGCGCTGTTATTCATAAGACTACGCTTTGTAGTTTCCTAAACGGGAGAGAACTAGGAATTGATAACAGCATTACTACAAAATTTACTCCCGAGGAAATCGTTGATCGGGGCCTTATGCGTTTGGGGGAAATGGACTATTCGTTGCTTCTACGAAATTGCGAACACGTAGCTCGGGAAATTGTCACCGGCAGAAAAATCTCCTACCAAGTGCTGGAGGCCCCGCAAGCCATATTTGAGATACTAATCGCTCTTGGCGAAAGAGTGGACGAATTTGTAAACCTGTTCGATTAAAAACCTGCTCCGTATAGGGCAGAGAAATTGAAGAAGAGAGGTACGAGCATGAAGATGATGTTATTTGGTCTGTTGATGACGGTTTCGGTGGGGGTTGTTGCCGCGCAGGACGATGCGACGCGGATTCTGGGAGTTTGGGAAAATCAGCTTGCCGGATTCTCGCTCGTTTTCCGTGCGGACGGAACGGTATCAAGTCTTGGAGGAGCGTCAGGATCCGCTTTCCTGAGTGGTACAACGCATTGGCGAATCGAGGGCGAGAGTGAGAGGACGCTCGTCGTATACAAGGTTACGCCATCTGCCCGCCGAGAGTTACGCTATAGAGGCTTGAGAATTTCCGATGACGGAATGACTCTGACGATTGTTGCTGCTCGCCTGACGTTCAGGCGGGTAATCTAAACGCGACGGCATTTACCGTCACCTTTACGGAGGATTATAATGAAGAAATTGACAAGTTTCGTATTCGCGCTTTTCGCGGCAATGCTCACGCAAGCGCACGGACAAGCAGGGCAAATAATTCCTGCGCCGGAAGCTATCGCCCAGGCCCTCGCAATGACGGGAGGCGGCAGCGTCACAAACCTAAAACTGGTACAGCGCGATGATGCACAGGTATACGAAATAACCATTGTCCACGGGCAAGTGCGTTTTTCCGTAACTGTTAATGCCAGCAGCGGGAAGGTTATCGGCATAACCGGCGATACGACGGTTTCCTCGGCCCCAGAAGCCGCCCGCCCTATGCCGGAAAGACCCAGGCCAATCCGGCGAGGCCCCATGATGCCACCGTCGGCAGCGCGCCAACCAAACGCTGTATTCCCTGCGCCGTAAAGAAGAGGGGGGGACTATTGGATATGCATAGCCGGGCCCTCGGCATACGGGCCGGCTATGCTCTCCTACTCAATACGAACCAACTCCCCGGCCGACCTACCAAAGACTTCCTCCTCGAACATGCCCTCGGCGGAGGACGGCGGCGTGGGGTATATGCCGGGCATTACCGCGCGGAAGCGGAACTCCACTTGCTGCCTTCCGGCGCGGAAAAAGTCCCAGTGGAAACGAACTTCGTTGTCCATGATGAAGCGCACCGGGGGCGGCTGCCAGAAACCGTGATCCCAAAAATCCCACTCGTCCACGCGCCTTTCCTCGCCGGGGGTGGGCGGTGCGGTGGGGCTGGTGACAAAAGTCGCGTCCACCACCTCCGCGCCGGACGGGATGGGCGAACGAAGCGCGATGTGGGTGCGGTCGCGCGAGGTGGAAACGGTAACGCGCCTTGTGTACGTCGCACCGGCCCTAAGCCTGCCGTCCCTTACTTGGTTGCCGGCGGAGTCGAACGTTTCCACGAACACGCTCAGGCCTTCGTCCCTTGCGCCGGCGAGCTCCACGGGAATACCGTAGCGAAGGATCGCCGTGTAGTAAAGCCTGCCGGGGCCCGTGCGTTCGATCCTAAGGGGCAGCAGGGTGTCCCTTGGAATCCTGTTAATGGGACTGTCGGCAAACGGCCCGTTGAACGAGACTGGCGGAAGGGCGAAATGCGTGAAGTCCGCATTGAACAGGTTTACTCCGCCAAGGCTTACCTTGGCGTTAAGCTCGCCGTGGCCTGCCCGCCACTCGGCGGCCTCCGCGTCGTTGATTGAGCCAAAGGCAAGCACCGCCCAGAAGGAAGAAACGGTACTGCCCCATACCCCCCCCCTCTGCCTTTCGATCAGCGAAGTTGCAAGGCGCGTGGTCATGTCGTCTTCCGGAGCCAGCGCGTGGAAAAGCTTTAGGGCTAAGGCAAAGCGGTCGGTGTCGAAACCCCAGAAGTTGCCGCGCCTCTCAAAGGTGTCGGTCAGATCAACGGTTCTGGTTCCAGGGCGCAGGAAACGGCGAACCCTGTCCCTTGCCGAAACCGCAAGGTCGCGCTGGCCCAGCTCCAGCGCGGCAAGGCCGGCAAACGCCCAGCCGGAAATGCCAAGCTCGTCCCCGCGCCTCAAAAACGCGCTTATCTCCGTGGCGATGCTTTCGCCGTGCATCGTTCTGACCCACAGCGAATAGCCAAGCAGGAACGGATCCCTTTGCAGCCAGTGGTTGGGGTTATTGCTAATGGAGGTGATAAACGAAATCAGCCGCCTTGTGTCGAGCTCCGCCGGCACCGCTATGCCTCTGGTTCTCGCCATTGCCACGATGTGCGCCACCCTTAAGCTTACAAAGACGCAGCCGCGCCTGGCTCCAGGCCAGAAGGGGAAGGAACCGTCGGCAAGCTGATACCTGGCAAGCTCGGCGAGCTCCTCCTGCGCGATCTGCCGATCCCAAACGATTGGCGCGCCGGACGGGGGGGCAAACCAGAAAGCTTCGAGCTCTTCCCCAAAGATCAGGATTGGCAACAGGCGCGCCGTGCGGTGCTCTATGCTCCTAAAAGGGCTGTGCAGCAGAAAGCCTATGGCCTCGCGCAAAGTCGCCAGGCGCGACGCGGAAAGAGTAACCATGACGTTGCCGGTTCCCTCGGGCACCAGCGAAGGCAGGACAAGGCCTTCCTCGACAAAGCCGTCCATTGTTCCAAGGCTGCCGATTGTCGTTACGCTTTCCGTCAGGATTGGCCTTTCGATGTCCAGCGTTCTGATTATGCGCTCGTTGACCTGCGGCGATCTTAGGGTAAACTCCAGCCTTGCCTGCCCGGCTCCAAGCGCGGCAACCTTAAACCTTACCTCCTGCGAAGCCCCGGGGGGGATGCGCACGGTTTGGGAATATGCGCCGTCAACTTCCAGAATGTTTATTTCCGTGTAGGCGTTTCCGTTGTTGGGGGAGGGGGGGGCATCCGAATTGGCAATAGTCCCGGCCGCAAGCGAAACAGTGGCTTCCACTGCGGCATCCTCAAGGTTTGTAAGAATCAGCGAAACCGTTCCGGTGTCCCGCCAGCGCAGCCTTCGGGGGAGCGCGGCGATTGCCGTAAGAGGCGCGCTTACGCGGATGTCGTGTTCGCGTATGCCAAAAGTGTTAAGACCGACGGCCACTGCCGTGCTGCGGAAAGTCGTAAGCGAATCAGGCAGGGTAAACCTTACCGTCGCCGTTCCGTCCGCGCCCGTCATAAGGAAAGGCTCGAAAACGGCGGTGGGACGGAAGTCCTCTCGCACGTCGTCATCGTCTTCGCCCTTCATGCGCGAAGCTGCTCTGGCGGCGGCCTCCAGGCGCGACTCGCCGTCTCCCCCCCCCTGGAGGTCCGCGAGGTTGTACAGCACGGGGTCGATCAAAAGGGAGCGGCTGTCCGCGCCGTGGACGGCAAGGGGGAAGTTTCTGGGGTTGTAAAAAAACGCCGCCGGGTTTGGCACGCGGTGGTCGATAAGGTCGACAACCCCGCGATCCACCGCAAGAAACGTTACCTCGGTGTTTGGGGCCGGCCGGCCGTTCAGCGAAACCCTTATCGTTACCTCGGCTTCCTCGCCCGGGCGAAACACGCTTCTGTTGGGCTCGATTTCGATTTGGTAGCTGCGGCTTTCGTGATCCACAAAAATAGGGACTACGCCGAAAACGCCCCTGGGCCTGTCAAGGTCTGGCTCGTAGTAGCTGCCTCGCGGCGGGCCCGTGCGAACCGTGTACGAGCTGAGCGTGACGTAAACAACCGGAATGAACGATTCCTCAATTGGGATGTCGATGACAAGCGCGGAGCCGTCGAGCTCGATGATCCGTTGCGAGATTATCCCCTCGCGTTCCAGGGTAAGCAGGTATCTGCCCCTTTCCAGCGGGGAGCGCACGAGCAGCTGCGCGGTCTCGCCCGGCGCGTAGCTTTGGCGGTCTGGGGTTAGGGTGATTATGTCAACGTCGTCGGCGCTCCAGCGCACCATGCCCGCGCCGCTCACGAAAAAGCGGAAGCGCGTCGCGGCGATTCGCCCCCTGCCGTCCCGGCTTTGCAGCCTTGCCTCCCACATGCCGCCCCTGTCCGGCGTAAAGCCAAAGCCGCCGCCTATGTACGTGCCCGCCGCGCCGGGGTTAATCGGCACGGTGCGTTCCTCCACCACCGTTTCGACGCGCTCCCACACCAGGTTTATTCTGCCGGCTACCCCTGCCTGCCGCGCCTGCATCCATTCATGGCGGACAAGCTGAAACGACACCTCCCCCCCGGGGGGGAAAGCTCCGGCCTCAGGCGCGTCGCCCATAGGCGAAACCAACGCCCAGCTTGCCGTCGCCTGGGTTCCCGCATTCACAAAATGCGCGGAAGGGGTTCCCACCGCAAAGCCCTCGGCCCCGGTTCCAGAGGCGTGGTTTTGGGTTCCGGAATCCAGGCGGGCGGCAATGTAGAAAGAGGCCGGATGCACGATGGTGCTTGCGCTTCTTGCCACTTCCTGCCTTGCCGCGTCCTGCACCGTAGCTTCAAGCTGGTAGCGGTAGGCCGCGCCTTCGATTCCGTCGCTGGAAACGTCGTGGGCAATGCCGGCCCTCCCCCCTGGGTCAAGCTCGCCCTCGCCCCGACCCACGAAGCTGCGCCATCCGGTAAGCTCTGGGCCGAAGTTCCAGTTGCGCCAAACGCCGGAGCTTCCACCGGGAACAAAAAGCGCGGGTTCCCGGGTAAGGTGCCACGTAAAAGGCGCGCCGGAAAGTCCGCCGCCCGCAAGCCACGAAGCCGAGAGCGACGCGCTGATTCTTTCGCCCTGATGGACAACCGGATCGTTAAAGTACAGCGAAGACTCGAAGCGCAANCGCTCGAAGTTGGCGACGGTAAAAAAGATCGANGCTTCGGCGTTCCGTTCCGTGCCGGCAATCCTGCGCCTGTACGTAATCCTGTAGCGTCCCGGCAGAAGGTTGTCCGGCAGGACGAACGAGCCGTAGGTGCCGCCGTTTGCCGTGGTGGTTCCCGTTATCAAAGCCACAATCGGTTCCTGAAACCTGTCGGAAGTCACCTCGATTTCGTAGGGGCCGTGAAACGCCGCGAAGTTTCCGCGCACCAAGCTTCTGTCAATGCCTCTGAAAGTAACCGTCTCGCCTGGGCGGTACAGGCCGCGGTCGGTAAAAAACAGAATCGTGGGGCGTTCCTGTTCCGCCGTAAACGGGCTTGCCGTTGCGGGAAGGGTGAAGCGCCAAAGGTTGTGGCTTTGGTTTGGAATAAACTCCGCGCGGTCAAGCCTGTCCCCCTCCCCGTAGCTCACCCGCACGCGAAAGCCGCTTCCGAAGTTATGGTGCCACTGGTTCGGGTTTGGGGAGGTGAAGCCGAGGCGCGAAACGAATTCGTCGTCGCCGAATTCAAAAACGGCAAGGCCGTGCGCGTCCGATCTGCCGCCCGAAACAATCACGTCCGTGCCTTCCATCAAATCCACTTGCGCGTTTGCGATGGGCATGCCGTCCGAGAGGCGGGTCGCCCAAACCAGCGCCATGTTGTACGCATAGCGCACGGTTATGCCGATGTCGGTAACCTGAACGGTAAGCCACGTGTTGCCGGTCTGAACCGAGCGATCCCAGTGCCTTCTGGTTTGGAACTCCCATCTCATTGCCGCCGTGCCGAAGCCGCCGGCGTTAAGGAATGGCGAAAGGTCTTCCATGAAATAATTTTTTGCGTTTGGTCTGAGCTGCGACAGATCCATCGGCTCAAGGCCGGCAAGGGGAATTGCCTCGTAAGGGTTCTGCGCTGTGCGGGTTTGTCTTCTTATGGAAATCGGGTTTTGCGCTTCCCACACGATCCTTGGCGGGAAGCCGGCTTCCAACATCCGCGCGCCGGAATTGCTGACAAAAACAAAACTGTTTGCCTCGCCCACGTCAACGACAACCTCGCGGCTCTCGCCCAGCGTGCGTCCGTAAAGGTCGGAAAGAGACGAGGAAATCATAACGGTGTACCTGGTCTCGTGGCGAAGAGGCAGGCCGCGAATTTCCACCGTCCTGCCGAAAACCCGAAC
>JGI24694J35173_10001512_pt1 | contig 20725 bp, 15 predicted proteins | sample TergutCo191P1_FD_35173 | JGI IMG/M metagenome (IMG submission 35173) | reverse complement strand
GGGGGGGGGGGGGGGGGGGGGGGTAAATGTCGCTACTGGCGACAGAGTGCGATCCTGAACGCTTTCATACGAAATCATTTCTCTTCCGTACCCTAAACGGCAAAAGTCGTAAATACGGCTGCTTCGATCGCTAGCGGACATGGTTTTGTATACCACGATGGCGGGGAAAAGTCAATGGGCAAAAAAAACCGCCGGGGAAGCAATCGGCTTCCCCGGCGGCCTTTCCCTCAAGACGAAAACGTCATCGAGTTAGGGCGCGACAAAGTTCGCCCTTCTTTCCTCGATAACCTCCCGTGCGCCAAGGGTCATCAGGTTTGCGACGCCGGCTTCCCATACGCTGTCGAAGTCCGCGGGCGCGGCCCTGACGGCCTCTATCAAAAGGATGCTCATGTGGGTTTGCAGTTCCGGGCCCCTCGGGCCGGCGGCAATCAGCGGCTGCGCGGTAAGAACGACCGGATCCGGCCGCGCGTTGCTCATGGCCACCCTGTGCGCCTGCATCACCAGATACTCGGGGTGCGGGGAAAAGCCCAGGGCTATCATCCTGACGGTATCGTCGCCAAGGAAAATGCCGTTCTGCAGGGGGGTAAGGTCGATGTTCCAGGGGCTGTTCTGAATCCAGCCGCCGCCGGCCGTCGGGTTGATCCTGGGCAGGCCCTCAACCATCTCGTGGACAATTCCCTCCGGCCCCCTCTGCAGGAAGCCGAAGTTCTCCGCCCTGGCCAGCCAGTTAAGGTACTGCATCGCCCCGCGGGGATTGCTCGCCGCCCTGGGGATAAAGATGTCCAGACCCGTGGCGTCGTAGGATATCCTGGTGCCGGGGAACGCGTCAACGGCAACCCAGCCCGCGCCGGGGACAATCTGCTGAAGGTTCGTGGTAAGCCCCTCGCCCACGCGGAAAACCTGGTCCCAGTTGTGCCCAAACGCCCCGACGACGCCGCTGGCAATCAGGTTGTTTATGGGCGCGTCCGAGGTATGCGTAAAGAAGTCCCGGTCGATAAGCCCGGCGTTGTACATCCTGTTGATGAAGCGAACGCCTTCCTTGTAGCCGGGGACAAGCGCGTGGCGATCCGTGACGATATAGACCCAGCGATCCTCCACGGACAGGTTCGGGTCGATAAACGACTCGATAATCTGACCCGCCTGCCATCGCACGTCGCTGGTCATCGTCCAAGGCACCACGGTAGCCCCGGGCGCGACGCCGGGCAGGCCGGTGGCGTCCCTGAACGCGACAAGGGTGTCGAAGAACTCCTCGTGCGTCGTGGGAACCGGCAGCCCCAGCGCGTCCAGCCAGTCCTGGCGCATAAAGACGTTAAGCCTGGCCGTGTTCGCGCGCATCATCGGCACCGAGAACAACTGGCCGGTTCGCTGGTTCTGATCCCTAAAGATCAGATCCCTGCCCTGCATGGCGTGGTCGGGGCCCAGGAAGGCCCTGACATCCCTAAGGTAGGTGTCAACGTGGGGGGCCATGTCAAACAGACCGCCCAGCTCGCCCCATTCGGCGACGTTGGCCGAAGCCCAGGTCATCATCAGATCCGGCGGGTTCCCGCCGGCCATCAGGGTAACCTGAACGTCATGCTCGGTCCATCGGGACACGGCCTCGAAAACGACCTGAAGACCGAGATCCGCGTAGACCCTTTCCTGGATCCACTGCGTCCACTGGTTGTCGGCGGCGCTGGTTCTGCCGCCGTCGGTGCCGCGGTCGAAAACCACGACCCGGACAACGTTGTCCCCAACCTCGCGCGCGGGACAGCCTGTAAGCATCACGGAAAACACCAGTGAAGCCGCCGCTGCCAAAAAGAGAAACCTGCTTTTCCTCATACACTATCCTCCTAGCCTAAAATATGTCTTGCCCCGGGGACATGGCCCCCGAAAAACAATAACCAAAACCTTTGCGCTACCCCTTTACCGCGCCCAGGGTAACGCCGGCGATAAAGTAGCGCTGCAGCCACGGGTACACCAGAAGAATCGGAACCGTGGCGAACATAATCGCCGCGGTCATCATCCCCTCGCTGGCGACCTCGAACTGTGTCGCCAGACCCTCCTGCCCCTCAATCCCAGTAATGTTGTTGATTATGTTGAACAGGTGAAGCTGTATGGGGTGCCACTGCGAGGCCGCCGGCAGGAACAGCAGGGCGTCGGTGAAGCCGTTCCAGCGGCCGACCGCGTAGAACAGGGCCAGCGTGGCAAGCACCGGCAGGGACAGGGGCAGGTAGATGCGCGTAAGAACGACAAAGGGGTTCGCCCCGTCTATCTCGGCGGATTCCCTAAGGCTTTCCGGCACGTTGTAGAAAAAGCTGCGCAGGATGATCATGTTGAACACGGAAATCGCCCCGGGCAGGATCAGCACGAGCGGGTTGTTCAGAAGCCCCAGGTTACGCATGAGCAGCCAGGTGGGTATGATCCCGGCGTTGAAGTACATGGTAAACAGGATGAAGATGTTGATTATCCGCTTGCCCTTGAGCGCGTAGATCATCGGAAAGGCGCACAGGATCGTCATGAGCAGCGAAAACACCGTGAAGATGGCGGTAAGAACCGTCGTCCAGACCATCGACCGGATAAAGTTCGCGTCGGTAAAGACGAACCGGTAGTTGTCTATGGTAAAGTCCACGGGAAAGAACAAAACCTGCCCGCGTATCAGCGCGAGCCGCCCGCTAAGCGAACGCGCTAGCACGTTCAGCATGGGAAGCAGGCAGAGCAGTATCACGAATATGCAAATGGCGACCACAACCCAGTCGCCGACTTTTTTCGAGGTCGAATTTACAACCATGCCAACACCCCCTTACATGATGCCCCGCTCGCCGAGCCTTTTCGCGAGGAAGTTGGCCGTGAGCAGGAAGATGACGCTGACCACCGACTGGAAAAGCCCTATCGCCGCGGTAAGGGAGTGCTGTCCCCCCAGTATGCCTATTCGATAGACCATCGTGGCGATTACGTCCCCGACCGGAAGCATGGTTATGTTCAGGTTCAGCATCGCCCAGTAACGGTCGAACTCGCTGCCCAGCATCCAGCCCAGGTTCAAAATCAGCAAAACCACTATCGTGGGGCGCAAGCCCGGAAGGGTGACGTTCCAGATCTTCCCCCAGCGGCCGCAGCCGTCAACCTCGGCCGCCTCGTACAGCTCCGAGTTTATGCCGGTGATCGCCGCCAGGTAGATTATCGTGCCCCAGCCCATGCCCCTCCACACGCCCAGGCCGACGAAGGTGGCCACCCAGGGCCCCGGCGCGGACAGGAATGGTATCGGCCCCATGTCCAGCCTTCCCAACAGGACGTTTATGACACCCCTGCCCGGGGCGAAAAGCTCCGCCGCCATGCCGGAAATGATTATCCAGGAGATAAAGTGCGGCAGGTAAACTATGGTTTGGGTAATCTTCTTGAAGCGCTTGAAGGCAAGCTCGTTCAGCAGGATGGCAAGGATAATCGGCGCGGGAAACCCAAAGATAAGATCCAGAAAGTTGAGCCAGATGGTGTTCCGCAGGGCGGGGACAAAGCCCGGGTGCTGAAACGTCCGCTCGAACCACTGGAACCCGACCCATTCGGCGTCCCACACTGTCGGGTGGAAAATGTTCCAGTTCTTGAAGGCAATCACGATGTTCCCCATGGGGACGTAGCGAAACACCACGAAAAAAGCTATGGGCAGGATCAGCATGGCGTACAGCATCCAGGTACGCTGCAGATAGGTACTGCGCCTGCGGATGGGCTTAGCCCTTTCTTTCATACAGATCGCCATAAAACTTCCTTCGTAAGTCTAGTGTTACGCCACATTCCGCAAACGTAAAGGCCGCAATTGCGATGCATAAAGTAGAGCTTTCATAATACCCCCTTTATATGGGTCTTGCAAGATCCTGTGGCCAAATTTTGATCTTAAGCAAAAAAAACGAGCGAAAACAGGTGCGCCGGCGCTTACATGTTCCCCAGGGTGATATTGTCCCCGCCCAGTTCCCTAACCGAGGATGTCTTTTCGTAGAACCGGGGAACGCGCTCCATAAAGCCCTGGGCGGTGTAGAACGGGTCGTCGTTTTTGATCGGAAGGTCTATGGTGCGGCCTTCGGTTCCGGCCTTGTAAATCGACGTTATAAGCTCGATGGTCGCCCGGCCGTCCTTTCCGCCGATCGCCGGCTCGCCGCCGGTTTCCAGGGCGCGAAGCACGTCGTCGATCTGCCCGGCGTGTAGCTCGTGGGGAAGCCCGGGCAGGCCGTCGCGCAGGTCGTTAAGCTGCTTGATCAGGGTCTCGTCCTGGTCGGGGGCGGGGAAGCCGTTGGGCTGGGAAACGTTGGCGGCGACTTTCCAGGGCGCGGAAACGCGGGCCTTTTCGCCCTGGAACACGATCTGCTGCTCCTCGCCGTGGTGGATTACGGAACTGGTTATCTGGGCAAGCGCGCCCTTGGCGCACATGCCGCCGTCGTAGCGAAGAACCGCGACGGAAACGTCCTCGACCTCGGCGTTGTCGTGGGCGGCGTTGCTAAGCATCGCGCCTACGCTGCCCGGAAGGCCGAGCATCCAGCACAGCATGTCGATGTGGTGCACGGCGTGGTTAAGGGTGCAGCCGCCGCCCTCTTTTTCCCAGGTCCCGCGCCACCACAGGTCGTAGTAGCAATGCCCCCGCCACCACAGGGATTCGACCTGCGCGTGGACGACCTTGCCGATAAGCCCGGATTCCAGGATCTTCTTTAGGCCGTTGACCGGATCCCTAAAGCGGTTCTGGGCTATGACCGAAAGCAGCTTGCCGCTTTCGCGCTGGGCGGCGATCATCGCGTCGCATTCCTGCAGGGAAACGGCCATGGGCTTTTCCACGATCACGTTTTTTCCCGCCCTTAGAAAGTCGATCGCTATTTCCGCGTGGCAGAAGGGCGGGGTGCAGATGCTTACCAGGTCGATCCCCGGATCGTCGAGGATCTCCTTGTGGGACGCCGCGACGCGGGCGTTCAGTCCGCGGCTTTCGTTCACGGCCGCCGCCTTTTCCGGCGCGATGTCCACTAAATGCGTTATCCTGCAGCGCCCTGGGAACGCCAGGAACCCGTCCACGTGCTGGCGCGAGATATTGCCCGTGCCGATTATAGCTACCGATACCATTCCATGCTCCTTGTTAGTTCGTGTCCATACCCGTTATTTCCGCCCGGAACGGAATCGCCGGCAGTCCTTCGGAGTTGTGCAACTGCCTGTCCCGGGGATTGTCGGCCCAGGCGTACAGCACCCTTTCCGGGTTCCGCACCGACGAAACGTCCACCGAAAGGCAGTCGAAACCCTCGATTTCCCCGGGCAGGCGGTAATGCTTTCCCCCTGCGACCACGGTGACATGGGGCTTTTCGTCGGCGACAAGCCCCAGGCCGCAGTTGCCGAAAACCAGGAGCAGCCTGCCCTGGCTGTGGCGCACACCCTGGAACAGCGGCCCGGGGGACGAGTTCCTTTTTTTGAAGACCAGCCGTTCCGCCGCCAGCGCAAGCCTGCGGCCGACGCCCTTTTTGTCAAGCGGATGCAGGTCGTTCCACTCGCCAAGGTCAAGGCCCGCCGCCATGCCGGTCGCCGGCAGTGACAGCGCGGCGCGTTGGGCGTCGCGCAGGGCCGCCCAGGAGCTTCCCTCGTCGTTTTCCCCCGGCTTCCCCCAGATGGGAAGCTGCACGAAAAGGAACGGCAGGGTCTCGTCGGCGCGGCACCATCTGCCCTGCCAGTCGGCCACGTGCGCGGCGAAAAGATCCCGGTACTCGCCGGGGTTCGACTCGTTGGACTCCCCCTGGTACCACAGGACGCCCTTGCAGGGAAAGTCCAGCATGGGGGCGATCATCGCGTTGAACAGGCCCATGGGCTGGCGCTGGAAAAAGAAAGGCTCCGGACAGGGCCTGGACGCCCACATCCCCACGCGGTACTCCCAGGCGCCGTTCAGCTCGAAGGTCTCGTCGTCGGAAAAAAGGCGGAAGTCCTTGCCCTCGGTCACGCCGCCGGTGCCGTTGCAGCACACGACCCGTATCACGATCCAGTTTTTCCCCTCGCGGAGAAGGCCGGCGGGTACGGCGTACTTGCGGGGCGGATACCTGTAGGCCGTGCTCCCCACCTCGACGCCGTTCACGTACACCGTGTCGGCGTCGGTTATGGTGCCCAGCCAAAGCCTGGAATCCTTTCCGGCGAATTCGGCGCCGACCGCAATCTCCTTGCGGAGCCAGACGGAACCGTAGAACTTGTCCAGGCTGGCCTTGGCGAAACTTCCGGGCAGGCTAATTTTGCCCCACTGCGAGAACGTGGCCTTCAGCTTGCGCCATTCCTCGGCAAGTCCCCTGTCCCCTATGGCAAGCTCGTCGTACCAGGCCTTCATTGCCGCGTCGTTTTGCCTGGCGATTTTTCCGCACAGGGCCGAATCCGCGTATTTGTCGCCAAGGGCGGCCTTGCCCGGAAAGGCCGCAAGGGCCTCGCGGCTCATCCAGGCTTCCACCGGGGTGCCGCCCCAGGCGGCGTTGACAAGGCCAATCGGGACGCCGTGGCTCTCGAAAACCTTCCTGGCGAAAAACCACGCCGTTCCCGAAAACTCGTGGAGCGTCTCGGGCGAGGCCACCGTCCAGCCCCCGCCGGAAAGATCCTGCCTGGGGCCGGAGAAGTCCCATTCCTGCGGAACCTTGAACTGCCTGATCATGGGGTTGACTGGGGACTCCCATTCCTCGGGAAAATTGTCCCTAAGACGCTGCATGGGCATTTCCATGTTGGACTGGCCGGAGCAGACCCACACGTCGCCGAAATATATGTCCCTGAAAACCGTTCTTTTGCCCGAGCCGGATACGATGATTTCGTGGGGTCCCCCGAAAGGCTGGCTTCCAAGGGGAACGCGCCATCTGCCATCGGGGCCGGCCTTGACGCGGTATGTCCTGTCCATGAACCTTACGGAAACCCATGTCCCCGGGGCGGCTCCGCCCCATACCGGAACGGGAACTCCCTGCTGGAAAACCATCCCGTTTCCAATCAGGGGTGAAACCACTAATGAACTCATCGACACCCAGTATACCATTTACCAGAAATTCATACAACGGCAAAAATCGCGTGTCGCGCAAGAAAATTCCGTCGCTATGGTGTAAAATGGTCTAGGAATGTTCGGCAGGAGGACGGCTGGCATGGACGACGACATCACTATGCAAATCTGGCACGTGGTTTACCGGAAATGCACGCCGGTATGGACAATGCCGGAAAACAAGCTGGACAGCCTCAACATGACCTACATTATCCAGGGGGAAGCCCATTACACCATAGACGACGAGCCTATCGACGCGACCCATGGCACCCTGATGGTGCTGCCCAAGAACAGCGTCCGCAAGGCGGTTACCTTTCCGGACAGGCTTATGCACTGCTTCTCGGTGGACTTTACCCTTCGCGGCGGGGACGGCGAGGAGCTTCCCTCGCCGCTCCCCTTTATATCCGTGGTTGGCCACCAGAAGAACATCATCCATTGGTTTCACGAGCTGTTCTTTTCGTGGGTCGGCAGGCACCCCGGCCACATGCTCAAGTGCAAGGGGCTGTTCATGCAGATCCTTCACCGGTTCCTGGAACTGCTTGTCTACAAGGACGGCTCGTTCGCCGGGGATTTCCGCATCGCCAAGGTAATCCGCTACATAGCCAAGAACTATTCCGAGCGGCTTACGGTCAAGTCCATGGCGGACTTGGTCAGCCTGAACCCCACCTATTTCGGGGGCCTGTTCCAGCGTGCGATCGGAATGAGCTTCAACCGCTACCTGATACAGACCCGCGTCAAAAACGCCGAGGACATGCTACTTTCCGGCGAGTACAAGGTGGGGGACGTTGCCGAGGCCTGCGGGTTTACCGACACCTCGCATTTCAACAAGCAGTTCAAGCGCCTGAAGGGCTTCCCGCCGTCGCAGTGCCTTCCGAAGAGCTTCGATCTGTAGGGCGACGGTTCCCCAAAGAGCGCCCTTTCCACTATAATTACACCCATGGCAGAGCAATTGAACGAATACAGTGGAAAGGCCACGATGGAGAAAATCACCTCGCTGGCCAAGCGGCGCGGTTTCGTGTTCCAGTCCTCGGAGATTTACGGCGGACAGGGCGGGGCCTGGGACTACGGGCCCTTGGGCATAGAACTGAAAAACCGCATAGCGGGGGCCTGGTGGAAGGAGATGACCCGGCTTCACGACGACATCGTGGGGCTCGATTCGGCGATCCTTATGCACCCGCGCACTTGGGAGGCCTCCGGCCACGTCGAGAACTTTACCGATCCCCTGGTGGACTGCAAGAAGTGCAAGGCCCGCTTCCGCGAGGATCTGATACCCGAGGAAAACCTGGCGGCAAGGAAATGCCCGGACTGCGGCGGCGAGATGACCGACACCCGCAAGTTCAACCTGATGTTCAAGACCCACATCGGCGCGGCGGAGGACAGCGCCAGCGTCATCTACCTGCGGCCGGAAACGGCGCAGGGGATATACGTCAACTACAAGAACATAATCCAGTCCAACCGGATGAAGATCCCCTTCGGCATCGCCCAGATCGGCAAGGCGTTCCGCAACGAGATCGTCACCAAAAACTTTATCTTCCGCACCTGCGAGTTCGAGCAGCTTGAGATGCAGTTTTTCGTAAAGCCGGGCAGCGACGAGGAATGGTTCGACGAGTGGCGCAAGCGGCGCTGGGCCTACTACGAGAAAATGGGCGTTAAAATGGACCACCTGCGCTGGCACCGGCACGGGTCGGACGAGCTTGCCCACTACGCCAAGGACGCATACGACATCCAGTACCTTTTCCCCATGGGCTGGCGGGAACTGGAAGGGGTGCACAACCGCACCGACTTCGACCTTAAGCGGCACACCGAGTACTCCGGCAAGGACATGCAGTACATCGACCAGGACGCGGGCAACGAGCGGTACATCCCCTACATAATCGAGACCTCGGCGGGGCTCACGCGAACCCTGTTGATGATTCTGTGCGACGCCTACGATGAGGAAAAGGTCGCGGACAAGGGCAACGACGACGACTGGCGGACGGTACTGCGCTTCCATCCCAGCCTGGCGCCGATTACCGTCGCGCTGCTGCCGCTCATGAAGAAGGACGGCCTTGCCGAACTGGCGCGGGATATCCAGGGCGAGCTTAAAGAGGACTTCGCCACCGACTACGACCAGGGCGGGGCCATCGGTCGCCGCTATCGCCGCCAGGACGAGGCGGGCACGCCTTTCTGCGTCACGGTTGACTACCAGACCAAGGAGGACGGCACCGTCACGCTAAGGTTCCGCGATTCCATGGAGCAGGTGCGAATTCCAAAGGGGGAACTTGCCGCGCGACTTCGGGAGGAGATCAGGGCATACAAACGGGAGCGCTAGCCAATGCTTTCGGTGCGAAGGAAAATTATCCTGATAATTATCGGGATTGTGCTTTTCATAACCGGCTCCACGCTGGGGGTGGGGCTGCTTGTCAGCAATTTTCGCTTCATGGATGTTGTCAAGACCACGCTTCTTTCGGTAAGCAGAATGGCCTCGGGGATGCTTTCCTCGGAGATCGGCAGGCTAAAGGAAGAGGCGAGTCTTATCGCCGAGCAGGTCGGCATGGCCGGGGGGGATCTTCAGGCGGTTCTGAACGAGAAGCTTACGCGGCATCCTTCGTACCTGTCGTTTTCGGTGGTGGAGCTGGAGGGCGTGACGGTTCATGCCGGCGATCCGGACACCAAGCCCGTGGACTACGACAGGTCAAATTCCTATGCCAGGCGGGCGTTCGCCGGGGAAACCGTTATCACTTCCACCTTGCATACCCCCCGGGGGGGGCTTGTCATGCGGATATGGGCTCCCGCCGGCACCGGTCGCGTTTTTGTCGCCACGCTGCCCGGGCTGCACCTTTCGGAATTTCTTTTGCCCTACGGCATTTGGGAGACCAGCAGTATTTTCGTCCTGGATCAACGGGGGGCGCACATCGCCGGCAACCGGTACCATTACCGCATACAGGAACGGCGCGAATACATTGAATGGGGAAGGCAGCACCCCGGCGGGCACCGGCAGGTGCACAGGACCATCTCCGAGTACGACGAGGGCGTCGAGCGGTTCGAATTTTCGGGGCGGCAGCAGTTTACTGCCTTTCATTCCATCCAGGGGACCGACAACTGGTCGGTGGCGGTAGTCGCGCCGCTTGCGGAAACCCCGCTTTTCCAGGTCCGTAAGGTGCTTCTTGCCATCGCCTTGGCAATCATAATCATTGGTATTATTGCCACGATATTCGCCGCCGAGCTTATCGCCAAGCCCTACGAGGAAATGGAGAATCTGAAAACCGCGGCGGAGACGGCCTCGCGTTCGAAAACGCAGTTCCTGGCAAACATGAGCCACGAGATGCGGACCCCGTTAAGCGCGATAATCGGCCTTTCGGAAATGGAGCTTGGCGGCACGAAACTGCGGGGGGATTCCTTCGCCAACGTCGAAAAAATTCACGGCGCGGGCATGACCATGCTGGGAATTGTCAACGATATTTTGGACATATCTAAAATCGAGTTCGGCAAGCTGTCCCTTGTCCCGGTGATGTACGACGTCCCCAACATGATCAACGACACGATCCAGCTTAACATAATCCGCCTTGGCAGCAAGCCCGTGCGGTTCCGCCTTAGCGTCAACGGGGACATTCCCGTCAGGCTGGTTGGCGACGAGCTTAGGGTCAAGCAAATCTTCAACAATCTTCTTTCCAACGCCTTCAAGTACACCGACGACGGATCCGTCGAATGGAGCATTTGCTGCGCCAGGGAGGAAGACATTGTCAGGATAACCAGCACGATCAGGGACACCGGGATCGGCATTCGCAGGGAGGACCAGGGCAAGCTTTTTAAGGACTACTCGCAGGTTAACGTCAGGGCCAATTATTACGCCGGGGGGACGGGCCTGGGGCTTTCGATAACCAAGAGGCTTGTGGAGATGATGGGCGGCTCGATCACGGTGGAAAGCGATTACCTTAGGGGCTCGTCCTTTACCGTGGAATTTTTGCACAAGGCGGCCGGGGACGAGGTTATCGGCGAGGACACCGCGAAAAACCTTTCGCAGTTTCGTTATTCGGCCCAGCGCCACGTCCAAAACCAGGATTTTATCCGGGCGAACATGTCCTACGCCAGGGTTCTTGTTGTGGACGACGTGCCGAGCAACCTGGACATAGCCAAGGGTTTGCTTAAATCGTACAAGATCAACGTGGACACGGCGGAATCGGGCGGCGAGGCCATAGATCTGGTTCTTGACGGAAAGATTCGCTACGACGCGATATTCATGGACCACATGATGCCCGGCGTAAACGGTATGCAGGCGGCGAAAGCGATTCGCGAGGAAACCGGCAACGAGTACGCCAAAACGATCCCGATAATCGCGATGACGGCCAACGCCCTGGCGGGCAACGACGAGCTGTACCTAAGGAACGGCTTCCAGGCTTTTCTTTCGAAGCCCATCGACGTGCTTAGGCTGGACCAGGTGCTGAACCAATGGGTCCGGAACAGGGAAAAGGAAAGGGGGCTGCCGCACCTGGAGGCAAACACCGGAAAGTCCAGGGAGGAAGCCTCGCGGTTCCTGAACAGCCATACGATCCCCGGGCTTAACCTGGCCCAGGGTTTTGCCGTTCTTCAGAACGACAAAAATTCCTACCTTGCGGTGCTTAGGTCGTTCGTTAGGCACACCCCGACGAAGATAAGCGTGCTAAAGAATTCCCGGGGCGATTCCGAGTCGTATCGAATCGCGGTTCACGGCCTTAGGGGATCCGGCAAGAGCATCGGGGCGGAAAGTCTGGGGGCGATGGCGGACGATATGGAAAAGGCCGCCGCCAGGGGGGACCGGGGGTACATACGCGCCAACAACGCCGCGTTCGTCGAGGCCGCCGAAAAGCTTGTCGCCGACATCGCGTTTTTTCTGGAGGACGTTTCGGCGGACGAATCGGTCGAGGAAAAACCGGAAAGGGAACGCCCAGATCCGGAGGTTCTGCGGGAGATACTTAGGGCCTGCGAAAGCTACGACATGCTTGGGCTTAGAAAGGCGGCCGAAAGCCTGGACGCCTTTAGTTACGAATCCTTTCCGGATTTGGGGCAGTGGGTAACGGAGCAGTCGCACCTGTCCAATTTCGACGCGATCCATGAGCGCGTCGAGTCGATTGTGGGGACTCTGGAGTGAGCCTTTACCGCCCCGTTAAAATCGGCGGCCTGGAACTTGGGGGCAATCTCTTTGTCGCGCCGGTGGCCGGTTATTCCAACCCCAGCTTCCGATCGCTGTGCGTCGAGCGGGGGGCCAGTTTTTCCTTTACCGAGCTTGTCTCGGCGGAATCCCTGTACCGCAACCCCGCCCATTATGGCCTTGCCGGGGGGGAGGGGGTCGCAAGCTCGGTAAGCATTGTAAGCCGGGCCCGCAACGAAAAGCGTTACGCCGTCCAGCTTTTCGCCGGGAACCCCGAGGCGATCTACAGGGCGGCGCTGTTGCTGGCCCCGTTAAGACCCGACGCGGTTGACATCAACTCCGGATGCCCGGTGCCAAAGGTCGTAAAGAACAACGCCGGATCGGCCCTGATGAAGGATCCCGCGACGATGGGCAGGGTTGTCGAGGCGGCCGTCCGGGCGTCCCGCGAGGCCCTTGGGGGGGTGCCTGTGACGATAAAGATGCGCTCCGGCTGGGACTTCGGCTCGATAAACTACGCCGAGTGCGCCCGCGTCGCCGTGGAGGCCGGCGCTTCCATGGTAAGCCTGCACCCCAGGACCCGAAGCCAGGGATACGGCGGCAAGAGCGACTGGACGCACATCGCCGACCTTGCCTCGCGGCTGTCGGTGCCGGTTACTGGATCCGGGGATCTGTACGCGCCGGAGGACGCGGAGCGCATGTTGCGGGAAACGGGCTGCGCGGCGGTAATGTTCGCCCGGGGCGCGATGGGCAATCCCTTTGTTTTTTCGGCGACGCGCTCCCTGCTGGAAACCGGGGAATGGGAACAGGCGCCCTTTGCCGAAAGAATGGCGACGGCGTTTCGTCACCTGGAGTTACTTGCGGCGGACATCGGCGAGCGCCCGGCGTGCCTGGAAATGCGAAAACAGTTCTGCGCCTACACCAAGGGTATGCAGGGCGCGGCGGCGGTGCGGGAACGGGCGGTCCGCGCGCAGACCATCGACGACTACCGGAAGATCCTACAGGCCGGGGTTTACTAGCTCGCCGCCAGCTTTTGCTGTTTTTCCTTGGGGATCCATCTTTCCAGGACGCTGTTCAGCTTTACCACGTCCACGGGCTTGGACATAAAGTCGCTGAAGCCGTTCCCCAGGAAAAACTCGCGCATCCCGGTTACGGCGTTGGCGGTCAGCGCCACTATCGGCACCTTGGAAAAATAACCGTCCTCGGCGCCAAGCTCCCTTATCCGCTCGGTGGTTTCCACGCCGTCCATGCCGGGCATAAGGTGATCCATGAATATCACGTCGTAACGGTTGGCCTTTACCGCGTCCAGCGCCATCTCCCCGCTTTTGCACATGCTGACCTGCATCCCGTAAGGGGAAAGCAGTCCCTTGACCACTTTTAGGTTCGTCAGGACGTCGTCAACCACAAGAATGTTTGCCTCGGGCGCGGTAAAGCTGCCGTCGAACCTGGCGTTGCCGCTGTAGGAATAGTTTTCATGCTTTCCGTTAAGCACGTTCGCCACGGACAACGAATACACCGGCATGGCCAGGATCGTAAGGTTCTTTTCCGGGACCGTCTCGCCGAACTCCGTCAGGATCACCAGCTTGGTCTCGGTCTTAAGGGACATTATCGCCCGGATATTTCTGCTGTACATCGCGAACGAGATAAAGGCGACCGTGTGCTTGCCGTTGGCAAGGTTTTCCAGCAGGTTGGAATCGTCGGAAATCCGCGCGCAGCCAACCCCAAGGCTTTCCGCCGCGAAGACCAGCGAATCCGCGTAGACGTCCCGCTTTTCGCACACAAGGACGCTTTTCCCGCCGGCGTTCTCCACGTAGCCAAGCGGCTTGCTGGAGCGCACGATCTGCGGAAGGGTCACCGTAAACGTGCTGCCCTTTCCGTAGTCGGAACACACCCCGATATGCCCGTCCATTGCCTTCACTATGTGCCAGGTAATGGCCAGCCCAAGGCCGGTGCTTTCCTTGTCCCTGTTTTTTTCCCTGTCAAACTGGGAGTACTCGACGAACAGGCCGTTAATGTCCTCTTCCCTTATGCCCTGGCCGGTGTCCGAGATGTCAATCATCAGGTTTATCTTGTCCCCGCTTTCGCCGGCGACCCCCTTGACGCTCAGCGAGACGTGGCCGCCGCTTTCCGTATACTTTACCGCGTTGCCAAGAAGGTTCAGCAGCACCTGGCGCACCCTTACCTCGTCCCCCAGCAGCGAGTTCGGGATGCCGCCGTCCACCTTGACGACAAAGCAGATGTGCGAGTCCAGCGACTTCATTCGGATTATGCTGATTACGTCGTTCAGCATCGAGGAAAACTGGTATTCCAGCGGTATGATTTCCAGCTTGCCCTTTTCAACCTTCGAGATGTCCAGGATGTCGTTGATGATGGAAAGCAGGTTCGTTCCCGCCTGCTTGACGGTAAGCAGGCATTCCTGGGCGGTGTCCAGGCTGTCGGCGCGCAGGGCCAGCTCGGCCATGCCTATTATGGCGTTCATCGGCGTGCGGATCTCGTGGCTCATTTTTGCCAGGAACTCGCTTTTCGCACGGCTCGCGCTTTGGGCTTTCTCAAGCGCGTCCTGAAGCTTGGTCGAGGCGTTGTAGACCTCCTGCGTCATCCCCTGGCGTATAACGGCGTTGGCTATCGACAGGCTGCCCGACCTAAGGACCGACTCCACGTTTTTGGGGAACAGCTTCTTGGCCCTGCAGTTTTCCAGGATGGCGCAGCCCCAAAACCTGTCGTGCACGAACACGGGCATCACGATAATCGACAGCGCGCCCCTTCGATCCAGGATTCTGCGCTGGTCCGGCCCCATGGTTTGAGTCAGGCTCCTTATGCACTCGCCCTTGGAAAGCGTCTCCTCCCAGCCGGGCAGATCCCCGTCATACGACAGCTCCAGGTAGAACCGCATTTCTTTTTTGGGAATGCTTGAGTCCGCCCACTCGGAAACCATGAAACAGTACAGCAGGCCGTCCCTGTTAATGTTTTTCCAGATGGACATGCGGTCGGCGCCCACCGTCTCGGCAAGTATGCCCATGGACTTGTTCAGGGCGGCGTCGAATTCGTCAAAGGCCACGTTTATAAGCGTGGACACCGCGACGTTGATTGCGTCGAGAATTCTGTCGCGCTGTAATATGGCTCTGTTCTTCCGGAAGCTGGTCATGCCCAAGGCAACTATGGATAATACCCATAGCGAAAGCATGATGATGACTATAGACGGTCCCGCGCGTTGGCCAGCAAGCATTCCCGCGTAACCACAAGCGTAAATCGTCCCGTACGTCACGAAATTCCTCCCTCCAAGTCTTCCCATTTTACTCCAGGGGCATATGCCTTGTCAACGTGCCGGGCCCGAACGCTTGACGAGCTTGCCTCCAAGCCTTATCCTGGATCCATGAGGATAATAAGGCAGCCTTTCCGCTACCAGCACCACAACGTGGTCTACTGGCTTATCGGGATAAACTTTATCTTTTTCGTCCTGATGCAGTTCCTGGGTTTTACCAGGCTGATGTTTTACATGTCGATGATCCCGGCCATGATCGTTCGCAGCGGCTGGGTGTGGACCTTCGTAACCTACATGTTTGTACACGGCGGTTTCGGCCACATCATTTTCAACATGCTTGCCCTGTTTATTTTCGGAACCCAGGTCGAGCGCTACATGGGCAGCAAGGAGTTCCTGCTTTTCTACTTCGTGACCGGCGCCTTGGCGGGTATCTTTTCCTTTTTCGTTTATTTCCTGACCGGCCAGTACGCGGTGTGGCTGATGGGCGCGTCCGGGGCGGTTTTCGCCGTCAGCCTTGCCTACGCGGTGCTTTTCCCCGAATCGATAATCTACATCTGGGGCATACTGCCCGTGCGCGCCCCGATAATGGTGCTTGGCTTTACCGTCCTGGAGCTGTTTTCCTCGGTTTTCCGCACCACCAGCGGTGTCGCCCACATAACCCACCTTGCCGGGTTCGCCTTCGCGTGGATTTACTTCGTCGTGCGGTTTAACATAAACCCCTGGAAAAGACTAAGGATGAGGTAGAACCGTACCCCGCACTTCCGCGGCAAGGTAGAACGATCCGGTGCAAAGAACCGGGAGTCCTTTTTCCNGGCTGAGTTCCAGCGTCCGCCGCGTCGCGTCGCCGGTGTCCGGGACAAGGGTCGTCTTGCCCCCCCCCGGGGCAAACGCCCGGAAAATCGCGTCCGGGTTGCTGCTCCTGACGTTCCCCGGCCTGGTGACTATTACCCGGGAAAACCTGGGCAAAAGCAGTTCCGCCATAGCCACGACGTTCTTGTCGGCGGCGCAACCGAACAGGAGAATCCCGCCCTCGCCGTAAAGCGAGCAGAAGGTTTGGACGCACAGCGACACGCTTTCCGGGGTGTGCGCGCCGTCGAGTATGAAGGGCGGATCCCCGGAGATCATTTCGAAACGGGCCGGGGTTTTCGCCCGTTCCAGCCCCCGGCGAATTACGTCGTCCCCGATCTCCGGGAAGGCGATCCTTACCGCCGACACCGCAATCCCGGCGTTCTCCGCCTGGACCGTCCCGGGGATCGGGATGGACAGTTCCAGGGATTGCGGATCCCCGGCCGGGCTCTTTCCGTTAAAAACCAGGGAAAAGTCCGTGCCGCCGGGATGCAGGCGAACACCCTGGACGCTGGCGATGTCGGGGAAATAGAACAGCGGGCTGTTTTTTTCGGCGGCGCGGTTCCGGAACACCTCCAGGGCCTCCGCCTTTTGCCTGGCCAGAACCACGGGCCTGCCCGGCTTTATGATGCCGGCCTTCTCCCCCGCGATCGCCGCGATGGTGTTGCCAAGCCATTCGGTGTGCTCAAGCTCGATAAGGGTAATGGCCGAAACAAGCGGCGTGACGACGTTGGTACAGTCCAGCCGCCCGCCCATCCCCGTTTCCACGACCATGGCGTCGCAGCCGCCGGCCCGGGCGCACAGGAAATAGAACAGGGTCAGAAGCTCGAAGTAGGTTGGGGCCTCGCCTTCCTCGGTCGCCGGGTCGAACAGGGCAATCCTGGCCGCCGGAAGCTTGTTCTCGACCAGGTCCCGCAGCTCGTCGCCGGCGGCGCGGTACACGTCCTCGGCAAAGAACGAGTTGCCAAGGCTTACCCGCTCGCGAAAGTCGCTGACGTGCGGCGACATGTAACGCGCCGCCTTAAGCCCCCCCGCCTCCAGGATCGAGGCGACCATCGACGTAACCGACCCCTTGCCCTTGGAGCCGGCCATGTGAACCGAGGGGGCGCATCTTTCCGGGTTCCCGGCAAGGCCCGCGAGTATTTCCGAGCGGTCCAGCCGGTAGCTTTTGGAGATTGAGTGCCCCTTTTCGAAATTGATGAAACCGGAAAGCCAGGAAAAGATTTCCCCGGACGATGAAAAACGCCTGTTCAGAATGTCCTACCTTTGTGTGCCGATAGGGGTATTATATCCGGGACGAAAGATATGATCAACGGTGGCGCGCCGCCCGCGCATGGGCTATACTGTCCCAATAATGAGGCATTCCAATCAGAAAAATCTGACCCCTGAACAGGCGGCGCTTTTGGACGGGCTCGATTCCCTGCCTCTTCCCCCTGGCCAAGAGCCGACCTAAGGTTAGGCTGCTAGGGTATCGGGCTTTTTTTGCCGGGTGTCAAGCGATTTGGCAACGGAAACGAAACCTGACACCCTTGCGCCCTCCGTCACCATCACGCCGCCTGCTACATTCGGCGTTTCATTCGCAACGCGAGAAAAAAGATAGTGAAACTTATCACGGTAACAATAATCCAGCTAATCAATTGAAAAAGCATTTTCAACCCCCCGCAACCCAATTCTCTATAACGTTGGCTATACCTAACGTGCCAGAATAAGGCTCCCGATTATAAAAGCCTGTACTATTTTGTTATCTGGTTTCTGCATAACGTTTAGCATTTTCTGGGCGATTTCGTTATGCTCCCTGAGCGTTTTGCCTATGCCGTCCAGTTTCTCGCCTATATCATTCATTTTACCCCCAATCATACCTTAAAAAGAGACCCCATGTCAAGACGGACGGAGGCGCAAATATGCCAGGGGGTTACAACGAAGGCGTGCCAGCAGTTGTCGCGAGTGCCAGATGATAGGATAGGATAACTAATCCCACTGTAGGAAAAAAGTGCCGGTCATCCCGCGCGAGGGGCTTAAAAAGTGGTGCCTGTCACTTTGCGCCGCCGCCGTAGAACACTAGAACAGATCGGAATGGGTGCCGAGACGAGAAAATGTTACCCTTTCATCGCCACGTATATACATCGGTTTTTCATGACTGACACCCTCGCGCCTCCATCGAGGTGCGCCTCGCGGATACATGGCTTGCGGGGCTTGAGTGATTTTGATACGGCTTAAATGTCCATGGGTAGGCCAGATTTTGTTTGCTTCGAAAATCCAGCCTCCCCATTAGTTTCTAACCAAGAGCACAATTTACAAGAACTCACTACACAAGCGATTTCGCCCGTTCCAAACATTCGGAGCGATTTTTTGTGTATAAGTCCAAATCAGCTTCCCAAGGTTGTAGCCGTTTAGGATATGATCTAATACGGGAAACAATCATGAGAATTCCGGGTGTAATTAAAATGAGGCTCATAATAATTATCAATGGAACACCACTATCAAATCTCGCAACCGGATTACCCAAACGAGTAAATGATCCTATACCAAAAAATAAACTGGCCCCAATCAGAATGGAAAAAACCAATCCGAACCGTTTGGGCGGTGGCCCAGGATGAATTTGGGCGTGATATCGATCTTCAAGCGATTTCAACTCGGCGTAGTTTTGCCTTTCCGGATCCCGCTCAAAAGTAAGTTTGACGTAATGCTCCGTCTCTGTCACACTGACCAAGTTATCTCCTCTTCGTTCGATGCGGGAGTCCTTGTTTTTGATTTCCTGGTTGCTTTTAAGCTCCCAGCCGAATGATTGCCACAAATTAATCGTATCTCTTTCCACCGCTGGTGCTACGGAAATGGATTTGATTTCTTTTACTGCCATAGTTTGACCTCCATAAACAAAAATGTTCTGGCGTTACTACAGAAACGCCACCTGCCTCGCTCGTTTTCCGTGCAAAACTAAACCTTTAACGGAGTCATTGCCATTAAGACTTTATTACGTGTTTGCATTAACAATGTTTGCAGTTTTGCATTATTTTTTGTCATTTTGTTGTCCAATCACCTCCATATCAGCTTACGCAATTATTTGAACACATCATTTAGTCAGGATCTCCAATCCTGATTTCGTCAAAAACAATTCGTGGCGTGTTAACAGTGCAAACCAAACTTAAGCGCGTGGCGTTTACATTTCTGAACGTAAGCCATGCATGATAAAATGCAGCCCCACCTTGCACCGGAGTGAATTGCCTGTCAGGACGATCTAAATCTTGTAGCAGAGCCCGTGACCAATCCTGGAATCCATGTAAAACTGCTATACCCCCTGCCGGGACAGCCCTGATCTGGATAGTCATGTATTCATTTCGTACCACGATATAGTACACAAAAGCGGTGACAGCGCGGGCTCCCTGATACGCCTGCGGCCTAGGGTGGAAGGTACGCCTACCACTTTCCAGCCTCTGTTCTTGAGCTTGGACGATCACGGGAGCAGGAGGAGCCACTGGTTGCGCTTGTACCGGAGCTTGTGCCACAGGAGGCTGGACAGTCTGCGCCGCGGCCCGTACAGTCTGCGCTGCCGGGGCTTGCGCCGCGGCCAACCATTGCGGGACGCTTCCCGCACCGGTCCTGCCACCCTCAAGCAAAGCCTGAACACGCCTGTCGTTGGCGATGTCCGACCTAAAATGCACCTCGATAGCCGCACTCTGCACGTTCAACACACGAATCGCAATCCGATAATCGCCGCCAATTTCGGTAAGGGACCCGGACACAATCGACTGCGCCCCCAGCATCTGCCCCATACTCTGCATAGATTCGTCGCCCACCTCGCCGGAAAACTGAAAATCAAATTCGCCGCGAATAAGATCCACTTCCCTCCGGTCAACCACGGTGAGCCTTCCGCTGTCCAGCAGGTTTGCCGACAGTTCGTCCAGTACGTACAGCGAAAACCGATCCGAAGGGGAACTGAAATTAAGCAGGGCGATTTTCGATCCCGCCGCAATCCGCTCGTCAATTCGGAGGGCGGCATCCGCGATCGCCTGATCCAACGTTATACCGTCTGGTTCTGCTTCTAGTTGCGAAGCACATCCTGCCGACAAAAGCCCGATTAGGGCAGCCAAAGCAATAATGCATATGGGTTTGTTTGTGGTTTTCATATAATCCCCCTTTTTCTTCTATTCTAAAAGTTGCCTGAATACTTCTAATCGCAATTACATTTGATTTCATACGAAGTTTCCCAGCAAGTTCCCAGAAAAATGTATGAAAATCCGCGAAATTCGGTAACACCGACATTTAATGCTATCAATTGTTTGACCTCTTGTCAAGCTATTAGTTTAATATTTCGGTATAAGATGGAAGAGCAGGAACTAAGGGGCATTTTGGGCAACAATATCAAGCGTTGCCGGCTGAAAAACAACCTTTCTCAATTGTCATTGGCGGAAAAGGTGGATATATCGACCAATTTTATAAGTGATATAGAACGTTCTAAGGCGTGGGTTTCACCGAATACACTGGTAAAACTGGCTTCCGTCCTGAACATTGAACCCTACGAGCTTTT
>JGI24694J35173_10001505_pt1 | contig 20805 bp, 27 predicted proteins | sample TergutCo191P1_FD_35173 | JGI IMG/M metagenome (IMG submission 35173) | reverse complement strand
GCAATCAATACCTCCCGTTCAGGTTCGTGATGGACAAGGGCGGCAGGGACAATAAGCCCCTGTTCCTTGCATAGTCTACATAGGGGTTCTTCTTCTCGGTGTCGCTTAGATACCTTTCCCCATTGCGTACTGTGATAGAAGTCACAACTCTCCGCTGTTTTCTTATTATCTAACAATTTCCACGGTGTACGCTCATGCTTCGAACAATAGCCAGATTTGGACAGTAGCGTATTACATCCTACCTTACGGCATTTTATTAATGGTCGGTTTGGCATATTATATTGATTCTATTGATAGTTTAATAGACCATAAATTAATATCTTTAACAGTAGTAACTCCGCTTGATCCTGTACCTTGAGGAGTTGGCCTATTAACTACTACAAGATTAATATTATACCATCTTACGCTGTCGGTATCATTTGTGGCGATTATCAGCGGGTTCGTATCATATATATCCTTTGTTGACGCTGAATATGAGCGCAATATATTATTGTTGTTACGTAAATTAATAATCATGCCGCTAATGTCTCTCGTACAGTTTAATAATACATGACGTAATACTATACGACACCCTGCGTCTACTGGAATATTGGTATCAAGTAAATTATTATCAAGCCCCGCTACTATGGGGCTTGAAATCCAATCATCATTGGGTATACTCCAACTAAGGCCATACAACGGCGTATCTTTACCAGATAAATGTATTTCCTTAGAAAGTATATTTATATTCCCCTCAATCCTGTTAAAGTCATTTACTGTGACTCCAGAAACGGACCAATTAGTATTGGGTTCTATCCATGACATATTATTGTTTCTCCTTTACTTTAGACTTGCGTTCTGTACGCTGGTTTACCCCCGCCCATGAGAACAAGTGTAATACGATGAAAATCATTAGAATCAGCATCCCCTCAGCACCCGATAAGGCTTGCCAGAATTTAATCATCTCACTACAATTATTTTCGTACATTATTTTCACTTTCCTCCCCTGCTTTGTCTTTTAATGTATCAATAACTCTGATCAACGCTTTGGGTACTGGTATGCCAATAACCTTACAATTTTCAGTTAGCGATACAAGTTCACATGATATATAGAACAGTATGGCGATATTCCGTATCAATTCAGTACCCAATAATAAATCGATCTGATTGCAAACAATAATAATGGCGAATACACCGCCCTTCTTAAATGCGCCTAACCACATCGCTTGACTCGATAAATAGCCGCTTATGGACTTTGTAGACTTGCCCTTCAGCGCTACCCCTAAGCCTGTAATAATGTCGAAAACAATACAGACCAACAGAGCGGTCAATGCAATACTCCACCCGCCAAGTAATGATGTGATAACACCCCCGACAACACCCAATGCGCCATGCAATAAATACTCTTTCATAAAATATCCTTCTGTTAATTGTGCTTGATTAGGCGCAGACTAAACATACTCGACTTGCCGCTGTCTGTACGGTTCACGTATTCTAAATTGTAGACCGTTGACCGTGTCCAAGCGTTAGCACCATAGTTCGACCCGCTCTCCGTAGCACTCCACCAGAAACCATGAGAGCCGAAATAGTAAAACTTACCGCCGTAGCCGTGGCCTCCAGGTAATGCGCTAAAATTGTAATCGTCAGTACCGTTACCATTATTATACCAACCGCTTGTTGATTTCAACTTACCGCCCGCAACATTAACACCACCGCAAGCGTCAATCAATGTCTGCCACTCCGCATCCGTAGGCACTCTCCACCCGTCTAATCCCGTAGCGGCGCTCATCGCCTGCTCCCACGTGTACAACCGCCCGTATATATCGCCATAGTCTGGGTTGTTGACACTGCCGAGCTGGTTATAGTTAAGATTCTCCGCCATCCACACGCGACCGTCAGGCATTAACACCGTCCTGTACGTCTGCCCATCGCGGGGATCAGTTAAAAGATTAGCCCGTGAGAGGACAAACTGTATTTCCATATCGCTATCAACGTAAACTTTACGCGATTCTCCAACAAACCCGTTCGCTTCAATAGCAATATTATATTCCCCCGTGGTCAAGCCTGAGATAGTAGCGCGGTTAGTACCCTGTGCAGGGTACGCTATTACATCAGCTGTAGTTATTTTAAATCCAGATATTGGTTTCATATTATTTTCTCTTATAGCTCCCATGCTGAAATAGTTAAAGTATGATTTTCTAATGATTCATTCACAATATAAGCGTTTTCTGTATTATCGTAATGGGCAGTAATGGTAAGATCATCTGTTTCATATTGCACATCTTTAAACGCTAATACTTTATTATCTGGCTGTATATCAAACCCCTTAGCATCAACTGTAAATCCCATTGTACGCCCATCGTTTGTAATAAACAGTTTACCGCTATTGTCAAACTCCATAGTAAAACCTTGCGGGTCGGAAATGTATTTCCTATCGGAGTTTGACCATTTTAGTAAATACTCCATGTTATTTTTCCCCTTATATCTCCCATGCTGATATAGTTATAGTATGATTTTCTAATTCCCATGCCGTAATAGTTAAAGTGTGCGTTTCTGGTTTAATATCACACAATTTTCTACATTCAATAGACTGTCTCAACGTCCCATCAAACTCAGTCTGTATTTTCTTTATCGTGTATAAGCCTTTGGCTTTAACATCTACAGTCCCGTTCTTAGGATCAAATACCTGATATTCTGGTATTTCTAACTTGTCTAATATATTTCTTGAGCTGTCACCAAACGTCTGCAACTCCTGCACACGGTACAACTCGCCGAAAATATTACAGATTGATATTGCAATCTCTTTAGCGTGGCCGTAATTCTGTATTAGATTATTATCTGGATAATTAAATCTCGCTCTCCCATGCCTATCAATACTATCCTGCGATTCATACTCGGCAGTTAAATTATTTTCTATCTCTGTAGGCTTTCCATTTTCAATCTTATACTCATGTACCTTTACCGATACACTATTAGCTAATTCTCCCCATCTTTCGGGATGTGTGCGTGTTATATAATCGCTCGCAGTAATGGAGTAATCCGCTATGCTGTCGGTATCTGAAAAAATATTATTAACAGATTTTATACGTAATATGTCGCGTAGATTAATATTTCCTCGTTCATGTGCAATCTCTATTTCTGTTTCTGTAGGCATATCCATATACACATACGCCATTGATACCTGTGCGATTTGTTTTAATATATCAAAGTATGACATTTCACTCGTTAAAAACGCAATGGGTATAATTACGGTTTGCAGGCTTGTATCAATATCAAACTCTAAATCCTGCATATATCTTGCACGTACATAATTTAAAATCCGCGTTATCAGGTCATACGCTGTAATATCTAACCAGTAAGTATACGCTATGTCTGTATTATCATCTGTATTGTAACCGTCACAATAAATCAGATTACGATCTCTTTCGTGAAAACCGCTGTATGTGTAATCCTGTAATAATCCCATACGGTCACGGCCAGACGTTGACGCCCCTGTACTTTGTTCCCCTACAGACCATTCACCAGACCAATAAAGCCCTTTGGGGACTAAATACTCATTATCCCCCTCACGGAATCCTAAATACGGGACAATCTTTCTATTACGTGTTAAATGTCCCCTAACAGTAGAATCATAATTAAAAGGGAAATATTGGTTTGTAAGATTCTGTAAGGTTAAATCAAGTTCATTATATGACACGTTACCTACTGGGAGCGTCCCTGCGCTGGATTCCGTTTCTTCAAGTATTGATAAATTAATAATGTCCTTGCCGTCATATTCGGCTTCTATCCCTGTGTACGCTTCAACGAGTTTTACAAAGGTATTAGGCTTACTCCACTTGTAAATCGCTATCTTCATTCTATTAATATTATTAAATTCATCTTGAGTTCGTATTGTCCACGTACAAGAGGGTATATCAAGAGCGTTAGGGAAATTTACTTCGTTTACTAATATGCTTGTTTCATTGCCTAAATAATCCGTAAGTGTGATTAAAAACTCTGTAGGATATTCACCCAGAGCATTATCCCCCGCAATTATCATTGTATTAAATAATCGGTCTTCAAACCTTAATTCTATTGTAGGAGACATTACATTGTTTTCAGAATCTATATCATTAAAAACCCCATTATCATCACCAATATAATTTCCTCGCCAGCCTACTTGATAATAGGAATCNCTCCCGTCAATAGGCATAGCGTAAAAGGTACTGTCAAGGGTACTGTACCCGCCGAGATGAAACCATTTATACGGTACTACTTTATTAGAATCATAAATCTGGTTACGGTATGGATTTTCTGCCGTCCCTTGTTGATTATCTTCATCACTTACACTTTCCAGCCTAAGAGATGTATCAATATGAGTTCCTGTCCACTCAATACGTAACCGTGCAATGGGGTGACGGACGGTCTGATTAGACAATCTGCGGACTTCTTCGGGGCTGTTATAGTCAACAATCCCCATACCCTACACCTCCATAAATTCGGCGGTTAAATCGCCATATAGCCATGTACCGTGTGACAATACCCGTTTATAACCGAATGGGCGCAGTAATACCTTGTATTCTTTATATGTACCGCCTCCCGCTGGTTCTACAAGTAAGGTTAGCGGCTGGCCGTACATAAGAGCCATTTCAAGGGCTTCTACTGTATCTATTTCGGCAAGGCTGTATTTTAGGATATGAACGCGCTTTATAGCCCGTACATCTTCTCGTAACGTACCATCCGCAGCTTGTTCTTCCCTGCTAATCTTATCATACCTGAAATCGTAACTTCTACCGTATGGCGTTAAAGTAATGGGGGGGTCATTACCCATAGAAATCTGTATGGCATTATTTACGCTCATGTATACCTCCCTGTACGCCTGTCTTCGCGTTCCATTATCGGCTTTATTTTACGTGTCAATTCCTTTATACCCTTGTCATCACCGATAAACGTACCTACATGGACATGAGTATGATATACTGGTTGTAAGGCTGTAGTAGGCTGTGTATTTAATGCGTTCACGATCTTGTCAGCAATTTCTTGAGTACCACGTTCCAAAGGTAATACAACCTCATCTTGATTGCGCTCTCCAAGCTGTGCGTAAATACCGTCTCTACTACCACGTACAAGCCCACCGTCATAAAAGGGTTCTGGGGTGCTTGCGATTGCCGCAGTTTGTGCAATACCCAAACCTCCTATTACAGTAGCCATTACAGGCCCAGCAATGGGGCCCATATCAGCAAGAGTTTTTACAATAGCTCTGGCGGTGTCTATTACGGTATTAAATATTCCGAATGCCTTATCCCGTTTCGCCTGTCGGCGTTGTATCTCTAATCTGCGGTTCTCTTCCTCTTCGTCAAGGGCTGTTAACCGTTTGGCGCGTTCTGTTTCGTCTTCTATATTAGCGTTTATATAGCTTCTACGCTGTTTCATTTCCCGTGACAATCTTTTATCTTCGTTAGCCGAAAACATCGACATTACGGAACCGAGTTTATTAAAAGCCCCTACTACACTATCAACCCATACAGATATATATCTATTGCGCTCATTAGCTAATCGCTTATCACTTTCAGCTATTTCTTTATTGATATCGTCAACAATCTTTTTACGTTCGTTCTCATAGTATTGCACAACGGCATTAATATCTTGACCAGCTTTATATGCGGAAATAAGCTCTCGCTCATATTCGGCATCTAATATCGCAAGCCTGTCGCCTGATTGTTTTAATAGTTTGTCCTGCCATTGTTGATTAGCGTCCTCACGGGCTTTCAGCTTATCCGCTTCAATTTTCTCTATTTCTTCTAATTCTCTTTTATGCGCTTCAATCTGTTTCTCAATTTCTTCTATCTCTTTATTATGGATTTCTTCACGGCGTAAACTGAAATGAAGTCTAATAGACGCGAGTTCCTCTTCACTCGCTTTTAAGGCTGTGGCTTTATCAATTTCCCGCTGTTCTTCTTTATCCAGTAGTTCCATTTCAGACAACAATATTTTATCTATTGCGTCATTGTGCTGTGACAGAAGTGAGGCAAGATCAGCCTTGCGTTGTTCTACGCGCTTTCTGCGTTCTTCTTCTAATTTCGCCTCTTTCTCAGCGGCCTCTTCGTTAAGTCTGCGTTGTCTATCGGTAATGGCTACCGTGTTTTTATGCCTCTCCCACTCTTCAACTGTCAGCTGTTTTAATCCCCTAATTTCTCGCCGCCTGTTTTCTTCCCCTAATTCGTCTAATTGCGATTGCTTATTACGTGCCCTTACAAGGTTAGTTAATGCAATAGCATTATCGTCAATAGCCTTATTAAGACGGTCATACTCAGCTGGGTCAAACTTGTCTGTATCGCGTAGTTTTTCGTAGTCTGCAATTACTTTCTTTAGTATAGCGTGTTGTTCTTGATGTGCTTTTACTCTATCATTGTACGCTGTAACTTCCATTACTTGATTATCAAGTTCTTCTAACTTCTTCTTAGAGTATAATACAGTTCCAGCGAATACGGCAAGGGCGGTCGTAACAAGCCCAATAGGGTTCGCTAACATAACAGCCCATAAACCCTTAAATACTCCCGTCAATGTCGCTACCGTACCGATCATACCCTTAAACGCAATAATTAGCTTTCCCGTTATCAATAACGCTGGCCCTGCCGCAGCTACAAACGCCCCTAATATCAATACTAAATTCTGTACCGCTGGCGACAAGTTATTAAACCACCCAGCAAGCCCTTGTATAGCGTTTGCGAATCCTATTACAAGGGGGACTACTTTATCTTGTATCAGCGGTATGACTGAGCCTTGCAATATGGGGATAAAAGAACCCGCCACTTTCATAGATACTAAGCCGAATTCAGCTTTTAAATTAGCTACGGACGCACGGAATTTATCAGCATTAACAAGGGCATCATTCCCCATTACTTTACCAGTATCTTGCGCTTCTTTTCTTAGATTAGCAAGTTCGTCAGCCGATAAAGCGAGGACGGGGGCAAGGTCTCTGATGTTACCGCCGAATATAGATTGTGCAATATTATTTCGTTCAGTAGCGTTCTCGATCTTGTTGAGTTCGCCTAAAATCTCAGGAAATAACTGCTCCATACTACGTAAACTACCATCACTATTAGTAACGGATATACCGAGTTTATCCATAGCCTCAGCGGCAGAACCAGAACCTTTACTGATTTCGTCAAGGCGATTAGACAACTTCAACGTAGTATTTAGTAGATTATCACTTGATACGCCAGCGGTACGAGCTACGGCTTCCCATTGTTGTAATGAATCCGTAGACATTCCCGTGGTTTCGGATAGGGAAAGTAATTTAGAAGCGTATTCACCCGTTTTAAGTGTCAATAAACCGATTGCAGTACCTGCGGCGGCGAGGGGGGCTGTCAGATTCTTTGTGAGAGAAGAGCCAGCCTTAGAGAGTGATATGCCCAGCTTGCCAAGCTCTCGCTGAAAAGCCTTGACTTTCTTCTCGGCTTCTGAAATGTCACGATTGACATCAGAAATTCCTTCTAATGCTATTTTTCCGAAAAGGCTAAATAATGTTCTACCGCTCATAAGGGTTTCCCTTGTAAGGGGTGCGTGAATCGCTCACCCCTTCTTCTAAATTTAGCATTTACACGATTCGCAATATCATAAGCGCGTTTTATTTCCGATTTTCTATGGTCTTTCGTAATGACGACCGTTTTCTCTTCTAATCCGATATCTATTAAATATTTATTAAACGTCTTCTTTTCCCCTGCCCCTAATAACCATGATGAAAAGGCGGCGTTTTTCATTGCCGCCTTCATCTCCCTGTATCTTTCACGTTTCACAATCTCTGATAATTGCAGCCATTCTGAAAAATCCATGTCCATATAAATCTTAGGTAAAATTCTATAGTGATGACTTACAGAATCCCACAACTCTTGAAATGCGTCTTTTACGACTTTATCATCTTGAATAGCGACCAAAGACGTGAAAAAAAATCCCTTGACTCTTTTCTTGTTGCTATTTCCTCAATCGTATCAATAATAGATTCGTCAGCATTCAAGAAGTCCTCTGTAGTCATTTCGTTCATATCAGCCAGCCAGTCAATGAGCTTGTCACCTAATTTAAGCCAGCACTCAGAAAGAACATCTACAATAAGAGAACCAACACGGTCATAATCAGGTTCTCCGCTGTCATTGCTAACAGCGGAGCTTTCCGAAACGATTATTGATTTTAGATTCGTATCTCTAAGACTTGAAAGGATATTTACAAGCGTTATGACGTCTTTATTCTTATACGGTCTTAGTTTCATTATACGTTATCCTTTTCAGGCATCCATATTGACCACGCTTCTTTATTCAGATTCGATGGGTCAAGAGCGGCGGTGAAGGTAATGTTTAATACGCTTTCGTCTGCATCATTAAATGCAAGTGAAAGATTACCGTCTGCAATAGCATTATCAAGTGTTATGACTATAGGAGCTGCCGTACCACTATACTCGGCCACGATTGAGACAGAGCCATAGTCAAGTTCTGGAATAGTCTTTGTGATTTCCCTCTTGATAATGTAATACGTTTCGTCTGTAATTGGCTGCATATCTTCCCCCGTTGCTGGAGTTCCGAGAGCGTCATAATCAGCACCAGGCAGAGCCACTTTCAACAACTCCTTGTTGATTTCAACAAGGTTTACAGACAATGTCGCAGTAGTTCCGAGAAAACGCCTTGCGCCCTTTACTATCCCCGTAACGCCGTCAAACGGCATATCGCGAATCTCGGACTCAATAGTAAATGTCGATCCACCCCTAACTGCTCCCAATACTTTCTGTTCTGGCTTGCCGTAGTTAAAATAGACCACGCCTGCGTCCAGAACCATGCGCTCAACTGTGTTCTTCGTTAAACCTGTTTTCCTCGCCATGATACATCTCCTAATTAAAGTTTATAATTTATTATTAATTTTCTTCTACAATATTTTCACACGCACGAGCCGAAAATGACAAGCTGGAAATTGTCAGGTTCGGATCATCACCATCAACTATATTTGTGCTATCGTGCCAAACTCTTATACTGCTATAAATCCCGTTAGGGTCTTCTAACCCTGTTTCCCAGTTTAACAGATTCTTTATACGCTGTGATGCAGAGATGATTTTCCTTTTATCTGTATTGTAATCATAAATATCCACCGAGATATTAAAACTTGTTATTATATCAGCGGTCTCGCTTGTTGCGCTGTCCTTCACAATAATGTAAGGAGTATGAGTTCCATCTGGTGCTGAAATGGCGAAGATATTATCTTTAACGTATTTTACTAATTGCGGGTCGATTTTTAAATGGTTAATAAGTATATTTTCTATCATAATGGTTCTCCCAGAATCCTTTTTAAATCATCTATTGACATATTCCACACGGGTCTAAAGAACGGTCTACCCTCAACTCTTCCACGTTTCACGCCTTTAATAATGAGTTCATGACCGTTTTCAACAAGGCGGGCATGGGGAGCTTTGAAGCCCACGAAAGAGTTTATCCTGCCATTTACTTTATCTAACGAATTTTTCAAGTTCCCCGTATCAACTGGTATGTCAGCGGCTTTTAATCTACGTTGTAACTCTTGCGCCGCTTTCTTTCGGTTACGTAATGCGTTTTTACTTAGTTCCTTTTCAACCTTCTTTACCTCGGATCTAAAATCAAGTTTAACCCCGTTCATCATCTTGTCCTGGGCGTATCTCGTTAGTGATTATTACTTTGTCTCTGCCGTTCTCGTCCGGGTCTTTTATTGTTAATATGTCGAAAATGCGGTCGTTAAACTTTATTTTATCGGATTCAAGAACGTTAATACTACCATCTATCGTAATACTATGTGTAGCAGATACTGAAATACTTTGATACTGTGTTCTTAAACGCTCTGTAAGAGGCTGGACACTTGCCCAGAACGGGCCATATTCGGTAGTAGTAGCTGATACNAACCCGCTTTCATTCACATTGAAATTACGTATGATTTTAACACGCTTATTGCGAGCCGAGGGGCGGGATTTCTGATTTCTATTATTCATTATAAATTCCGTTCTATATTCCTACGTACTAAATAGCCGATATTTTTCTATAATGTAGTAAAACGCTTTCGGAATCTCTACCTCGCCAGCCCTGTTTTCATAGGCCCACGAAACGTATAAAAGTATAGCGTCCCTTATTGCAGACGGTACTTTATCGGGGTCGTACCCGCATTCATATTCAATTCTTAAAATACCCCCACCGTTAAACCCATTAGGAATAACAAGCTGGGCGGGGATAGATTCATTTATTAATATTGCGTTATCAATAGTAATCGGGTCAGCCTTTACATTTGATTGATATTTAACTGATAATATTTTCCTAACAGGAGAACGCGGTAAATCTATTTTAGACGGTATTTCACCGTCCACCCTTAGAACCCATGTTTGCGGAGTTAGTGACAGTTTAGTATAGTCTTCCACTAAATTTATACCGCCCTTTATTCGGTCAATAAACCAGTTATCCTCAATACCTGCATCCGTATGTGTTTGTAGGAGCGTATCTTCGAGAGATACTATTTCTTGTATATTGTTAGGCGGTACGGATTGCATAAGGGATGTATTTATTGACATTTAAATCCTCTTCGGGGGTCTCCCGTGCTTTACTTGATTTACGGTAGCTGTTTCTACAACTGGATTTACGGTAGCAGTCTCCACCGCTTGTATAGGCTTCTGAAAATCAACCACGGCAGATATAACACTATGACTAATAAGATTAGGTACTCTGGATTCATGGATTTCTACATTATCCCCTTCCCTGTACCATATCCCATTATCGGAAAACGTCTTATTTACACGATACATATTTTATTCCTTTTAATATTAAGGGGTGAACAATTAGCTCACCCCCGTATGTAAACAATACTACGCCAGCGTCACAAACGCCGAACGCGCTGTAAGATCATTACCCTTAACAGGGGTCAAGAGCAACGGACGGCCATCCACCCTCCAGTTTACGAACAACCTCGTAATACCACGATCAGCTTGTGTATACATATCCGCAAACATTGTAAGCCCTGTACCGTCCTTAATACCATAATGGGAAAGGTCAGCAAGCACAATATCACCAGACGTACCTACTGCCGCAAGACGGTCAGTAAAATACACAGGCACACCCATCAAATGGCCAGGAGCACCGCTCCTTGCGTTGCTATTCCAGATCAGATTCCCTGCGGGGTCTTTGAGCTTATACAACTGCGCCATTGCAGAACGGGAAACAAGAAATACGTATGAACCGCCACTAAGCGTAATGGTCAGCATATTTACAATGTCTTCGTATGAAATCTGTCCTGCGGTAGTACGTGGTGCGCTAACAGCGGACGGATGACCGACAAACCCCGTAGGCTGTCCGACACCTGTACCCATTAGAAATGCCTTTTCCTCCGCATTAGCAATAGCCTTGCTCATAAGCTGCTGCGCGTACTTACCGATTGCCTCGTAGTTATCCAGCATTTGATTAGATACCTCAATGTAGCCGTTGATATTGTACGGCGTAAAAGCAACCTGATTTACAGCTACGTCTCCCGCATTCTGTTTAGTTCCCGTCTCCGCTGTCCAATTCATGGTGACACCCGCATATACACCCTTATCGTCAAACTGATTCAATACGGGCACGTATGTAGTAGTATCAGGGGACGCCTCAGACGATGGGATAATAGTAGCGTGGTTACGTACTACTGTAAGCTCTTCGGGCACTTGCCTCAAACCGCTTACAAACTCAGGCGGGACAAGCAAACCAGCTTGAGCGGGATTCCCCATAGTAGTAGCTCTGCGCTCTGCCGTGGAGCTTATAACGTCAGCAACAAACTCGCCCATACTACGATATTGAGCGGCCTCTTCTGGGCTTCCTACGGGCTTGCTGTCTGCAATTTCCAGATTAGCCATTACCTCAGCCCTTGTAATTTCCGCGCTCTTCTTTTCAACCGCCGCCGAAAGGGTGTCAAACCTTGTTTCTTCGTCAGCTGTTAGCGCACCTTCTCCACGGGTCTCCGCAGTACTAACAATACCACGCATTTCAGCTACAAGCGCGGCCTTTTCACGCTTGAGTTTTTCGACATTCGTCATTTTACTACTCCTTAATTGTGTTTGAAATATTAAATACTATAAAGTGTTATTTTCTTTTTTTTCAGATTCAGCTTGTTTACTTCTTCTACTTTTTCTATTGTATCTATGACCACATTTTCATTCATTGATTCTGTGGTATATTCCGTTTCTTCTACTGATTCACGTATCTCATTTACAACGTCTTCTATTGAGCGCAATCCTACTTTAGTTTGTGGGTAAGCTGGATTTAAAACTGGCCCAATCTCGAACAATTCAGCATCAACAATTTCCCGATGAAAACCTTTGTCATCTTTTCTTATGGTCTCGCCATTCTTATTGATAGAAAACATGAAAGAAGCCCCGCGAATTGTACCACGTCTTAGCAACTCCATAAGGTCACGCCCATACGTAGTATCTGGTATGGGAGATTTGAACCACAAACCCTTCTCGCGCACTTCTAATTGTAATGCGGGGGTTGATTTCGTGGTTGATAATACTTGTTCATGGGAATGGTTTATATACGATTTAATCTCTTTATTTTTAGCAAGGGATTTATCAAAGGCATTTTTATTTATTTTTTCATAGTAGCCAGAGTAAATTTCAGTCTCCCGATCCCATATAATACCATAACCCTCAACGTAACGCTGTTCATCACCATCAACCGACAAAGACCGTAATTCTGTATCTTCGGGCCCTACGACACGCATTTCATACGGTTTATCATCTCTTGCCCTTATTATTGGTTTGGGGCTTCTCCATTTACTCATCATTATTTTCCTTTAGTAGTGTTTCTATGCTTGCCATATTTAGCGGTACAATATGTTTATCACCGCCGTCAATGGGGTTCAAGTCTTCCATTTCTCGTACTTCATTTATAGACCGCCAGCCCGTCAATATAGCTGTTTTATACGCTTCCGTTCGGTCTTTATAGCTACCTCGTAACAGCCCATCCATAATAAACTTGCAATACATATCGTCATCATCATATACCGATACCAATTTCAAGTTTAGTTCGTCTTCAATTCGCTTGCATATTGGGGCAATGGTTAGCTTTATAAAACCCTGCATCAATTCATGTATACCGCTTCCCCATGTGGAGGTTCCCGTTGTTAGACAATGCAATAAAATAGGGGGCACGTTAAATATTCTTGCAATATCGGAAATGGAAAAGTTCTGGTTAGCTATAAATTCGGCATCTTCTAACGACATACTGATTTTATCTATGGATAAACCTTTTTCCAATAGCATCACTTTACTGGACGTGCCGAGGCTTCTGTAATTCTCAATAGAATCCTTTAAAACCTTGCGGGCTGGTTCTGTCATACCAGCCTTTACGCCCTTTACTACTGATACAGGATTTACGCCGTTAGAAATGATTTTCTTCCCGTATTCTCGTAATGTTATTTGATTTGATAAAGACTCCCGATGAACACCTATGACAGAACGCCACCCGCCGTCTACTTTGGGACTGTAACGGACAACGATCATTTGATGTGGCTGTAGTACCTTGTTCCCGCCCTTTTCCTGCTGTACCTTGTATATTAATCTGTTGCTTGCGGTACGCTCTGGAGTTACTTTATCCGTATCAATCGGCCATAATGCAATAGGCTGTCCACGCCCATCATACTCTATCTCCGCACAACCTGCCCCTTTTAATAGTAGGTTATTAATCAATATTGTAAAGAAATCAAACTTCGTAATCTCGCCATTAGGGGTATTATGCAGCAGTTTATAAATAGGGCTGTCTTTCGCTTTATCTTTACGGTTTCCCGTCTCCCTATATGTAACCAGCGGAAATAAGCCTATCGTAGATGAAATAAGATTAACCGCACACCACACCGCCGACAAGCCAAGGGCAGAATTTTCATTAACTGCCGTACCAGTAGACGCAGAACCCCCTACTACAGGCATGGCGTAAGCTGGTATATCGCTTGACCGCTGTTCTGTTTTAGGATTGAATAGTGAACCGATACCCATTATTTATTGTCTCCCGTCCAAGGGTGGGGTCTCCGTACGCTTTGATGTAGGATACAGAGCCAGAGTAATTAAGAGAACCCCACCGCCTAACTGCCCATAAGCCCCTAATAGGGTACAAGAACCCCATACTATCAGGGCCAAACCAGATAAAAGCAAGATTGTATTTATTATATTAGCCATATATCGCTGTAAAATAGTTCTAAGGGGGTTTTAAGCCCGTTTTCGGGGCTTAGGGTATTTGAGATAGGGTTCGGGCTTAAATGGGCTGTAAAGGGGCTTTATTGCGTTTCTACAGACGGACGATATAAAAGCCTGATCCGCTGCTGTTTGCATTGTTTGGTCTATTATTCATTATGTACTAAATATAGCATTTTTTCAACTTAATATCAAGTCCTCAGCTGCTTTCGTGGGGGTGTATGCCCCTACTCCTTGTAAGTTACCGTTAAACAGCTGAAAACGTCATTAAATTCGGACGGTTCGCAATCCAGCACGAACCCGTATTTAACAGCCCGCTCGGCGTTTATCTGTTCAAGTTTTACATCATCTCTAACCGTGTTCAATGGAATCCCCGTCATATCTGACAGTTCATTACTTGTCATATCTTTCTCTTTTAAAATGTCACGCAGGGCATTCATTATTAACCTCCTTATTAGTTGATTCACTTTCTTTTTTACGTTTAGATTCCCATGCTTTAAATCTTTCCATTGCTTCCCTCGCCACTCTGGCTTCAATCTCTTCTACATTAATGTCCATTTTATATCTCCTCATCATAATCGTCAAACCATAATTCCTCTGGGGAATCAACTAAATATTCGGAATGACATTTAAGGCATATAAAATCTTCTCTATGTATACCATTACCAATAAAGAAGTTTTTACCTAATACGACTTCCCCACCACAATAAAAACATTTCATTTTCCTCTTTTTCATCTTACGTCTCCTTATTATTAAATTAAAAAAACATTACTCCGAAACTTTCCTTCGGTTCTAATTCCACCACTGAGGCCCTTGTAAACGCCGTAATCGTAGCGGAAACTGGATCAATTTTCTCGCGGTTTAAACGCTTGTCTAAAATAAAATTACCGTGGTTATCCTGCCGTGTGGTACAATTACCTACTGCCCATGAGAGAACGGGATTATTATCATGTATAATGTTCTGCGCGTAGACTTGTTCACGAAACATTCTCGTGGGGCCTGATAATGTTTGTAAGTTCTGCCGAACCTCAATAACCGTATTATCAGCGTCATCTAATAACATTGTCATTACGTCCCCAGCATTCCAGCTGTCTAAACAATATTCAGCAACCTCCCAGCCGTGTTTCTTGCATATATCGTATACCCATTCTACAACATCCTTATGTGATATTAAAGCACCCTCATGTACTGTTAAATAACCATCTCGCTCCCATTTATCATACGGTACTTTATCCTTATTGTCTAATAGCTTCTCGCGTGGAATCCATGAATGACTAAATAGACACCATTTTTTAATGTCATTCTCCATGTACGGAAACAGGAAACTCGCCGAAGTCATATCAATTCTACTGGAGAGGTCATAACCTACGTAACATTTACCGCCGCTTTCCTTAATCGTTTTCAGCAGTTTGGCGGGGGGCGTGGCGCAATTTTTCCATCTCGCCATGTCCATAAAGCCCATTGGACGGGATTGTACCCAGATATTAAATGTACGTGTCAATATCGTATTGTAAAGTTCTGGTACATTCTGCGCGGTCTTCACTTCTTCTAGGACATTGTTGTAAAATGATTCTGTATAGCCACTAACAGGATTAGCCTTCAATATTGATTCACGGCTTCCTACAACGTCTAAAGGTTCTCCAGACTTGATTTGCCTACCGTCTACCGTTATAGTGTCTGGCGTCTCGTTAATATCCGCCTCGGCGATTATACATAAAAATTTATCATCTTGTAATATTCCATTTAAGATTTTCGTAGAGTAGAGATATTCTTGCTGATAACAAGGAGATTGTGGACTTCCCGCCGTTGTGATGAAATACATTATACCTCCACCCTTTCGCGTCTTCATCCCTGTCAACAAATTGTCGCGGAACTCGGTCGTTAAATGCTCTTTCCACTCGTCAAGGATTCCCACACTTGCCATACTTCCCTCACGGCTTTTCTGGTCTCGTGATAACCTTGTAATAATGGAATTACTTTTATTATGTCTAATCAATTTTATCCCGTGTGTATCGTCCCACCCAATCTTAAAACTCTTTTTCAGTACCGATCTATTTATAAAATTTTCTGCGGCAGAATATACATGACGTGTCTGCTCTTTGGTGGTAGCGGCGATAAAAATTTCAGCCTGCTCTTCTCCCATACAACAACAATGGTAAATAGCTACTAAGGCCATCATTGTACTTTTATTATTTTTTCTCGCTAATTGTTGATAGAATTTATTAAATCGTAGTGTGCCATTATCTTTATGAACCCACCCGAAAACCTGGCCGTATGAAAACCTGTAATAATCACATACATCAATAGGCTTTCCCTGTAGTTCTCCTTTGCCGTGCCTGAAAAAAGAAACGAATTTCAAGAAGCGTTCGCCGTTCTCTTCTTTGAATACATACGGGAAATCTTTATCCGTTTCCTCTCTGCCGAAATCAGATAATAAACGCTCGGCGGCTTGTTTATACTTACTACAAGCTATAACCTTGCCTGAAATAACGTCATTAGCGTATTGTATGAGTTTAGATTTAAGAGACATGATTTTATATGGATGGTTAATAAAAGGAGGGAGATTTATTAATTAGAAGATTTCGGGAAATTCGCGTTCCATCTCAGACAGTTCTTTTTTCTCTGGTTTGGCAAGTAACGCTCTCATACGGCTAACCGGAGTTAAAAACAATTCCTTTTCCAGCGCAATTATTTTAGTTCGTTTACCGTCAAGTGTTGAATAAACTTTTAATAATGTCGGTGTATCCGTCTCTCTCCCGGCTACTGTACGCAATCTGTTTTCTTCGCTGTATAGGAAACATAATCTACATAACATTTGAAGATCAGCCTCGCCGTACTCATAGCCATATTCCCGTACAGACGACAACGCAATCTTAAATTGTTTGTAGGCTATGGGGTCGGCCTTTATCTCAGCTGGCGCATCCGTAACCTTGATTTTAGTTCCAACGGAAACGGGGGTTTGGCTTGCGCGTGCTTTCTGCTTGTTAGACAGTTTAGACTTCGTCTTATCGGAATAATTGTTCAAAGACTTCCGGGGGTTTGGCATGATTTAACTCCTTTTAGTGTTCTAAAATGAAACATTGTATTTCTATGGTTGGGATTTATGAAAGGAAAACTAAACGTTCGGTTTGGGGCTTAAAAGGGTTTCAAGTTTTATATCCCCTACCCCGTCAAATTGATTGTGGCGCGTTTTAACGCCTATTACAGCCCGTTACTGATAAAGGGCATAGGCTGGTATGTGTATAGATGTTAAAGGGGATTGTAGGGGCTTGTGTGGCGTTTGGCAGGGCTTACGCTCCGTTTACAATTTCCAGATACTGAGCTACAAGTACAATCTTAATACCTTTGTATTCTATTAGTTCGCGTAGATGTATATCTCCAGAGATAATATAATCAGCTCCAGCAGCAAGAGCACATTCAATATACATATCGTCTTTAGGGTCTCTACTTGCGCCAGTAGCTTTGTGCTGTGGTAGTACAGTCACGTTATAACTTAATTCATCTATATTATTAACTACGCTATTAATCCAGTCTTCCGTAAAATTTTTCTTTTTAAACTTTGGTTTATGAAATGTTCTTCTAATTTCATTTGTAATATCGTTTGTGATAAATAATGTATCTAATTTATCTACTATTCTATCAATAAGTATGGCAGGTTTACCGCCCCACCCGAACGCCGAAACAATGAGATTTGCATCAATTACGATCTTCACTTCTTTTCTGTCTTTCTTCTGCTCGGACTTCCTGAAATGCTTGATTTACATCCTCTTCTGTAATTCCTTTCTCACGCATTTCACGCCCCAACTCCTGAAGACGTGCCCATGCTTTTCTCATCATATAGGAATCAATAGCATCATCAATAACCTCCTCGCGGGTCTTAGATTCCCTAACGGCTGTCTCTTCAACCGCACGGATTCTGTCATCTGTTACTTCTACAGTCAATACCGCCATAATAACCTCCTACTTTATAAATGTTAAACTAATTAAACACTACATACACTTATTAATCAACTGAAAACAAGATTACTGACAGCTTCCTTCACATCTGGCTTAACATACGGACTGTTTACTATTGCCTGTATGATTTTTTCTTTCAATTCAGGCGAGAATTCATTGTCAAGGTGCACGCGGTCAAATTCTCGGCCTGTTATGGGGCTGTGATATTCAGTATCTATTATGGCAATAAGTTCCTGAGATGATAAGCATCTTGTTTCATTACAGTTTATCACACAACCCTCTGAAATAACAGAAAGGTCTTCATTTGATAGTGGTACCAATGAATCTAATGCACGTTCTCCAGAATCCTCATCTTCGCGATATAGCCTTTCCAACCTTGACATTCCTGTCGTAACCATGGAAAGAAGTATGTGTTCTCCATCACATAGAGATATGGAAACCCAGAAATGTGCTTTAGCGGTATTGATATGTGTCACATCTCTGAAGTGAACCAAATTAAAACCAGCTTTTTCGGAAGACAATCTATAAACCAGAGTCTCAAGCGAAAAATCCGTTTCCATTTCCATTTTACCCCGTCGTATGCTAATCTTCGATACCTAAATACATTGAGCGTGAGTCTTCAACAATGTCCTTCGATATACCCAGCGGATCATTTTCTATAGTTGAAAATAAAGCAACCAATTCTATCTGTTCACATTTGGAACCATTCGCAATAGCCTGCTCAAACTGAACCCATTCGGGATACTTGTGTGTCCAATTTATTAGACGGTCTTTGCTCCAAGATTTGAACAACTCTCCGATTTTTATTAAAGTCTTCTGGTCAGACTCGGAGAGTTGATCATATATCATATCGGGACTTACATATTTACACTTATTGTTTTTAACTTGCACATATTGATTTATATAGGATAATTGGTCTGTGTCAAACCTCTCATCCTTTCTGAGAACATTAAGGGTCGTGCTACCCGCAGGGCCCATTTTCATAGCCAAGTAAGTATCGCCGGTTATGGTCCTGCCGCCAAATATCAGGTGTCTTTTATCTGCGAAATAGATAAGTTTTAATAGCCTTAACTTATTCGTTTCTCCGAAATTTTTCAGAAGAAAATGAATAGCCTGAACGGTTGCCTTAAATTCTTTATTCATAATTATTACTCCTCTCCTTATATAATATAATATACGGAAGTTAAAAATCATAATTTTTTTTTATTTTTTTTTCATTATTATGCGATCAAGAGCCTAAAATACCGAATTTACCGCTTAAATCCACACAAACCCGCTGATTCTGTCTATAATTACCCGGCTTATGAGATTTTATATGGGTCGGTATATTTTCCTAATTGTAACATTGTATTATAATTATAACTTATAAGAGTCAATAGGAAAGTTAATTATTTTAATTGTTACAGTTAGTACAGTAATTATAATTTACTGTAAGATTCGGGCTACTATTTTTTATTATAAAACTCTATGTTTATGGTTTCGGCATAATTTATATTTAATAGGTTGCTTTGTCTGGTTAAACTATAACTTGAAGGAAAGGTCGGAAAATGTCGGTAGTGTATAATAAGAACGGGTTACAGCTTTTTAATGGTGATTGCATAGACTATATGGATATATTATCTCATAAGAAAAAGAAAGCAGATATTATTTTAACATCACCACCTTACAACTCTTCAAGAATTGACTCCTACTCTCGTAAGAAGGATAAGTATGCCAGCCGTTACGATGTATATGTTGATAACATTAGTAATAGCGATTATCTAAAATGGAGCGTAGATTTATTTCATAGCTTTGATAAAATTCTATCTAAAAACGGAGTCATACTCTATAATTTTTCATATTCTAACCAGAATCAAGATTTGATGTGGTTACTAACAGCCGAAATAATCAACAAGACACCGTTTTCAATTCAAGATTGCATCGTATGGAGGAAAAAATATTGTATTCCACCAAATAAAAGTTCTAATAAGTTAGGCCGAATCTGTGAATTTATCTTTGTCATATCTCGTAAATCGGAAGCCTCAACATTTATCGCTAATAAACAGATTGTAAGTAAAGATAAAAATACTGGTCATAATAACTACCAGAAAATTTGTAATTTTATAGAAGCAGAAAACGGAATGAATACGTTTAATAATGGGTTTAAATCTAAACTTAATAGCGCCACTTTCTCTACTGATCTTGTAAAAAAATTATTATCGTTATATGCACAACCAGATATGATAATTTATGATCCGTTCGTAGGCTCTGGAACATCTTTATTAGCTTGTCTTCAATATGGCCTAAAATGTTACGGTTCGGAATTATCAAAGGCACAATGTAATTTAGCAATAGAGAGAATAACGAAATTATTGAAAACTGAAAAAGAAACGGTTTCTATTGATGTAAAGAAAATTGTTCCTCGTCATAATAATGTTCCTGCCATTGCTAATCGTAAAGAATTTCTACACGTTAAACTTTTACGATACAATAAAAAATGGTATTTTCCTGGAATAAAGGTTATAAAAATTTTAGGTTATAAAAATCCACGACAAGCTATATTACTACATTGTAAGGAGGTCTATATTGTAGACTCCCTTACTGAAGGAGGGAAGCAGAAAATTAAGTATATTTCTGAAAATGATTTGTACCGTTTAATATATCGGTCAAGACTTGAATCAGCCAGAAGATTTGAAAA
>JGI24694J35173_10001490_pt1 | contig 20908 bp, 15 predicted proteins | sample TergutCo191P1_FD_35173 | JGI IMG/M metagenome (IMG submission 35173) | reverse complement strand
ATAGAAAAAGAAATGACCGCGATACATTCCATGATAAAAAGGATGCATCAGCAGGAAGAAAACAGATTATTGCAAAATATTAAATTTTTAACCACGATGCCCGATCTTGTTGATGCCGTGCAAAGATCGGACACAAATGCCATTATGCATAATTCGCAGATGGCATGGATTAGGCGCGATATTGATTCGATAGCTTTTACGGATCCCGACGGCATTGTTATTTTCAGGAGTCACGCCGATATAATCGGAGACGATATTTCAAAACGCAATGTTATACAATTGGCGCTTAGGGGATACACTTCGTCGGGGTTTTTCTTTGACGAGACCGCTCTTATTCCGTATACCATAAATTGTTTTGCGCCGATTTATAAATACGGCGTTCTTGTCGGCGCTTTGTCGCTTGGTTCAAACATCTGCTCGGAAGAATATGTTGACAGCATTTTCAATTTAACCGGCATACATTTTTCCCTTTATAAAAACGACGTTATTTTAATGACCAGTTTAAGGGATAAGACAGGTAAGCGCAATATCGGCGAAAAACTTGAAGATTTGCAAATAACGGATGCAGTTCTTCAAAAAGGCGAAAGCGTGATAATTCAAACGGAGATTCTTGATACTCCGTATATGGTAATGTACTGGCCTATCAAGGATTATAACGGAGCGACGATTGGCATGTGGTCTACCGCAATGCCCATGGACCTGCAAACAAGTGAAACAAACAGGGTTTTATTCATAATTCTTATTTGTTCGCTTGGCATTATTTGCATTTTTACCGTAGCCGCAGGAATACTTGGAAGAAAAATAAGTCTGCCTGTTAGAAAAATTACAGAATTCGCGGTCAGCGTGGCAAAGGGCAATCTTGACGACAAAATAACCGTTCAAAGCAATGACGAAATCGGACAACTCGCGGGCGCTCTTCGCACAATGGTAACAACATTAAAGGATCGCGTTAACGAAGCCGAGGAACAGCATGCGGCGGCAGTTGCGGCGAATAAGGCAAAGAGCAATTTCCTAAGCACCATGAGCCACGAAATACGAACGCCGATGAACGCAATTATCGGCATAACGGAAATACAGCTTCGCCGCGAAAACTTGGCGCCTGATGTGTTGGAAGCGTTCGAAAAAATTTATTCATCGGGCGATATGCTGATGAGCATTATAAACGACATTCTTGATCTTTCAAAAATAGAATCGGGCAAGTATGAGCTGCTGGAAAAGAATTATGAATTCGCAAGCATGATAAGCGACGCCGTTCAATTGAACATGATGAGGATCGGCAGCAAAAGAGTGGAGTTTGAACTTAATGTGGAAGAAAATATTCCCGCCACTTTGTTTGGTGACGAGCTTCGCGTCAAGCAAATTCTTAACAATCTTCTTAGCAACGCTTTTAAATATACGGAAAAAGGCAAAGTGACCATGTCTGTTGTGCTGATTGACTCCGACAATTGTGACAATGAGAAAGTGAAGCTTGAATTCACCGTAAGCGATACGGGTCAGGGAATGTCGCAGGAACAAATAGAAAAACTTTTTGACGAATATGCAAGATTTAATCAGGAAGCAAACAGCGTAAAGGAAGGCACAGGTCTTGGAATGCCCATTACCCTTAATCTAGTCAATATGATGGGCGGAAAAATCGACGTGGAAAGCGAAATCGGCAAAGGCACTGTATTTACAGTTTGTCTGCTTCAGGGAAAAGTCGATTCTGCGGTAATTGGAAGCGAAATAGCCGAGAATCTGCGCCGTTTCAGAATGTATAACCGCGCCTATTTGAAAAATATCCAAATTTCAATTGAGCCCATGCCGTATGGAAAAATTCTTGTTGTTGATGATGTTGAAACAAACATATATGTTTCAAAGGGACTTATGCTGCCGTATATGCTAAATGAAATCGACTCTGCAAACTCGGGAAAGGAAGCGATAAATAAAATAAAAGACGGCAAAATATACGACATTATATTCATGGATCACATGATGCCCGAAATGGACGGCATAGAAGCGGTCAGGCATATACGCGATGCAGGATACAAAGCGCCGATTGTCGCCTTGACAGCTAACGCAATAGGCGGACAGGCTGATATTTTCATACAGAACGGGTTTAACGATTATATTTTAAAACCGATTGACATACGGCAGTTAAACGTTGTTATGAATACCTATGTGCGCGACAAACAGCCGCAGGATGTTTTGGATGAAGCTAGAAACTTTGCGCAGCAGCAGGCGCGGCAAAAAGACAAAAACAATGCGGAAAAAGATGCGCAAAACCCGATATTTTTCGGCGCAGAGATTCCCGGGCTGGATATCGTAAGAGGTCTTAAACGCTTTGACGGTAACGAAAAGGTATTTCTTGATGTTCTGCGTTCCTATGCTGCAGGCGTAAGCTCCATGCTTGATAAAATCGAAGTCTTTGACGAAAATTCCCTTTCCGATTACATCATTAAAGTTCACGGAATAAAGGGCATAAGCACCGATATTTCGGCGGATAAAATCGCCAAAGAAGCCAAAGACCTGGAAGAAGCCGGCAAAGCAAAAGATATGAATTTTATTAATTCAAATCATGGCGATTTTATGAAAAACGCAAGGAGTTTTATTTCCGGCATGGAAAGCGCCTTGTCAAAACTTGTCACAAATACGGACAAACCATTAAAGGAAAAACCCGATACAAAAACATTATTCAAGCTTGTAGAAGCATGCAACGACTATGACATGGACGGCGCGGACAGAGCCATGGACGAGCTGGAGAAATACAAATACGAATCGGATGGCGACCTGATCGTATGGCTTAGAAACGCAATTGACAGAATGCAGTTTGAAGAAATTGCGGAAAAACTCAAAACTTTTGCATAAAAAAGGTTAAATTCTGTTTTTTTTGTCAAAAATTATGATATTATTAAGAAGTTAGGCATTATTACAAGGGGATTGTTTTTATGGGCCGCGCAGTCGATAAAGAACGCTATAAAATTATCTATGTTGATGACGTGAATACCAGCCTTTTGACGCTTAAAAGAAGGCTTTCCGGGTATCATGAAGTGTACCCTGCAGAATCCGCCGATATGCTGTTCAAAGCCCTGGAAAAAATCAAACCCGATATAATTCTTTTGGATATCAACATGCCGGATCATGACGGCTATGAGATCATAGAAAAATTAAAAAAAGATGAACGCTATAAATATATACCGGTAATTTTCATTACAAGCCAGCATGACAGGGATAGCGTTGTTCGGGGGCTGACTTTCGGCGCAGTGGATTTTATAGTCAAGCCGTTTGAGACAATGAGCCTTATTGAATGTATCGAAAGACATGTTACCGACAGCAGATCCGGCAAAAACAAGGAAGACAACAACAAACCGCACATTCTTGCAATTGACGATGTTGTAAGCGAATTGAAAATAATCAAAACCGCTTTGCATTCCAATTATAATGTGCACACAATTTCAAAACCCGAAACAGTAATGGCTTTTTTAAAAATAAGACGCGCCGATTTGATCATTCTGGATTATCTGATGCCAGTGTATAACGGATTCGAACTTATAGAAATGATACGCAAAACGCCGGATTACAAAGACATCCCGATAATTATGCTGACATCGGCGGGAACTGTAGATCAGGTAAAGGAAGCCATAGCATTGGGAGCCTGCGATTTTATGGTAAAACCGTTTAAGGACAGCGAATTAATCGAAAAAGTCGCCAAGTATTTAAAAACGCCCGTTTAGCGACAGTTGACTCGTTTTTTTCTTCATATTACAATGCCATGTAAATGCAAGAGGAGAATAGTATGAATAAAAACATAAAAATAATAATTATTGGTTTTTTTATATCTTTCCTTTTTGTCGGATGCGTAACAAAACCGCTTACAAAGAATGTCATAAACGATATCGGCGTAAACGATATTAACAGATTCCAGTTTTTCACATCTTCCGAAATAAGATTGACAGCCACAGAAAGGATAAGAGAGCAAAACATAAACAGGCAGGGAGCCGCAAGAGTCAGGGAATCTTCTTTTAGGGATATTCTGATAATCAACAGAAATACGATGGGCGTTTTGATGGAATCCAGAACAGATGATGACGGTTTGTTGATTCTGGAAATTTGTTTCGAGGAAAATGCCACAGACAGCGACAAAAGGATAACTTTCAGACAGGACGGCCCCGGGCTCGAACACCGGTTTTACGTTGTATACACCGATCCCCGCAGAAGAATTTTAAGATACGGTGACAGGGATTACGCGCTCGAAACAAGATCGGGAGAACGGGTGGCTTTGAATATCAGGATAAGCGAATCCCAAATAGAGAAAAAACGCACCCGTTGGGTAAAGGGAAGAAGGGTGGAAAACTAGCTGTTCGCTAAGCTAAGCTTGGCTGATCGCCGTTTCCAGCGCAACTTCCATCATGCGTGTAAAAGTCGTCTGCCGTTCCTCCGATGTCGTTGCCTCGCCCGTAACCATGCTGTCGGAGATTGTCAGGATGCCGAGAGCTTCACGTTCATATTTGGCGGCAAGAGTATAGAGCTCTGCGCATTCCATTTCCAGCGCGAGGCAGCCGTATTTTGCCCAAAGTTTCCATTCATCGGGGTCTTCCGTATAAAACATGTCCGAGGAGACCACAGTCCCCGCTTTTGGCTTCCAACCCTTGGAAACCGCCGCATCCCACGCCGCTTTTAACAGCGAAAATGATGCGGTTGGCGCAAAAGACCTGTTATTGAACCTGATTTTATTGGCTCCCGAGTCCGTACAAGCTGACATTGCCAAAACAAGGTCACGAATTTGCACATTTTTGTTAAGGGAACCCGCTGTTCCGATGCGAATTGCCCGTTTTACGTCATATTCGCGGAATAATTCATTAACATATATCGATATTGAGGGCGTTCCCATCCCGGTTCCCTGAACAGAGACCCTTTTTCCCTTGTATAAACCCGTAAAACCAAGCATGTTTCGCACATTAGAGTACTGAACCGGGTTTTCCAGGAAATTTTCCGCAACAAATTTGGCGCGCAGGGGGTCGCCAGGAAGCAAAACAACCTCGGCAATTTCCCCGTTTTTGGCCGCAATATGAATAGACATGATATCCTTCCTTCCCTATTAAAGATAATATAAATATCGACAAAAATCCAATAACCGCCAAGATCAAGGCGGGCAGGCAGCCGCTTCCTTTATTTTAATTAATTTTTCTCAAATTTTTCCCAACCCACTTGATCAAAATTTTCATTTTCGATATCCTATTAGGACGGCGTAAAATGCCCCGATAATTCTCAGGATTTGGCTGTTTTTAAAGGCCTTGTCCGGAGGTTCTGACAATGCCCTTATAGCTCAGTTGGCAGAGCACATCCATGGTAAGGATGAGGTCATCAGTTCGATTCTGATTGAGGGCTCGTCCTATTTTATAAAGAGGTTTGATATGGCAAGCAAAAAGACAGCGGTAGAATTGATAGCCCTTCAATGCAGTGAATGCAAAAGGCGCAATTACACAACAAGCAAGAACAGGCGCAATATTCAGGAAAAACTTGAGTTTAAGAAATATTGCCCCCATGAAAGAAAGCACACGCTCCACAAGGAGACAAAGATAAAGTAGCAAAACTAGGCGTATAGCTCAGTTGGTAGAGCTACGGTCTCCAAAACCGTGGGTCGTGGGTTCAAATCCTACTGCGCCTGTGGGCGGTAAAAGCGCCGCAACGAATATTTAGAGGATGGTTATGAAGAAGATCATTGCGTTTTTTAAGGAATCTCACGCCGAGCTTAAGAAAGTCGTATGGCCAAGCCGTGACGACGCGATAAGTTCTGTAAAAGTCGTTATTATTTCCACCATTGTCGTAGCTGCGATTTTGGGTGTAATAGACCTATTGCTGTTCAGAGGCATAACAGCGTTATTTTAATTGATAGTAAGGTAAACAATGGCTACGGGTTGGTACGTCCTGCATACATATTCAGGATACGAGAATAAAATAGAAAAAACCATCCGCATGATGACCGATAACGGGGAGTTGGACAAGAATGTTGTCCGCGACGTAAAAGTTCCCAGCGAAGAAGTCGTCGAAGTAAAAGATGGAAAAAAGAAAACGCAAACCAGGAAATTTCTTCCGGGGTACATCCTTGTCGAGATGGATCTTCCCGATGCCGACATGGGCTGGAAAATGCCCTGTACAAAAATAAAAAAAATACAGGGGGTAACCGGTTTTGTCGGAACCCCTGCAGATAAAAAACCGCAGCCGCTTTCCGGCGACGAAGCAAGGGCGATTTTGCAAAAGTCCGGCGAAATCAAAGGGGAAAGAACAGTCCGCACAAGACAGTCTTTTGCGGCGGGCGAACAGGTAAAAATAATAGACGGACCGTTTGAGTCGTTCGTCGGAACCATCGAAGAAGTAAATCACGAAAAGAACAAACTTAAGGTGATGGTTGGCATCTTTGGCAGAAATGCGCCTGTAGAGGTTGATCTCTTGCAGGTAGAAAAAGTCTAGTGGAAGAGGTTTAAACCTCGCCAGTCGATGTCAGCCAGACAACGACACACCACGAAGGAGTAAAAATGGCAAAGAAAAAAATTACAGCTTACATCAAGCTGCAATGTCCTGCGGGAAAGGCAACGCCTGCGCCGCCCGTAGGTCCTGCGTTGGGTCCTCACGGCGTCAGCGCTCCGCAATTTGTCCAGCAGTTTAACGACAAGACAAAGAGCATGGAACCGGGACTTATCATCCCCGTTATCATCACGGTTTATGCGGATAAAACATTTACGTTTATCCTGAAAACCCCGCCCGCTTCGATTTTAATCAAAAAAGCAATCGGGCTTGACAAGGGATCAAAAGAATCCCACAAGGTAAAGGTCGGCAAAATTTCCAGAAAGCAGCTTGAAGAAATCGGAAAAACAAAAATGGCCGACCTTTCGGCCAACGATCTTGACGCAGCCGTAAAGATTATCGCCGGGACTGCCCGGTCTATGGGTGTTGAGGTGGAAAAATGAAGCACGGAAAAAAATATAACGAAAGCGCCAAAAAATACAACCCGGCAACCACATACGAATTGGTGGAAGCTTTAACCCATGTAAAATCAATGGCTTATGCAAAGTTCGACGAAACCATCGATTTGTCCGTAAAGCTCAACCTTAAAAAGAGCCAGTCGGTACGCGACACCGTTGTTCTTCCGCATCAATTCCGGGGCGAGAAAAAAGTTTTGGTTTTCTGCAAACCCGAAAAGGAAAAAGAAGCGCAGGATGCGGGAGCCGCATTTGTCGGAGCGGACGATTTAATCGAAAAGGTAAAAGGCGGCTGGACGGATTTTGATGTTGCGGTTGCAACGCCCGACATGATGAAAGACGTCGGCAAACTCGGTATGGTGCTTGGACGCAAAGGTCTTATGCCCAATCCGAAAACAGGAACCGTAACCTTCGATCTTAAAGGCACATTGGCCGAACTTAAAAAAGGCCGCGTTGAATTCAGGGCCGACAAAACTGGCGTAATGCACATTGCGGTCGGAAAAGTTTCGATGGATCCTGCAAATGTCGCGGAAAACATTACAACCGTAATGACCGAGGTCAAACGCAAACGCCCTGTCGACGTAAAAGGCGAGTTTATCCAGACCGTTTCGGTTGCAAGCACCATGGGACCCGGCGTATGGGTTGCCATGAAGGATCAGGATAAGGAGTAACAGATGGCAATAATAGCGAAAAAAATTCAGGATAATAAAACCAAAGCCATTGGCGAGCTTAAGGATTCTTTCAGCAAGGCAAACGATTTCATCTTTACGGAATACCGCGGTCTTACCGTAGAACAGATCACCAGTTTAAGAAAACAGCTTCGCACAAAGAATGTTGATTACAAAGTTGTCAAAAACAATTTTGCAAAAATCGCATTTACGCAAATGTCAACTCCGGATGTATCTTCGTATCTCGTGGGTCCTACCGCCGTGGCAATCACGCCGAAGGATGCCAACGAAGTTGCAAAGATATTTTTTGAATTCTTAAAGGAAGTTCCCGCCTTAAAAGTCAAGGGCGCGCTTATCGGCGACACCGTTTACGATGCCGCTAAAACAGAAGCGTTCTCAAAACTGCCCGGCAGAATGGAACTTATCTCCATGCTCATGTCGGTAATGAACGGTCCTGCGCGAAACCTTGTTTCCGCCATGAACGACATACCGTCAAGACTTGTGCGCACTGTTAAGGCTGTGGCCGACAAGAAGGGCGCATAAGCGTTATGTGAATAAATCATCAGGCTTCGGATAGCTGCCGTTCCTGTTGATTTTCAATAAATGAATGCTTTTCGTATGATGAGCAAATTAAATGATTAGGAGAAGATAATATGGCAGCCTCAAAAGAAGACATTTTAGAATCGATTGCATCGATGACAGTTCTGGAAGTTTCCGAGCTTGTTAAAATGATGGAAGAAAAGTTCGGCGTAAGCGCCGCAGCCCCTGTGGCGGTTGCAGTAGCTGGCGGCGGAGGCGGCGGTGGCGGAGCGGCTCCCGCAGCCGAAGAGAAAACAGAATTTAACGTAATTCTTAAGGCGTTTGAAGAAGCAAAGAAAATTGCAGTTATCAAAGAAGTTCGCGCTGTTACGGGTCTTGGTCTCAAAGAAGCAAAAGACCTTGTCGAAGCTGCGCCAAAACCGCTTAAGGAAGGCGTTTCCAAAGACGAAGCCGGAAAGATCAAAGAAGCTATCACCGCAGCCGGTGGTACAGTTGAGATCCAGTAAGATCTGTTTTCTGTTTTTATATTTTTCACATTGCCTGACCGCTTTTTCAAGTGGTCAGGTTTTGTGGCAATTAGGGGTGTAAGATGACAAAAATGAAAAATGCCGACAAGCGCACAATCATTGGAAGGGATATTCAGGATGTGATGGATCTGCCGGATCTGATCGACATTCAGCTCAATTCCTACGAGCGTTTTTTACAGAGAGACAAAGTTAATAAAGGCGAAAAACTGAATCTTCAGGGACTTCAGGAAGTGTTCGAGACGACCTTCCCCATTAAAAGCCCCAACGAAGACATGAGGCTTGAATTTGAATATTACACTTTCGACGAAGACAATATTAAAGTTACGGAACTTGAATGCAAACAAAAAGGTCTTACATATTCCGTTCCGTTAAAGGCGCGCGTAAATCTCGCGTTTCAGCAAACCGGCGAAATCCGCCAAAAAGACATTTACATGGGCGACATTCCCCTAATGACAGAAAGGGGAACTTTTATCATAAACGGCGCGGAACGCGTAGTTGTTTCGCAGATACACCGTTCGCCCGGCGTTATTTTCTGTCACGAAAAAGGCGTTTATTCTTCGCGCATAATTCCATACCGCGGAAGCTGGCTTGAATTCGAAATCGATCAAAAACGCGAATTGATTTACGCAAAGATCGATCGCAAAAAAAGAATCCTTGGCACGATTTTTCTTCGCACTCTCGGTCTTGGCAACAGGGAAGAAATTATCGCCGCTTTTTACAAAACGGACACTTTAAAAATAAAAGATGACCGCGAAACAAAGGAAAAAATTTCAGGCAAAATTCTTGCGCAGTCGATAATGGGCAAAGACGAAAACGGAAATGAAAAGGTAATTTACCGCGCAGGCGAAAAACTTCATCCGCACAATGTGGACGAACTTGTAAGAAGCGACATTAAAACAATTTGTTTTATCGATTTTGAAGCCGAAGGTTCGCTTAATTCGACCATGCTTTTAAATTGTTTTGAACGCGAAGACATTAAATTCGTTAAGGAAGCGGGAAGCGAACCCACAAAAGAGGAAGCCCTTATAGCCGTTTATTCGGTTTTAATGCCCGGCGAATCCATTACCGCAGAACAGGCGGAAAAAGACCTGCTCGGAATGTTTTTCTCCGACCGCCGCTACGATCTTGGAAAGGTGGGACGCTACAAATTAAACAAAAAATTCAGCCTTGACCTTCCTGTTGACAAATTCACTCTTGCAAATGACGACATCATCGCCACGATGAAACATTTGATAAAAGTTTATGTCGGCGACGAATCTTTCGACGATATAGATCATCTTGGAAACAGACGCATTCGTTCCGTAGGCGAGCTTATGGCAAACCAGATGAAGACAGCGTTCAGCAGAATGGAGCGCATTGCAAAAGAAAGAATGAGTCTAAAAGAAACCGATACGATTAAACCGCAGGAATTGATTTCCATAAAGCCGATTGTCGCCGCCATAAAAGAATTTTTTGGCTCCAGCCAATTGTCGCAGTTTATGGATCAGGTTAATCCGCTTGCGGAGCTTACGCACAAAAGACGCCTTAACGCGCTTGGTCCCGGCGGTCTTTCGCGCGACAGGGCAGGTTTTGAAGTTCGCGAAATCCATTACACGCATTACGGAAGAATGTGTCCGATTGAAACGCCGGAAGGACCGAATATCGGTCTAATAGTTTCGCTTGCAAATTATACGCGCGTAAACGAATACGGCTTTTTGGAAACGCCTTATCGCAAAGTCGCAAAAGGCATCGCGTCAAAAGACATCGAATATCTTTCCGCAATGGACGAAGACAAATACTTTATCGCGCAGGCTTCGGCAAAAGTAAACACAAACGGCTCTTTTGCAGACGATCAAATTTCATGCAGAAGGCAGGGCGATTACATTACCCGTTCTCCCGAAGACATTCAGTACATGGACGTGTCTCCAAAACAGATAATTTCCGTTTCCGCTTCTCTAATTCCGTTCCTTGAACACGACGATGCAAACCGCGCGCTTATGGGTTCCAACATGCAGAGGCAGGCTGTGCCGCTTGTGTTCCCGGAAGCGCCGCGGGTTGGAACCGGAATGGAAGGGAAATGCGCTTATGATTCGGGCGTTCTTGTAAAAGCGCGAAGGAGCGGAACTGTTGTTCGCGTAACAAGTCAGGAAATAATAATCAAGCCGGAAAAAACGGGCGCGGCAAAACCCGCGGCGCAGGTTTCGATTGACGAACACGGAAACGATGTCTATCAGCTTGTAAAGTTCCAAAGAACAAACCAGGACACATGTTACAACCAGCGTCCGATTGTAAAGTTCGGCGATAAAATCGCATCGGGTCAGGTAATTGCAGACGGACCAGCCACGCAAAACGGCGAGCTTGCTCTTGGCAGAAATATCCTTGTCGGCTTTATGCCCTGGAACGGCTATAACTACGAAGACTCGATTCTTATTTCGCAAAAAGTTGTCAAGGACGACATGTTCACATCGATACACATAAAAGAATTTATTGTAGAGGTGCGCGAGACAAAACTTGGTCCCGAAAAAATTACACGCGACATTCCGAATACAAACGAAAAAAATCTTGACAACCTTGACGGCGAAGGAATAATAAGAATCGGCGCAAAAGTGCGCTCGGGCGACATTCTTGTCGGAAAAGTCACGCCGAAAAGCGAAACCGAAACAACGCCCGAATTCAAGCTTTTAAATTCGATCTTCGGCGAAAAGGCAAAAGAAGTGCGCGACACTTCGCTTAAAGTGCCGCACGGCATCGACGGAACGATTATCGACATTCAGCGTCTCAAAAGGACAGAGCATGACAGCTTAAGCCCCGGTGTGGATGAAGTTGTAAAGGTTTTAATTGCGACAAAACGCAAACTTCGCGAAGGCGACAAAATGGCGGGTCGTCACGGAAACAAGGGCGTTGTCGCAAGGATATTGCCGGAAGAAGACATGCCGTTTATGGAAGACGGAACTCCGCTTGATATTTGTTTGACTCCTCTTGGCGTTCCGTCCCGTATGAATATCGGTCAGCTTCTGGAAACGGAACTTGGCTGGGCGGGATCCACTTTGGACGAATGGTATTCCGCGCCCGTGTTCCAGTCGCCGTCGACAGAACAAATCGAGGAAAAATTAAGGGATGCAAATCTTCCCGTTACGAGCAAAACCGTTTTAAAAGACGGAAGAACAGGCGAAGAATTTGTTAATCCGATTTTCTGCGGAATCATTTACTTCCTTAAATTGCATCACCTTGTCGATGACAAGATGCATGCGCGCTCCACGGGTCCGTATTCGCTTGTTACGCAGCAGCCGCTGGGCGGCAAGGCGCAATTCGGCGGACAGAGATTGGGCGAAATGGAAGTGTGGGCGCTTGAAGCTTACGGCGCCGCGAACACTTTGCAGGAACTTTTGACAATCAAGTCCGACGACATGACAGGGCGTTCCAAAATTTACGAAGCGATTGTAAAGGGCGAGCCTTCGACAACCGCGGGAATTCCCGAATCGTTTAACGTACTTGTTCAGGAATTGCGCGGTCTTGCGCTGGACCTTTCCATATTCGACGTAAAGGGAAAACAGATACCGCTCACGGAAAAAGACGAGGAACTAATCAAGAAGACGGGAAGCAATTTTTAAGAGGGGAGAGGAACATGAGAGACATTCAGGATTTTGATTCGATAATGATACAGCTTGCCTCGCCGGACATGATCCGGTCGTGGTCTTACGGCGAAGTAAAAAAGCCGGAAACGATTAACTACCGCACATTACGTCCCGAAAAGGAAGGGCTTTTCTGCGAGCGCATTTTCGGCACAACCAAAGAATGGGAATGCTACTGCGGAAAATTCAAATCGGTGCGATACAAAGGCGTTATCTGCGATCGCTGCGGCGTTGAAGTTACGCACTTTAAGGTGCGCCGCGAAAGAATGGGGCATATCGAGCTTGCGGCTCCTGTGTCGCATATTTGGTATTATCGCTCCGTTCCGAGCAGAATGGGTCTTTTGTTGGATCTTCCGACAAGCCAGCTTCGTTCCGTTCTTTACTATGAAAAATATATCGTAATCGATTCGGGCGATACCGCATTAAAAAAAGGACAGCTTCTCTCCGAAGAGGAATTTTACGAAGCGCAGGAACGCTATGGCGGCGGTTTTACTGCCGGCATGGGCGCGGAAGCTGTTAGCATACTTTTGGAAAATCTCGATCTTGATCAAATGGCGGCTGACCTTCGCGCCAAGATGATCGACAAGGGCGCAAAGAGCGACAAGCGTTTGCTAAAAAGAATCGAAATCGTGGAAAATTTCCGCGGCTCCGACAACAGACCCCATTGGATGATCCTCAATGTGATACCTGTCATTCCGCCGGAACTTCGCCCGATGGTTCAACTTGACGGCGGACGTTTTGCGACAAGCGATCTTAACGATTTGTACCGCAGGGTGATCAACCGCAACAATCGTTTAAAAAGACTTCAGGCCCTTAACGCGCCTGACATTATCATCAGAAACGAAAAGCGCATGCTGCAAGAAGCGGTTGATGCGTTATTCGACAATTCAAAAAAGAAAAAAGTCGTTAAAGGTTCGTCGAACAGGCCCCTTAAATCGATCAGCGACATGCTTAAAGGAAAGCAGGGACGTTTCCGCCAGAACCTTCTTGGAAAACGCGTTGACTATTCGGGACGTTCTGTAATTACGGTAGGTCCCGATCTTAGAATGTGGCAGTGCGGCATTCCGACAAAAATGGCGCTTGAACTGTTCAAGCCATTTATAATGAAAAAACTTGTAGACAAGGACGTTGTCTTCAATATCAAAAAAGCAAAGACGCTTGTAGAACAGGAAACTCCCGAGGTCTATGCCATTTTGGACGAGGTTGTAAAAGAACATCCTGTGCTTTTAAACCGTGCTCCGACTTTGCACCGCCTTGGCATTCAGGCGTTCGAGCCTGTATTGGTCGAAGGAAAGGCGATCAAGCTTCATCCGCTTGTTTGTCACGCTTTTAATGCGGACTTTGACGGCGACCAGATGGCGGTTCACGTTCCGTTAACGCAAGCTGCGCAGATGGAATGCTGGACATTAATGCTTTCTGCGCGAAACCTTTTAAACCCTGCAAACGGAAAAACGATCGTGTTCCCGTCGCAGGATATGGTTTTGGGAATTAACTTTCTTACAAGAATCAAACCGAATGCAAAACGTCCCGGCTCGGGAAAAGCCGAAACAAAAGACAAAATACCCTATTATTCGTCTGCAGAAGAAGTTCTTATGGCAGTCGAAAGCAAAGCGCTCGACTGGGAAGCTGCCATTCGCCTTAAACCGCCCAAACTTCCAATTTGGGACAAGGCGGGAAGCGAAACGAATACCGAGAAAGACGGCACAATTGTAACAACCGCAGGAAGGCTTGTGTTTAACGAAGAACTTCCGGAAGGCATTCCCTTTATCAACTATGAATTAAAGGACAAGGAACTTCGCGGTCTTGTGGAATTCATTTTCAAAGACAAAGGTTCGTGGCTTACGGTTCAGATGCTGGACGCGATCAAATCGACAGGTTATCGTTACTCGACATTATTCGGCGCGACAATCGGCGTAGATGACATTATCATACCGAAAGAAAAATCCGAAATGATCGACAGGGCGAACAAGGATGTTGAGTCGATTCAAAAACAATGGCGTCAGGGTCATATTACAAACGAAGAACGTTACAACAAGGTAATCGAAGTTTGGAATAAAACCAACGAAGACCTTACAAACATAACAATGAAAACCCTTGAGTCCGACAGGGACGGTTTTAACTCGATTTACATGATGGCAAACTCAGGAGCGCGCGGAAGCCGCAACCAGATTCGCCAGCTTGGCGGCATGCGCGGTCTTATGGCAAAACCGTCGGGCGATATTATCGAACTGCCAATCAGATCAAACTTTAAGGAAGGTCTTTCCGTAATCGAGTTCTTTATTTCAACTAACGGTGCGCGAAAAGGTCTTTCCGATACGGCTCTTAAAACGGCGGAAGCCGGTTATTTGACGCGCCGTCTTGTCGACATTGCGCAGGATATGGTTGTAAACGAAGATGACTGCGGAACAATTAACGGTATCGCGTATTCCGCGATCAAACAGGGCGAAGAAATTGTCGAAGCGCTGAAAGATCGAATAGTCGGACGTTTTACCCTTGAACGCGTCAAGCATCCGATAACGGGCGAATTGATAATCGACGTAAACGAAGAAATTACCGAAGACATCGCAAACGCAATTGATGCGGCGCAAGTTGAAACTGTTCGCATAAGAACAGTTCTTACATGCGAAGCGAAATACGGCGTGTGCCGAAAATGTTACGGCCGCAATCTTGCGACCAACCGAACCGTCGATATCGGCGAAGCTGTTGGAACCATCGCGGCGCAGTCAATCGGTCAGCCGGGTACGCAGCTTACGATGCGCACGTTCCACATCGGAGGCGTTGCGACAAAAATCAGCGAAGAAAATCGCATAACGCTTAAATATCCCGTTTATATAAGGGACGTTGTCGGCACTCATATCATTCTTGATAACGGTCATCTGCTTTTTACAAGAAGAGGTTTTGCAATTGTAAACAAGGTTATGAGAGAGTATAAGCTTGAACGCGGCGACAAATTGGTTGCCGTTGACGGAAAGAGGGTAAATCGCGGCGATGTTATTGTCAGACGCGGCAACGAAGAAATTGTTTCCCCCGAAATCGCATACGCTCTTGTCTTAAAAGGCAAAGAAGGCGAGACGCTCTACCTGATAGGTCAGGATCAAAAAATTGAAGTGAGAAACGGTTCCGATTTTGAAGCGCAGAAGGGTTCTGTTGTGGAAGCTGACAAGACAATTGCAAAATTCGATCCGTTCTCCGACCCGATTATCGCCGAGGCAAGCGGAACCGTAAAATACGAGGATATCATTCTTGGCTCCACGCTTAAAGAGGAAATTGACGAAGATACGGGCAATATCGAAAAGCGCATAACGGAGTTCCAAAACGAGAGCAAACAGCCGCGTATATTTATTGTGGACGACAAGGAAAATGAAGTTGCTTCCTACTTCCTGCCTTCCGGCACTTATCTTCAGGTTGATGAAGGAGAAAGAATCAAGGCGGGACGCACGATTGCAAAGACATTGAAAGAATCTGCAAAGGCAATGGACATTACGGCAGGTCTTCCGCGCGTAAGCGAATTGTTTGAAGCGCGAAAGCCAAAGAACCCCGCAGTTCTTGCGCAAGTTTCAGGCACTGTTTTCTTCCGCGGTATTGTCAAGAACAAACGCAAAGTTACGGTTGTTGACAACTTTGGAAGGGAGTTTACGCATTTTATCCCGATGAACAAACGCTTGCTCGTGCGCGACGGCGACACAGTGGAAGCGGGAGAGCTTCTCTGTCAGGGTCCGATTAATCCGCATGATGTTCTGTTCATACTCGGCGAAAGCAAACTTCAGCGTTATCTGATGGATGAAATCCAGCACGTTTACCGTTTGCAGGGCGTTTCCATTAACGACAAACACATCGGCGTAATTATCCGACAGATGATGCGCAAGGTGGAAATCAGGTTTGTAGGCGACACGAAATTCATTTACGGCTCGTCTGTGGACAAGTACCGTTTCCACGAAGAAAACGCCCGCGTAATGGCGGAAGGCGGACAGCCTGCAATCGCGCAGCCTATGTTCCAGGGAATAACAAAAGCGTCGCTCAATATCGATTCGTTCCTTTCTGCGGCTTCTTTCCAGGAAACAACCAGAGTTCTTACAAATGCGGCAATCGCGGGCTCTACGGATTACCTTCGCGGCTTAAAGGAAAATATTATAATTGGACATCCAATCCCGGCAGGTACCGGCATGAAACGATACCGCAATATTAAGTTATTCGACGATGAAAGTCAGGATTTGGACGAATACATGCAGGAAATTCTTGAGAAACGCAAACAGGAAGCCGAGGCAATTGCAGCCGAAGCGGAAAGCGCTCAGGAAGAAATGACTGTCGAAGAATCCGAGGATTGATCAAAGTGCAGTACCGTATAGACAAAAGAACCGGGAATAAAATTTCGTCTCTCAGCTTTGGATGCATGCGTTTTCCGGGTGCTCTTGGCGTTACGGACATGAAGAAAACGGAAGAGCTGATCATGCGCTCGATTGACAAGGGCGTTAATTATTTTGACACTGCCTGGATTTATCCCGGCAACGAAGAAGCGCTTGGTTCGGTTCTTTACAAAAACAATGTGCGCTATAAAGTTTATATCGCGACAAAACTTCCGCTTGTAATGTTTAAAAATTCCGAGAAAACGGCAGATTTTGACAAGTATTTCAACGAATCGCTAAAAAGGCTAAAAACCGATTATATCGATTATTACCTGTTGCACATGATGACCGACATGGAACAGTGGAATCGATTTAAAAAATGGGGAATAGAAAGCTGGATTGCGCAAAAAAAAGCAAGCGGGCAGATAAAACACATCGGTTTTTCCTTTCATGGATCGGGAAGCGAGTTTTTAAAAATCGTCGAAGATTACGATTGGGAACTTGCGCAGATACAATACAATTATTTTGATGAAAATTTTCAAGCGGGCGTTAAGGGTTTAAAAGCCGCCGCCGCAAAAATGCCTGTTGTGATCATGGAGCCGCTTTTGGGCGGAAAACTTGCAAACGCCCTTCCAAAAGAAGCGGTGTCTATTTTTGGCAATTCGCAGGGACCAAATGGCGCAAAAATATCGCCTGTTGGCTGGGCGCTTAACTGGCTGTGGAATCAAGCTGAAGTTACTTCCGTATTAAGTGGCATGAACGCAATTGAGCAGCTTGACGAAAATGTAAATCTTGCACAAGCGGCATCTGTAAACATGCTGAACGAGTCGCACATGGCGGTTTACAGCTCGGTTTTGGAATCGATTAACCGCGCCTGCAAAGTGCGCTGTACAGGCTGCAATTACTGCATGCCGTGTCCGTTAGGTGTAAATATCCCCGGATCGTTCTCGGCATATAACGCCGTTTATTCGATGGGATTTATCGAAGGCGTAAAACAATACGTCACAAGCACAGGTTTAATGAGCGAAAAAAGCGGAAGCCCCGGTCTTTGTTCCAAATGCGGCAAATGCGAATCTCATTGCCCTCAGAGCATACAAATAATCAAGGAATTGAAAACTGTCCATAAAAAAATGGAACCATGGTTCATTAAGTTTATAGGCGCCTGCGCAAGAGGCGTCCTTGGCAAAAAACGAAAAAAGAAGAAATGATAGTCCACGGATTAACACGGATTAACACGAATTACTCTAAAAGTTGTTTTTTAAATTCGTGCAAATCAGTGAAAATTCGTGGATTATTATTAATTATTTTATTTATTATATTTGCTTCTTGCACCAGACAAAACAATCAAAGTGAAAATCTGCTTATTGCAGTAAGCATTCCGCCGCAGGCGTGGTTTGTGTCTCAAATTGCAGGTGACAAAGCCGATGTTTTAATTCTTGTTCCGCCCGGGCAAAATCCGCACAATTATGAGCCGACTCCCAGGCAGATACAGGCATTAAGCAAGGCAAAAGCATGGATACTAAGCGGCACAGAGTTTGAGATAACGCTGCGTCGAAAAATCGAATCGCTCTTTCCCAATCTGGTTATAGTTGACGGAACACACGGCGTAGAATTTAGATACCTGACAGAACATGAAGGACACGATTGCGATGATCATGACCATAATCAGCACTCGTCATTGGAAATTGACAGGCACACATGGCTTGGACGCGAACCTGCAATACTGATGGCAAAGCACATTAACGAAACTTTTTTTTATTTTGATTTTATTAATGCAGAGTATTATGATAATCGCTATTTAAAGATTATCAGCGAAATTAATAATATGTTTGACGAACTGCAAATCGATCTTGCTCCATTAAGCGGTAAAAGCGTTTTTGTCTATCATCCAAGTTTTGGATATTTTCTTGATGATTTTGGCATAGTTCAGGAAGCTGTTGAAACGGGCGGCAAGGAACCGACACCGCGTCAGTTAAATATTTTGATGGAAAAAATCAAGGAAGAAAAACCTGCGGCAATTTTCGTACAGACGCAGTTCCCCGTAAATGCGGCAAGAACGCTTGCAAATTCCGCAGGAGCGCAGGTGGTTGAATTGGATCCGCTCGCTTTTAATTGGCTTGAAAATATCAGGCACATGGGACAAGCTTTGAAAAATATCATAAAATAAAAACAGGGAAATGAATTGAATCGTGATATTGCCATAAAGTTCGAGTCTGTCTCTTTTTCTTACAGCGATACCGATGTGTTAAAAAGCGCTTCTTTTCATATCCACTGCGGCGAATTTGTCGCAATGGTTGGTCCCAACGGCTCGGGGAAAACGACAGTTCTTAAGCTTCTTTTTGGACTTGAAAAACCAAACAAGGGAAACGTTTTTATCTGCGATTCTACAGCGTATGTTTCCCAGCATATGCCCGCCGACAATTTATTTCCCATAACAGTGCGCGATGTCGTCAGAATGGGATTGTTGCATCCGCAAAAAAGATATTCCAACGCCGTTGCCTTTGTTTCGGTTGCAGAAGCGCTGGAAAAAACAGGCATTGCGGATTTGGCGTCAAGACCTTACCGTTCCCTTTCGGGCGGGCAAAAACGCAGAGCCCTTGTCGCTCGCGCGTTAGCTGCAAAACCAAGGCTTCTTGTGCTGGACGAACCTACTGCCAACATGGACGCAGAAAGCGAAACGCGTCTTTATGAAACCCTTGGCGCTTATAAGGGAAATACGACAATTTTAATCGTTACGCATGACACCGAGTTTGTAACATCTCTTACAGACAGGGTTTTATGTCTTGGAAACGGGAAAAAAATCGTCCAGCACGGTTTGGAGACAAATGTTTTAACAGGACACGGAGACGAAAAACATTCAAAGGTACTGCACGGAGAAGACATCACATGCTGTTAGATTTTTTTGAAGCCTTAATGAATTTGCATTTTCCGTTTTTGCGAAACGCTCTTTTGGCGGGAATTTTATCTGCGGTTCTTTTTGGAATATTGGGCTCCATTGTAACAGTGCGTAGAATTGCAAGTTTGGCAGGCGCAGTTTCGCATGCGGTACTCGGCGGAATCGGCATGGCCTTATATTTGGCAGCGACAATTATCCCCGGTTTCCCGCCGATTTTGGGCGCGTTGATTTTTGCGGTTCTTAGCGCGGTAATTATAGGGTTGGTGTCGCTAAAAGCCAAACAAAGAGAAGACACGGTAATCAGCGCAATTTGGGTAATCGGCATGAGTCTTGGTCTTTTATTCATGGCAAAAACTCCCGGTTACGCAGATCCTTCAACATGGCTTTTTGGAAACATACTTTTAATTTCCAACATGAATTTAATTTTACTCGCTGCATTGGATGTAATTGTTTTATTACTTGCATGGCGTTTTTATGCCCAGATAGAAGCCTCGTCATTTGACGCGGAATTCGCGCGCACCCGAGGCGTTAAAGTTGACGCTATTTTTCTTTTGCTTCTGGGCATTACTGCTGTTGCAATTGTACTTCTTCAAACTTTTGTAGGCATTGTAATGGTGATAGCGATGCTTACGCTTCCCTCAGGTTGTGCGGGCGTATTTTCCCGCAGTCTTGGCGGCATGATGATTTCAAGCTGTTTGTTCTCGGCTCTTTTTTCTGTGAGCGGTCTTGTTTCAGGCTGGTTTTTTGATTTACCTGTAGGAGCAATGACTGTAATTATCGCAGGCGTGGTGTTCCTGGGATTTTCGGTTTTTAAAGCAATACGCAGATAGAAATTAATATTATTATGTAATTTTAAAAATTATAAAAAAATTTACTGTTTGTTAGGCGAAGTAATATTTGCTTTATTTCTACACATTATATATTCGGAATTATTATTTTATACAAAAAATTATATGGAATAAACATATCCTTAATATTTCCAACCTTTTTCCTTATACATACTGTTAATCTTTTTTCTGGAATAACATATAAATATTGCCCATGTGCACCAAGAGCGTAAAACATATCTACATATCCATTTATACTCTTTTTTGAAATCCACCAATGCAAGCCATAATTTCCAAACCAATCAGGATAACCGTCTGATTGTATAGAACTCATTTCCATTATCCATTTTGAATTAATTATATTTTTATTATTATGAATACCATTATTAATTATTAAATTACCTATTTTTGCCAGATCCATTGAAAACATATGTAATCCAGTTCCACCCATTGTTATTCCATCTTGTTCTTTCCATTTTATTTTATTAATTTCCAATGGTTCAAATAGTTTTTCTTTTGCATAATCCTGTAATGACATTC
>JGI24694J35173_10001487_pt1 | contig 20915 bp, 25 predicted proteins | sample TergutCo191P1_FD_35173 | JGI IMG/M metagenome (IMG submission 35173) | reverse complement strand
CAGGTGGAGTTTCCCAGAGTGACGATACCTAACCGCACCCTGCTCAGAACATTCAGTTTATTTACAGAAGGCCAGCTATGGTTTGTACCAACAGACATGGACGCTGCGATGCTCAATATCAGGACAGTTATCCCCAGTGTCGTCATGGGACTTCGAATGTATATTTTCTAGGAAGGAGAAGTGAATGAACATCACGAAAACCGGCTATCTATTTTTGTTGTCTGTTGTAACAGCGGCCTGCTTATTGCTGGTAACCGCCTGTGATATGCCCATCGGCTTGGGTTCCAGAGTGAACACTACGGTACCAAGGATTACCCCCGGCCCCGGCGACAACCAGCCCGGCGCGTTTTTGCGCGGCGACAGAAATCTCATAAAACTTGATATCCAGCAGCCCTTTGGCCTTTCCTCTGTGTTCATGGATATATGGTACTTCGACCTGGACGGCATAGAACGGGAACGAAGAATACCGGCATCCATGGGCACTGACGACTTATGGGTTGTTAACATTGATACAACCGGTATGCGGGACGGCACCATTCGCGGTCAGGTAACAGCCATAGACGGAGATGGAAACAGAACCACAACCACGGAGCTTGTGTATACCGTAAAGAACACCCCACCGCAAATAGAACTTACCATACCTCGAATGAGCGGCAATGAGTTTGATCGCATCACCACCTATACTCCCGTACTGAATGCCGGCAGCATTTTCTGGGGCAACGATATAATGGGCATCGCGTCGGATGCGTTTGGAATCGCGCACGGGTATCCGCAGATAAGGCTCTGGCCTGTCCGCGACCCGGAAACCGGTTTTTATCCGGAAGGTGTTTCTCCGGGGGATTTTTACTCGATAAGCGGCCTTCCCCGCCCCGGTACGGAATGGTATGACTGGCGGCCAATGCTGGACGAGCAGGGACGGCCCTTTGATAATCCGCACACTGTCAACAGTAATCTTAGGGCGACCCAGTTCAGATGGCCCTTACAAAACCGTGCCGGAAATGAGCTTGCCACAGGCTATTATCGTTTTCAAATTCAAACAAGAGACCGCTTTGGCATATTAAATACTTATCCCAAAAGGCTTGACCATGAACTTCCGGAAGGTTCACCGCGGAATGAGTATTTTCAAATACAGATTATAGCGACTGACAACCCGATTATACGCTGGTCTCCTGCGGGTAACCCTGTAGGTTATGAAGGCTTCCCGAATTTCTTCAGTGCCTCCGAAGATTTGGTAGTGTACCTGACGATACGCACCGGAAATACACTCAGCAGGGCAGGAACGAGAGCCAGACTAAGTATTCACGACAGGATAGAGGACAATGAGTGGGAGTCCGGCGATTATCGGTTTATCGATCATGTTTCCGGAAACCTTCACAGGATAACCATGAGCCGGGACGACGTGACGCGAATGCTTGGGGGTGAGGCGCAATTATCCGGCGACAGGATACTGCATGTTGAGGCTGTTGACTCTCTTGGAAATAAGTCAGCCACAAGCCGTCCCATTATTATTGACAATACGCCGCCTACCATGATGTTTATTGAACCTGTTGGGCTTGAGCCGGGTGCCAATCCCCGTGTGACCAGTACGGTGACATTCCGGGGGAGCGCGCTGGACAACCAGCGTGTCGCCAGGATGTACTATGCCCTTGGCACGACAGAGGTAAATAATCCCTTGCTGGGCAGGACACTGGAAGATACTACAGGCTGGACAGACACCGGCCTTCATAGCAATAATCCGCTGCAGGGACATCCGCATGGGCCGGGCCTTGCCGCAGCCCGCGTCAGCTGGAGCGGAACTTTGTCCAGCTGGAATTGGCGCTTTACCAATATTGCTGATGTAACGTCCTCTGTACCCGCCCAAAATCACTTTGTTACCCGAGACGGAGATCCGGAACAAAATCTCTGGCTGTTACCCATAGAATTCCGATTGGTTGATATCGCGGGAAATGTCAGTTTCTACAGGGTAAATGTTCTTGTTGACCCTGACGCGGATTTACCCCTTGTCTTTATTAACAGCCATGTCACAGGGCAGACTGTCGGCGGGCAAATCAGGATAGGCGGAACGGCTGAAGACAACGAGATGATACACAATGTCCAGGTGAGAATTTTCAGGCAGTCCAACGCTGTACTCGGCACTGACGCCGCGCCGGCTGAGCTGGTGCAGAACTGGACTTCGGTAAATACACCCGCGAACAACAGCGCCGCCATAAGCTGGCATACGATCATTAATCGGGGCGGAGAATTGGATCCGCCGCCTGGCTATAGGATTCGCCGTGTAAGGCTGGATTTCCGGGCGATTGACGCCCTGCCCGGCTCACCACATATACCCAAGGACTACGGGCCTGTCACATCACTATTCCTTGACTTTGACAATACGGTGCCGTTTATCTACACACCGGTACTGCTGCGGGGCAGCCCTTCTGAAATCGGGGAGGCCAATCTTCTTACCGCAAGCGGCGTGGAATTTGATCACGTTGCCGGCTCGTTACTGTCCGGCTTTGTCACAATGCGGGTCAGGGCGCGGGATGAATCCGGCCTTATAAGCATCAGAATGCGCGGCGGCGGTGTGCCTCAGTTCTACGAACTTCTGCCCGCAGCAAGAGGCTTTAATGATGTTGACCCCTGGGTAGTAACTCCCACTCTCATGACCGCCGGCGGGCACATTACAGCGGGACGGAAATACCGGATAATTGAGATTGGAATGTTCCATAACCTTCGTGATTTCCAGGGTACCATACAGAGCGAATACCTTGTCAACGAAACAACTTTTATTGCATCCAGTTCCGGCACCCTCAGCGGTCAAGGTACTGTTCTGATGGAGGCCAATGCGGGGGAATTTCAGGATTTTGAATACACGATATTCATCCCCCTTAACACCGATGGCACCTCACGCTTTGGAAGCGGGTTTGCGCATCAGGCGGGCCCCGTTGCTTTGGAAATTCAGGTTGCTGACAACAGCACACCAACGCCGTTTATAACGCAAAACACTTATCAGCTTCGGGTAGACAATCGGCATCCGCTTGGAATATTCACAGGCAATCTGACCGTTACCCATCCCCGGTATACCATAGCAGGAAGCGCGTGGGACAGCGGAAGCGGCGTGCAGGTTCAGGGAGTGGACAGGGTTGTTGTTTATTTCTCCCGCCCCGATCCTGTCAATGCCAATAATGCAATACCTTTATCCCTGTCAGGCGTCCCTGTCAATACGGGGTGGGTAAATAACCAGAGTGTACTGATCAACCGCACCGGCACCAACAATGAGGTTGCTGAACAGGGAACTCCGCATACACTGCCATTTTTCCCATCCAATTTTGAAGCCAACGGGACGGGCATTTCAATAAGCGCCGCTGCGTCAGTTCCGGCCGGAGCAAGATTTACCGCAATAAGTTTGGGCTCTCCTCCCATTCATGCCTGGCATATAGGAAATTTTAATTTTGACGGTTTCCCTGACGGCCCGCTTACCATACATTATGTGATATTTGACCAGGCAGGAAACGCGACTCATTATGCGCAAGATATTTTTCTTGCGATTAACCGCCCGCATCTGCTGGGTATTCGTCTTGGTACACGCATTGGAGGCGATGATATTTTTACAAGACGAGATGCGGTTCTCGATCCGATTTACAGCAATTTCAGGGTGCGCAACGACAGATTCAGCTTAAGGCTTGAAGTTTCAGGCGGTACCGGCGATCTTCGTTATGATGTCGCTCATGTCACACGACAGGACGCGCCAGTTTCGGCAAGCGCGATGCAGGAAGGCCATGTTTACACCATAGCCGTTGCCGGAACCACAGCCTGGGTTGATTACGGCATGTTTGTTGACAGGATTGATCCTGCCGGCATCACCTTTATAGCCAGACGCAATGGCAGCCCAAACAGCGGCACCGGCACCGTGTGGGCGTATACCGGGGTACCTCCTATTGATCCCGGCACATGGACAAATACCGCTGTAAGAAGAGAAGGCCCATTAACCCCCTGGGCTGCCAATGATGTCGGTACAACGATAACATTCAGCGGCGATTCTTTCACAGGAGCCGGGGCCGCAAGGCCTATACCAGACTCCGAACCGGGCCCGCTGTCTGACGGCGTTAACCCTGATTTCCGGAATGACAGATTGTTCATAGTAAGGGCTACCGATGCGTTGGGCATTGGCAGCGCTGCTTTATTGAGGGTTGACGTTCGCAATGTTGACACAACTCCGCCGGTAATTGGGATTGCCCACTTTGGGTATGGGCTTCCGGCTGGCGGGCCTTTTGCCGCCAGGATACCCCTGCGTCTTTTGGCATCTGAATATGAAGACAATATCGTAATGGCACCTGCGGCAATGAGGGGAAACACGGACAGCGGAAGAAGGGGTTATGTGCAGTACCATTGGCACAACAGCGCCGCTCCCAATGTCACCGCCAATACGCCTGGCCGGGGCAACGCGGATATCAGCGGAAGGGTAATTTTCAGGGGCAGGGCCGCGGATAACACCCAGATACAAAGTATCTCGGTAAGAATTGGCGGCACGGTAACCGGCGGTACTACCGCCAATGGCATTACAACCAACGCTGCGGTAAGCGGCGGCACGTTTATAAACAGCGCCTCTGCTGTGCACACTAACCTGGCAGCGGTCTGGAATCCAAACTCAAACTCCCTTGTACCGGCTGTTTCCGGGCATACCGTTGACAATATGTATACAGGAGGAAACTCCTGGGGCTTTAACGCTTCCGCAGAACTCAATACATTGGAACACGGCCATGTGACCAACTGGGAATTTGCCTGGGACAGTTCAACGCATGCCGGCGTAGTCGGAAACAATGTTCCCATTACGTTTGAGATTATCGACTCTGCCGGAGGGGCAAGCGGTACGACCAGACAGACGATATGGGTTAATATTGTTCCGTATATTACGAAGATTGAAACCCCATTAAGCCAGACATTCAGTCCAGCGCCGTCCGCATTTAATCGTTCAGCCCGGGGATGGTATCCAGTGCGGGAAAACAACATCATTACAATTAGAGGCTTCAATCTCGGCGGCGGAACCGGAGTTGCAGCAACCGCTGTGACTTTAAATGGGACTACCATTGCCCGCCCTGTCGACGGTTCACATCCTGCTGATACATCGGCTTTGAGAACGCTTAGTATTGGAACAACCGCTGCATCCGGCCCGTTAGTGGTGACGGTAACGCCCGCAGGCGGAACCGGGATTACTTCAATTAATAACAGGAATCATGAAACCGCCCATTACAACCTGGAGCCGAACAATGTCAACAACAATACGCTTACTGATGACCGCTTCATTTATGTATGGAGGGTTGGAGCTTTCCACGCAAATGCCAATGAATTCCCGTTTCTTAATCCTGTTATGCGAATGAATTCCAATTCAAACTGGGTCCTGGCTTACGGCGGATCTACCACGTCAAATGGTGAAATATGGGTAGCAAGAAACAGCACTACAGCATCATTCGCCACAACAGCTGCAAACAGATGGCGGCATATTGGGGTCTCAATGGATTCATTGGGCAACCTGTTTACTATAGGCTCAGATCAGACAGCGGGAAGCACAAATTTCAGATTCCTTCATAGAATTGGTGCCACAGGACAAGCAGGCTCCTGGAATGCGTTAACCAGCAGCCCCAGCGGCGTTTTAGCTACAGCAGGCGGCGACCGCTTTATGCTGCCAAGAATTGCTACACAATTTGCCGGTACCGGCACAACAGTAAATCAAAATAATCCGGTAAGAATAGCCTTAAGTTATTTTGATACTTTGGATAATGCCAACAATAATTTAAGGTTCCACTTTGGTGTGGTTACTGGAGCTTCGCCGGCTACTCTTAACGCAGCGCAAATTGTTGCAAACAATCAGCAGACACATCAGGGCAGCATGTTCACTGCTGTAGGATTTTTATCTACAGGCAGACCTGTCATCGCATGGTTTGACAGAACGAACATGCGCCTTGTATTATCGCATGGCAGCAGCGCTCCCGGCGCTACAGCTACTTCGTTGAATACAACAACAGCTCAATGGCAAGCCAATGCGAGAATTGTACATGGTCCAGGCGCAGGAAACGGAAGGCCGACAAGCCCGGCCGGTTCGCATGTTGATATGGTAATAGACGCGAACAATTATATTCATCTTGCCTACTTTGATGTATTAAACGGGGGATTATATTATGCGCTGATACCTCCATCCGGTGCAGGTGCTGACCTGATACCAAATGTTGCCGCGGCTACAATTGTAAGGGTAGATACATTTCTTTCTGCCGGAACAAGAATTATGCTTAATGTGCGAAGGGAAACACATGCAGGCGGCATAGAAAGGGATGTTCCGTATATTTCCTATTTCCATTCATCTTTTGATGAAACAAGAAGCTCCGTCAGGGTTGCATGGCAGAGAACCTTCCCGCTTGCGCCGGGATCTGATGCAAATGACAGGCTGACAGGCGCATGGGAAGTTATGACTGTTCCTGTTAATAATGTACCTGCATCAGGCCAGATAATTGCAAATGGCGTACCAAGCAGTGGTACTTTATCCGGCACTGTCGCCGGTGACGCTAATTTACTGGGTACGACATGGCCGGGAACTACCGGAACCAATAACATAACCCGGACAATGCTGGTTGCCTATTTGACTACCCATAATTTTGAAGGCGCAATATTGCGGTATGATATTGTTGGCGGTTCGGGCCGCTAGTTTTGACAGAGGCTTTGTGCGCTGGCAATGAGGCAGTGCCTCATTGCGGCCGCAAAGCCGTAAATCAGGGCAGCTCGGCATAAATAGCTGGATTTTCGACATAATTAGCTGGCCCGCGGCCTCTTGGATGTTGGCTTTGCCTCCGGAGAACTTAACGGCGTGGAGACGGGGCATCTGATACGGGACGCGCTCTGTGACCACATCACATCCATTGTGTATATTTCGTGGATGGAACAGCCCGCCAGGGATCTCATTCCCGTTAAGCCCCTGCATTTTATTCTTACTTGAAGAAATGATAACGGTAAAGGAGAACGATATGGAAAAAGTTAATGAAGAAACTATCACGATCAATCGGGAAGAATTAAGAGTATTTATACAAAATTTAATTGCGGATCTTGTAAAATTTGAAAATGAAAAATTGGGCCTGTGCGGGAATTTCAGCAAAATTCTTTGTGCCAATGAAAAGTTTGAAGACTTAAGAAGTGAATTATTGGATTCAATCTATGACGAGATTGAATCGTTCTTAGAACAAAAATAATTTGGAGAAGATCGCGCTGGGCCGCATCTTCACTATGAAATCAGATTATTAGGTTTGATACCAATTCCACCTCATTTGTGGGTTCTCCCCGGAAGAATTTTAGTCTGGTTAGGAATACTCCAAATCGCTGGGGGATAAGGAGAAATAATGATTATTTATTGCTTAATAAACAATTATTGTAAATGGAGAGAAATCTTAATAAACCTTAAGTCACAAACTAAGTGCGATGGTCGGAAGCACAATATGTGCCATAATCCTAAGTGTAATTGTCCTTATGCTGCGTAAAATGAAATTATTAATTATAATCACTATTTGATTCTATCCTTTAATGGAAATAAATTTATTCTGAGATAATAAAATGAAAAAGATTTTAATAATCGTGACAGTAGCATTAATGCTAATCGGATGTGCAACTGGGCCCACAAGGACACGGTTCAATCACTATGTAATGGAGCAAATCAATCGAAGTGCTGATTTTGCCCAGAGTTTTGAAGAAGCCATTCAGGGTGTCCAAATACTACATTTCATCAATCATTGGAATGCTCACAATTACAATGAAGCGATGAGGTTGGTCATTGGGACAAATAAAAACTATGCCGTGATAACAACATCCATTGGAACTTATCTGGTGCACAGTGGTTTCGAGCAAGCCACTTTTATCAGGTACACTTTAAGACCAGCCGGAACCATTGATGTGAGACAAATGTATCGCGATGGCGTTTTTAATCCTGGATTGACCGCACTTACATTAATAAGTGATATTGCCGGTGAAGCGACTCAAATCAGATTAGGTCCTCGTGAAGACACTCAGCATCTTGTGTTCAATCATCGTGATTCGACCGTGATAAATATTTACGGAGAAGTATTTGAACTAACTATTCTTTACAAAGAGAGGGTTTATCTCTGATGACAAAATATGAAGAAGTAAAAGCACGATTAGAAAAGTTGGAAGATTGCGAAGAAGTAAGAAAGCACTTGAAAATGCTTGAAGAAAACAAAGAATACGCACATTCTTTAACCTGTAAGAGAACCAGCGACACATTTGTCTCAGTAGAACAATATATGCGAGAAACTAATGGCGGTAACTTTGACTTTTCTGTTCTTGATTTCTTGGAACAACAATACGCAAGAACAAAGTAAATTATTCCCGTCTTGCTTTTTATTTGATACTCAAATATTATATAATATAAACCAATAATACAAAGGAAGAACCATGAAGGAAATTATTGCTTTTCTTAGTCCAGCAGATAAGATAAGGTTCGAGAATGAAGTGCCGCATCCTACTGTTATATGTGATACTTTTGAGGATTTTAAGGAGGAGATTGAATCGAGGGATGAGAGCTATGTTATAAAAGAGTGCATGTTGATTTTCTCTCAGGATGTGTCTTTTGAGAATTATGATGCGCTGATTGGCCTTATTGATGGACATACCAATTTCGTGTTTAGGATGTTTGATACAGAAGCTGACCGTAGTTTAGACCCGGAAGGTTATAGTAAAATGGTAGAACTTGAGGACAATTTTAAACTTAAGATTAATGTAGTCAATGAGCTTTATATATCCAAAGAAGTACAAGGGGAATTCACAGGGGAATTATGTTTAAGAACTAGAAAAAGTAAGATAGCTTACAAAAACCCTGATTGGGAAACAATAACTTTTCTTGATAAAAAGTAGACATCAAAATAAACTAATTAAATATGGAACATCTAAAGGAAGCGGTAAAGAAAGCTATTGAAATAGCTAGGGCTATTAATATGAGGACAAATTGGCTTTATCAGCTTGCTGGAGTTATAGAAGAAGTTATATCACCTAGCGGTAAAACTTCTTCAGGAACTGAAGTTAAGTTTACTATGGCTTTTTCAGATAATAGAAGTCAAGATATATTATTTACTAAAGCAAAACAAAGTGATGTAGAGTCTTATGCCTCAGAAGTAGCTAAAAATTTGAACTTTATAGATAAAACAAGAGATGCTAATTTTGAGGAAACAGTAAAACAAATCTTTGTAAATATCTGGAACAGATTTAGTACTAAACCGGAGAATTCCTCACCACAAATAGGTTCGACACAAGAGAGTAAGCTTTATGGGATACCTTTAGATAAACTTGAAATATGGAGACACCTCCGAACTAATGAATTAAAGTTAATAGATTCCCGTAATAATAACCAACAAGTATCTTTGAGAAATGAGAGATTTATACGTCACAGTAATAACATCAATGATGTAAGGATGCTTATTGCTAATAGAAACCTTACCATTTACGATGGAGTTGATATACTTTTACGAGATAAAAAACGAAAAAAAGAAACTCAAATTTTTTCATTTTCTCAAATTTTAAAACTTCAAGAAAAAACAGAACCCAAACACAAAACTTTTCAAGAGATTCTTAAGATTGCCAATTGAATTCGCATGAGGACACAGGTATTCATGATGATACAATCGCAATGAAATAAATGATACTCAAATAATATTTAATTTTAGGAGAAAATAATTAAAATGAGACCTCCCAATAATCCACCAACAAGACCGCCCTTGAAATGGGTTTATGAAGATGTTGGAATCTATTTTAAGTTGATGTCTACTTTAACTATTATAGGGATAATAATTATCGCTGTTGTAATAATACAAAAATTTTAGGAGTACACTATGCAAACTTGTAAACTTTGCGGTCAAAAATTTCACGATATTGGCGATGATGATGTCTGTCCAGATTGTGTTGACGAACTCATAGATTCATATATAAATTAATGACTTGTATTTGATACTCAAAAATTATATTAACCATCAATCAGGGGGCAAATATGAATAACACTTTAATTAAGACGGTTTCTTTTGAAGGAAATTCACTCAAACTTTATAGGAGTAATAATCCACTGGTAGAAAGATATTTTACTACTCTTAATGACTTGTTATATTCTGATGAGTGGAATGGTCTCACCATAGCAGAAGCCAAAATGAAGGATTGGCCTACTATAAAGGCTACGATATTAAAAGGGTATGACCCGAAGCTTCACATGAAATTGAACATTAGAAGACGGAAACAAGGTAAACAACCTTTGACCCCTTTCCAATCTCCTTTTGTAGAACAATTTAATGAGTTATATGGCCCGAATGGTTCACGGAGTACTCTGAACTAACAAAGATAATCAATTGTGCAAGCCCCAGATTTTATTCTGGGGCTTGTATTATGATACTAAATTATATAATATAAACAGATATATACGAGGTGGAGAGACATGAAATCTTTTGCGGAAATTCTTATAGAAGGGGACTTTAAAATAGCGGATGAGAATTCACTAAAAATAACCTTTAGTACTATGGTAAGTACTATAAAAAATATAAGGGATATTATACAGGAAATTGGCTCTGAATTTGGAGTTAACCTTGTATTATATGAATCCTCTGATAGTAGAAATGAACTTTTTAATAATGCACTTTCTGAACTTCAAAGACTAAACAACAAAGTGAAAAAAGTTGAGAATATGATTTATGAATATGTTACTAAAACCACTATAACTGAAGGTGGAGTGGAAAATATATTCATTCCTTTAGGAGCGCCAAATGTTGTAAATGACCAAACAGCAATAGCACAAGTGGTGGTTGAAAGATATGAAGATGGTCCATCAATTGAAGTACCGTGCCAGATATATGATGCCGCTGTTAATTCATTTAACAATGCAATAAATGTAATGAACAATGTTCGTAATTTAAGTATACCTGAAGCAGAACCTTCTAATCTTACAACTATATATCAGGCGAATCCTACTTCTGGAAACAGATACTCTTAATTATGAAAGTTAAGATAAGGATATTACAAGATAAAAGAAATTTGATTTTTTAAAGTTCTATTGACTCTGATAGATTTTTGTTTTATAATTATTAAAGGGAGACAAAAATGGTATACGGGGTTGATTTAGACAAAGCAGAACTCACAGAAGAAGAGCTTGAAAAAATTATACTCAAAACTACTGAGGTTATAAGTACCGAAATCACAAAGGAGACTTTATCAGTAGCTTATTATGACCGTGGCGTTGCATATGGTAGAAAAAAAGAACATGAAAAAGCAATTTTAGATTTTTCTAAAGCGATAGAGTTGTCTTATACTTACACATGGGCAGCATATTATAATAGAGGATGGGATTATTACTCGATAAAGCAATTTGAAATGGCTTTATCAGATTTTAAAAAAGCAGACCGCCTCAATCAAAATAACGATTATATACAACGTAATATGCAAGCAACACTGGAAAAATTGAGTGGAAGTTAGGTGAATCCTTGTCTTCGTAAATGATTTTTCAATTGTTGGTCAAATGGAAGTCGTGGAGCAGGTGGCGGTTCTGAAACCATATCAACATATTTACCTTTTGTATTTGGATATATCACTTCTCCATCTTCAGCAATGAATGGCTGTGTATTTTCATACGCATCAATAGCATGTTTTACTTTAGGATTCACTATTTCACTGTTTTCTTCTGTCTCTCTCAGAATCTCACCAAATGATTTAATTTTACACTCATGAAGTATTTCATTAAAGGTTTTCATACAAATTAGTTTATTTCAGAGAATTAAATACTCAATTAATATTTACAAACAAAGAGGTAACAAATGAAAAAGACTATGTCTTTAATGTTTCTAGTAGTCGCACTATTTATCGGATGTGCAACCTGTCCGGTTCACAGAGAGAACATCCAATGGAAGCATGCCGCCATAATAGCAGCTCGTCATGGGATAGACCCACCACCAAGACCAACTCGTAACTATCATCGCTATTTTGATGCTATGAAGTTAGAGCACAATGGAAGAACTTACTACTTTAAGTTTTTTGGTGCTATTGCTCCACGTCAAGTTCCAGTGCACACTATTATTACGGGTAACAACTGGGTAAGAAGTGAGCTTCCAGCACGAGGAACTGTCTACAATAGAGCATTGTGGCACGCAATTCAGTTTACGCATCGCTCACTTAATGCACAGGAGGGTAGTTACATTCTGGTGACACTAACACCAATAACTAGGAATGAGTTTAATCGTCTAAGAAGGGGAGTCTACATTAGGAGAAATAGTATTGCCTTTGAGAGCTTCATTATTTATTTTGAGAATGGATTTGCTATTACTGATAGCAACAACTACGGGTTTTTCAGAATAAGATAAAAAATAAGCCCGGAGTAAAATCTGGGGCTTGTATTATGGTACTCAATTATTATATAATATAAACAGATATATACGAGGTGGAGAGATATGCCGAAATATAAAAACATGGTTTGTTGGGTAGGTAATGAAAGCCGTTCAGAGATTGCCGCATCTCTGAATAAAGGGGAAGTCATTTTTGCGAAAAACACCAAAGAGTTTAGAGCAAACATTTCAGGTGATTCGTATCTTGTTGTTGATCTTACCATTGCTCACGAAAACCTAAAGGACTTTAGCAAGATGTTAAAGGATTTTCCAAATAGGTGTGATATAGTCCTTGATACTGAATATATAGAAGATGATGTTATTGATGCTTTTACTTATGCTGAGAAAAAATATACGAATCGTTTAACAGAAGAAATTATAAGAGAATTTAAATTTGGGAATTCAGATTAGGTGGAGTCCAAAAATTCTCTGGAACATTTGTTACTGGAAGACGTAGACTTTGGACAACACTTCTTAATATTTTTCTATAAAGTTGATTTTTTCTTAAATCATTAAAATATTTCACAAACTTAGGGAATTTTCTAAGTTTTATATAACACTCTTTTAATACGGAATCAACGTAATTTTTCACCTCTTGTAAAGATCGATTAAGTTCGTCTTTATTTTCCTCTTTTTCCCAATAGAAACTCTTTCTTATTCGGATTATTATATATTCACCTTCAGGTGTTAATAATTCTAGACCTCGTCTTCCTCTTGAGAGTTCTGTTAATGCGTCGATTATAATTTTTGTAACAAAATTTTCATTTAATTTTATCTTCCAATTAGAAGGGAAGGCATTTATTATATTTGAAGCCATGCCTGAAGGTTTAACAGCTGTTTCCCTCAGAATCTCACCAAAAGATTTAATCTCATTACACTCGCGGTATATCTTTTCACAAGTTTCACTGTTCATACAAATTAGTATTAATTACACAGGTATTCATGATGATACAATCGCAATGAAATAAATGATACTTACAAATTATTTGACAATACTTTTTATAAGGAATAAACTATGCAAACTTGTAAACTTTGCGGTCAAAAATTTCACGATATTGGCGATGATGATGTCTGTCCAGATTGTGTTGACGAACTCATAGATTCATATATAAACTAATGACTTGTATTTGATACTCAAATATTATATAAACTAATAATAGGATGGACTTATATGAATAAATTAGATGTGATACAACAAGAAGATTGTGATAGTTTGCATATTCAAAGTATTCTTGAAAGAATTGTTTCAGCAACACAAAATGTAATGATTAAGTTTAGAGATATATCTGAACAAATCCAACCGACTTTTGAGACTCTCGATACCTGGAAATCAACTAATCATTCTAAACTCGATGAATCACAAAAATTACATGACGATTTTGCAGACTTGGAAAAATGCCTAAACACTCTTAAAGGAACAATTCGTTCATTCCTTGCAGCACCCAAACCAATCCAAAATACGACTGGAGCAAACACTCTTATTGCAAGAACCGCAGAGTACACTAATTCAATTAATGTGTATGTGAAAGATGATGGTTTTGAAGTAGATAATGAGAACGATGCAAAAGTATTTTCTCAGACGCAGAATAAATATTTTGAGTTTATAGCATTAATGAAACTCTTTTTTACAAGGGCTAAACAAGAAGGTTTTGTTATTCCAGAAGTTAAGAATATTCATGGTGATACCTTAGACTAATTCGATGATCATATTTAATCCTTGAAATTTGATACTCAATTATTATATTAATATACGAGGTATATATGAAAGCCATCAAATTGTCCTTCAAAAGTAAGGACGGAGTGACAGATAATCGCGAGGTTCAAGTCTCCGATGAAGTCCACGCTCTCCTCCAGAAGTTCATGTCTGGTAAAAAACCAACTGATAAGATATTCTCAAACGCCTCATCTGGTAGTGTAAATATGCTTTTAAAAGCTATCATGCCGGATATAACAGTGAAGAATCTTCGGACTGTCAAGGCAAACAGTGAGTTTGTTGAGGAAGCCAAGAGAATTCTTACCGGATTTACTCCCAAGACCGAGGTCGAAAAGATTCGTGTGCTTTATCTTGCCAATAAGAGAGTTGCTGAACAGTTGAATCACCAGAAAAATATTGGTAAGAATCACGGTGATCAAACTCAGAAAGCCAAAGACAAAATTGCGGCATCTAAAGAGAATGCCAAGAAGGCTGCCGAGATTGCTCTTGGTACTTCGTTGGGTGCGTATCTTAATCCCGCGATAGTGTTTTCTCTTTGAGCGGAACTTGGTCTTGAACCGAGGAAAATATATTCAAATATGCAGATGCAGACCTTTCCCAAAACAACAAAGATAATTCAATCTCTAATTTAGCACTAAATTATAATATAAAGGAGCTGTGAGCGGTGTTGATAATATATTTGCGTTTTTCAAGCGCTGTTTTTGGTGATGGGTCTGTTCACAATTTTATAAGAAAGAAATTAAAAAACCGAAGAACCATTTTAGGAATTAACCTGTATGAACCAAGCAATAATTTGAAATTACGGGACTCTTAATCGAATCAAAAAAATTGTCTTTGAAAGTATCAGCATTCTTGAACGCTTCATATATCCTCGGCTTTAACTCGTAGTGTATATTTACTGCGGCCTGTTTTTGAAAGGCCGAAAAGGCGCAAAGCTGCTGCCTGAACGCATCCCGCGAACCAAAGGGTCGGCGCTTCCCTTATAACTCCCTGCTGCTGCGTTACCATTTCCGCACCCCGCCTTTCCAACACGGTGAGGGACGATAATTTCAAATACAAATTCAAGGCGCTGTCAGCCCCCAGCGTGCCTGTCGCTTCAACCCAGGAGCCGTCTTCAGGAAAGGGGCGTTCTTCCGGCCACTTTACTTCAAAGCCAATAAAACCGCCGCAGCAATGGCCCGGCACAAAACGCATGACAAAATAACGGAAGGGCGCATAATACGGCCAGCCCCACCACTTCTTTAAGAATACCCCTTCAAGCTGTATGGTTCTTCCCAGGTAATCAATGGCGTTCATGTATATGTGCGAGAAGTGAGCCGCAAACATTCTTTCTTCTATTCTGACAATGCCGTCTGTATCCCTGGCACAGCCAAACATGAAAAAAAGAGCTGCCGCCGCAGCCACGGCAAAAAGACCGCGCTTTGCGTGTTTGCTTTTCCCGCTGTCTTGCCTCATGAACCGCTCACACGTACGCGCCTTGCTTATTGCCAGGCAAAATCAACAAAGCCAGAGCCCCGCTCTTCCATCTCAATAAGGGATGCGGCCCGTACCACCAGATAATCAGCGTAGATTTCCAGCACGCCGGTTGCTTTTACCCAGGCAAAATCAGGCGGGAATGGATACAGACTGTCTGACAAAAGTATGTCAAAGCCTATAGGCATTTCGCCGCAGCAACTAAGCGCGTAGCGCATCACAATATGGTAATAGTTGCCTGTCGTGGGCCAGTAGACTATGCGGAAAATGCCTTCAAATTGTATTGTCCGGCCCAGATACTGTTGAGTATTCAGGTAAATATCATGAACCTGATGGATAAAAAAACGCTCGCTTATTACAAGAATATCATCCGGCCCGTTTCCGCAGGCACCCAAAATCACGGCAAGCGAAAATACCGCCATGATTTTGCGCATGCCGCCGTCATGCGCAAAGGAGACGGCGCGGCAGGAAATAGGGGCCATTAGTTTAACGCCTCCCGCAATGCCTGAACATTGCGCCGCATTAAATCAAGGTATGTCACCCCTGCCGAAAAATCTGCGTGACTGACATTGTGGAGGGAGTGAAGTTCCAAAAGGCGCGCCCCGGTGGCCTCGGCAATGACATTGGCAATGAAGCGGTTGGAAAACTCTATGTGAAAGACCACGGGGATATTCTCCTCGCGGACGGTTTCGATGAGCATGGCTATGGTCGCGGGGCTGGCCTGGGTTTGGGCGCAGCACCCGTCAAAGGCCGCGAAATGGGTTAAGCCGTAGGTGTCAATCAAATAGCGGAAAGGAAACCTGTCGCCAAAGACAACGGTAGTCCTTGCCGCGTTGGCGACAAGATCGGCAAAGGCCCTGTCCAGCGCTTCCAGTTCCGTTATGAAAGCGGCGGCGTTCGCGCGGAAATAAGAGGCGTTGCCCGGATCGAGTTCAGAGAGGGTTTCCGCAAGGGAGCGCACAATCGCGATGGCGTTCCGGGGGCATGTCCACACATGCTCGTCATAGTGCGGCTCGTGGTGGTGGTGATGATGATGTGCGTGGTGATGGTGGTGCCCGTGCCCGTGATTAACAGCGCAATATTCGTCGCAGTCATCATGGTGCGTGTGGTGATGATGGACATGGTGGTGGTGATGCTCGTGCCCGTGGTCGGCGGTGCAACAAAGGCCGTTACTGTCATGATGATGCGTGTGATGGTGGTGACCGTGATCATGATGGTGGTGCTCCTGCATTACCTTATCCACCAAATCCAAAAGGGCCACAAGGCGCATATCCTCCCGGCCCAAAGATGTCAAAATGGGCCCAACCCACGCATCGCCGTGACCGCCCACGTGAACGAGTAGGTCGGCGCTGTTTATGGTGATAATGTCCCTAGGCGTGGGTTCAAAGCCGTGGCTTTCCGCCCCCGGGGGCAGCAGCATGGTAAGGGCTACCCGCTCCCCGGCAATCTGGCGGACAAAATCGAACTGGGGGAAAATGGTGGCGACAACCCGCAGGCGGTCTTCGGCAGTATCAGGGCGGGAGCGTCCGCATCCGGTCAAAAGCAGGGCTATCATCAAGCCCGCAAAAACAACAATGGTTTTTTTCATGAAACTGTTTCTCCTTGTTACGTACTATAAAATATCAGCGGCTGACAACATCAGCGCCCCCTCAGTCCCTTTGAGCAAACCGTTACCGCGCAAGCCGCGGCGGCACGCTGTAGGTGCTGTCAAGAAAAAACTCGCCGGTAATGCCCCACTCAACAGCATAAGCTGTGTGCACCAAATCATTAAAATGCCACCACTCGGAAGCCAGGGGAATTAAGCCCGCATCGGTCAGGTACCGGTGCATCAGAATGGTTCCGGGCGTTGCCCTTTCGGAAAACTCAGCCTGCTTCCACGCGACAAGCGATCGTGCGTGCACAGGGCCGGTAAACACAACCGCGTCGATACTCAGCTCGTGCATGGGCGTCTGCATCTGGTGAGGCGTATGACGCGTGACATGCATGTACGCGAAATCGCCTGTGTTTCTTATTTCAAACTGGTCTATCCTGGCAAGGCTTACGTCTACCGCCGTCCCCCTTTGGTGGTTGTAGGGGGAGGCCGCCAAAAACCACCTCGTATTCCACGGAGGGGTCGAAATGCCCGCGCGGACAGCCGGGTCAGCCCTGACAAGGGCATGAAGGTTTTCGTATACCACGTTATGCGCCTGTGCCGGCCTGAACGCTTCGTACATAATCAGGGTGTTGCCGTCGGCTACAGCGGCCCGCTGGGCGGCGGCCACTTTCCTGGCCATCCCGTACAAAACCGCGGCGATGTATTCTTCCCTTCCAAAGCGGGCGTTAAAATCCCTGGAATGATACAGGGGCATCCCGGTAACATTGGGAATGATCCGCCCCGATGATCTGAACAGTGAAAAAGCGTGGTTGGTAACATTAAAAATCATCGAAGGGAGTATATCCGGCAAATTGATCATGCAGTACCGGGACATGACCCATCCTGTCGTGCCCTTGACCCGTATATACCACCAGCCGTTATGTGCTTCCAGTATCGTAAAACCCTGCCCCGGCACCAGCGTTCCGATAACGCGGGTGCTTCCGTCCTCCGCCGCTTCGTGCAGGGGAAGGTAGAGCGCCGCCCAGCCGGTAGCCCCGGCAACAGGAAGCTCAAACAATCCGTCTTCCGGACTGTAGAACACTGCGGCGGGCGGGGTCTCCTCAGCCTCAACAAGGGGAAGCGGCTGGTTATCCGGCCTTACCCTTTGTCCGCAGCCAGCGAAACCGCTAACAGCCAAAACCGCGATTACAAAAACAACAATCTTTTTCATACTCAAATCCTTTAAAAACACTCACAACAACTCCTCTGTACGATTCGCCCCTTGTTTTCAAATTCTTCGAGGCGGTTTAGTGTGGGAAAGACAGAAGTGTTTTCAGGTGTTCAAACGGACTTTGAGTATAACGGGCGAACAAGTGCAGGGATTGTATACAGCGGGTTTTTTGGATGGTATTTGAATGATGAACGCCAAAGCGGCGGCAAAAAACATAAAAAGGGCAATCAGTTTAATGGTATTGAAAAAGTATGCTGCGGCTTTAATTATCATGCAGAAAGGGCAGCCGTCTCCGATGCACTCATGATCAATGACGGCGGCCAGCGCAATCATGGTAAGAAGGATCGAAACAATAACGAACATTGCCAAAACAGCAAGCGCGTTTTTTCTTTTCAAGGGTCGCAGTAACACATGGTTAGAATAACCTAGCTTTTGAATTGTTGTCAAGGATGGTGAAAATGCTGTTGCCCACATACCTTATGCACAAACCAGCCCAAACTATTCCTGATGGTTTCCCGGAACAATGTCCTTGTCGATCCTGCCAGCGCCCCCAGAGGATAACGGAAAGATGTTACGATTCCTTTTTTCGAATTAAAAAGCGAGTCTGCTTAAGCAAGACCGCAAATGGATGAAAACACACTTGTAAAATCCGTAAAGCACTTTTTAAGGAGGAAGAAGATTAATTTCCCTCGGATCTCCAAATGGTTTTCGATTGATGCTGTCTTGCCAAAGCAAACCCGCTTTCCGCCGGATTACCCTAACCTGCCAGACCTGAGCAGCAGCACTGCCCGACAGTGTGAATCACGAAAGCCAGCACGCCCGTCAGAACTGCTGCTCCTGTAAGCGCCAGTGGTAAAATCTTTTTCATGCCTTTTCTCCTTCTAAAATTGTTTCACAGAATTGTGCATTTATTCCATGAATTGTAGTTAGATTAAGCTAACCAAGTTAGTTTAATCTAACTGATAAAGGTGATTTTGTCAATCCCTTTTTTAATTCAAAAGGAGCGCAATTTACGACTAGATTTCTTAACAAGTAATTACCTCCTGCGCTTCGCGAAAAGAGAACAAGGTTTGATCCAGCGCAGTAGCACTGCTGGAACGGACACGAGCGACAGGGACATTATTGCGCTTTGCTTCTTTCATGACGCTGTTTACCATTGAGTGAGAAACGGTGTTTATAAACAAAATCAGCAAATCAGGACACCCTAGCTTCTTTTTCAGCGTATGTTCTTTGGCGAATATTTTTGCCTTGCATCCGTAGTTTTTGCAAATCTCAGAATATTGGCAAATCATCCCTTCATTACCGCCAACAATTACAACATTCATCTTTGACTCCTTTTCACCTTCATAAGAATTTACGCAATCGAAAGCGCCAGCACCGACTGATAATCCCGTTCCTCATGGGTTACCCTGTAGATATGTACATTTACGCCAAACGCTTCGCGCATATTTTCTTCACAGACTATTTTTTCCGCTTCGCCAAACAGGGCGTTTCCCTGTTTGTCCAGCAACAATGAATTTTGGGCCGCAGAAAGCGCGTGGGCTGGATAGTGGGTATTAAAGACACAGGCAATTTGTTTTTGCTTGCATAAACGCGTCATAGTTTCCAGAACGATAAGCTGGTTTTTAAAATCAAGGTTNGATTCCGGCTCATCCAGGATNAGCATGTTGGGACAGGCTGCCAACGCCCTTGCCATCAGTACCATTTGCATTTGNCCGCCGCTTAGCTGGTTGCATTGCTTGTCTTCCAGGTGGGGTATTTCCAGTTCTTCCATGACGTGCTTCGCAATCTGCACGTCTTCTTTTTTGGGCTGGCGGAACATCCCCATACAGGAATTGCGGCCAAGCAGTACCATTTCCAGGGCTGTCATGGAAAAAGCCGCCTGTTTTGCCTGGGGAACATAGGCGATATTCTGCCATAGTTCTTTGCTCGGTATTTTCGCGAGAGGTGTACCATCCAACAGGCTTTGCCCTTCACGCCATTTTAAAAGCCCCATCATGCATTTAAGCAATGTTGTCTTGCCCGCACCGTTTGGCCCCAGAATAGCAAGCGCTTCGCCGGGTTTTACCGTAAAGTTAATGTTCCGCCATAAATCCCTGCCGCCCGGATAACCATAGCGGCCGTCTTTTACCTGAAAAATCAAAGCCACACTCCTCCTGTTCTGCGCAATAAAACAATAAATATCGGCGCGCCGATTGTCGCGGTTAAAATGGTAATGGGAATTTCCGCCGCGGTGGCGGCTCTGGCTACGGTGTCGATGANCAGCATGAACACCGCTCCGATGCTTATGCATGCAGGCACAATACGCTGGTTGTTGCTGCCAAAAAGCATACGGCAAATCAGGGGAATTAAAAGTCCCACCCATCCTACTTGTCCCGCCATGGAAACGCTGGAAGCCGCGATGGATGTTGCGCAGATAATTACCACAAGCCGCATTGCTTGCACATTTACGCCCAAAGTCTGCGCCTCTTCTTCGTTGAGGGAGAGTATATTGAGCTTCCAGCGCAGTAAATATAAGACTACGGTTCCCACAATGATAAA
>JGI24694J35173_10001465_pt1 | contig 21174 bp, 18 predicted proteins | sample TergutCo191P1_FD_35173 | JGI IMG/M metagenome (IMG submission 35173) | reverse complement strand
GGCTTGGTCGTCAGCGGCGGATGCGATGTGCACCACCCCAAGGCGCTGCGGGCGAGCATGGGCGCGCTGCTGCGCCTGCCGGTGACGCAGGTGGACAACCTGCCCACTTGGCTGCACGCCTGCGACCTGCCGACATATGCCGCCGTGCCAACTGACGGCAACTGGCATGCTCTGTCTGGGCACTGCGTGGTCGTCATCGGCAACGAGGGCAACGGGCTGAGCGCCGACGCCATCGCCGCTTGCGATGCGCAGGTGACCATACCCATGCGCGGGCGCGCCGAAAGTCTGAATGCCGCTGCCGCTGCGGCAATCTTGATGTGGGAGATGTGCAAGTGACGAAATATTTCGTATGGCTGCAATGCGCGCTGGGGATTTCGTCCTCGTTGCGCACGCAGGAAATTCTGGCGGCATTCGACGGCAATGCACGCGCGATTTTCGACGCGAGCGACTACGACCGGCGCATCAGCGGCGTGTTCACCGTCGCGCAAATTGACCGCATGCGCCGCACCACCCTTGCGCAAGCGGAGCTCATCTGCGATGAATGCGCGCGGCTAAAGCTGCACATGCTAACCCCGCCGGACGAACACTACCCTGCCCTGCTGCGCCACGTGATGAACCTGCCGCTGGTGCTTTACGTCCGTGGCGACCTGCGTTGCCTGCAGCAAAGCCTGCCGATCGCCCTCGTGGGCACACGCCGCGCCGACCGCAAAAGCGTGGACATCGCCAGCCGCTTGGCCGGTGACCTCGCACGCGCGGGCTGTTGCATCGTCAGCGGTGGCGCGCTGGGCATTGACTCCGCCGCCCACTGGGGCGCACTGCACGCGCAAGCGAACACCGTGTGCGTGCTCGGCTGCGGGATTACCCACAACTACCTGCCCGAAAACGCAAGCCTGCGCCAGCGCATCGCCCAAAGCGGCGCGGTGGTCAGCGAATTTCCCGGCAACACTGCGCCCACCAAGCACAGCTTCCCCACACGCAACCGCATCATCTCGGGCATTTGCGCGGGCACTATCGTGGTGGAGGCCAGCGAGCGCAGTGGCTCGTTAATCACCGCAACCTGCGCCGCCGAGCAAGGGCGCGACGTGTTCGCCGTGCCGGGCGATGCCTTTGGCTCAACCTACACCGGCGGCAACAAGCTCATCCGCGAGGGCGCAAAGCCGGTGTTTTCTTCCGCAGATGTCCTCGAAGAATACGAGGCAAACTATGCCCATTTGCTCAACATGCGCCAAGCCGCGCGAGACTTAGAGCGGGCTTCCATTACCCCCGAAAAAGTGGCAGTGAAGAAGAGCTCTATTAAGCAATCGCTTCGCGAAAACCNCCCCGTCACGCCGTTGGCGCGCCACCCCTCCACGGAGGGGAATTTGCCGCAGCCCCCTCCCCTGCCCGCCGACTTGCCACCCCTTGAGCACACACTCGTGCAGTGTCTTGCAGCCAAGCCGTTGCATATAGATGAACTAGCGAAGGCCGCAGGCGCGGGTTTGGGTGAGCTCTTCGCCGCCTTGACAAAACTCGAAATTGGTGGTATCATCAAACAAGCACCTGGTAAAATTTTTCAATTGAACGCATAAAAAAGTAATCCCCTGTTGGAGGAAAATCGTTTGCCAAAATTAATCATTGTGGAATCCCCCGCGAAAGCCAAGAGCATCGCGAAATATTTGGGCAGCGGCTACGTGGTTGCGTCGTCGATGGGCCACGTGCGCGACCTGCCGCCCACCCGCCTTGCCGTTGACGTCAAGCAAGATTTCGCGCCCACCTACGTCATCCTCAAGGAAAAAGAGAAGCTGGTGAAAGAGCTGCAGGGCAAAGCCAAAAAGTGCAGCGAAGTCTTTCTCGCCACCGACCCGGACCGCGAAGGCGAAGCCATCTCGTGGCACTTGGGGCACATTTTGGGGCTTGACGGCAAGCTGCCCAACCGCGTCACCTTCAACGAAATCACCAAAAGCGGCGTGCTGCAAGGCATGGCCAACGCGCGGCAGATTGACATGGACTTGGTCAACGCCCAGCAAGCGCGGCGGATTCTCGACCGCCTGGTTGGCTACCGCCTAAGCCCATTCGTCAGCCAAAAAATCCGCCGTGGGCTTTCCGCCGGGCGCGTGCAAAGTGTAGCACTGCGGCTGGTTGTTGACCGCGAGCTGGACATCCGCGCCTTCAATCCCGAGGAGTATTGGACGATTGACGCAAAGCTGCTCAACGGCGCAAAAAAGAGCCTCAAAGCCAACTTTGTGGGTGACCAAAAAGGCAAAATCGCGCTGAAAGACCAAACGCAAACCGATAAAATCCTCGCTCGGCTCGACGGCGCGCAATACTGGGTCGCGGGCATGAAAAAAGGCACGCGCACCAAGAATCCCGCGCCGCCGTTCATCACCTCCACCCTGCAGCAAGAGGCCAGCCGCCGCTTGGGCTTTCAAGCGCAGCGCACCATGCGTGCCGCGCAGGAACTCTACGAGGGCATGGAAATCCCCGGCTATGGCACCACCGGTCTCATCACCTACATGCGTACCGACTCGCTGCGTGTGAGCGAAGAAGCCCGCGAGCAAGCCAACGGCTACATCGTCGAAACCTACGGCAAGAAATATCTGCCGCCCAAGCCGCGCTATTATAAATCCCGCGCCAACGCGCAAGACGGCCACGAAGCCATTCGCCCCACCATTCCCGGGCTCGCCCCGGCGCAGGTCAAAAGCAGCTTGAGCCCCGACCAGTTCAAGATATACGACCTCATCTGGAAGCGCTTCATGGCAAGCCTGATGGCTGGCTGCCTGCAAAACACCGTGAAGGCGACCATCTTTGCCGCCAACGCCGCCGAGCGTCGCGCAAACCGCCACTTGGTCTTCAGCGCAAGCGGATATACCGTCGCGTTTGACGGTTTCACCTGCCTGTACGTCGAAGCCAAAGATGACGAAGACGACAGCGATGGTGACGGCGAACGCCGCCTGCCCGAGCTGCGCGAGGGCGAGCCGCTCAACCTGGCGGAGCTGTTGCCTGCACAGCACTTCACCCAGCCGCCGCCGCGCTTCACCGAGGCGAGCCTCATCAAAGCCCTCGAAGAAAACGGCGTGGGCCGCCCGAGCACTTACGCAACCATCATCAGCACGATTACGCAGCGCGGCTATGTCACGCGCAAGCAAAAGCAGCTGTCGCCCACCGAGCTCGGCGAGGCACTCACGCAGCTGCTCAAAGAGCGCTTCCCGAACATCGTCAACGTCACCTTCACCGCCGGCATGGAAGACCAGCTCGACCAAGTTGGCGAAGGCAAGGCGAACTATATCAAGGTTCTCGATGACTTTTACGGCGGATTTGAGGCCACGCTCACCCAAGCCAAAGCCGACATGCAAGGCGTAAAAATCCAGCTGCAAGAAGACCTCACGGACATCCCCTGCGACAAATGCGGGCGCATGATGGTGATTAAATCCGGCAAATTCGGGCGCTTTTTGGCTTGTCCCGGCTTCCCGGACTGCAAAAACGCCAAGCCACTGGTGATGGAATCCAGCGCCCAGTGCCCCAAATGCGGCAAAACGGTCGTGCAGCGCAAGGCCAAAAAGACCGGTCGCGTGTTCTACGGCTGCCAAGGCTGGCCAGACTGCGAGTTCGTCACCTGGGATGTGCCCGGCGACGAAAAATGCCCGCAGTGCGACAAAAGCCTCTTCAAGCCGCGCGCAGGTTCGCTCAAATGCCACAACGAAGGCTGCGGCTACGTCAAAAAAGCCGAGAAGAAGGCGTGATTCTTTTCCACTTTTTTGAAAAAAAGTGGAGCAAAAAACTTTTCCCGCTTCGCGATGAACGATTATGATAAAATGAAACCCCGACTCACTGCATCACAGGAAGTTGGGGTTTTGCTATTTCGATAATCAGCTCCGCGCGCAGCGCGACTAAAGTTCTTTTTGGTTCTTTTTCTTTCAAGAAAAAGAACATCACTCCGCAACCGCGATCACTTCAATCTCCACCAGCGCATCTTTGGGCAGCTGCTTGGCGGCCACGGTGCTGCGCGCGGGCTTGTGGGCGAAGTATTGCTCATACACGCCGTTGAAGGTGACGAAGTCGGCCATGTCGGCGAGGAAGCAGGTGGTTTTCACCACGTTTTCGCGCGTCATGCCGGCGGCAGCCAGCACCGCGGTGACGTTCTCGCAGACCTTGTGGGTTTGCGTGGCGACGTCGGCGTCAAGGGCATCCATGGCGATTTGCCCGCTGGCATACAGCGTGCCGTTAACCAGCACCGCCTGCGAGTATGGTCCAACCGGGAAGGGCGCATTTTCAGTAAAGATGATTTTTTTCATGTTTTAATCCTTTCCATATAAGGCGTCCCCTTTGGGGGAGCTGGCACGCCCGCAGGCGTGACTGAGGGGGTTACAATACGTTGTAACCTTGTTCGGTGAGCGTGCGAATCACGGTGTCGCGGTGGGCACGGTCTTTGGTTTCGATGGTCAGGCGCAGGATGCAGCTGGCGATGTCGGTGTTTTCGCGCCCGGGATTATGCACCAGGTCAACCACATTTGCGCCGCAATCTGCGATGATTTTGCTCACGCCCATCAGCTGCCCGGGGCGTTCAATCAGTTCGATGGTCAGGTGCGACAATCGCCCGGTTGCCAGCAGCCCGCGGTTGATGACACGCGGCAGATTGTTCACGTCAATGTTGCCGCCGCTGACAATCGCGCACACATTTTTGCCCGCAAGGGGCAGCTTGTTGAACATCGCGGCCGCCACGGCAACTGCGCCTGCGCCCTCGGCGATGAACTTCTGCTGCTCCATCAAGTGCAGAATGGCAATGGCGATTTCGTCGTCCGTCACGGTCACGATTTCGTCCACAAATTCGCTGCAATAGTCGTAAGTCAACTCACCGGGATGCTTCACGGCAATGCCGTCGGCGAAAGTGGCAACGTGGTCAAGCGACTTGCGCTGCTTTGCCGCCATAGACTGCGCCATGCTCGCAGCACCCGCCGCCTGCACGCCATAAACCTTGCAGTTTTTCGCGCGGTTGCTCTTCTTGATCGCCACCGCCACCCCGGAGATCAACCCGCCGCCGCCAACCGGCACCACAACCGCATCCAGCTCATTGAGAATCTTGCCCTTGGCGCGGTATTGGTCGAGGATCTCCAGGGCAATCGTGCCCTGCCCGGCGATGACTTGCTCATCATCAAACGGATGGATGAACACGCCGCCGTTGGTGCGCTCAAACTCGCGCGCCGCTTGGTAGGCGTCGTCGTACACGCCATCCACAATCACCACCCGCACGCCGTAGCGCTCGGTGGCTTCAATCTTAGAAATCGGCGCGATGCTGGGGATGAAAATCGTGGCATCAATGCCCGCACGCTGCGCCGCAAGCGCCACGCCCTGCGCATGGTTGCCCGCCGAGCAAGCAATCACGCCGCGCGCTTTTTCGTCGTCGGTCATCAGGCTCATTTTGTAGTACGCACCGCGCACCTTGAACGAGCCGGTCACCTGCCAATTTTCGGCTTTCAGGTAGAGCTGCTCGCAGCCGGGCACCAAGCGCGGCGCCCAGACCATGTCGGTCGGACGCAGCACTTGCCTGAGCACGGAGGCAGCTTGTTGAATTTTATTGTACGTCAGCATACACAGCACCTTTGTCGGCCGAGCAAACCATGCTCGCATAGCGCTTGAGATAGCCCACCAGTTCCCGCGGCGCGCGCAGTTGCATCGTCGCCTTGCGTTGCGCGATTTCTTCGTCGCTCACCAGCAGATTGATGGCGTAATTGTCGATGTCGATGTGGATCATGTCGCCCTCTTTCACATAGGCAATCAGGCCGCCGGTGCTGGCTTCGGGGCTAACATGTCCGATGGCCGCGCCACGGGTCGCGCCGCTGAAGCGTCCGTCTGTGATCAGCGCAACTTCGCCGTCAAGCCCCATGCCCGCAATGGCGGAGGTGGGGTTGAGCATCTCGCGCATGCCGGGACCACCGGCCGGGCCTTCGTAGCGAATCACCACGATGTCGCCGGGCTTAATTTGCTTGCCATAGATGGCTGCCACGGCGTCTTCTTCGCTGTCAAACACGCGTGCCGCACCGGTGAAGTTAATCATGTGCGGCTTCACCGCGCTGCGCTTGATGACCGCGCCGTCCTCGGCCAAATTGCCGAACAGCGCCGCCAAGCCACCGGTTTCGCTGTAGCGTTGAATGACCTCGGGATTACGCACTTGCACACCTGCGATGTTGTCGCGCACTTGCTTGCCGGTCACGGTGATTTCGTCCAGGTTGAGCAAATCGTTCAGCTGGTTCATCACGGCATACACACCGCCTGCGTGATACAAGTCCTCGATATGATGCGGACCTGCGGGCGAAAGCTTGCACAGGTTGGGCGTTTTTGCGCTGATTTCGTTGAGCTGGCGCAAATCTAAGGTGTAGCCGCGCTCATGCGCAATGGCAATCAAATGCAGCACGCTGTTCGTGGAGCAACCCAGTGCCATGTCCACGGTCAGGGCGTTCTCAAAGGCTTTTTCGGTCATGATATCGCTGGGTTTGATGTTCGCGCGATACAGCTCCATCACTTGATGCCCGGCGGTTTTCGCCAGACGCAGACGCTCGGCAAACACGGCAGGAATCGTGCCGTTGCCGGGCAGCGCAATGCCGATGGCCTCGCACAAGCAGTTCATGCTGTTGGCGGTGAACATGCCCGCGCAGCTGCCGCAGCCGGGGCAAGCGGTGTTCTCCCAGTTGGCGAGCTCCGCTTCGGTCATGCTGCCTGCCTTCACGCGGCCCACGCCCTCAAACATGTTGGTGAGGTCAAGGCCGTTGATGCTGAGCATCGGCCCGCCGCTCACAAACAGGCAGGGCATGTCTAGCCTCGAAGCCGCCATGAGCATCGCTGGCACGATTTTGTCGCAGTTGGGGATAAACACCAGCGCGTCAAAGCGGTGCGCCTTCACCATGCACTCGATGGTATCGGCAATCAGCTCGCGCGAGCACAAGCTGTAGCGCATGCCCTCGTGACCCATCGCAAGACCATCGCACACGCCAATGGTGTTGAACTCCACGGGAGTGCCGCCGTTGGCAAGCACGCCATCTTTGACCGCGCGCGCGATTTGCGGCAGATGAAAATGCCCGGGCACAATCTCGTTGAACGAGTTGACGATGCCCACGATGGGCTTGTCAATTTGCTGCTGCGTGTAGCCCATGGACTTGAGCAGCGCGCGTTTGGGGGCGTTTTCCAGCCCGGCTTTCATGAGGTTACTGTTCATAGATTCTCCTTCGTGGTAAACAGGTAGGGGCGGCACCCCTGTGCCGCCCGCGGGATGCGCAGGGGCGCATCCCCTACACAACATTATTTTACTTATCGCTCCAGCTCATTTTCTTGCGCAAATCTTCGCCCACCACTTCAACCGGCAGCTCGCTTTCAGCCTTGCGGCGTGCAGCGAAAGTCGGGCGGTTGTCTTCGTTTTCTTTCAGCCAAGCTTTCGCGAACGTGCCGTCTTGGATTTCCGCCAACACTTTGCGCATTTCCGCTTTGGTTTCGTCGGTGATGATGCGGTCGCCGATTTGATAATCGCCATACTCCGCCGTGTCGCTGATGGAGTAGCGCATGAAAGACAAGCCGCCCTTCACCACCAAGTCGATGATGAGTTTCATCTCGTGCACGCACTCAAAGTAGGCACTTTCGGGCTGATAACCGGCTTCCACCAGCGTGTCGAACCCAGCTTTCATCAGCGCAGTCACGCCGCCGCACAGCACGGCTTGCTCGCCGAACAGGTCGGTTTCGGTTTCTTCTTTGAAGGTCGTTTCCAGAATACCGCCGCGGCCGCCGCCCACGCCACTGGCATACGCCAAAGCGATGTCTTTTGCGGTGCCGGTGGCATCGTTTTGCACGGCGATCAGGCAGGGCACGCCCTTGCCTTCTTCATATTGATAGCGCACCGTGTGGCCGGGGCCTTTGGGTGCAATCATGATGACGTTCACGTCAGCAGGCGGCACAATTTGGTCAAAGTGGATGTTAAATCCGTGGGCAAAACACAGCGTCATGCCGGCAGTCAGATGCGGCTGCACGGTGGACTCATAAATGCCCTTCATTTTTTCGTCGTTCACCAGCAGCATCACCACATCGGCTTGCTGCACGGCATCTTCGGTGTTCAGCACAGTGAAGCCGTCTTCTTTGGCTTTCACCGCGCTTTGCGAGCCTGCATACAGCCCGATGACGACGTCCACGCCGCTGTCGCGCAAGTTTTGCGCGTGCGCGTGCCCCTGCGAGCCGTAGCCCACAATCGCCACAGTTTTGCCCGCGAGCAGTTCCATGTTGCAGTCTTTGTCGTAGTACATTTTTGCCATGATTTTTCTCCCTTGTATCAAAAAATAAAAATATCTGCGTTAAATTTCCACGGTGGACATCAGCACCACGCTGCGCACGTCATACAGCTTGCGCAGTTGGCGCACCAGTTGCACTTGCACGTCTTTGTCGCCATGCGAGCAAATCGTCATGCGTGACACTTCGGGGTCTTCGGTTTCGTTCACGAACAGGCTGTCGATGTTATACCCGCGCCGCGCATACAGCCCGGTGATGCGGTTGAGCACGCCATAGCGGTTGGATACCAGCAGTTCAACGGTGAATTTTTCCATGGTTTACCCTTTCGGTAAAAATTTTCTTGACTGTTTTGCGCAAATGTGCTATACTATAGGTATAGGATTGAAGTTGGCTGAGGAATGGTGTCTGTCAGCCTGAACGTTGGGGATTAGTACCTAAACCTTCCCCAAGACTTCAATCTCTATTTTTTTGTGAGAAACGCGGTGAGCAAGGCGGTCACTTCGCTTCCACGCACATCAAAGGCAACAACAGCCAATTTCCCACGATACGCAATGTTCATTCGGTTGGGGTTTTTGTTGGGAAACGCCTCGCCATTTTCAACGACATCGGACAGATTTTCAATGAACTTTGTACCATTCGTCCCGCGCTTGTTGCGCTCTTGAATGATATGTTTCAGCCCCGCCTTGTCATCGCCCCAAAACAAATCAATCTCGCCAATGTCTGCGCGATAAAACGCGGCTTTCACGTGCCCTTGCTTTTCTTGCAGCAGTTTTTCAACTGCTGCTTGACCTTTTATGCCCGTAAACTCTTCGCCAAACAGCACGTCAATAGCGTTTATCATATCACACCATCGTCAATTTGTCAAGCTCATCGCTTGGTAATAATATCCGCCACCGTTTTGCCCGGCGGAATCATCGGCAGCACTTCTTCGTCGATGTCGATGCGGCAGTCAATCACCACCGGACCATCGGGCAGGTTCGCGAGAATCTCCTGCAGCTGCGGCAGCGTTTCGGCCAAATATCCCGCTGCGCCAAACGCACGCGCCAGCGCCGGGAAGTCCGTTTTGCGCTCAAGCGTGGTTTGCGAGTAGCGTTTGTCGTAAAACCGCGTTTGCCATTGCCGCACCATGCCCAGCACGCCGTTGTTGAGAATCAACACCACCAGCGGCAGGTTTTGGCTCACCGCGGTGGCAAGCTCGTTGAGGTTCATGCCAAAGCTGCCGTCGCCGGTGAAAAGAATCGTGCGCCGGTTGCCCGTGGCCATGCAGCCGCCAATCGCAGCGCCCATGCCAAAGCCCATCGTGCCCAATCCGCCGCTCGTGAGCAGCGTGCGCGGCTTGCTCAGCGGGTAGTACAACGTCGTCCACATTTGATGCTGACCTACGTCGGTGGCAATCACGGTGTCGTCGTCGCACACATCACGCACAGCAGCGAACACCTGCTGCGGGGTCAGTTGCCCGGTTTGCATGATTGTGCCGTCCAGCTTCAGCTGCGCCACACGGGCGAGCCACTGCTCGTTCTTTTGCTCGGGCAATGCGGCGAGTAGCTCGGTCAACACGGCCTTCACGTCACCGTGCAGCTGCAAATGCGGGTTAACATTCTTGCCAAACTCCGCCATGTCAATGTCAATGTGGATAATCGTGTGCCCTTCGCGGTACACCTGCACGTTGCCGGTGGCGCGGTCGCTGAAGCGCACGCCCAGCGCAATCATCAAGTCGCACTCGGCTTGCGCCTTGGAGGACGCATACTTGCCGTGCATGCCGCACATGCCCAGGTTCAGCCAGTAGTCGCTCGGCAGCGCCGTAAGCCCCATCATGCTCAAGCCGACCGGTGCGTTCAGGCGCTCGCTCAACTGGCGCAGCTCGGCTTCAGCGCCGGCGGCAATCACGCCGCCGCCTGCGTAAATATACGGCTGTTTGCAGGCCTTAATCGCCGCAACGGCATCCGAAACATCAAACTTCGGGGCGGGCGTTTTGTCTAACTCGGGCGCAATGCCGTGGTATTCACACACCGCCTCTTGGATGTTTTTGGGGATATCCACCAGCACAGGGCCGGGGCGTCCGCTTTGCGCGAGAAGAAAAGCCTTTCGCAGCGTGCGCTCCAGCTGCGCCACGTCGCGGATGACGAAATTATGCTTCACAATCGGCTGCGTTACGCCAACGATGTCAACTTCCTGAAAGCTGTCTTTGCCCAGCAGCGGCACAGGCACATTGCCGGTGATGGCCACCAGCGGAATGCTGTCGAGGTACGCATTGGCGATGCCGGTGACGAGGTTGGTCGCCCCCGGTCCGCTCGTCGCGATGACCACGCCGGTTTTTCCGCCCGCGCGCGCAAAGCCGTCGGCAGCATGGGCTGCGCCTTGCTCGTGTGCGGTGAGCACGTGGTTGATGCGGTGGCGGTTTTGATAAAGCGCGTCATAAATCGGCAAAACCGTGCCGCCGGGGTAACCAAACACCGTGGTTACGCCATGCAGGCACAGTTGTTCAATCACAATTTGCGCGCCGGTGAGTTGACGAGGGTTGTCCATGAAAAACGCTCCTTGGCTTGATAGAAAGAAAGCCCTTTGCAGCAATGCAAAGGCTCTTTCACATGAGGGCTGTTTCGCGCCTGCAGGTGGTACGGAAATAACCATAAGGGTTCTGCGAAAAAACCTTACATATCAATGAATGTAGCCTTTGCGCAGTGTTTACAGTTGCCATATACAGCCCGAATGGTTGCTAACATGACCTATTATACCACGTTAAAGTCGATTTGTAAAGCATTTTTTTGAAAAATCGCATAATTTACATGCCGCTTTCCCGCGAGCGTGGCTTTGTCTTTGTCCAAACGCAGCTAATTGGGGGCATTCACGGCAACGCCAATGCCAGCGAAGCTCGCCGGGCACGCGGGCTGCGATCACGAGATAGCCCCTGCGGTTGTCATCGGCGGTGGTGGCGGTGATTGTCACCGTTCCGCTAAAGCCGCAAAAAGCCCCTCCGAAGAGGGGCGGTTTTCATGCACTGGCTACACACTAAACATTGGCCACACAAAGAAGAAAAAAGCAAGAACACCCAGGGCAAGTGCCACTAACGCACCGAGCACGCCCAGCACAATTTCCGCTGGCTGTGGCATACCTTGGCTCTATTTATACTAAAATCGGCCTTACGTTTGGGATAACGATCACCTTCATTCGTACGGCATAATCCCAAGAAAAAACAAAACGCCCCGGCACACCCGCGTGGGCGACATTTTAGCCGACGGTTTCGCGCCGATTTTCAGCTTGGCAAATAGCAATTCATTGGCCTCGACTATCACTCTACCCTCTTCGCGTAAGTATGCAATCGCTTCAAGATAAAGCATCACATTGGCATTTCCAAGAACGTCACCAGCTTAGTTTTGGCGAAATAATGCAGAAAAAGTTGCCGTAAAGGGGAGCATCAGCTCCCCCTCAATCGTTTACTGCTCAGCACTCCGTTCAACAATCACCAATGCGGCGTTTGGCGCCTTGAGTTGCACAATCACCTGATCCAGTTGCCGTGGGACGAAAAGCCGCAACAATCCTGCCGGTAGGCAGGGGACTGTATCCCAGTATTTGACGCGTACCCCCAAAATGCACTATCTCGTGCATTATAGCAAAGTTGGTGTGGTGACACACCCCTGCGGGGCGCAAGTCGCTTCGCTTCTCACGAAGAAAACCCTTGCTGAACAGGGGCTTTGTGTATTTTCTTCAAACTGGCTGCTGTTCTTCGTGGGCTTTGGGTTCATCTGGATGTGGTTTTAAGGCATCCACAACGCACAAAATAGAGTTCACCCGGCAGCAAGCGCTACCGGGTGATAATTTTTTCAATTTTGATGAACTTATAGGCTTGCGGCAGCTACGCTTTGCCCCACGCGGCGGGATTTTTCGTCCGGCACATGCACGTTGAAGGTGCAGGCGGGGTACTCCTCGGCAAGCACTTTTTTCGCGCCCGCGAGGATGAGGTTGCCGCCTTCGCCGCTCATCACACGACCCAGCAGCAGCACGTGACGGAAGCCGTAAAACCCATGATAGTACGGCAATGTATGCCCCAGATAGCAGCCGATGGACTCAAACACTTGCACAGCACGCGGGTCGCCGTCGGCCAGCAAACCCTGCACCACTTTGAGCTTCTCGCCCGGCGCGGCGGACTCATCAAACGCGATGCCCGCGTGCCCGGCAAGCTTGATCACGCCGTCTTGGCTGAAGTACTTCACGCCGCAGCCGATGTCGCCGCTCCACTCGTCTTCCATGGCGGTCGGCGCAGCATCCACAGGCGCGAACGCAAGCTCGTTGAGCCAGCCGGTGATGTTGCCGTCTTCGTCCACAAAGCCGCCGGCCTCACTCGTGCCCATGGCAATGCCCAGCACCGCCGTGTCGTTGAGCTCCATGGAGCCCGCAAGCGCCGTCACGTCGCCGTCGTTGACGACGTTAAGCGGCAGATCTGCGCCGATTTCCGCGGCCGCACGCTGGTAGATATTCTTCACCTGCGCGTCGAATTTGTCCTGCGGCACTTTGAGGAACAGCGACGCGACCATGGTGCGATTGTCGATGTAAATGCCTGCGCTGCTCACGCCAATGGCATCCACGCGCGGCAGCTTGCTGGCTGCGGTTTTCATGGCGCTGACGATGCCATCGAAGTGATATTGCGGGTCGGGATTGATCTTTGGATGCCAAACGACCTCTTCGCTATACACCGCTTCGCCGTCAATCACGGCACTCACTTTGCGGTCACTGCCGCCCGCGTCAAAGCCGATGCGACAGCCGCTAAGATTGCCGCCCACGGGCTTGGACTTCTCGCGCACGGCGGGTTTGTCTGTCAAGGGCAATGCCTTTACAGTGAATGGTTGCTCATACACTCGCGCCATGAACGCTGCGTCGAACGCGCGCGCACCGCCGTCTGCGTAGGTCGCTTTGATGTGCGCAGCCATGTCATCATCGCCACAGATGCTCACGCAAAACCCGCCCTTTGCCCACAGCAAAAACTTCACTGTGCGCTCAACATAGTAGCGATCGGCCTCCACGTTTGTGCCGGTGATGAAGGTGTCATACACTGCGGTGAGGCCGTCGTTGCGCTGCACCGCAATGGCGATTGGCTTGCTCGCAAGCTTGAGAAATTCACGCGCGAACACCGCCATGGGGATGTAGCCCGGGTCAAGCGCAGGCGTGTGTTTGAGGGGGATGTCGATGCCTAAAAACGTCATGATAACTCCTTTCTTGTTCTTTTTTTGCAAAAAAAGAACCAAAAAACCTAGTCGCGCTGCGCGCGGGGGATTTTTTATGAGATATTATTTTACACAAGTCAGTTTTTTTGTGCTACTTTTTTTCCAAAAAAAGTAGCGAAAACTTCGCGTCGGCGCGTTAACTGAGCTTCGCGATGCGCGTTTGCACATCTTGTGCGAATTTGTCGATATATGCCTGAATGAACGCTGCGGGCTCGGCGTCGCTGTTGACCAGCGCGGTGATGTCCATGCCGTAGCTCATGCTGTCGCTGTCGTCCACATCGTGGCTGGCGAAGAAGGTCGCGTTGGCCAGGCGGCGACCGATACTCGCCAAATCATAGCGCTTGCCGCCCGCGATTTGGCTGTCATACACGCCTAGCAACGCGGCCGCCACGTTGGGATGCGCGCCGGTGTTCTGCGCCACTTTGTCTTCATCGTTGAGCCAGTCCAGGCTACGCCAAACTTCCATGCTCACCACGCGCTTGGGGCGTTGCTCTGCGGGGAGGCTGCGCAGCGCACGGATCACCTGCAGAGCAACGGCGACGTGGGTGTCGTGCTTGTCCGCGAGATTGTGGGTGTAAAGGGTGTCGGCTTTACAGGCCAGAATGATGTCGCGCAGCTCGTTGACCAAGTCTGGGCTATCGGCGGCTTTCACGGCCGAGCTGGGATAGGCAAGCTGCAACTGCGCGGCGTATTTGCCCAGGTCTGCGGCTTGGTTTTGTTCAATGGCGCGGATGACTTTCATGTCGTCATCGGTGTAGTCAGCATAAATTCCGCTGCGGGGCGCGCCGCCGCCGTCGGTCACCGTCACGCCGGTGAAGTGCTTGTCCGCCTTGCCATAGCAGTCGATAATCGGCGCGAAGGCCATGATTTCGATGTCATCTTGGTGGGCGGCGATGCAGAGGTCTGTGGTGCGGGCGAGGCTAGTTTCGCCATTGGGAAAATGGGCTTGCGCGGTTGGATTGTGCAAATGCATAATGGGCTCCTCCTATTGGTAGCATACCTTACTATGATACCACAGGACGAGCCCAATTGCAAGTGAAATTTTTATGAAAATCTAGCTGGATATTTGCTGCAATTCACGCGTTTTCCGCAACGCATCGGCTATTGCCGCGAAGCGCCTGCCTGCCGCTAGTTGCCCTCCAACACCACCGGCACAATCAGCGGGCGACGGCGCGTGCGCTGATACATCAAGTCCGAGATATCCTCGCGCAGCTTGCCCTTGAGTGCGTTGCTGTCACGTCGGCTGCGGGCGGGGAAGTTCTCCACCACGGCGATGGCGTGGCGGCGGGCTTCCTCCATCAAGTCACCGGATTCCTTGACGTACACAAAGCCTTTGCTCTGGATATCCGGTCCGGCAAGCAGCTGCCCGGTTTGGCTTTCCACGCAAACGGTCACGATCACCATGCCTTCTTGCGCCAAATGCTTGCGGTCACGGATGACCGCGCTGCCCACGTCGCCCACGCCGTAGCCGTCAACATACACGCTGCCGGCGGGCACGGGTTCGCCCACTTTCATCGCGCGGTTGGTCAGCTCCAGCATGATGCCATTGTCGGCAATCATGATATTGTTCGGGTCAATGCCCATGGAAAGCGCGAGTTGCGCGTGCTTCATCAGGTGTTTTTGCTCGCCATGCACGGGGATGAAGTAGCGCGGTTTGGTCAATCCCATGAGGATTTTCAGCTCTTCGGCACAGGCGTGACCGCTCACGTGCACGTCATACATTTTCTCATACACCACGTCTGCGCCGAGCTTGAGCAGCTCGTTGACCACGCGTCCCACGGTTTTTTCGTTGCCGGGAATGGGCGTGGCGGAGATAATCACGCAGTCACGCGGGGTGATTTCCACGCGGCGGTGGTCGCTGAAGGCCATGCGGGTCAGCGCGCTCATCGGCTCGCCTTGGCTGCCGGTGGTGATGATCACCAGCTGCTCGGGCGTGAAGCGGTTGAGCCACTCCAGCGGGATAATAATCCCCTCGGGTGCGCGCAGGTAGCCTAGGTCAAGCGCGATGCTGACGAAGTTCTCCATGCTGCGCCCCATGAGTGCCACTTTGCGGCCACTGCTGACGGCGGCGTCGATAATCTGCTGCACGCGGTGCACGTTGGAGCTAAAGGTAGCCACAATCAGCCGCTTGTTGGCGGCTTTGCGGAACAGCGCCTCAAAGCTTTCGCCAACCTTGCGCTCGCTCATGGTGAAGCCTGCGCGCTCGGCGTTCGTTGAGTCACTCAACAGCGCGAGCACGCCTTTTTTGCCGTAGTGCGCAAAGCGAGCGAGGTCAATCATGTCGCCGTCGATGGGCGTGGTATCAATCTTGAAGTCGCCGGTTTGGATCACCGTGCCAGCCCCGCAAGTGATGGCCAGCGCCACCGCGTCGGGGATGGAGTGGTTGACGTGGATGGGCTCGATGGTGAATCCGCCGAGCTCAAAGGTGTCACGCGCGCGAATCTCATGCAGCTTCACGCGGTCGAGCATCTTGTGCTCTTTGAGCTTGCCGCGAATGAGCCCCAGCGTGAGCTTGGTGGCATACACCGGCACGTTGACGCGCTTGAGCAGGTAAGCGAGACCACCGATGTGATCCTCGTGCCCGTGAGTGATGACGATGCCCTTGAGCATTTCGTAGTTTTGCTCTAGCCACGAAAAGTCGGGGATGATTAAGTCGATGCCGGGCGCCTCTGCGTCGGGGAATGCCAAGCCGCAGTCCACCGCCAGGCGCTCGCCTTTGTATTCATACACGGTGAGGTTTTTGCCCACTTCGTTCAAACCGCCGAGAAAGGCGAGCTTGAGCGGGTCTTGCTTTTGGCGCTTTTGCCCTTTGGGTTGTTGCGCGCCTTTTTTGCTGCGAATGACCGAAGTATTCGTGCCTTGGGCAGCGCGTTGCTGCGCAGGCTGCTTTTTTGCCTGCGGTTTGTTTTGTTTTTCGTTTTGTTGCAAGAGAAAATTCTCCGTTACCCACACAGCGCTTCCCCTGTAAATGGGAGCACGTGCGGGCACTTTCTATTCTTATTTTTTATTTTAATATCACATANCAGCCAAGCCAGCCACTAGCATATACAACACAGATACTTTAAGTATACACGAAAATTTGGAAAATGTCAAGAAAAATCTTGCAAGTGGCGCAAATGCATGCTATAATGTACACTGATAGCAAAATTGAGGAGTTTCGACATGGCCTATAAAAACCTAATCGACCTGCACGTGCACACCGACAATTCCTACGATGGGCATCACTCCGCCGTGTTCCTGTGCGAAAGCGCGGTGGAGCTCGGTCTGCGCGCGGTGGCCTTCACCGACCACGTGGAGATGGATTTTTACCGCGACAACAAGTTCGACCTTTCGGCTCGCCAGGCCTATTTTGAAACGGTGAAGGCGCGCAGTGCGTTCACCGGCAAGCTCATCGTGTGCGCCGGCATTGAGCTTGGGCAGCCCACCTATAACCTGCCCGACAGCGAGCAGCTGGTACAACTATATTCTTATGACATTATCCTCGCTTCTATTCACAACTTGCGCATGAAAAATGACTTTTGGCTGCTCCCGCGGGACAAGCCGATGAATCCCGATGAGATTCACAAGCAGCTCAGCGGTTATTTCAAGGAGATGTTGCAGCTGGTGCAGTGGGGCAAGTTTGACGTGATGACCCACATGACCTATCCGCTGCGCTACATGATGACCGAGCGCGGGCTGGGCATGGTTGACCTCGCACCCTACCGCGAAATCATGGACACCACGCTCGAAACCGCCGCGAAAAAAAACATTGCCCTGGAAATCAACACCGCCAGCCTGCGCACGCCCTACGGCAAGATCGTGCCGGACGAAAGCATCGTGCAGCGCTTCAAGCAGCTGGGCGGCAAGCGTATTACCGTCGGCAGCGACGCGCACTATGCCCATCACCTCGGCAAAGACGTGGACAGCGGCATGGACATGGCGCTGCGCTGCGGCTTCACGCATGTGACGCTGTTCCAGCAACGCGAGGCACTGGAGATTGCGATTGAGTGAAATAATAAATAACAATGCAGAATGCAGAAATATTTTAGACGCAAGTGAGCGGCACGCCATTTGTCTCGCTATGTTGCGCGAGCTGCCCAGCTGGTTTGGCAATGAAGCGGCGGTGCTGGACTATGCTCAACAATGCCGTGCGCTGCCGTTTTTCGCCGCGTTTGACGGCGAACAGCCCGTGGGCATGGTCGCGCTCAAGCCGCACAACGCGTTCACCAGCGAAATCTGCGTGATGGGCGTGCTGCCTGCGTACCATCGTCGGGGCATTGGCAGCGCGCTGCTCGCCGCCTGCGAAGAACATTGCAAAGCCAATGGCACGCAATATCTCAGCGTAAAAACTTTGGCGGACAGCCACCCCAGCAAAAGTTACGCCAAAACCCGCGCGTTTTATGAAACCGCAGGCTTCGTGCCGCTGGAGGTTTTTCCGCTGTTTTGGGATGCTGACAACCCCTGCCTAATGATGGTGAAAAGCCTATGACCCCTGCGGGGCGCAAGTCGCTTCGCTGTGTCCTATTCGAGACACATGAATTTTATACGCTTCGCGGTGGATGATATGAAACACACTTTCAAAGCCTACGCAAAAATCAACCTGTTGCTTGATGTGACGGGTCGTTTGCCCAATGGCTACCACAGCGTGGCGATGATCATGCAGTCCATCAGCCTGCACGACACCATCACCGTGACGCGCACCGACGAGCCGGGCATCGCCATCACCTGCGACACGCAAGGCATCCCCCTTGACGAACGCAATATCGTCCACAAGGCCTGTAAAGCTTTCGGTCTTCACAGCGGCTTGCGCATCGACATCCGCAAGCGAATCCCCAGCCAGGCGGGTTTGGCGGGTGGCAGCGCCGATGCAGCCGCCGTGCTCACCGCCCTGCGCGATATGTACGCGCCCGACATGCCCATGCAACAGCTGTGTGAGATCGGCATGCAAGTCGGCGCGGACGTGCCCTTTTGCCTCGTTGGTGGTTGCTGCCTTGCCGAGGGTTTGGGCGAGCGGCTCAGTCCCCTGCCCTGCCTGCCGAGTGACTATCGCATTGCGCTGGTGAAGCCCGACTTCGGCGTGAGCACCGCGCAAGCCTATGCCGCACTGGACAGCATCGACATCGCCCACCCGAACACCGCGCAGGCCGTGGCGCACGCCCGCTCGGGCGAGTGGGAGCAGCTGTTCCCGCTGTGTGCGAACGTGTTTGAGCAGGTGGTGGATATCCCCGGCTTGGCGCAGGCAAAAGCAACGTCCGCCAAGCTGGTGCAGCTGACGGGCAGTGGGTCGGTTGTGTTTGCGATTGATGGCGCGGACGCGCTGGCGGGCTTGGGCGAGTATCTCGGCGAGTTTTCGCCGGTTGGATATGGCGTTAAAGGAGTGTAGGGCTATGAAAGTTGCAAAAATTGTTTCGCTGGTGCTGGTGATGACCCTCGTGCTGGTTGCCTGCGCGCAGCCGCAGCAGACCGTTGATGAGACCACAACGATTGTTCAAGAAACGCAACCTGAACTCGTGCTTGGGATGCCTGCGTGGGGCGTGTTCATCATATCCGGCGGCGTGGAGCACGAACTGCCCGGGCAATTAACGCATTGGGCTGGAATTGAGGATGGGGAAGAAATATCCGTGAGCGTTGGATATACACCGATGCAGCAACTCTTGGATATCATTCCGCGTGTGCCGTATGCAGACGATTTTCAAGTTTGGGTTGACGGCCAACCCGCTCAAGGCTTTCATATGCTACTTGACGAAAATGGCCGTTCAATCCCCATCGGTGAAAGATATGTGCTCGGCTATAACATAGGTGAACCTTTTCCCGCCGATGAAGGCGTGTTCATTTTGGTCGTTTCCGTATCACGCGGCACAGGTGACGCCATGGGGATTTATTCGTATTATGCAAAAATCGTGCTTGATACGCCAACCACTGCGACTGCAACCACCGAGACTACCACGCAAACCACAACCACCGAGCGCACTGCCTTCACCGTCTCCACGATCGCCCCAATTGACACGACTTCCATCGTGGACATTGAAGCTCTATTCTTTGGGCGACCACAATTCGTTTGGCATTATTTCGGCAATCAGATAAACCGCGAATATAGCTTGGGGATAGACTTTCACTTTGACACAGGCGTGAGCGTTGGCTTGCGGCACTTTTGGGCGAACGATTCACCGCCGGAGGGCGAATATCTGATAGACTCCATTTTTGTCCGCGCAGGCGAGGGCAACCATCGGTTTCATTTTCGGGGCTTAACCCTTGCCTCGACCTATGAAGAAGTTGTGGGTTTCTTTGGCATGCAAGGGAGCAGGCGCGATGAACATCGCGGCGATGAAGCGTTTTCTTATGCGTATTTCCGCCGCTTCAACGACGGCACTTGGCGAAATTATTCACTAGAGTGGGGCGACAGTGCTCCAGTTCGGTTTTTCTTTACTGCCGAGCGCGAGCTTGTGGGTATTCACGTATTCACGCCAGCATAGCAAGAGAGGCGAGCCATTGCGGCCCGCCTCTTTGTTATGCCTAGAATCTTGCGCCATAAGCCGCGCAGGCGCGATAATCCGCCGCCTCAAGGCACTTGGTGCCAAACGCCTGCCAGCTGTGCGGGCGATACACCGCGCTGTCGGCCACGTTGTGCATGCTCACGGGGATGCGCAGCATGCTCGCCAGGGTGATGAGGTCAGCGCCGATGTGACCGTAGCTGAAGCTGCCGTGGTTGGCACCCCAGTTTGCCATCACGCTGTAGACATCCGCAAAGGCTGCGCCGCCCACGCCGTCAATGCGTGGCGCGCCACCTGCGGTGGAGCTCCCCGCTTCGCGCGGAATCCCACAACTGTTAGTAATAGGAGCGAACCAAGTGGTTGGCCATGTGCTATCCGTGCGCTCGTCGAGTGCCTTGTGCACGTTGTCGGGCAGGGTGACGGTGTAGCCCTCGGCGATTTGCAGGGTTGGTCCCACGCCCTCGGTGATGTTGAAGCGCACGAGCGTCACCGGCATTTCGGCGATGGTTTTGAAGTGCGACGAATACCCGCCGCCACGGAAGTAACCCTTGTTCGCCGGGCACCAGTCGGTGGCTTTGAGCATCGCGTCAATGTCCTGCTGGGTCACGTCCCACCAAGGCTTGATTTTGCCTTCGGCCGCGCCGGTAGCATCCAGTGCTGCCGCGCCGGAGTTAATCAAGTGGATAATCCCACCTGCGGCTTGCCCCTGCAGGTCATAGCCCGTCACGCGCTTGACGGCATCGGGCGACCAATAGGTGCGCACATCGGCAAACACGCTCGCCGTGCCGGTGAGCAAGTTGCCCGCCAGCATGCTCAAGCCGTTGAGACCGTCGTTCTCCGTGGCGAAAATCAGCGGTTGGCGCTTGCCGTCCCAGTCAAAACTGCTGTTGAGGATGGCCTCGGTGAAGTCTGCGTTGGGCATGAAATCCGTCCACTGGCGCTGCCCTTGAAAGCCGCCCAAAATGGCGTTGCGACCGAGGGCTTCTTCGTGCCAGCCGTCGGTGAGTGCGCCGTTTTGCTTGGCAGCTTCGGCAGACGGACGCACGTCTTTGAGCTTGGGGTTGCCCAGCAAGATGTCGCGGCAAATGATCGTCATCTTCGTGCAGAACTCCCACTCGAAGTCTTTGCGTTCGCGCGTGGAGGGCTCGGCGTTTTTGTCCAAGCCTTCGGGACAATTGGCTTTCACCCAAGCAAGCGCCCGCTCATACTCCTCTTTGTCGTAGATTTCGAGGTCAACGCGGCGG
>JGI24694J35173_10001457_pt1 | contig 21218 bp, 22 predicted proteins | sample TergutCo191P1_FD_35173 | JGI IMG/M metagenome (IMG submission 35173) | reverse complement strand
TCTTTTCCGTCTTCGTGGAGCATTTTTTTAAATTGATGTCCCACATCGTCGCAGTGAGGAAGCCCTGCCGGAGCGCCGACATAACCTGTTACAAGAAGCTGCTTATCCTTGGCGATAACGCATCCGGAACGTCCTCTCTCGCAGGTCGCCCTTTTAGAAATTGCCTCGCAAACCTCCATAAAATATTCATCCCAGCTGGGGCGTTTATATTCAGCCATTATTTGCCTCCAATATCAATTTACCTATTTATTCTACCATCAACAAGCGGACTCGTCACTAAACAAGTATTACACTTTTTACCATCCTGACGGCAAGGCTGTGTGCGCCGCAATATGATAGTTATGATCATAAAATTGTATCTTTATTTGATTCTTAGTAAAAATCCCAAATTTAATTGATGAATTTGCGGATTTCTGCCGATAATGAAGAGCCGTGAAGTGTCTGTTGCGTATAACATTATTTTTTGTTTTGGCGTGTTTCCTTTCCTCGGGGGCATTTGCCGCAGATGTCTTGATCCATGTTGTCGGCAAAGGGGAAACGATTTATTCAATTTCCCGTTTTTACGGCGTTGCGGCAGACGATCTTATGAAGGCAAACGGTATCAGCGATCCTTCCAAACTTCAATTCGGGACGAAATTAACAATACCAGTGTCAGGCGGCTCACCTGTTTCGGTTCTGCCTGCCGCTGTTTCTCTGGTAAATTACAAGGCGGTAAAAGGCGATACACTTTACAGCATTGCGCGTACGAATGGCATTTCCCTGCAAAATCTGCTTGATATCAATAAATTTTCTTCCAGCCATGTTCTTAAGGTCGGCGATGTAATTAAAGTGCCGGGGCAGACCGGATCGAATAACCATTCTGCTTCCGAGGCGAATAATGCGCCTTCCAGAATTTCAGGCGGAATTTACACGCTTCGCTGGCCGGTCAGTCCGAAAGATATTTCTTATATGTCGGGGCAGATGGGCGTTGTCGTTGAGGGAGAGCAGTTTGAATCCGTAAAAAGTTTAACTCAGGGGAATGTGGTCTCCGCAGGTCCCTGGCGGAAATTCGGCAGAGTTGTGATTGTGGAAACTTCGGGCGGATATTATTACATGTACGGCGGCTGTGAATCAATAACTGTGAATGTCGGCGACAGGATAACGCCGGGAATGGAATTGGGACGGTTAGGTGTAAATACAGTTTCGGAAAAACCGCAGTTGTTTTTTATGGTTTTCCGCAATGAGATACCGGTGGATCCGGCGCAGGCTCCGAGAGCAGGCGGCAATTCAAGGACATAAGTTTTTACTAAAAAGGGGTATTTGATGGAGATCGGAATAGAGAAGACAGGCAAGAAACCAAGAAAGCTCATTGATAAAACTACAAAAAGGTTAAAAACGCAGAAAGAATCTGATCCTCTGGCGCTTTATTTCAGGCAGATTTCCAGATTTCCGCTTTTAACGCTTCAGGAAGAGCAGAACATCGGCGAAAAAATTATCAGCCTTCGCAACAAATTAAAAGACAAGGACTTTGATAAAAAGAAAAGCGAAGAAGACGAGACCTCGGAAAAATCAGCGCTTGAAAGCGCTCTTCTTCATTACAAGAACGTTATGATAAACTCAAATTTGCGCCTTGTTGTTTCCATTGCGAAAAATTATCAGCACCGCGGGCTTTCGCTTTTGGATTTAATTGATGAAGGTAACATCGGTCTTATCGAAGCTGTTGAACGTTTTGACTACACAAGAGGCTGCCGTTTTTCAACTTACGGCACATGGTGGATAAGACAGGCGATCATTAAAAGCATCGCCGACAAGGGACGCGTTATACGCATACCGATTCATATGCTCAATACAATCAAAAAATGTTACTATGTTGCAAAACAGCTGACCCAGGATTTGGGACGCGATCCCAATGAAGATGAATTATCGGAATACCTCGGCGTTCCTGTCTCTAAAGTGAAGGAAATAGTGAAACTGTCGCAGGAAACCACAAGCCTCGACACAATCGTTGATGACGGAAACCTAACATGCCTTGCGGATTTAATTAAGGATGACGCCAGGGCAGAACCTTTCGAAATGGTTTTTTCGATGACGTTGCAGGAAACAATGGGCGGCATACTTTCTCAGTTGTCGGAAAGAGAAGTGAAAATCATCCAGCTTCGTTTTGGTCTAACAGGAGAAAATCCGCTTACTCTGGAAGAAACCGGAAAGTACCTCGGCATTACCCGCGAACGGGTAAGGCAGATACAGGAAAAAGCCATCTGGAAACTGCGGACTTTACATGAACTGCGGGAATTAAAAGATAATTCTTAAAATAAAATGAGGAGCGATAATTAGAGTTTTCACTCCTTATTACCGCTCCTCACTTGTAACTTATCCAACTTGCGCTATCGGCTGCTTCTGGGCTACCTGAGTGCTTGTCGCTACTATGAAGTGTACTTTACCGTTTGTGTTTGTTTTAATCTCAAGTTCCATTTTCATGGCTTCAAGTATTAAAATTGTGTCGCCTGCTTTTACTTCCTGTCCTTCGGAGGCAATGTAGCGTAAAACTGTTCCTGCCAGCGGAGAAAGGATTGTTTCGCTTGCACCTGATGAAGCTGCGGGCGCTGCTGCCGGTGCTGCGGCTGAAGGAGCTGCCGGCGCTACCGCGACTGTTCCTGCAGGAGCTACGACTACATCGTAATTTGCGCCGTTAACATTTACAGAATAACGGGCAGCCTGTCCGGGCGCTGCCGCAGTCTCGGCTGAAGCTGCTTCAGGTTTAAAGACCACAGGACCTTCGCCGCGTTTTTTGAAGAATGCCGGAGCTTTTTCCGGGAACATTGCGAGAGTAAGAACATCTTCGGGAGTTACGGAATTTGTTCCAAGAATTTTCTTTGCGTTTTCTTCAAGTTTGCCGTATTCCGGCGGAATATCATCTGCCGGGCGGTGAGTGATTTCCTTTTCGAGTTTTAATGCGGCTAACGCCTTTTTTACAAGGTCAGGATTTTTCGGGGCAGGGCAGGCGCCGTATTTGCCGGCAATCATGTCGCGGAATTGACCGTGAAGATTGTTGTACCTTCCGTGAAGCACGTTTAAAACCGCCTGAGTTCCGACGATCTGGCTTGTCGGAGTAACAAGCGGCGGATAACCTGAATCTTTTTGAATAAGCGGAATCTCTTTTAATACTTCGTCCATTTTATCGGATGCGCCAAGTTCCTTTAACTGGCTTTCCATGTTGCTTAACATTCCGCCGGGAACCTGGCTTGCAAGAATACGCGTGTCCGCGCCGAGGAAGCTTGATTCGAACTTTTTATAATTTCTGCGCACATCGCGGAAATAAGCTGCGATTTCGAGTAACAGGTTGATATCATAGCCGGTATCATATTCAGTGCCTCTGAAAATTTCCACCATTGTTTCTGTCGGACTGTGGCTTGTTCCCATCGACATTGATGAAATGGCTGTGTCAAGAATTTCGGCTCCCGCTTCGGCGCACTTGGTAAGCGCCGCTACAGACATGCCTGTTGTCGCGTGTGTGTGAATTTCCACAGGCAGGCTTGTTACTTTTTTGATCGCTTTTACAAGTTCATATCCTTCGTAAGGTTTTAAAAGACCGGACATGTCTTTAATACAAATTGAATCCGCGCCGATATCGACAAGCTGTTTCGCGAACTCAGCGTATTTCTCGATTGTATGGAAAGGTGTTACAGCGTAGGAAATTGTCGCCTGAATGTGCTTGCCTGTTTTCTTTGCGGCTTCTGTCGCCGCTTTAAAATTGCGCGGATCATTTACCGCGTCGAAAATGCGGAAAATATCAATGCCGTCTTTTGCCGCGTATTCGACAAATTTGGCGACAACATCATCGGCATAGTGTCTGTAACCTAAAAGATTTTGACCGCGAAGCAGCATCATTATTTTAGTTTTTGGCAGGGCTTTTTTTAATTTTTTCAGCCTTTCCCACGGATCTTCGTTTAAGAAACTGATGCAGGAGTCAAATGTGGCTCCGCCCCAGGCTTCGAGAGCATAGAAGCCGACTTTATCAAGCTTGTCGCAAATCGGCAGCATATCCGCAGTAACCATTCTGGTCGCGAACAGTGACTGATGCGCATCGCGCAGTACCAAATCGGTTAATTGTACTTTTGGCATTTTTTCCTTCCTTATTTGTTATTTATTTGTTTTTCTGTATTCTGTAACAGCCGCGGTTATTGCTGCTGTAACGGCTCCGTCCGCCGATTTCACCGCGCCCGCAAGAACAGCAGGCTCTTTTTTTTCAGCGGCGGCAAACTTCGCTTCCACGCCCTTTGCAAGAATGGAAAGCATTATTACCCAAAAAATAATGATGAATCCCATTATGCCAATCTGCAGATAATTGCCCTGAACAAGCATTTCCATTAATGTTAAAGTCATAAGCCCTCCAATTTATTTAATATTACCTAGAAAACAGCATTATTACAAGAGGTTTATTTTGGAAGAACAGTTAAATGCAATGAATTAAAACATTTAAACAATATTTCTACCGCAGTCTTTTCCGCAGCTTGCGCCGTTTGTTTCGCTCTTTTGCGGCTTCAATCACTATTTTTTTCCTTTCTTCTTCAGTGTTTGTTTCGGAATATATGCGGACAGCTTCTCTTTCCGGCAGTCTGGAGCAGATAAATATCCAGATAATTCCGAACAGTATCATTAAAAAACAAAGAACCTGCCCTGTGCTGAAACTTAACAAAGGATGAGCATAGGCTAATGGCAGTGTTGTCTCTATTATTTCAAACCGGTATCCAAGGTTGGAATCAGGTTCGCGGAAATATTCGATAATAAAACGAATAACGCCGTAGCCAAGAAAATAAAGTCCAATCAAAAAACCTTTAAAAGGCTTGCGGTTGCGGAAGAACCAGATAATCGCCCATAAAACAATGCCTTCAAATAAAGCTTCGTAAAGCTGAGACGGATGGCGGGGCAGATTTACAAGCGCTCCTGTAATTACGGTATTGGTTTTTTCCGCGATTTCCTGCACCCATGATTCAGTTGCAGGATACATCTGTGTTGATCTTGCGGGAAAGATCATTCCAAGCGGACTTGCCGTAACCCGTCCGTATAATTCCGCGTTGATGAAATTTCCAATCCGCCCGAAAGTATATCCAAGAGGAATGGCGGCGGCGTACATATCGCCGATTTCGCGGAAACTGTATTTTTTTACTTTGGCAAAAATGATAACGGCAAGAAGTCCGCCGAACGCTCCNCCGTGGTAACTCATTCCCTGAAGACCCGTGAACTTTCCGTCTTCNCCGAACGGCCAGAAAATCAGCCACGGTTTTAGCCAGTATGTGCTGTCGACATGATAAAACAATGTAGAAAAAAGTCTTGCTCCCAATAGCAGTCCGAGGATTCCCCAGAAAAAGAGGCTTGAAAGACCGTCGTCTGTCATAGGGAAGCGCCTTTCCTTTATCTGTCTGCGGTAAACAAAAAACGCGGTTGCGAATGCGAAAATGTACATCAATCCGTACCACCGGACTGGAAGTCCCGGAATTATTTCCGGTTTTAACCATGACGGAAAAATCATCGCCGATAACATAATTATACCTTGAATCCTTTCTGCATCGCTTTAGTCAATTTCATTTTAATAAAATTATTTTCTTTTTTTAGTTTNGAGATTTCAAACTGCTGTGATTTTACGGTTTCGATTAAATCGCCCTGACTCATCGCGCCGGAGTGAAGCAGGTCTTCGACATATTCCATCTTTGCATCAAAATCAATTTCCGCNTCAAGTTCGGCTTCCTGAAAACTGTCGTCGATTTGTTTTTCATCGGGGGTAAAATCATCATCGGGGGTTTGCAGGATTTTATCGGCGATGCGGTAAATTGCCTGCGAAAGAATCGACTGCGGTTTATAAAGAATGATTGGCAGCCGTGAAGCCAGAGCGGTATCCTGAACGACATCGCGGTAGATGATCCCAAGGTGCTCGATTTTTAGATCAAGATATTCCTCGCAGGAGCGGCGTATCTTCATTGCCACATCGGCGTTTTTCGGTTCGTCTACCATGTTCATTATCAATCTTGGATGAATTGATTCGAGGCGTTTTGTAAATTTTTCGAAAGAGACAGGATCGATGTTTTTTATTTCCGGCAGAATTTTTGGAATGTAAAGTTTCGCGTGACCCGCTCCGTCCTTGCGGATTTTTTCCAGGAGCGTGCGCGCAGGAGAGCCTTTTGTACAGGAGCTGTATATCAATCTGAATACGGTGTTTTTTAAAAACACATAAGCGTTTAATACCGCTGTAACAGCCGGAGCCGAGACAACGATTCCCTGATTAGAAAGCAGAAAAAAATCAAGAATGGATTGATGAGTTCCCGCGCCCAAATCGAGTATCAAAATATCGGTATCTTCCTTTAGCGCTAAAAGTTTTTTAACTAAAGCTTTTCTCTGGGAGACTGTCAGATTTGCTGTTCCGGGTATCTCATTATCGCCCGGAATAAAACGAAGACCGCGGATATCGGTATCGGAAATCACATCATTAAAATTAGACCTTGTATTATTTAGGAATGTTCCGATGCCGGCTTTCGGAGACTGATGTCCCAATACAAGATGGAGATTTGAAGCTCCCAAATCTAGGTCTGCAAGTACGACGCGATGCCCGGATTGCGCAAGAGAAACCGCAAGATTCGCAGACACCAGGGATTTCCCCACTCCTCCCTTACCGCTAGCTATTGGAATAACCCGCATTATCTATCCTCCGTATCAATTATAGATTCATTTTTCTCTGAATATTTTTCCGTTAATTCGTTTGTGTCATTTTTTATAACCAAAACGGCAGCCAGCGTAAATAGATCGCCGCTTAATATAAATTGCGCAAGATTGGCAACGCTGTCGTTGCTTGTGAACATTTTAGCCTGTTTGGAGAGTATAAACCAGACTATCAGAGCAAAAATATAAATGCATTTTCCGGCGAGAAAAAGCGGCAGGTAAGCCTTGTTGCGGACTGCATCAAGCCAGATAAATAAAGCCATAAGCGGAAACAGAATGCAGGGCGCGGTAAAAACAATAATTATCGAAAATTGCTGTTTGCTTCCAAGAATAAGGATTATTAAAATAAATAACGTAAACCTTACACATTCGTATACAAAGAGAGACGGCTTCAGAATGCGCATTAGTTTCATATATATTGAAAATAGTGTGCATGGAGAGAATATTCAAGAGGCTTGTAATTCTTAATTATGCACTTCGCTCATGGGTGTAAAAATACTGGAATTATTTCCTTATTTGTATTAAAATTAACGATGAGACTAATTAAAGAGGTGTAGTAATGAAAATTTACCCACATTATATTCTATTAGCTGTTCTAATTTCTATTATATTATCTGGATGCGCCAAGCCGCCTGTAGCGGAGATGGAAAGCGCAAAAGAGGCGGTTTTCAGGGCAGAAAATGACGCCAACGCAGTTCAATATGCGGGCAGTACATTAAACCGCGCGCGTTTTGCTTTAACCAATATGCAGACGGAAGCTGATTCCAAGAGATATGACGCGGCTAAAACTTATGCGGAAGAAGCGATTGCAGCAGCCAATAAAGCAATAACCGACGGAAGAGACGCGGCGCAAAGAGCAAGTCAGGAAGCCGCATCTGTCGTTTCCGGTCTAAAAACAGAGATTGAAGAAACAAGCATAAATGTAAACGGAGCCCGTTATTCATTGTTAGACCTGGATTACGATGCGCTGGATAAAGGAATTGTAAACGCATATAATACAGCAGACAGCGCGGAAGCCGATCAGGCGGCAGGCAGGCATCAGGATGCCATTGATAAAGCCAGAACCGTTCGCAGCGATCTTGCAGGTATAAACCGGCTGGTCGCAAGCGCTGCGCCTGTTAAAAAGAAATGAATAAAAACAGGGTGGCAGCGCATTGTTTCGATGTTGATAGAAAACAGAGCCGGAACTTTAAGCAGGGTTTCCGGGCTTTTCAGTTGAAGAGCGGATTCTCGATCAAATTATAAAGGCATAAGAAGGAGTCTGTATGAAAAGCGTCTGTAAATTTTCTGCATTGATCGCCGTTGCTGTAATTTTTTCATTTGCGTTAACCGGCTGCGCTAAAAAAGACGATCCAAAGACATTGGCAAAAGAGACTTATGATTTAACCAAAGAGATGATTTCCGCGGCTGATGACGATTCAAAGATGAAGAAATTATCCAAAAAAGCCTCCAAAATTAACGCTAAAGTTGAAATGTTTTCCAGCGCAGACAAGATTACTTATCACATGGAATTAGCCAGACTGATGGCTTCGGATGCGAGTAATTATATACAGGATTTAACCGGAGCGGCATCGTCTTTGCTTAAAAGCGAGGATGTGGCAGACATGATAAATTCATTCAGCAGTTTGTTGGGAAACAGTCAGGAGGCGATTCAAAATACTTTAAATGAATTTAATGAGGTATTTAATTCAGCCGAAGTTCAGGATGCGTTAAACGAATTAAAATCATACTTTGAACCGTCCGGACAATAGGCGGATGTTCCAAAATTGAAGTTTCGCCTCAATTTTTAATTTCATCCAGTGAAGGCGGCTGCGCTCCGTACCTTGTGCAGACAACCGCGGCGGCTTTATTCGCGAAAAAAAGCGCGTCATGCAAATCATTTTCGCTTAAATTGACAACTGCGTTACGCGACAATTTTCCGCGAAGCTCAAGCCATGCAAGAAACGCTCCATGAAAAGTGTCGCCAGCTCCTACAGTGTCGCCTGTTTTTGAAATATTTATTCCGTCAGCCGATGATTGTATAACGCTCCCGTCGCCTCGGCGAAGCAGCGCTTTGGCTCCCTTGCATCCCAGCGTAACAATTGCAAGATTTGTTCCCATCTCGAGCATTTTTTGCAAGGCTTCTTCAGGCTCGATACCTGGAAAAATATATTCAAAATCTTCGCTTGAAATTTTCGCGATAGTGCATAGACTTGCCCAATTTTTAAAACGCTCTAAATATTTTTCCCTGTCTTTTATTAAAAATGGGCGGATGTTCGGATCAAAAGCGATAACCGCGTTCCGGCGCTTCGCCTGTTTTATAAGGAAGTCTTCTATTGACGACGCAACCGGTTCCATTGCCATTGATACAGAGCCGAAAACTAAACATGAAATATCGAGATCAGGATTTTTTTGCAGAGAGGATTCCAATTCATCTTCCGAAAGCAGACGATCAGCTGTGCCTTCATCGTAAAACGCGTATTGAGGTTCCTTTCCTTCTTCTGTTTTTATAAAAGCAAGAATCGGATTTTCATCGCACCGGATTATTAAATTATCATTCACATTATAATCGCGCAGTCTTTGTATTTGTATATCACCGAAAAAATTTTTGGAAATTCGTCCCAGAAATCCAACGCTTGATTTTTTCTGGCTTTGAAAAAGTTTTCCGATAGCAATCGATGTATTATACGAACATCCTCCCGGAAGCGGTATGAATACATCTTCAAAATCAGGAGCTTTTTTTTGGAACATGTCAATTACAGCTTCGCCAATGCATAATATCACTGTGAGTGTCTCCTTATTCTGCGTTTCAGCCTGATGAGGTTCATGACTTTTTCATTTATTTATTATAACATAAATTAATATGCGTACAATAAAAATATTTGACACAACTCTCAGGGACGGCGAACAGGCTCTCGGCTGCAGCATGAATCCGGGTGAAAAGATCGAGGTCGCAAAGCGGCTGGAAAAACTCAGCGTTGATATTATCGAAGCCGATTTTCCAGTTTCAAGCCACGGCGAATTTGAATATGTCAGGGCGATTGCGGGAGATAATACCTTTGCTCATGAAGCGGGAATTCATCAATACGGAGTTCTCGCAAACCGGAAGACATACGAAATAATGACGCCCGAATCAATAGGCAGAACAAAAAGCCGCATTATTCCCGGCAAATATTCAGGGCGCCATGCGTTTGAAGAGCGTCTTAATGAATTAAACATCAATCTTGACAGCGAAACATTCGAAAAAGTTTTTGAAGGTTTTAAATATGATGAATGATAAACTGGATATTGAAATATTGGATACTACGCTGCGAGACGGCGCTCAGGGAGAGGGAATAAATTTCTCTTTGCGGGATAAACTTGCCGTAGCAGGAGCGTTAGACGATCTTGGCATCGCGTGGATTGAAGCCGGAAATCCTGGGAGCAATCCAAAGGATATGGAATTTTTTAAACAAGTATCTTCGCTTAAATTAAAAAATTCCAAAATCTGCGCTTTTGGCTCGACGCGCAAGAAGGGAATAAAAACCTGCGATGATCCTCAGCTTCGTATGCTTCTTGACGCAGGAACGCAGGGCATTGTAATCTTCGGAAAAACATGGGATTTGCATGTACGCGAAATACTGCAGGTTCAGCCTGAAGAAAATCTAGCGATGATCAGCGATACAATCGCCTTTTTAAAAGCCGAAGGCAGAACGGTTTTCTTTGACGCAGAGCATTTTTTTGACGGATGGAAAGCGAATCAATCTTACGCGCTTAGTGTGATTAAAACCGCGCTTGAAGCTGGCGCAGACCGCGTTGTGTTATGCGACACAAACGGCGGAACATTTCCTGGCGGCATCGTCTCAGCAGCGCAGGAAGTAATTAAAACTTTTCCTTCTAAGATATTCGGTATTCACGCGCATAACGACTGCGGTCTTGCCCTTGCCGTCTCTCTTGCTGCGGTGCAGGCAGGCTGTACCCATGTGCAGGGGACATTGGTCGGTTTTGGTGAAAGATGCGGCAACACGGCACTTGCCGCTTTAATTCCGTCTCTGGAAATAAAACTTGATCTTCGCTGTCTTCCTCAAGGGTGTCTTGTCCGTATCAGCGAAATAACAAGGAGAGTTGCAGAAATCGCCAATGTAAATATCAGCGATGACATGCCTTATATCGGCGCACATGCTTTTTCGCACAAAGCAGGAATGCACTCGGACGCTGTTTTAAAAACCAGCCGCTCTTTTGAGCATGTTACGCCGGAAGTTGTCGGCAACAACCGCCATCTTTTAATGAGCGAAGTCGGCGGCAGAGCCGCGATTGCAGAGCGCGTAAAAAAAATAGAGCCGCAGGTTCACAAGGATCATCCGGTAATTGTTTCGTTAGCAGAAAAACTGAAAAAACTGGAAGCCGAAGGCTGGGCTTATGAAGGTGCCGACGCGAGTTTTGAAATATTGATCCTCCGCGAGCTGGAACGTTATTCGCCCTTTTTTAAAATTGAGGCGTACCGCGTAATGAGCGAGCACCCGATTGGCGAGAGGCTTGAATGTTCTCATGCGTGGGTAAAAGTTATTGTTGACGGACAGAGCGAAGTGGCGGCAGCAGAAGGAGTAGGACCTGTCGGCGCTCTTGACAATGCGCTCCGCCGGGCGCTGACGCGGTTTTTCCCCGATCTTGCGAAGGTTAGGCTTGATGATTACAAGGTGCGCGTAATTGATGGAAAGGACGCTACTGCCGCGATGGTACGAGTTTTAATCGAATCAACAGACGGACAGCGAAGCTGGAACACTGTCGGCGTAAGCGCGGATATCATCGACGCAAGCCGCGCCGCGCTGGTTGATTCAATTGAATACATGCTGATTCACGCGGAGAGCGTGAATTGAAATATACCGGCGCGAGAATTTTAATTGAAACCCTTATAAAAAACGGCGTCGATACTATTTTTGGATATCGATCCTGCCGAGATTAATAAAAATATCGCCGCCGGCGCATACATTATCGGGGATATAAAAACAGTATTATAAAGGCTTTTAAAAAAATTGCTGTCAGATTTTTTACCCGAATGGAATGAAGAAATTTATCAGCGTAAAGATGAAACAGCGGCTGTTAAAAAGAAAAACAGGCTTTGCATCCGCGTTTTATAATTAAAGAGACCGCTAAGGCGTTAGGCGAAGACGCTGTTGTTGTAACCGATGTTGGGCAGCATAAGATTTGGACGGTCCAGTTTTATCCTTTTAAAAAACCGGGGAATTTTTTAACATCAGGCGGTATGTGAACGATGGGTTACGGCATGGGAGCCGCGGCAGGCGCGCTGGAAGAGGCCATGAAGCATCATGCCGCGGGCAGAGCTGTTCTGATAGAAGCTGTTATTGACAAGGATGAAACTGTAAGTATAGTGAATAATAAAAATGACTAAAATATATTACTTTAGCGGTACAGGAAACAGTCTTTGGTCGGCAAGAAAAATCGCGCAGATTATAAATGATTTTTATCCTGAGCAAAACTGCGCGTTATACAACATCGGCAAAGAGGCGGAAAAAGAAGAAATAATTATAGAAGCTGAAACGGTTGTATTTATTTTTCCGTCATTTGCTTATGGACCGCCGGCAATTGTCAGCCGTTTTGTGAAGAAGGCGGAATTCAAAACGGATTATCTTGCCGCATTTACAACTTACGGCTCTAGTCCTCTTGGAACGATGGGAATTTTCAGGCGTTATTTAAAGAAAAAGAAAATAGATAAAATGTTTTTTGGCAATATTCCGGCGGTCGAAAATTATCTTGCCATGTTCGGAACGCCGAAAGCAAAAACAATTGAACGCTGGACAGAAATGCAGAAAAAGGCGACAGAGAAAGCCGCTCATTCTATCATCGGGAAAAAAGAAAATAAAATTTGTACTTTTACTCCGTTTTCTTCGTTTGTTTCATGGCTTTTTTCTTTTGGTTTGAAAATATTTTATAAATATTATCGGCTCAGCAGTGTATGCTGCGGATGCGCTGTCTGTGCGAATATTTGTCCTGTTTCCGCCATAGAAATGAAAAACGGACATCCTGTTTTTACTTCAAAATGCGAGCATTGCCAGGGATGCGTAAACATCTGTCCGTTACGCGCAATTCAATTCGCTCGCGTTAAATTCGGCACGCCCGGTTATTGTCATCCTGATATCCAAATAAAAGATTTGACGGCATGAATATTTATTATTATATTAGTAACATGACGCATTATCTATGCGCAAAAGGAATAATTATAAACATTGCTTCGCTGCAAAATACGGGAGGTAATTATGAAAAAATTATTATATATATTTTTTATATTTTGTCTGACAGGTTTTGTTTTGTCGTGCGGCGATGAAGATTGCTGGTATTGTTCCGGCGGTCTTTGTACTTTCTGTTCGGGATTTCCCGCCGAAACCAAGGCTTCATGTCCTAATTGTTTAGGCACGCGATTTTGCAATGCGTGTCAGGGAACCGGTAAAATTCCTGTTATTAGCGGTTATTAGCCGCGCACCAGTTCAGCGCATTTGTAAGCAGTTTTTGAAACTGCGGATTTAACCACACCGCTGTTAAATGTCCCGGAGTAAGAACGCAAACCCGTCCCTTGCCTTGAGTCCGGACAAAGCCAGCAGGATAAATTCCGGCAGGGGTATTGAAGTACGGTTCATTCTGATACTTGCTTTCTTCTCCCTGAGGCGGCGAATATGAAGCGAGCAGAACATCGGCGTCAGGAGAGGTTATTTCGATTCTGTAATGCTCGTCAGTTTCGCAGAAAAGGCAGACTCCTTCTGTTACAGGATGAGGCTTTACAGGCGACACAGTAACAGGGCAATTATTCGGATGACCTATAAAGCGGCAGCCGAGAAGCTTATCAAGTTTCTGCGTATCTTTTCCCTGAACAACCGCGCTGTGTACCGCGACAAGTCCTCCTCCGCCTTCGACGTAATCGACAAACGCTTTCTGCACAGCGTCTGTTTTCCACGTCGATTTATCGGTTTGAGAAACTTCGTCCATCTTGCAGATAAGGACAGCATTGTACTGCTTTAATGAATCGGGCGAAAAATCTTTGGCGTCAAAAATTACGTCAAATTGAAATCCGCTTTCTTTTAGCGGAGCGGTTCCGTCAACAGCCGTTTGACCGGGATGCCAGTAATCATCACAAATTAATAACACGCGCATAGTTAATGGTAGTCTATTTTTTAAATTTTTGCTACACTATTAACATGTTAGATTATAAATTTATAACTGAAAATCTCTCCGCCGTAATGGCAAATATCGCGGACCGTTTTATGAAAGCCGACGCGGAAGCTGTAGCGCGGCTTTACAATAAAAGAACCGAACTTACTACCAGCCTGCAAAATCTGCAGCAGAAACGTAACGCCAACGCCGATTCAATGAAAGGAAAGATTGAGCAGGAAACCAGAGCTGCTCTTATAGAAGAAGGTAAAAAACTTAAAGAAGAGATTGCCGCAGCGGAGACTGAACTTGCGGCAGTTGAGGATGAGCTCTTAACCGAAGCCAGAAAAATTCCAAACATGGCGCATCCTGACGCGCCTGTGGGCAGGGAAGACAAGGATAATCTAGAAGTAAAAAAATCAGGGCAGATTCCTAAATTTGATTTTGAGCCCGCAGATCATGTAAAACTGGGACAGGACCTTGATATTATCGATTTTGATTCCGGCACGAAAGTATCCGGCACTAAATTTTACTATTTAAAAAATGAAGGCGTTTTTCTTGAACTTGGTCTGGTACGTTATGCGCTGGACATTCTGCAGAAAAAGGGTTTTACTCCATTTATAACTCCCGATATTGCCCGCGAAGAGATACTGGAAGGAATCGGTTTTAATCCGCGGGGAGCCGAGTCGAATGTCTACATGATAGAAGGAGAAGACTCATCGAACCTTCGGTCGTGTCTTGTCGGTACTGCCGAAATTACTCTGGGCGGTTATTATTCCAACATGATTTTACCGCGCGAAAAACTGCCGCTTCGCATGGCAGGGCTTTCTCATTGTTTCAGGCGCGAAGCCGGAGCCGCAGGTCAGTTCTCCAAGGGACTTTACCGCGTCCATCAATTTACAAAACTTGAAATGTTCGTCTACTGCCTTCCGGAAGAATCGGATCGTTTCCACGAAGAATTGCGTTCTATAGAAGAAGAAATTTTCGAAGGTTTGAACATTCCATTCCGCGTCGTAGATACCTGCACAGGAGACCTCGGCGCTCCCGCTTACAGAAAATGGGATTTGGAGGCATGGATGCCAGGAAGGGCAAGTCTTCCCGGAAAGGATTCAGGCGAATGGGGCGAAGTAACGTCAACATCAAACTGTACGGATTATCAGGCAAGAAGGCTTAACATTCGTTTTAAAGACACGGACGGCAAAAATAAATTTGTTCACATGCTCAATGGCACTGCAATCGCGGTTTCCCGCGCCATCATCGCCATCCTGGAAAATTTCCAGCAGGCGGACGGCACGGTGCGGATTCCGCGGGCTCTTGCGCCTTACTGCGGATTCGATGTAATTAAAAAGAAATAACCAATACCGGGTTAGCGGATTTAATGATTGGAATATAATATCTCTGGATGATCCAAAAAATAAAATAAGACGAGGTTTTTTTATACACGGCGGAGAAACGAAGACCGTAACTGTTATATTCAGAAAACATCCAATTGTGCTTTTTTCATAACTAACCGAGTTTTGGAAAAAGCTCAATTGATATCAATTTTTTTCAAAAAAAAATAAAAAATTTATCAAATTTTTCTTGACATATTGTACTAGTACATTTAGAATTGTACTAGATGAATAGTACAACTGTGAGACCTGCCGTTCACGAGGAAAGTAAGGTCATTCGCGCTATCAATTTTTCGCTCGATCCGGTGAACGGGACGCCGATTTACAGGCAGATAATCCAGCAGATTGAGTATGCCATCCTGTCAGGCAGAATGAAAAAAGGCGACAAGCTGCCGACAATCCGTTCCCTTGCGGTTGATTTAAAGACCAACCCGAATACCATCGCGCGGGCGTACAGCGAGCTTGAAATCCGCGGGATTCTGGAAACTCAGGTGGGCAGCGGAACTTACATCTCCGATAAAAAACCGGCGGCGGAAGATGACAGTCTGAACCGGAAAATCCGCGAAGTGATTGGGCGTTTTGTTCATGAACTTCGCGCTCTTGGGCTTGAAAACAGGGAACTGATTAAATTAATCGATTCTTATATTAAGGAGAAATCATGAACCTTCGGTTCATGTTCGAATAAAATGCGCGGCAATGCATCCGCGCTTAATGGAGGTTAAAAAAATGAGTTTATTTAATGCAGGCGCGGAGTCCGGAAAAAAAACGGATTATACGTTAGGTGCAATAAGGCTGATTGTTCTTGTAATAACCGCGGCGGTGATTTCCGTTGTTTATCATGTGCCTCAAAGGTCTTTTTTGCGTCTTGAAGATTTTACAAGTCTTTGGCTTGGTATCGCGGTTTTTCTAGTTGTGCTGCTTTTGGTTTTTTCTCTGCGCAAGGCTGATGAATGGGAGAGAGCGATAGTGCTCCGCTTTGGAAAATTCCGCAGGGTGAAAGGACCTGGTCTTTTCTTCCTTCTTCCGTTAGCTGACAGAATCGCGCAGAAGGTCGATCTCAGAATCAGGGTATCGGATTTTTCTACGCAAAAAACTTTAACGGGCGATTCGGTTACGGTAAATGTCGACGCGATTTGTTTCTGGCTTGTGTGGGATCCGCAGAAGGCTGTTTTGGAAGTTGAAAATTATGTTGACGCTGTTGTGCTTTCTTCAAAGACAGCGCTTCGCAATTCGATCTCGAACCACGATCTTTCAACATTCCTTGAACGCAGCGACATTATCGAAAAGCAGATACAGGAAGATGTTGATAAAAAAACAACCGAATGGGGAATAACAGTTCTTCATATCGAGATAACGGATATCCAAATCCCTGAAGCTTTGCAGGATTCACTTTCGCGCGTCGCGCAGGCTGAACGCGAAAAGAAAGGACGTATTCTGTTAGCTGAAGCTGAAATTGAAATCGCACGCAAACTGGAAGAAGCCTCGCAGATTTATCTGCGTAATGAACCTGCGATGAAATTAAAAATTCTTTCGATATTAAACGAAGGATTAAAAGCAGGAAACTCGATGATGCTTGTTCCCAATACAATAACGGAAGAATTAAAAACAACAGACGTATTCGGGCTGCAGGCTTTGAATGAATTGAAGAAGGAGGTTAGAAAATGACAGTAGTAAAAGCAGTCGATGTAAAAAAGGATTACGGCTTGAACGGGCAGGCAGTCCACGCTCTTCGCGGCGTAAATGTTGAGTTTAAAGGCGGAGAGTTTTCCGCTATCGCAGGACCTTCAGGCAGCGGCAAATCAACTTTTCTTCATCTTGCAGGCTGCCTTGATACAATAACTTCCGGTGATATTATAATCGGAGGCGTGAACACTGCTAAAATGTCGCGTAACGAGCTTGCTCTCCTTCGCCGGCAGAGCATTGGTTTTATTTTCCAGGCGTACAATTTAATTCCTGTATTGTCTGTGGAAGAAAATGTTTCTTTTCCTCTTACATTAATGGGAATCGACAGAAAAGAAATTAAGGAACGAACGGCGAAAGTTTTAAAGGATGTCGGTCTTGACGGCATGGCAAAACGCCGTCCAAAGGAAATGTCAGGCGGTCAGCAGCAGCGTGTCGCTATCGCCCGCGCGCTTGTAAAAAAACCCGCGCTCATTCTTGCGGACGAGCCGACAGCTAACCTTGACTCAACAATCGGCAAAGAAATTTTAGAGCTCATGCTGGAGCTGAACAAAACAGAAGGGACAACATTTATTTTTTCCACGCATGATCAGATGGTTATGGATTACGCGCGCCGTCTTATCAATATACGCGACGGTCAGATCGTTACAGATTATGTAAAGGAGCAATAGGGGGTACCATGAAATTATCAAGACGGGAACCTTCGCCTTTTAGGCTCGGTTGTGTTACAGGTATATGGGAACTAAAAAAAATGGCGCTTCGCAATCTTGCCCGCCACAAGGTGAAAACCATTCTTACTTCCCTTGCGATCATGGTCAGCGTTGCAGTTTACATCTTCCTTACAAGCTGGCTTGGCGGCATGAAGATAGAGTCGCGCAGAAATATCGTCAACTTCGAGCAGGGAGCCGCAAGACTGCATACTAAACTTTACTTTGAAAAAAAAGACGAAATGCCCAGTTACGAAAATTTTAAGGATTGGGAAATTTACAAAAAAGCGCTGGATAACGAAGGTTATGTGAGCGCTCCAAGGTATACATTTTCGGGCACTCTTTTTTCGTCATCAGGTTCCGCGCCGGTTTTGTTTTACGGGATCGATCCTGCTTCCGAAAAAGAAGTTCTGCGTTACGCCGAATATGTTGATTTTGGACGTTACGTGCAAAACGGCAGGTTTGAAATTGCGCTTGGAACAATTGCCGCGGAAAAATTAAAAGTAGGCATTCCGTCTCGTCCTTACAGAATGGAACTTGAAGAACTGATTTCCATGTCGGCTGCCAATTCAAGGGAAGCGGATTTTATCCGTTCGCTTTATGATGTCTACATCGTAAAAAAAGATCCGTTCGGCATAAATATCGATTTGAAGGCGGCGGAAGGAAACGAAAGAATGATTCTTAAAAGAGACGCTTCAAAAGCCGATCTTGACCGTTACTGGAACTTGCTTGACGCGGCAGGGCGCAACGATGTGCGTATTAACGCGGTTATAGATATACGAGAAGCCAGCGAAATGATTCCTGCCAATAAATGGAACGGTGAATTAATTCCGGCATTGCGCAGCGAAGATAGAGAGCTTGTTCTATCGGCTTATGAATACGCTGATTTTATGGACGCGTATCTGTTACTCGAAACTGACGAAGATCAGCTTAACAGGGTGTTAGATGCAATGATCCGCGCGGGTTTTTCGGGAGCTGTAAGTCACATCAATCAGGCGTTTGACGTTAAGGTCGCAGGTGTAATCAATTCGCCTGCTCCTCTTCCGAACGGCAACACCGCATTTATTCCACTCGATATTCTGCAGGATGAAGCCGGCATGAAGCTTGAAGGAGCGGTAACAGAATTAGTTATAAGGGAAAAGGGCGTGCCGGATGATCGTCTCCCTGGCGCAAGCGAAAGCGGACAGGTTATCGAAGCCGCTCTCAAACGCGGTTTGGAAAAAATGGGGCTTAAATTTCCGCAGGAACTTGGCGTGCGCACATGGCAGGAATATATGGAAGATTATTTAAGTTATGAATCGATACAGGTTGGCATGCCGCAAGTGCTTGCATTTTTATTGCTGCTGCTTTCGTTCCTTGGAATCTCAAATACAATTCTGCTTGCCATACTCGAACGCACAAAAGAAATAGGCATGATGAGGGCGATGGGAATGACAGACGGACAAATGGTTGTAACATATATGCTGGAAGCCGGTTTCCTCGGGTTATTAGGATCTATTTTAGGAATTATCGCAGGCTGCGCAATAAATTATCCGCTTGTAAAAACAGGAATTGATTTTACTGCAATGGGCGATTTAATGCCGGACGGAATCGGTTTTCGCACAACGGCGATTTTCCGAAGTATATGGGATTTTAAGGTAATTATCGGATCAGGAATTGCGGCAACTCTGCTTTCTTCGTTAGTTGCAATTTTTCCTGTAAGAAGAGCGGTAAAAAAGCCGATCACCGAGAGCTTGAGATTCGAATAATGGAGAATAAGATGATTAATAAAAATAAAATAAAAAAAGGCGGCACAGAGGTTCTTGTAAAAATCGCCTACAGAAATATTTGGCGTAATATGAGGCGCACGCTTTTTTGTTTTACCGCGGTCGGAATAGCGGTGTTTTTTATCGTTGTTTATTCGTCAATGATTGAAGGAATGACAAAATGTATCTTCGATACCGTAAAAATCTATGAACTTGGCCATGTCAGAGCTGTTTCAAAACAATATGAAGCCGAAAGCGAGTATATGCCGGTGCAGTATCCTGTCGCGGACGGAAAAAGCTGGAAAAGCGTCGCTTCCGATATTTCAAGGATTCCGGGCGTTCGCGCGGTGCTTCCGCGGATTACTGCAATGGCTACGCTTCAGGACAGCACTGTAAAACACGCGGTGCTTTGGGGGCTTGATATAAAGGAAGAAATTGCAGCTAACAATCTTAATCTGACGAACCGGAATGACGGTCTCCAGCAGGGACGCTGGCCTAATCCGGGCGCGAACGAAATCGCGGTAGGCCGCGTATTTGCTGAAAAAGCAGGGCTAAATGTCGGAGACAGATTGATGTTTAAAACAATTTCAGCGCAGTATTCGGAAAAGTTTTTACGTCCCGAAATTACAGGCATCTTTAATTTTGATTATATCAAGATTGACGAGCGTTACATTGTAATGGACATCGAAAGGCTTCAGAGCCTTCTTGTGTTAGGTGAAGGAACGCAGTCTCTTGTTATTTTCGCCGATGATGATAAACTGGCGGGCGGCATAGCCGCAGGCGTGCAGACTCTTTTAGGAAGCGATAATGTCGTTACGGAATGGAGAGACAATTACTGGGTGGCAGTGATGGGTATGGTAGCGCCGATTTACAACACCGTGTTTTTGGTTTTCCTGATCGTCGCAAGTTTTTTAATCATCAACACAGTTGTAATGATAATTCACGAGCGCATAAAAGAAATCGGCATGATGGGCTGCCTCGGCATGACAAGAGCCGAGATAGTTAAAGTATTTTTCTTTGAATCGATTTTTATGGCGGCATTCGGCGCTCTTGCGGGCGTAATTGTCGGAGGATCAATTGTCGCCGTTATGGCAGGTTCTCCGGTTCGTTTTATGGAGTATTTTGGAAANACATTCGCCGATATGCCGATGAGCAACGCGATTTTCTTCGAGTTTAAACCGTCAGTGCTGTTACGCGCATGGCTTATGGGTGTTGTAGTAGCGTCAATATTTACGCTGATTCCGTCGCTGAAAAGCGCGTTTGTGGAACCGGTGGAAGCGCTTAGAAGATAGGAGGTATTTTATGTTTAAGAGGTTTTTGTTAACAGCGTTATTCGCAATGCTTGCCGCATCCGGCTACTCGCAGACGCCTGATGCCGTGCAATTGCTAGCCCGTGTTGATAATAACGAGATTTATCAGACGATTGAGTATGAAGGCGAGATTATTATCGAACATTCCGGAAGGCGTTATGTGAAATCGATGAAAGCGTGGGCAAGGGGAAATACGCACAGCTTTATCGAGTTTACAAATCCTGAGGATCGCGGCACAAAGTATTTAAAAAGAGACGGGAGGCTTTTTGTTTATTCTCCCGATACCGAAGAAGTTATGCTGATTTCAGGTCACATGTTAAAGGAGTCGATGATGGGCTCCGATATGTCTTACGAAGACACCTTGAACAATGAAACGCTTGCAAGCCGTTATAAACCGGTCATTACAGGCTCGGAAATCATTAACGGACGAGATACGTGGGTTTTGGAACTTAAAACAGACAGAAGGACAGAAAGTTATCCTACGCGCAAATTATGGATAGATAAGGAAAATTTCGATCTGATCCGGTATGAACTTTACGCTCTTTCCGGCATTAAACTAAAAGAATATAACCTTAA
>JGI24694J35173_10001447_pt1 | contig 21333 bp, 20 predicted proteins | sample TergutCo191P1_FD_35173 | JGI IMG/M metagenome (IMG submission 35173) | reverse complement strand
AAAAGCCGCAGGAATGCCTAGGCATTTCAAGGTTTTTTGACAACGGCAGACACAAAAAGATGCCGCAAGGTTTGGGGAGGAATTTAGAAAATGGAATACTAACCCTTGACACCACCGACAGTTAGTCCATCTATAAACGCCCGTTGGTTGAGCAAGAACAATATAACAATGGGTAATACCGACATGACAGAACCTGCAAAAATTATATCCCACTGGTTTCCGTATGGTGACATAGAGATGAGAAGTCCGGGAGCCAGCGTCAGCATTGTAGTTGTGCGTAAGACAATCATTGGCCATAAGAAGTCATTCCACACTCCCATGCCTGTGAGTATTGCCATCGCACCGTAAGCGGGAGACATCATCGGCACATAAATTTGTGTGAAGATGCGGGTCTCACCTGCTCCGTCAATCCGTGCCGCTTCGGCAAAGTCCTTTGGTAAGCCGACACAGAACTGTCTGAAGAAGAATATCGCAAATGACGGCACCATGCCCGGCAAAATGACACCCCAGTAAGTGTCCATCAGTCCGAATGCGGAGAGCATTCTAAATATCGGAAGCAATAAAATTGTCCCGGGAACCATCATGGTGCAGAGTAGTAAAATGACAAGGAAGTTGCGCCCTCTGAAAGTGTAAAGCGCCAGCCCGTATCCTGTCATAGATGTGAAGATTAGCACTGCTGTTGTTGTTGCCGCTGTGACAAAGACGCTGTTGAAGAAAAATCTCCAATATATTCCATCTCTGTTTGTCCACAATGCTTCGTAGTTTCCAAGCGTCACATTTTCAGGAAGTCTGAGTCCCAGACCTCTTGCAAAGATATCTCTTGGTGGGGTCAAAGAACCTATTACCATGTATAGGAAGGGTGCCAGTATCATTAGCCCCAGAATCAGCAATACCGTTGTATTAAGTGTTGTTAAAATCCGCCTTTTTCCTTGAAGTCCCATCATTAATCCTCCTTCCTGAACAGTCCCATTATCTTGAGTTGAAGCAAGTTAATGATAAGCACTATAAAGAACAATGTAACACCCAATGTAGCTGCATATCCAAAATCATTTAACATAAATGCCGCACGATAAATCAGTATTACTATCGTCGCACCTATGTTGTTTGGTGATGTAACTCCCCAAAATACGTAGGCTTCATTAAATAGCGAGAACCCCGCTGTGATGGATATTGTCAGAACAAAAATAATTATTGGTCTCAACATCGGAGTCGTGATAAAAAGGAACTTTTGCATTCCGTTTGCACCGTCAACTTCCGCTGATTCGTAGAGTTCAGTCGGTACATTATTAAGTCCGGATAGGAAATAAATCATGTTTACGCCCGTCCAACGCCAAACGGCTATTGCGACAAGAGCAAACATCGCGGTTCCCGCCTGATGAAGCCATCTCGTCGGCTCGGCTCCAAAAAACCCGATAAGTTCGTTAAAAGCACCCGTCGGCTCACTGCTGAACATATGCTGAAAAATAATACCTGCAATGATTGTTGATGTTAAAACGGGTATGAAAAGTAGCGAGCGTATCAGGTTCTTAAATTTCGTGAACCTGCTGTTTACAATAAATGCAATAAACATCGGCACCGGAATAAGTATAGCACATGTCCAAAAAGTATAGCGTGCAACGTTCCAGAGTGCTGTGAAGAACGCCGGATCATTTATAACTCTTCTGAAATTGTCTAAACCAACCCATTCGACATAATGCGTAAATGGAACAAGCTGTTGAAAACTTAGCATAAATGCCTGAGTTAAAGGGTAAGCTAAAAATACCAAAAATGAAATGATAAACGGCGAAACAAAGAGATATGGAGCTATGTCTTGCCGTGTAATCTTTTTTCTTTTTTTGCCGGAAACGGTGCCGGGATTTGACACTTGAGCCATTTTATCACCCCTCCATTACATATGCCTACCTACAAAATTCGCTCATTGGATTGCCCCAAAATAGGACAATCCAATAAGCGGTAAGAGATCAAAGTTTACGGTATTTGTGCTTCTAAAATTGCTTGGGCTTCTCTCAGAGCATCTGCGGGAGATTGAAGGTTGTCTCTGATTACGTTAGGCATGACAAATTGCATCAGGTGTTCTCTGACAGTGAATGCGTTTGCTTGAACTGTTTGGATTGCTCCGGTTTCTGCTTGAATTTCAAGAAGTGTGTCAAACAGTTGCTCGGCAAACTCTACACCAAAGTAGTCAACTGCCGGAGATGGGGCGCGCATTGCAGGGTCTGTGAAAACATCCCAGCGCACGGGGTCAAAGCCGAGAAGAGTCCATTGTAGCAGAGCACCTTCATAGCTGGCTTTTGCAAATGCAACGAAGTCTAAGGCAAGCTCCGCATTTGCAGGGTCAATTTGGTTTGTGACTGCTGTCATTGTGCCGCCTGCCGAACTTGAGCGGTTATTGCCCGGCTCAAACACAGGAAGCGGACCTACAGAGATTTGCCCTTGAACATCCGGCATCAAGTTGATGAAACGGCCCATAAACCATGCCGGAGCCCATATTGCAGCGATTTCTCCATTGTTAAATGCGGCATAGTGCTCTTCTGAGTCCAGTTCGTAGCCGGGCATAACTCTTGCAATTTCGTGTACATAGATCATATCTTGCATTAGTTGCAATGCCCTGACTGTTTCAGGAGTGTATACATTTGGTCTGCCATCTACAACATATTGAGCATGTTGCTGTGCAACCAGCGGGTCAAATCCAAACAAGTTTGAGTCAAGTGCTGTCATCCAAGCGCCTGTTCTCTCTCTCATTAAATAACCCATTTCAATGAAATCATCCCATGTTACGATTTCACTCCAGTCGAGACCTGCTTCATCAAATAGGCTTTGGTTGTAGAACATCAAAACTGCACCGATGTGATAACATACGCCGTATATATTGCCGTGTGCGGTATATGGCTCTACGCGTGATTGCACGAGATAAGGCATAAACGGAGCAAGTGCTTCATTTTGTGCGAGAAGCGGCGGTTGCGGTACATTCAGATACATTTCGGCTTGTCCAATCTCGATATCTATGAGATCGGGAGCTCCTGTACCTGTTTGAAGTGCCATTTGGAGATTTTGCCATATTTGACCCCAAGGTACATGCTCTCCGGCAATGTAAACTTGGCGGTCGGGGTTTGCAGCATTCCACAAATCTGCTGCTGCATAGAAATACTCTAAGTGCGTGTCAACAAACGTCCAAAAGGTTAATACAGTTACGTCATCTCCAACTTCCGGAGGTGCTGTGTCGTCGCCCGGAGCAGCAGCGTCGCCCGTAGCGGCGCCATCACCTGCAGGTGCCTGTGCCGGAGTGTCATCAGCACATGCTGCAACGAGAACAAATGCCAATGAAAGCGCAAGTAGTAGTGCAAGAATCCGTTTTTTCATCGTTAAATCTCCTTAATATTTTTTGTAGATTTTGACTGGAATGCATTGATTATACTAAAAAATTTTGTGCAAGGTGTTTTGTGTTTTAATAAGTTTTAATGGTTTCTTAACAGCTTTGTTCAGCATATATTGAATTTATTGGCAATAATATACTAATTGATGTGCTCAACACAACAATTATTAAGTATTTATTACTACGCTTCGCCAAACGTTCCATTATAGGACATAATATCAATTTTATGCTTTCTCTCATAAATACTTATCCGCTACCGTTCGACCAGCCAAACTTTCATGCGGCATTTACCTCGGTTGCCCCACGCATAGTATGGGATAGCAGTCAGTTCTACCGGTTGTGATGAAGGCGGAGCCAATGAATATAGTCCATCACTTTGCTTTAAGCATTTGCCGCTTATTTTTACGGCCTTGATTTTACTCAGTTTTCCATCTTCAAAATCAACGGATTTTGGAGTAGCTGCCGCGTCTATTTGCAGCGCATTGAGGTTTTCTCCGTTGTCAATTTCTTCGAAGCAGTATATTAAAGGACCTGCCATTATCGCACATTTGCCAAGGTTTCCGTTTATGTTGTAGTTTGAATAGACTTTTTTAGGGGTGATGTCCGGTGTCAGCTCAATTTCATCGCCGTTTTTTATGTCAATTACGGCATAACCGCTTTCCATTGTTGGACTGATTTCTTTACCGTTTTGTTTTAAAGCGGTGTTCTCACTCCACTGTGGGAAACGAAGTGCCAGTTTTGAAATTCTGTCCGCATTATGGATTTTGTAGCTGACCGAATTATAGTATGGGTAATCTGTAATTATCTCTACTTTCATTTTCTCAGACTCATAAATTCCGCCGATAAAAAGGTCGGAATACAAAATATCTTTCGTTTCGTGCCATGTATAGCGGTCAAGTGATGCAATCAAACGAGCTAAATTGGGAGGGCAGCAGGCACATGTGTACCACTTTGGACGTTCTTTTTTTATATGACTTTGTATCGGCACTGTCTCTGCCAGTTTCGGGTCGAAATCCAATGGGTTCGCATATAAAAATCTATTCCCGGCAAGGTTCATGCCTGAGAGGGTGTTGTTATATAATGCGCGTTCCATTATGTCTGCATATTTGGCTTCATTTGTGATTTTTAACATTTCTTTTGCGAAAAAAATCAGAGCTATTGATGCGCATGTTTCGTTGTATGCTGTATCGTTTGGCAGGTCGTAGTCCGCAGTGAAGCACTCGCCGCCGTGGAAGCTTGACCCAATGCCGCCGGTTATATACATCTGCCTGTCTATCATACTGTCCCACATACATTTGCATGCCTGAGTCAACTCTTCTTCACCTGAATTTCCCGCAGACATAGCCATTGCCGTGTATAAGTATGTTGCTCTGACTGCATGTCCTATTGCATTTTTTTCTTCGCGAACAGGATTTGTCGCCTGTGAATAGTCGGTATTTTTGGGGTCCATTCCGAATGTAGTTGTACCGCCTCTTTTTTCGCTTTCCTCAATATAGAATCTTCGGTTTTTGCCTCGTTGATTGATGAAGTAGTTTGCGAGGTTCAGGTATTTTTTATCGTCTGTGACATTATAAAGTCTAATCAGGGCAAGCTCTATTTCGGGATGTCCCGGTATCCCCTCTCTCTTGGTTTCACCAAAAACGCTATCTATATAATCTGCAAATCTTTTAACTGTTTCGAGTAATTTTGTCTTGCCCGTTGCTTCAAAGTAAGCTACGCCTGCTTCAATAAGATGCCCGGCGCAGTAGAGTTCATGGTCCTCTTGCAGATTTTGCCACCTCTTGTCGGGTGAGTTTATTTGATAAAATGTATTGATATATCCATCTTCCATCTGAGCTCGCCCTATTAGTTCAATTACTTCATCTGCTTTCGTTTCTAACTCTTTGCTTGGGTTTATAGCCAAGGAATATGCAACAGCTTCAAGCCATTTCGCAACATCGCTGTCTTGAAACACCATGCCATAGAATTCGCCTTTTTCTTCGCCTGCTGCAATTTTGAAATTTCTCAGGGCATGACTTTTTTCGAGATCTTCATCATCGAGAGAGTCGCTTAAAATTTCGTATTGATATGGGAGCATTACTTCACTGACAATGTTTTGATAGTTTGTCCAGAACTTGTCGTTTATCTTGAAATTAGCCATTTTTGTACCTCCGGTGGATTTTATAAATTTTGACTGCTATGCATCAATTATACGCTATAATTCCATGCAATGTGTTTTATACTTCTTTATATTTCGGTGATTTATATTAATTTTTCTCAAACACATGGTATTTTTCTTGGTAATAATAGACTAGATGATTTACTTGACATAAAATTGTGAATTATTTATTGCTATGTTTCGCCAAGCGTGCTATTGTAGGACATAACATCAATTGTTTATAGGAGGTGATAGCCAATGGCGAATGTTCAAGTGTTAGATGTCTCTCATCGTAAGTCAGAACCAAATGGCTTTCGTATATTTCGCGAAAGCGGTCAAAATGCCATACTATTTTTGCACTTTCTCACACCTATGTCTGTTATTATTGATGATAGGCTCACAAATTTGGCGCGCAATGCGTGCCTGATATATACGCCGGGCATTTCCCAAGACTATGGTGCTGCCACAGAAACTGACAGGTTTGAAAACAACTACGTTACGTTCAGAACCGCCACAGTGAATTTTCTCAGCCGATTTGAGGTTATTTTAAACGAGCCTTTTTATATCAATAATGAAGATGATATCACCCGGTGCATCGAGTGGATTACTTGGGCATCAGCCAACAGAATGCAGTCATGGGAAAAGGAAATCGAAGAGCGTGTATTTGAGCTGTTTAGGTTAATTGAGCGCGGTATGGTCGGTATAAGTCCAAAAGATTTTCGCGATATACAAACTAAGCAACGGTTTATTGTCTTACGCGGCGAAATGAAGCTTGCTCCGGGAGAGTGGACTGTGGAGAAAATGGCAGATACATGTTATCTTTCAAGAAGTCGATTTTATACACTCTATAAGACATTTTTCGGGATAAGCCCAAGCGATGATTTGGCGGTGGCACTGCTTAGTTACGCAAAAAAACGTTTGACTGATACAGGCGATTCCATATCGGCGATTTCCACCGATATGGGTTACAAGCGAGTGGAAAGCTTTATCAGAATGTTCTGCGAAAAAGAGGGAGTAACCCCCGGTGCTTATCGAAAACGGATTGGCGTGAAGTGACTGCGGGAAGTCATGCCGCTAGCCCATGGCTTCCAGTACTGCATTTGAAATCAACACATGCGCGTTAGGACTGCCGCCTGTGAATGTTGCTGTTATTGCTCCGCTTCTGTCCACCACTACCATGTAGGGAATTCCCGGAGATGGGTACAGGTCTCTGTGGATTGCTAAATCATAATCCAGCCCTATTGGGTATGTTATTCCGTGTTCATCTATAAATGCTTGCACGACTTCGGGGCTTTCGCCCAGGTTTACTCCTACAAATATTGCGTCACCTGCAAATTGTTCGGATAGCTCCTGTATTATCGGTACTTTTAGCACGCAGTGAACGCACCATGTTGCCCAGAATTCCAAGACAACAACCGTGCCTCTGTGCTCTGATAGCGTGAATGTTTCCCCTGTCATCAGAGGTACGGTGAAGTCGGGAGCTAAGTCTGCGTCGTCCACCATTTCGGCTGTATCAGTTGCCTCTTCTATGGAATTTGCATAAGTCTCCCCACTATATACCCGAATTACCCTATATAGAAGTATGCCATTGACTGCTAAACTTATCGCCAAAAGAATTGATAATGCGATTATAGCTGTTTTACTTTTCATCTTTTTGATCCTTCCTTTTAAAAACTATGGCGTTATGTGGACATTTCGGGCGGCAGTCGCCGCAACGGATACACTCTCTGTCGTTGATTTTTTTCACGTCTAATTTACATGAACTTACACATTTTTGGCAACCCGTACAGCGGTGCGAGTTTACTTTTATGCCAAATAATGCGTACTTATTGAATAGTGAATAAATAGCCCCCAGAGGGCATAGGAAACGGCAAAACGGCCTGTATATAAATACAGCGGCGAGTAATATTATTCCAAGCCAAACTACTCTCCATGTAAATAATGTGCCTATAATCGCCTGAAGGCTTTCGTTTGCTAACACCAGTGGAATTCCCGCTTGCAGCGTTCCCATTGGACATAAATACTTGCAAAACGCAGGTGTGCTCACCCCGTTTTGCCACAGAAAGTGCAGGGGGAGATATATCACAAACACCAAAAGAATGGCGTATTTACCAAAGGATAGCCAGCGGGTCACCGTACTTTTTTTGAGCTTAGGTGTGGGGATTTTATTTATTAGGTCTTGCACCAGCCCGAAAGGGCATAAAAATGCACATATTGCGCGCCCCAGCAAGATTCCGAACAAAAGTAAAACGCCTAAGATGTAGTAGGGTAACTTGAATCTCACATCGCCCAATGCTGTCTGCAAACTTCCCAAAGGGCACGCCGCTATAGCTCCCGGACATGAGTGGCAGTTGAGCCCCGGAACGCATAGTCCCTTTGTGTCGCCCGTGAATACAGTGCCGCGTGCGAAGCCCACCAGGTTGGCGTTGTATAATAATGCAGACGCAACTTGAACAATCCTGCGTTTATTCAGCTTACCCAATTCCAACACACTCCAGACATACAACAGCGGCTCTGCGCAAAGTGTCTTGATAACCGCTCTGCGTTACTCCCACAATGATAAAAACCACTGCGAGTACTAAAATTGCATAGCTGATTATTTTCCTTTTCATAAATGTACCCCACCAAAGCTTCGCTACCGGTGGGGTCATTATAGCATATTCATTTATAAAGCTCAATAGTTGCTGCAGATGATTGCTCCCGCAGGTGAAAGGCGGTTTGCGAATATTTTGTGAGCCATCGGGATCTACACCGCTGTTCTCACAAAATATTCGCAAACCGCCATTTACCTGCTACCTTTGTGCCGCAATAGCTCTCTGTACGGCTGCTTTTATATACTTTTCCGGGTTTTTCATGCTCTCTTCTTTGGAAATTCCTTCGCTAGTTTCAAAAACGCTTATTCCTTCGTTCTTTAATGTTTTTTTGTCATAGTCGCATACGCCGCATATTGACCATATTGGTACGTTTCCTGAGTTTTTTCTTATTCCTGATAGGACTTTTCCTTGAAAGCTTTGCTCATCCAGTTTTCCTTCGCCTGTGATTATCAGGTCGGCGTCTTTGCTCTGCTTCGCAAAGTTGCATAAATTCAGTATTGCTTCAATGCCGCTCATCAGATTTGCTCCCAAGAAGGCTAGACATCCTGCGCCGAGACCTCCTGCTGCGCCGGCTCCGGGGATATTGTAAAATTCTCTGCCGAAATGTTCTGATAGTTTTTCTCCGAAATGTTGCAGTCCACTGTCCAGTATCAGCACTTGGGCAGGGGTTGCGCCTTTTTGCGGGCTGTAGATATACGCCGCACCACGCTCTCCGAAAAGTGGGTTGTCCACATCGCACATCACTGTAAATTTACACTCGGCTATGCGTTTATCTAGATTTTTTGTGTCTATTTTTGCTATTTCACTCAGGGTTTCTCCGCTTGGTATGAATTTATTTCCTTTGCTGTCAAAAAACTCCACACCCAGTGCCGCTGCCATTCCGCAGCCGCCGTCCGTTGTTGCGCTTCCGCCTATGCATAGAACGAATTCTCTTGCGCCTTTTCCAAGTGCCGCTTTTATTAACTCGCCAAATCCAAAGGTGGTTGAGGTCATGGGATTTAGGTTTTTTTGCCTTGTTATTCCACTGCTTTGTGCCATTTCAAGAACTGCTGTGCCGTTTGTAGCAATTCCATAGTTCGCTTCAATTGTCCTATCGTCGGGAGATAAGACGTTGGATTTGTGTATTGCTCCACCCAGCACTGAAATTATGGTGTCCACACTTCCCTCACCACCATCGGCGATAGGCATTTCGATTATGTTGCAGTCGGGGAATGCGGTTTGTATTTCTTTGCTTATTGTTTCAGTTACTTGTGCTGAAGTCAGGCTCCCTTTGAAGCTGTCGGGGGCTATTATGATTTTATTCATTTTTGCCTTGCTTTCCGCAGAGGGTAGGCAATTTGCTACGCTTTTTTGCGAGCCATCGGGATCTACACCGCTGTTCTCGCCAAAAAGACTACGCAAACTGCCTACCCTCTGCCAGATTTTTGCTTTAACGCCTTTTTCATAGCGTTTCTTCGCATATTTTTTCATAAAACTTTGCCAATGCGCTGTGGTCGCTTTGTCCGTGGCCGTCTAGTTTTATCGCTTGCATGAACTGCATTACTGCGGCTGTCAGGGGTATTGGGGTTTCGTTTTCTTGTGCTGTTTTCATGGCGTTGTTTATGTCTTTTATGTGCAGGTCTACCTTGAAGCCGGGGGTGAAGTTGCCTTCCAGCATCATTGGGGCTTTTGCGTTCATGACATTTGACCCTGCCAAGCCACCTTTAATTGCACTCCATACTTTTGAGGGGTCTGCACCTGCTTTTTTTGCCAGGAACAGACCTTCGGAAAGTGCCGCTATGTTTATTGCCACAATCATTTGATTTGTCAGCTTGCAGATGTTTCCGCTGCCTATTTCTCCAACCAATAGTGCGCTACTGCCGAGTACATCGAAAACCTGCTTTGCTTCGTCAAAATCCGCTTGCTTGCCGCCTACCATTATTGCCAGTGTGCCGTCTATTGCTTTTGGCTCACCACCGCTAACCGGGGCATCAATCATTCTTATTCCTTTTTCGCTTAGAGCAGTTGCCACTTTAATTGCTGATTCGGGGGCAATTGAACTCATGTCAACTACGAGCGCTCCGGCTTTGGCGTTTTCGCAAACGCCGCCGGCACCCAAAATTACATCTTCAACTTGCGGTGAGTCCGGTAGCATCGTTATGATTATTTTTGCGTCTTTTGCAGCATCGCCTACAGATGAACATGCTTTTGCGCCGTCTGCCGCAACTTCTTTCACCGCATCAGCGTTGATGTCATAAACTGACAGTGAATACCCTGCTTTCAGAAGATTTTTCGCCATTGGTTTGCCCATGATACCCAGTCCTATAAATCCAATACTCATTAAGTCTCAGTCCTCCATTTTTAATATCGTCTCTGCGATTTTTTTAGAAGTTATCTCGAAATGCTCAAGTAGTTTGTCGTAGTTATGATCACTGCAGCCGTATACGTCGTTTATGCCCACAAACTCTGTTGGTTTTGGGTCGCGGCGCATGGCTTCTGTTATTGCCCCGCCTAAGCCGCCTATTATGCTGTGTTCTTCGGCGCATACTACGGCTTTGCAGTTTTTCGCCAGCGCTGTGATTTTCGCTGAATCCAAGGGCTTTATTGTACTCACGTTGATCACTTTTACACTTACTTTGCCGTCTAGTTCTTCTGCGGCTTTTTTTGCCATTCCCACCGTGATTCCTGTTGCAAATACTGCTACATCAGTGCCTTCGCATATGACTGTCGGCTGACCTATTTTAAACTCTGCTCCTTCGGGTGTCACATTTTCGTAGTCATTTCTGTTGATACGCAAATATACGGGGCCGTCATATGCTGTTATTGCTTTTGTTGCCGCTGCCATTTCATTTGCATCGGCAGGGCATATAACTGTCATGTTTGGGAGAGCCCGCATGATTGCTATGTCTTCCACGCTTTGATGTGTTGCGCCGTCGCCGAAATCCGACAGCCCTGCTGATGAGCCCACTATTTTTACGTTGAGCTTGCTTATGGTCACAGATTGGCGGATTTGGTCAAATGTCCGCCCTGATGCGAATACGGCAAAAGAGCTCACAAATGGTATTTTTCCCGTTAGCGCCAGTCCTGCCGCCACTGATACCATGTTTGCTTCGGCTATGCCCATTTCAAAATGCCTGTTTGGATATGCCTTTTCAAAAAGCATTCCCATTGTTGATGCGCCTAAGTCTGCATCGAGTACAACAATTGACTCGTTTTTTTCACCGAGAGATACTAATGTCTCTCCAAAAGCTGTCCGCTGATTTGTGTAGGTCATTTTGTCTCCTTTAATCTAACGCCTTCATCACATTTTCGTACATTTCTTTGGTCACTAATATATTATGGTAGCCGGCGTCGTGTTCTTCTGCTTCTTTGAAGCCTTTGCCTTTTATGGTGTTTGCTATTATCACTGTTGGGCGACCGCCCCGCTCTGTTGCTTTGTCTAAGGCTGTTAGGATTTCTTCCATGTTGTGCCCGTCGATTTCTATTACACGCCAGCCGAATGCTTCCCATTTCTCGTTTATTTTATCGATTGGGAAACGGTTTTTGGTTCTGCCCATTGCCTGTGTTTTGTTTCTGTCTAAAATGGCAACCAAGTTATCCGCATTGTGTATTCCTGCCGCCATTGCCGCTTCCCATATTTGCCCTTCGGCGAGCTCTCCGTCTCCCACGAGTACGTATACATTTGAGTTTATTCCGTCTATTTTGAGCCCCAGTGCCATACCTAGTCCTATGGATAACCCCTGACCCAACGAGCCTGTGCTCGCTTCAATTCCCGGTGTTTTGCATATGTCGGGGTGTCCTTGGAGCATTGAGCCTATGTGCTTTGTGTGTTTTAGTTCTTCCATCGGAAAATAGCCCAACTCCGCCAGTGCCGAATATTGGAGCACCGCTATGTGTCCTTTACTCAGTATAAAGCGGTCGCGGTCCGGCTTTTTGGGGTTTTTGGAGTCTATGTTCATTTTATGAAAATACAGCGCAGCAACTATATCTGCCGCAGAGAAAGAGCCTCCCAAATGTCCGAGATTCCCTTCGCCGATGCTTATAATTACGTCTTTGCGCAGAATTTTTGCTTTGTTTTGTAAGTCCTCGATTAGCGTAGGTGAGTATGGCATGTGGTACCTCCCTCAATAGTTTGTATCAAAGTCCCATGGGTTGCCGCCGCATGAGTAGCCGCCGTCTACGTGGTATGCTTGTCCTGTCATGTAGCTTGAGGCGTCGCTTGCGAGCATGATGCATATGCCGACCAGCTCTTCGGGTGTGCCGGGTCGTTTCATGGCAATGCGCTCTTCAAGGTATTTGGAACGTGTCGGGTGTTCCCATGTCACGGTGGTCAGCGGCGTAATGATGTGTCCCGGACTCAGGGCATTTGCTCGGATTCCATGCTTTGCCCATTCAACAGCCATTGAGCGGGTAAGCGCTCTCAGCCCGCTTTTTGCTGCGCCGTATACGCTACAGCCGCCCATCATGCCCTCGTCATTGTATGAGCCGATGTTTATGATGTTGCCCTGTTTTCTTGTAATCATGTGCTTTGCTACCTCTTGGCTGAGTAAAAATGCACCTTTGAGGTTTATGTTCATGATCCGGTCGTATGTCTCTTCCGCAACATCTAAGATGCCCTCGCGCTTGTTTATTCCGGCGCAATTTATTAAGACGTCTATTATCTCGTGGTCAGCTAATACAGTGTCTACGCATTTTTTTATTGAGGTAAGATTTGATACGTCCAGTTCGTATGGCTTTGCGGACATGCCTTTGCTTTCCAGTTCTTGAGCGATTTCCTCACACCTTTTTTTGTCGATGTCACACATTGCAACTGTACCGCCTGCGGCAGCTAAGCCTCTGGCGAATGCCTGACCAATCCCGCCTGCGGCTCCGGTCAGGAGTATCACTTTTCCACGAAGTGAAAAGAGCGATTCAAGGTAGTTTTCGATTTTCGACATCTTTCTCCCCCCAAACTACTCAAAATAATATCACAGTTTTGTTGTTTAGACAAGTGATAAACACTTGATTTTCCACACTTTTCATACTAAGCCACAATCTTCAAGGCAATCACACTCATAGCGGGAATCTGTGCTTTTATCCCGCTTTCGGTGATTTTTGCTGCATTGAAGTTGCTTAGGCGTACTTTATCGGGTTCCTCGAAAGTGTTATGGTCTTGCATTTTGCTTGATGTGATGATACTGCCCTCTATAGACTTGGCAACACATGGGCGAATATCCATGCTTAACTCTACAGCATTATCCGGGTCCGGGTTTGCAATGGTGAGGAACACATCCCTCGCTTTTGTCTTAGATGCGGAAACTGATAAACCGGGGATTGAAATACCTCCACGACTGTACTCTTGTGCTTCTAGGCTTATGGGAAGTAGTGCCGCATCTTGGTGTGGGCTAAATTGGTCGAATATGTGATATGTGGGAGTCAAAATCATTTTTTCTCCCTCAGTTAGTATCACGGCTTGCAAGACGTTTATTGTTTGTGCAATATTAGCCATGCGCACCCTGTCTGCATGGTTATTGAAGATGTTCAAGCTTATCGCAGCAGATACTGCGTCGCGCATGGTATTTTGCTGATAGAGAAATCCTGGGTTTGTTCCCGGCTCAACATCAAACCATGTACCCCACTCATCTATTATCAATGCTACTTTCTTATGTGGATCATATTCATCCATTATAGTGGAATGCTTGCGAACCAACTCGTCGGTGTGCCATGCACATGCCATAATATCGAACCATTCCTGTGCATCAAACTCAATTGCAGAACTTGCGAAAGGTTTTTCACCACGAATCCGTATTTGATTGCCATCGGGGTTTTTACTGAGAATCGTAGATCCGTTGAGTCTGGTGTAATAGTGTAAAGCGAGCCCTTCCATCATGTGTCCGGCTTCGCGCATCATCACTTTTGTCCAGTGGTAGTTGTCATCATTTGGTCCACAGGCAATACGATAGAGCGTATTGTCACCATAGTTTCGGCAATATGTGGCGTATTGGCGATACAAATCTGCATATTTTTCCGCTCGCATATTACCACCACAGCCCCAGTTTTCGTTGCCAACTCCGAAATATTTAAGATTAAACGGGTTCTCCGAGCCATTTTCTCGCCTTAGATTTGCCATCGGTGACTCCCCACCGAAATTCATGTATTCAATCCATTCGCTCATTTCTTGAACGCTGCCACTGCCAACGTTTCCACAGACATATGGCTCGCACTCAAGTAGTTCACAGAGTTTAAAGAACTCGTGTGTGCCGAAACTGTTATCCTCAACGACACCACCCCAATGGGTGTTTATCATTTTTTTACGATTTTCAGCGGGACCAATACCGTCTTTCCAGTGATATTCATCAGCGAAACAGCCACCCGGCCAGCGTAATACAGGTATTTTGATTTTTCGGAGTGCATCCACAATGTCAGTTCGAATACCTTTTTTATTGGGGATAGGAGAGTTTTTGCCTACAAAAATGCCCTCATATATGCATCGCCCCAGATGCTCAGCAAAGTGTCCATAAATATTCCTGTTTATAACATGCGTTCCCAAATCTGCACTTACTGTAATTTTTGCTGTTTTTACTTTACTTGACATATAATTTCCATCCTTTATTTTACTTTCATGGCAACAACACTCATTGCAGGTATCATAGCTTGTACACCGGTTGGTGTCGGTTTTGCACCGGCAAAGTTTTCAAGGCACACCTTCGCAGGTGAATCAAAATCGTTATAATCCTGCATTTTTCCTGATGTGATGATATTTCCGGTAACTGTTTTTACTGCACAGGGGCGAATGTCAATTGTAACATCCACACCGCTGTTAGGGTTTGGATTTGCGATAGTAATAAACACATCTCCCTCTTTTGTTTTGGAGGCGGATACTGAGAGACCGGGCATGGCTTTTTCTCCATGCGTATAGTCTTCCGCGTCTAGGCAAATTGGCAACAAAGTTGCATCTTGATGGGGGCTGAACTGGTCGAAAATGTGAAATGTCGGCGTGAGCACCATTTTCTCACCCTCAGTAAGCACCATAGCTTGCAGCACATTCACAGTTTGCGCAATGTTTGCCATGCGTACACGGTCAGCATGGTTGTTAAATACATTCAAACTTATTGCAGCAGACACTACATCCCGCAATGTGTTTTGCTGATATAGGAATCCCGGATTAGTGCCGGGTTCATTGTCAAACCATGTTCCCCATTCATCCACAAGAAGCCCCACCTTCTTATCCGAGTCGTACTTGTCCATAATTGTTGAATGCTTTCGCACCAGTTCATCTGTAAACCACGCCGCATCCATGATTCCAAACCATTCATTTTCGCCAAACTCAGTAGCAGAGCCACGTGATTGATCATTGTCACGCAGGTAAATCTCATTTCCGTCAGGCTGGGTTCTTGTTACGACTTTATCCCCAACTCTGGTATAGTAGTGAAGCCCAATTCCGTCCATAAGGTGAGCGGCTTCACGCATCATGACTTCGGTCCAATGGTAGTTATCCCCGCGCGGTCCGGCTGCAACTTTGTAGAGTATATTCTCTCCGTAGTTGCGGCAATATGTAGCAAATTGGCGGTATAAATCTGCATAGTATTCGGCGCGCATATTTCCACCACAACCCCAATTTTCATTGCCAACCCCAAAGTATCTGAGGTCAAATGGTTTTTGCGCCCCGTTTGCGCGGCGTAGATTTGTCATCGATGACTCGCCCTCAAAGTTCATGTACTCAATCCACTCACTCATCTCCTGAACAGTCCCGCTCCCGACATTTCCACAGACATATGGTTCTGTCTCCAACAGTTCGCAAAGACGGAAAAATTCGTGCGTACCAAAACTGTTGTCCTCGACAACACCACCCCAGTGAGTATTTATCATTTTCTTCCGATCGGAAGCTAAACCAATACCATCTTTCCAATGGTATTCATCTGCAAAACAACCGCCCGGCCAACGCAAAATTGGTATTTTTATTTTACGTAGTGCATCGACAATGTCTATGCGGACACCTTCATCATTCGGAATTGGTGAATCTTTTCCGACAAAAATGCCATCATAAATACAACGCCCAAGATGCTCTGCGAAGTGCCCGTAAATATTCTTGTCAATAATGTGCACACCTAAGTCTGCATTCACCGTGATTTTCGCTGGTCTTAATTTACTCATTTTGTGACTACTCCTTGATATATTAGATTTATATATATTCATTGCATTGCTTATTAAGCAATCGTGCCTACTATCCCTTTATGCTCCCACTTGCAAGCCCCGAAACAAATGACCTCTGGTTTATAAGGAAAAGGATTATTACCGGAATAACAGCCATTACTGCGCCGGGCAACAATATGGCATAGTTATCAAAATGCGGGCTAAGTAGCGAAGCAAGTCCTACAGTAAGTGTAAAGTTTGCAGTCGAGCGAAGGACAATCAGAGGCCACAGGAACATATTCCAACTCGCCATCGCAAGCAAAATAGTCATAGCTCCAAACGCCGGCTTCATGAGTGGCATCATTATTTTAAAGTATATGCCGAACTCGGTCGCACCATCAATTCGCCCGGCATCCATGAGCTCTTTAGGCATTCCTGCGCTGAACTGCCTGAAGAAAAATATTGCATTCCCCGCTACCATAAATGGTAGCACTACTCCAAGCCTTGTGTTGAGCAGATTCCACCTCAGCATGAGACTAAATAGTGGCAACATCAAAATTTCAAAGGGAATCATCATCACTATCAGCACCATAATAAACAGAAAATTCTTTCCGGGGAACTGGTATACTCCAAAAGCATAACCAACCATAGAAGTCAAGAAAAGCGCTCCAACCGTGTACATGGTGGTAATAACAATACTATTAAAATACCAGCTCCAATAAATACCGTCGCGCGCAGTAAATGCAGTAACATAGTTGAAAAACCCCAAACTATCCAACTGAGGAACAAGCGTCAATCCTGCGGCAAAAATTCGGGTAGTGTCTGTAAAAGAACTTAAAAGCAGATAGTAAAGAGGAATCATCACTATTACGGTGATTAAAACAAACAATAGTGTCATCAACACCTTCGACAACGACACGAGTGATGAGTGTTTAACTATTTGTTTCTCCATCGTCAACTCTCCTCCTTCCTAAAAAGTCCAAACACTTTAAGCTGAAAGATGTTGATTATAAGAACAATGCCCAGCAATGTAATTCCTATGGCAGAACCCAAGCCCATATCATTTCGTTGGAAAGCCTCGTTGTAAATATACCTTGTTATTGTCAGTCCGAGTCCTCCCGGATTTGCTTCGTTCCAAAACACAAAACTCTCGGTAAACATGCGATATCCTTCAAATATAACCAGTGTAAGCACATAAATGGTAATATTTTTCATCTGCGGCAGAGTAATGTATAAAAACTTTTTCATCGCACCTGCTCCATCAATATCTGCAGATTCATAGAGTTCTTCGGGAATAGTTTGTAAGCCGGATAAAAAGTACACCATATATACCCCTGCCATACGCCATACGGCCAGAGTTACCATAGCGATTATTCCCGGCCAAAAGCTCATGACCCACCGTACAGGGTCAACACCAAAAAGTGCAAGAAATGAGTTTAAAAGAGCGTTAGGCAGTTCTCCGAAAATCAGTCTAAATGATACACCTGCTACAATAACCGATGTCAAAGCCGGTATAAATATTATAGAACGAAAGAAATTTCGCCCGCGAACTAATTTTGAGTTAAGAAGCACCGCAAAAAGCATGGGTACAGGAATTAGGAACAGCACGACTGCTATGGTGTATATAGTACTCGTTCTTAGTGCCATAAAGAAATTTGGGTTTGCAAGACGTGTAAAGTTTCTCAAGCCCACAAACTCCATGTTATCAAGTGTTATAACCCTATGAAAACTCATGTAGATTGTTTGAATCGCAGGGGTAAGAAAAAACAATAGAAAAGAAACGATAAAGGGCAAAATAAACAGATATGGGGCAGTTTTTTGAGAAAAAAAGAACCGCTTGACCACACCTTGAGTAAGCCTCTTATCACGTATAGCCTCCGATTTAGCAGACATCGGCAATCACCCCTCTTTATAATTGTTACTGTAAAATTTCCGACAACGTTTAATGGATTATGCTGTCAGAAAGGGTCTGCCCCGAAAAGGCAGACCCTTTCGTCAATACGAGTTCGGGCTATGATAAATTCAGTTACTGCCCAAATTGTGCACGCAACTCAGCAGCAGCTTCTTCCAGCACGGTACGGGCGTCAATTCCTTGTTCTAACGCACGGAACATAACTTGATTCATAACGATATCTTGCGCTGCGGGAGAGAGCAGTGTGTTGTGTGGTGAGGGAATACTGTCACGCATTAGGAACAGTGTTTCAAAGACTATTTCGTTGCCGAAATATGTCAAAGGCTGTTGCAGTTCCGAAGCGTACCAAACATCCCAACGCGGCGGGTCAAAGTTAGCATACGTCCAAAGGCGAATATTGCCTTCCGGTGTGAGCTTCATGTGTGCGAGTACGTCTACGGCAAGGTCAATGTGATTGCTTTGAGTTGTCACGGATGTACCTGTTCCGCCAATACCCACCGACGCCGACTGATGCGCACCATCGCGTGGCAACGGGCGAACATAGATGTCGCCATATATGTCAGGCATGTAACCCACAAAGCGACTCATGTACCACATCGGCATAATCAGAGCAGCAATTCCTCCGTCATTTATGAATGCCCATGTTTCTTCAACAGCAGTAGAACCTCCCGGAAATGTCGATGCAAAACCATATATATGCATCCACCTGTATAGTTGCTCCAACACTTCAATGTTTACATCACTGTCAAGGGTAACATTACCATCTGCATCTGTGTAGTCTCCTCCGCGCTGAACGATCATCGGCCAAAACGGACGTTGATTAGCTGTTTCAATCGCTGTAAACGGCAGTCCGGTAGCTGCAAAATACTCATGACCGGCATTTTCAAAATCTTCCCAAGTTATAATGGAATCAATATCAATACCAACGGCCTCCAGAAGCGGTCTGTTGTAATATACAACTGTCGCCCCTACGTGCGTAGGCAAGCCATACACTGTTCCTTCATGTGTGTAAATATCAAAGCGAGATGCAACAAAATATTCACGCACAGGATCAACAACACGGTTGAGCGAGGCCAACCAATCATGACCCACAAAGTTTGTGAAATGGTTGATGTTTATATCGACCAAATCCGGAGCACCTGAACCCGCTTGGAAAGAAATAAGCAGATTCGTATGCATTTGAGCAAGCGGTGAAATTTCAAAAGCTACGTTCACCGGTCTGTCTGCATATGTTTCATTCCAACTGTTTGCACCCGGCTCGAAATACCACTGGTGGATTTCGTTGGTCAGCCAAAATACAAGGTCAACAGCATCAGCTTGGGGAGCAGTCTCGTCTGCGACGTCTGCGTTGCCATCACCTTGTGCAGGTGCGTCGGCTCCGCCGCCTTGCGCAGGTGCTGCACCACCTCCCTCTTGGGCACAAGCAGCAACCAGGCCCACAACCATCACGATAACCATAAGCAGGGAACAGACTCTAAGAAATTTTTTCATCATTTTTCCTCCTATTTTATTTATTTTAAGTGTTTCTTAAATTAATATAATATATCAATTCTAAAACACTTTGCGACAACGTAAGCAAGCCTACAATACAGAGCAAAAATCAACGTTTTGATAAAGTTTTTATATATTATATACAGTTAAATTTATATTTGTCAATGCTTTTTGTGCAATTTTTAATATATTTTTTCCTAAAACAATACACTTCAATTGAGAGCAACTAGAGAGGTTGCTTCTAATTGAAGTGCATTGTTTTAGTTTTTTCTAAATTAATATATTTTTGTTAACGTTATGCTCCTTTAATTTACCTCACCACTTAGGCTGATACGGAAACGGGCATTTTGCTGTAGCCAACTTTGCTTTGACTTGAATCACACAACCGCAGTGGCGGCAGGTTGTACCATAGAGCAAGCTGTCACAGCTCTTACAAATTTCCATGCGCCGAGCATATTCTTCCTCGGTTGCCGTCTTTACATTTTTGACCCTAACCGTGTTTCCAAAAATTTCCTCAATTTCCTGCTCTGTCAAATGTACAGAAACTGAACATGCTTCACAATCACCGGTAAGTTCCATATCGCTTACCATTCCTTTCCTTTACTAAATTACTTCTCCAACGATCATATCATAGCTGACATTGACCATAATACCAATATTGTAGTTACCAAACCCTCTGCCAAAGATAGTGAGACCTCTGGAGTTTGGTAACCCCTTTGGTATCTCAAGCCGCAATCGAATACGGTCTTTTGGCACAACTTTCAAACTATTTGGCGTTACATCGGATACCTGTTGTTTCTCCATGAAACATCCCTGGTCATTTATTCGAATTTCCATGAGCTCGCCATGCTGATTCATAGATGGAATCCACCAATCAGGATTGTATATGCCTTTAATTCCTCCAAAATCTCCGGGACTCTGCCATACGCCGATATGCTTTCCATTAATAGAAAAATGGATGTCGCTTTTGTAATCGTTGTTAAATCCTGCTGCCTCGCTCCCCAGCTCTGCTTGAATAACAAGTTCTTTGCATATCGAATTTTCCGGCAGATAGTTTGGAATTTCGTACTCTACAAATCCCGTTGTAAACCACAGCACCTGTGCATTAAAACGCTCGGCATCAGCAAAATAGACAGGGTTGTCATAAACCCCCACGACCCTGTGGAGTGTTGCAATTCCGCAAGTTGGTGTTACATCATAATCAATATAGTGTCCGGGAGATAGTTCCGAGCGGTATGATGTTTGTTCATAGTCGGCATAGCCGACTTGAAAAAGGTGTTTTTCTTTGATTACCATGCAAATTTTCTGAATTCCGTGCTTAGCGGGAACTGCTTTCACTTCGATAACGCCGGCATCTTCAAGTAAACGAATATGGGATGTCAATGCTCCGCTTGTAATTCCAAGGCGATTGGAGAGGTCATTCAGATTCATGCCCGGTTCGTTTGTGAGGATGTTTAGAATTTGAATCCTAATATCCGACGACATCGCCTTAAAAAACGGCAAAGATTCGTCTAAACTCGTGAAAAAACGCATTATTAATCCTCCCCAATTTTTTGCCTATCATCACTAAATTTTCACTGACACAAGCGCAGTCAAAATAATATCACAGTTTTGTTGTTTAGTGCGTAGTGGCGGCCGTTTATTTTATTCGCAATCTGTTTATTCATGCACTTTGTGTATGGTACGGCAGATAATGTAAACTTCGATCAGTTGATGTTCGTATTTTCAGTTTGAT
>JGI24694J35173_10001441_pt1 | contig 21390 bp, 15 predicted proteins | sample TergutCo191P1_FD_35173 | JGI IMG/M metagenome (IMG submission 35173) | reverse complement strand
CCTGCCGGTATGGGAGATATAAGCAACTGGGATGTCGTTATTCCAATCCTTGACGGAAGCAGAACATTCTCGCAGGTGAGGCAGTTCCCGTGGCAGGCGGTAGGCAGAACAATTCTAACTCTTTTAACCGTGGCATTAATCCTTGCATACCTTCTGCGTTACGGACGCGAGCTCGCTTTATACATTGGTTCACAAAAAGAAGGCCGGAGCGGAGCGCGCTCATTGTATCTGCTCCTTCTTGCGCGTCTTGCCGCAGACGGCCGGCCGATCAAGCCGGCGTCAAAAACCGCGCATGAATACGCGGAACTGTTTAAAATAAATCACTCGCAAAGACGTAAAAACACAGAACCACCGGTTCAAGAGATACAAAGGAGCGAAGAAGAAATAATTCACTTTAAAGCGTTTGCGGATATTTACTCTGAACTTCGCTGGCGGGAGTTTTCAAATCAGGAGGAATTAAACCAGCGTTTCAATTTATTAAAACAAGAATATAAAAATATTTTAAAAACATCAAAGAGGAAAGGACTTCATAGATGGCTTATCCGAATCGTAAGCCTGAGAGGACTGGCATACTTATGAAATATATAAAATTTTTATCACCATTATGGTTAATGATTCTTTGCAGTTTATTAGTTTATACAAGCTGCTCGCGAAGCAGCGATTGGGTGCAATTCAGAGGCGAAGGAGGCAGGGGCGTTAGTTCATCGAACATTACTCCGCCGCTTGGATTAAAATGGAAAATAAACCTCCAGTCAGGCGAAGAAATAATCCGCTCGCTTAATCCGCCTGTTGTAATCGGAGACACAATTTACTTCGGCTCCGACGACGGCAATTTTTACGCGCTTGATGTTGAGAGCGGTTACATGCGATGGGTTTTTAAAAGCGGCGCGGAGATCAATTCAATTCCTTACGCGGATAAGGAACAGGTGTACTTCGGCTGCAAGGACGGGAAACTTTACGCGCTCTCCCGTGAAACAGGACAGGAGATGTGGACATTTCAGGCAAGAGCTGAAATTAACTCGCAGGTGCAGCGGTACGGTGATTATATAATTTTTGTCGGCGACGCGGACGCGATTTATTTTCTTTCGCCGCAGGGCGAAGAGCAATTCCGCGTAAACAATCCCGGCTGGCTGCATTTTACCTTTCTTATGGCTGACGATATAATGTACATGGGCACTGGTCCAAGAACTGAACTGGTCGGCCCTTATGATATTTACAAAAGAGAATTTCTCTGGTTTCTAGATTATTACGATTTGGATGCGGTCTGGTTTTCATTTTCCGCAGTCCGCGGGGATCTTCTATACATGGGAACGGCTGACATTTACGGAGGAATGTATCTTGGATACCACGCTTACAACCGTCACACAGGAGAAGTTGTCTGGCGGCAATACAGGGACGGAATATTAAATTACAATGATTTCTCGGACGAATGGTATTACTTCTGGCGAAACGTTGACATCCTGGATTTCCTCGCGCCGACTGTCTGGAAGGATTTGGTAATCTTCACAGGCGGAGACTGCACAGCCCGCGCCTTTGACGCCGCTTCCGGCGAAATGCGCTGGGAAACAATTTTTAATATGCCTGTAAGCTCCGCGCCGACTCTCGCGAACGGAAGAGTCTACTTCGGTTTAATCGGCGACGATTTCACTCCGCCTCAGCTTATCTGCATTTCCGCGCGCGACGGAAGGCTTCTCTGGCAGATGGAAACCGACGGATCGATTTTATCCGCTCCTGTTATCGCGGGAAAGAGAATAATTTTCGGCACGGATAAAAGCGTTTTCTATGTGCTGGAAGAAGTTTTTTAAACAAACTCTTCAACAGAAAATTTAATTTTATCACTTTTAAAATACCGCGAGGCAGGACAATTCTCCGCAAACGCTGAAAAAACCAGATCGCCTGCGGACGCTCCCGCTTTAATTATTACAAGCGCTTTCCCAAGCGATGTATAGACACGCGGCAGATCATAGCCCAATGAATTATTTAAGTCAGGCGATGAAGCCCCTAAAATTATTCCGTCTCCTTCCAGCGAGAAACCTAAAAGAAAATCTTCCGCGGGATTGATTACGCCGCTTTCATCAGTAATGCTTACTTCGATGTGAGCTATTCCAAACGGAGATATTATTTTTTTATCCGCTTTAAGACTAATAACTGAAGAAGCTCCTGCGGTTTTTATTTCATGAAGCGCCGCTTCTTTTCCATTGCGGTAACCAATAATTTTCATTTCACCGGATTGATAATCTATAGGCCATTCAATTATACCGTTTTCAAAATCGGCGGGTTTTCTTCTGCCGACTTTTTTACCGTTTATCCAAAGCTCGGCTTCGTCGCAGTTTGTGTAGATGACAGCTGTAACAATCCGTCGTTCCAAATGATCTAAGTTGAGGTGCGAAGCCGTATACGGAAAGTTCCAGCGTCCCCGTGCGAAATTATTATTTTGCGTGTTGTCATAAAAACACAAATGGACTGCCGGCTCGTCCGACCAGAAACTTTTTCGCAGCCAGCTTTGATCTTTATAAAAACCGCAGATATCAAGACTGGCTCCCGCCCAGCCTTTCGCAGGCCATGATGCTTCGCCAAAATAATCGATGCCGGCCCATATAAATTGTCCAAGCACATTATCATCTTCTGTCACATAAAACCATGGATTCTTTTTTGTATAATCCTCATAATTGTGGAGGCTGCCTGAATAATATTCGTAACACTCCGTTCCTATAATCGGCTTATTAATTGCTTTTGAATAATAAGGGTACCACGGCTCATGGTAATTAAGGCCAATCACATCTACATGCCCGGCGATACGGCTTGTTATCTCGACATGTTTCTCCGGAGGAGCGCTGACAATATCGTGAAAAGTTTTTTCTGTCACATGAGGAGAGAGAGCTACAGTAACAGGACGGTCATCCAGCGTTCTTACAAATTCGCACAGCATTTTTTCTATCCTGATCATCTCGGCAGAGCCTTGATTTTCCACTTCGTTTCCGACACTCCATAAAAAAACCGAAGGATGATTGCGATCCCTTAAAATGAATCCCTGAAGATCATTTTTCCAGTTATCTTCGAATAATTTTTCATAAGCGAGTGATTTCCATCTGTCAAAACACTCATCTATCACATAAAAACCAAGTTCGTCGCAAAGATCCATAAACTCCTCCGCCTGCGGGTTATGGCTTGTTCTTATCGCGTTGCATCCAATGCTTTTTAAAATGGTCAGCCGCCTGCGCCACGCGTCTTTATAAAAAGCCGCTCCTGTGATACCGCAGTCGTGATGAAGACAGACGCCTTTCAATTTTTTATTTACGCCGTTGATGAAAAAACCCTTGTGCGCGATCATTTCGATTGTACGAATACCGAATTTAATTTCTTTACAATCGCCTTCATTGCCGCTGATAAGAGCTGTAAGATTATAGAGCGCGGGATTATCATCGCTCCAAAGGTCAGGATTCGAAATTGAAAAACTATATTCCAGAGTTGTTTCCGACTGCGCAGGCAAATTAAAATCAATATTTTTATTTTCTATTTCTTTGTCTTTTGTATCTTTAATAATAATATTCAAACTTGAGTTTACATCCGTTAACGAAGTATTTTCGATTAAAGCTTTAACCGTTACTCCGGCGGAACTGTTTTTTTGCAATACAGATTTAACAGAAAGCCCCCATGTTTTAAAATGAAGCTTTGGCAGCTGCCGCAGCTGCACACCGCGAAAAAGTCCTGCTCCTGAATACCAGCGATCCGGAACACCGCTTCCGTTATCAAGACGTATCGCCAGAATATTTTTTCCTGTTCTGACAAAAGAGCTTATGCAAATTTCAAAACTTGTATAGCCATAGGCATGAGAGCCTGCCATTTTCCCGTTAATAAAAATCTTCGCATTGCGGTAAGCGCAGCCAAAGTAAAGATAAAAATCTTTTTCGTTTATATCATCAAGGAAAAATTCTTTTCTGTACCAGCCGGTGTTCTTCCATGAGAAGTAACCCTGCCTGCTCTGTTCCGACCATGGTTCATCGCCGCCTTTATCAAAGGGAAGATGAATTACCCAGTCATGCGGCAGATCCGCCTGCTCCCATGTCATGTCATTGTAATTCTCGCTTTCTGCGTTTTTTGGATCTCCTAACAGAAATTTCCAATTATGATTAAATATTTGCATAGTTTCTCCTGCGGTGTGGTCACCTGTAACAATCATTATAAACTATTGATAAAAAAACCGGCTTGTCTTAAATCCGTTCAGATCTAAAACAAGCCGTAATACTAATCTAAAAAATGAAAATTATCTTGGCCAAAGACGCGCTCTTTCATCCATCATTTGCTGTGCGCCTGACTGCAGATAATCTCTCATGCCTGCGTCCCAGACAGAATCAAACTGCGCCACAGGAGCTCTGACAGCCTGCGCAATTAAAGCGTCTGCTTTATCACGCAGAGTCTGTCCGTAAACGCCGTCTAAGGTTGTAACAGCCTGATACACTACGGGTGCGCGGCCGTTTCTAGTTGACATATTAAACGCCTGTACAATAACTTCAGGAGCTGTTCCGGGGTAACCTAACGCTAAAACTCTCGCGTTCTGTTCCGCGCTGCCGCGTTCGATACCGTTCATTGGAATTGTCATGTCAATATTATTCGGGGAGTTTTGAATCCACTGATGACCTGCGGGCGCCGCTATCATTTGGGGAACGCCGTCTACCATATTATGATTTATGCCGATGTTTCCAACCTGAAGGAACTGATAATTTTCCGGTCTTGAAAGCCAGTTAAGATAACGAAGAGCCGCAATCGGGTTCCTTGAACTCTGCGGAATGAATATCCTTAAGCCGGGTTTGTCTGACACAAATTTATAGGTCACTCCGTTAACAGCAATAGGATCACAGGGGACAAACTGAGCGCCGGGAACGTTACGCGCGAGATCGCCGTTAATGTTATTATCGGTTCTGAAAGGATGATCCCAGTTGCCGGAGTACGCGCCTACGCGTCCTGTTTTAAGCAGATTGAAGAAATCGTCTGCTACTGTAATCAACGGGAAGTCGTTGTATATAAGGCCGTCGTTGAACCAGCGGTTAACAAGGCGTAATCCTTCTTTATAACCGGAAACAGTAATAGGACGATCTGAAATATTCTGTATCCAGAAATCTCTGTTAGTTTGACGGTTGGCGAAGATATCAAAATGCGCGTAAACAATTTGAGCGAATCCCCAGCGTGCGTCTGAGTCCTGTCCGAAAGGAATAACTCTGCCCGCGCCGCCGCCCGGAAGTCTGGCCGCATTGTCGCGGAATGCTTTAAGCGCGTTTTCGAATTCAATAATTGTTGTAGGAACAGCAAGCCCTAAAGCATCAAGCCAGTCTTTGCGGATAAACATGTTTCTCTGCGGATTATTAATTACAACACTGGGTACTGAGTAAACTCTTCCTGTACTGGGATCCCTGTCTCTGTAAACAAGGTCCTGTCCCGGTAAAGCTGGATCGGCGCCAAGAAGCTTTTTAAAATCCGGCAGATATTGATCGATATAGGGAGCCATATCCAAAATTCCGCCCATCTGCCTGAACTGAGAAATCATTTCCGTGTTATAGGTATAGCACAAATCAGGCGCACTGCTGCTTGCCATCAAATTCACAATATCTGTATTTTCTGACCAGCGTCCAACAGCAACAAAGGTAACATCAATGTTTAAATCTGCTTTTACCTTCTGCTGAACCCATCTGGTCCATGCATTGTTAGTAACAGGAGAGCGTCCTCCGTCCATACCGCGATCAAAAATCTCAACGGTTAGGGCTCCCTCGCCTGTACCTCCGGCTGCCTGCTGAGTTCCGGTAGCAAAAGTTAATGATGCAGTCACGATCAGCATAACAAGAATAAAACTAATTCTCCTCATAAATTCCTCCTGAAAAAATTTTTGACTATATTTACATATAAGTCATCCAGCTTCTAAAATAATTTTAAACGCTGGATAACTCAACGAAAATGGTATCAGCCTTTTACCGCTCCTATTGTGACTCCTTTAATAAAGTAACGCTGAAGCCACGGATAAACAACTAAAATTGGCACTGTCGCAAACATAATAGCCGCGGCTTTTATCGCGTCCGACGCGCGCGGAATTGAACCTGCCGCAAGTTCGACAGTGGAGATATCCACAGACGTTGTATTTTGAATCAGCTGCCAGAGTTTTAGTTGAATCGGAACCCATTGCGGAGCCGCACTAAGATAAATCAAAGCATCGCCAAAACCATTCCATCGGCCTACGGCATAGAACAGCGCAAGGGTCGCAAGAACAGGCCCTGAAAGCGGAAGATAAATCCTGACCAATACAGTAAACGGATTCGCGCCGTCAATCTCGGCGGATTCCCTGAGACTGTCCGGAATCCCGTAAAAGAAACTCCTGAGAATTATCATATTAAATACAGAAAGACAGTTCGGAATAATTAATACGAGCGGGTTGTTAAGCAGGTTCAATGATTTCATTAATACGTAATTCGGTATCGTACCCGCGTTAAAATACATAGTAAATATTATTACGGTGTTTATTAATGTCTTGCCTTTTAGCCAGTCATAAGTAAGCGGATACGCGCATAAAATTGTCATTATTAGCGAGACCAGCGTGCAAATCACTGTCAAAATCGCAGTCCACCACATCGATCGGGAAAACGAACTGTCCAAAAATACATACCTGTAGGACTCGATGGTCATTCCGTAACTATACGTATTTTCGTTATAATCATGGACAATGGGCAGAAATGATACCATGCCGTTTATTACTGATTGTGAACTGCTCAGCGATTGAGCAAGCAGGTTTAACATAGGCATGACGCATAATAAAATTACAAGAAACAGAATAAATGCAATTACAATGTCTGATATTTTAATTTTTTTCGATTTAAATGCCATTTGCGTTTTTCCTTTTTACCAAATACCGCGTTCGCCGAATTTTTTCGCGAAAGAGTTTGCTGCAACAAGGAATATTACACATATTACAGATTGGAATAAGCCGATAGCCGATGTTAACGAGAACTGGAATGATCTGATACCCCACCTGTAAACAAGAGTTGAAAGAACATCCGCTACATCTCTTACCATTGTATTTCCCATTACATACGGACGATCGAATTCAATTCCTAATATGCGGCCGATATTCATAATTAAAAGAACTATTATGGTCGCTCTGATGCCGGGCAAGGTAATATGCCAGAGTTTTCGCCAGCGGCCTGCTCCGTCAACTTCAGCTGCTTCGTAAAGTTCAGGATTGATCCCTGTAATCGCCGCAAGATAAATAATTGTTCCCCAGCCCATCTCCTTCCATACGCCGAAAGTTATATATGTCGCAATCCAGTTAGATTTGTCCATCAGGAAATCAACAGGACCGATTCCAAAGGTATCGACAAGAAACAAATTCACAATTCCTGTTGTTGGCGCTAAAAGTCTGGTTGCCATACTGGAAATAATTATCCATGAAAGGAAGTGCGGCAGATAAATAACAGTTTGTGTAAATTTTTTATATCGTTTAAAAACAAGTTCATTTAATAAAAGAGCGAGTATAATCGGTGCGGGAAAACCAATAAGAAGATCAAGAAAATTAAGCCATAAGGTGTTCCTTATAGCCAGCCAGAAATCCCTTGACGCGAACGCCCTGTTAAACCAGTCAAAACCGACCCAATGACTGCAGCCTGTTGTATGAACTCCGGTTATATTGCCGTTACATAAAGGATCTCCTGACGCCCATACGCCCCGGAACATATTATATTCCTTAAAAGCGATTACAATATTGGTCATCGGGACATAACGGAAAATCGCAAAAAACGCTATAGGCAGCAGCAGCATTAAATACAACATCCATGAACGTTTAAAAAATGCGGAAAAACCCGTTTTTCGGACATTAATAATATCTGGTTTTTTAACCATACATCCATCCTAGCGTAGATTACTAACCTGTAATTATGGTAAATAGTGAAATATATTTTTGTCAAGTTTAAAAAAATAATAATTATTTAAAAAATTTATAATTATATTACCTAACTAAATAAAAAAAACCTGACCTTACGGCCAGGCTTTAAACTAAAGATTACAATTTAAATTAACGCGGATAAAGTCTTGATCTTTCGTCAAATACTTCCTGCGCTCCTGATCTGAGCCAATCAGTGTAAGCGGCGTCATAAACAGAGTCAAACTGGGCTGCAGGAGCTCTTACCGACTGCGCGAGAAGAGCGTCGGCTTTGTCCTGTAAAACCTGTGAATACTGGTTTATGGTTGTTGTCGCTTGATAAACAGCCGGCGCGCGCGCGTTTCTGACAGAAATCGCGTAGGCACTTACGATTGTATCGGGCGGTACACTGCCGTAGCTTAATGCTAATACTCTTGAGTTAAGTTCATCACTTCCCATCTGTACGCCGTTAAGCGGCATTGTGTAGTCAATGTTCTGAGCTGAGTTTTGAATCCAAGGATGGTTCGCGACTGTAGCGAAGACATTCGGTACGCCGTTAATTAAATAATGGTTAACGTTTAATTCGCCAATCTGAAGGAATCTGTAATTCTCAGGTTTCGCAAGCCAGTTAAGATACTGGAGCGCGCCTGTAGGATTCTTTGAGAACGCGGGAATAAACATATAAAGCCCCGCTTTGTCCAGCATCCTCTTGTTGTTGAAGTTAAGGTCTACAGGAACAAATACCGCGCCGGGTACGTTGCGTGCAAGCTCTTCATTAATCCTATAATCCGATCTGTACGGCATATCCCAGTTTGCGTTGAACGCGCCTACAACACCAGACTTAAGCTGATTATAGAAATCATCGCTTGTTGTCCTCATGAGCGGGAAATCCTGATAAATAAGCCTTTCGTTGTACCATTTATTCATTTCGCGGACGCCGTCTTTAAATCCGGCCATCATTACATCGCGATCATGAATATTGTAAACCCAGCGATCTCTGTCATTTAACACTGTCATATGATGGCGGATAAAATCCCTGAGTGTCCAGCGCGCGTCTTCGTCCGTGCCAAACGGTACCGCTCTTGTGCCTACATTGCCGGGAAGCTGACTTGCCCGATCACGGAAAGCGACAAGCGTATTGTAGAATTCGGTAACTGATGTCGGCATCGGAAGCCTGAGAGCGTCAAGCCAGTCTTTGCGGATAAAAATATTTCTTTCTGCTAACGCGACACGAGCGGCCTGAATTGAGTAAACCGCGCCTGTCCTTTGATCCTGCTGGCGGAAAATGAAGTCTTTGCCGGAAATCGCGGGATCCGGTCCGAGAAGTCTTTTAAGATCCGGAAGGTATGAATCAATAAAAGGAGCAAGATCCAAAATACCGCCAAGGTCTCTGAACTGGTTAATCATATCGCCGTTGTAGGTATAGCACACATCGGGCGCAGTCTGAGATGCCATCAGGTTTACGATGTCGGTATTCTCTGACCAGCGTCCTACCGGCACAAAAGTAACATCAAGATTGAGGTCTGTTTTTACTTTTTGTTTAATCCAGTTTGTCCATGCGTTATCATGTGCGAGTGATCTTCCGCCGTCTGTTCCGCGATTAAAAATTTCTACAGTAATCGCGCCGCCGCCTGTTGTTGTTCTTTGCTGATTGCCGCCGCCTGCAAACAACATAGCTGATGTCACCATAAAGATGACCATTACTAGCCATAATTTTCTCATAAATCCTCCTAAGAATTTGTTTGTCTATATATCCATATAGGCATCCGGCTATTTAATCAAACATTAAATAGCCGAATTTCTAAACGGAAAATAATTAACCTTTTACGGCTCCTATTGTCACTCCCTTAATAAAATAACGCTGAAGCCAGGGATAAACAACCAAGATCGGTATAGTCGCGAACATAATCGCGGCTGCCTTAATCGCGTCCGAAACACGGGGTATTGAACCCGCTACCATTTCAACTGTGCTTATGTCTATAGAAGTCATATTTTGAATAAGCTGCCATAATTTTAACTGGATTGGAACCCATTGAGGAGCGGTGCTTATATATAGAAGAGCGTCGCCAAATCCGTTCCAGCGGCCAACCGCATAGAATAACGCGAGTGTCGCAAGCACCGGACCTGAAAGCGGCAGATAAATCCTGACAAGAACCGTAAACGGATTCGCCCCGTCAATCTCCGCGGACTCGCGAAGGCTGTCAGGGATTCCAAAGAAGAAACTGCGAAGGATTATCATATTAAATACAGAAAGGCAGTTGGGGATAATCAATACCAGCGGATTATTAAGAAGTCCGAGAGTTTTCATTAATATATAATTGGGAATTGTTCCGGCGCTGAAATACATTGTAAATATTATTATTGTGTTAATTACAGTCTTCCCTCTCAGCCAGTCATAAGTAAGCGGGTATGCGCATAATATTGTCATTGCCAATGAAACTATAGTGCAAATGATTGTAAGAATCGCAGTCCACCACATTGAATGTACAAAAGCTTTATCAAGTAAAATATACTGGTAAGATGTAAAAGATATTCCGTAATTATATGTGTTATCTTCTTCGTTATGGACAACCGGCAGAAACTTTACTTTGCTGTTTATTATCGATGTTGAACTGCTTAAGGACTGAGAAAGGAGATTTAACATCGGCATAATACAAAGCAGAATTACAAAAATACAAATTAAAATGATTATGATATCGTTGATTATTGTTCCTTTAGATCTTTTCATAATTATTCTCCCTACCAAATACCGCGTTCGCCGAATTTCTTAGCCAGCGTATTGGCGCCGACAAGAAAGATAACGCAGATGACAGATTGGAACAAGCCAATCGCGGTGGTTAACGAGAACTGGAATGATCTGATACCCAGCCTGTACACAAGGGTTGATAAAACATCCGCAACTTCTATTACGATGTTATTCATCATCGTATAAGGGCGGTCAAACTCAATACCCAGAATACGGCCGATATTTATTATCAACAAAACAACGATGGTCGGTCTGATACCGGGAAGGGTAATATGCCAGAGCTTACGCCAGCGCCCCGCGCCGTCAACTTCCGCGGCTTCGTATAGTTCCGGATTTATTCCGGTAATCGCGGCAAGATAGATGATCGTTCCCCATCCCATTTCCTTCCATACTCCCAACGCTACATAAGTCGCAACCCAGTTCGCCTTGTCCATGAGGAAGTCGATCGGCTTCATGTTGAAGGTCTCGTAAAGAAAAATATTAACAACGCCCGTCGTCGGCGCTAAAAGCCTTGAAGCGATACTTGATACGATAATCCACGAAAGAAAGTGCGGAAGATAAATAACAGTTTGTGTAAATTTCTTAAAAGTCTTAAAGAAGAGTTCGTTTAAAATAAGTGCGAGAATAATCGGTGCGGGAAATCCAAACAACAAATCAAGAAAATTAAGCCATAAAGTGTTGCGCATAGCAAGCCAGAAATCCCTTGATGCGAACGCTTTTTGAAACCAATCGAACCCTACCCAATGACTGCAGCCTGTCATATGGACACCGGTTTGATCGTAAGGACACACCGGGTTTGGAGGCGACCATACCCCCTGAAACATATTGTAATTCTTGAATGCCATAACAATATTGGTCATCGGAACATAACGAAAGAGCATGAAAAAAGCCATTGGAAGAAGCAGCATCAGATAAAGCATCCAGGAACGTTTTAAATATGCGGAAAAACCCATTTTTTGAACGTTAATCAATTCCGGTTTTTTAACCATATATCCATCCTAAAAAATACTACTAACCTGCATGTTAAAAATTTAACGCTTCTTTGTCAAGATCATACAAGCAATAGAAATATTTATTAATTCTTGATATATTGGCGAAATATTGATTTTTCACTGTTAAAATATTTATGAATATCTCCAGGAGACTATAAAAAAAATGAAAGATTCTTTGTTTTCGACATTGATTCATCTTAAGGGAAACCCGCGCGCATGCGTTTATACAGAGCCGCTTTGGGGACTTTCCATGAATCTTTGCATGCCGTATTTATCAGTTTATATGTTGAATTTAGGACTTAATGATTCACGGATTGGTTTTATTGTTACAATTACATTGTTATCGCAGATTGTTTTTTCTTTTTTGAGCGGCCCTATAACCGATAAAATCGGCAGAAGATGGGCGACCGCGATTTTTGATGTTTTCGGCTGGTGTATTCCCGCCCTTATCTGGTGGCGCGCGGAGAATTTCTGGTTCTTCCTTGCTGCCGCGATTATCAACGGTTCAAACGGAGTAACCGCGAATTCATGGACATGCCTATTAATAGAAGACGCGGAAAAAAAGCAGATAACAAGGATATTTTCGCTTACAACGGCATTCGGGCAGTTATCCGCGATTTTCGCTCCGATTACCGCGGTTTTAATTTCCAGGCTGACGCTGATTCCCGCAATTCGTATTTTATTTTTAAACGGTTTTATACTAATGGCTGTAAAAGTCGTGATTCTTTATTTAACGTCGCGTGAAACAGAAATCGGAAAAATGAGAATGGCTGAAACAAAAGGCAAAAATATTTTTCATCTTTCAAGCGGCTACGGCGAAATAATAAAAATGATTTTAAAATCGCGCGGAATGGTTTTTTCAATTGTCATTGCGGCTTTAGCATGGATAATCGGCACAATTAACAATACGTTCTGGCAGATCATTGTTAATCAAAAGCTTCATGTTCCGGCGGAAATTCTTCCGCTTTTTAATGTTTTTAAATCCGTTCTTGCGATAATATTTTTGTTTTTTGTTATCCCGAAACTGCTTAAGGGAATATTGAAGCTGCCTCTCATTTTCGCGTTTGCCTCGTATTTTATCGGGCAGTCTTTACTCATAATGATTCCTGCCGAAGGATTAATTAAATATCCGCTTTTATTTTTATCGCTTGTGTTTGACGGTTTTGCGATTGGAGCGCTCGCAATGCTCGGCGAGTCGTTAATAAATCTTCATTTAAATCCTAACGAACGCGCGAGAATTCTGGCAATTCGTTTTATGTTTATAATGCTTGCGACAGCTCCTTTTGGATGGATTGGCGGCATGCTTTCCGAAGTTTCAAGAAATCTGCCATTTATTTTAAATCTTTCGATTCTTGTAACCGGCATTGTTATTACATTGATTTATTACCGGAAAGAGAACGATCACTCGGCTGAACACAGTTAAAATCCGCGGAAAATACAGATAAAAATTTTTAAAAATTCAAAAAAATATTTTTGGTCTAGCATCGTATGCGAGACCAATGTGTTATATTTTAATCATGAATGAAAATAAAAAACGAAATGCCGGCGCGCCTTCGCGGGCATCAGTTCCAAAATCGGCTCTGGCAAGGCTGTACTTGATTGATCAGAGAATCGCTTCGGGTGTTTATCCGAACGCGAAACAGTTAGTCGAATATCTGCGCGAACCCTGGGGAAAAGTCAGCATCGCGACAGTCGGCCGCGATATCGCTTTTATGAGAGACCGTTTAAACGCGCCGATTGATTACGACGCGAAAAACCGCGGGATTTATTATACAGAACCGAATTACCGAATCCCGATGGGGTTTTCAGGTGCTGATGAACTTTTAGCTCTTGGAATGGCGAAAAATATTTTGAATCTTTACAGAGACACGCCGATATATGACGCGGCTCATAAGTTACTTGTAAGCATCACGGCTCCTCTCGCGTCAGAAGGCAGTTCGGACTGGTACGAAAACCGCATCGTAATTCCCCAGACGCCAACGGCTCCGGTGCCGCAGGAAATCTGGAATCAGATAACAAAAGCGTTACGCGAAAACCGCGTACTGGTTTTTGATTATAGAAGAAGCTATGACGAAGATTACAAAAGCCGCCGTGTCAGGCCTTATCAATTGTTATTTGACACCGGAGTCTGGTATATTTACGGATTCTCCGAGGAGCGTAAAGGCATCCGCATTTTCTCCATAGGAAGAATAAAAAATATGACTCTTACAAAGGACCGGTTTACTCTTCCTGATAATTTTGATTACCGCACCAACAATAGCGGAAGTTATTTCGGAGCGTACGCAGGCCAGAAAAAGCATAAATTTAAAATAGCGTTTTATGATTATTCAGTCCCATGGGTAATGGACAGAAATTGGGCTGATGATCAAAAAATAAAGGAAACTGACGACGGAATAATTATAAGTTTTTCAAGCACTCAATTTGGAAAAGTCGCGGAATGGGTTTTGTCCCGCGGCAGCACCGCTCAGCCTCTTGAACCCGAAACGCTTGTCAGTCATTGGCGTAACGAAGTTAATGAGATGTACAAAAAGGCAGGGATAAAATGAATTTTATAACTTTTGATTTTGAAACAGGAATGTATTCCCGCGAGAGCGCAATCTCAATAGGTCTTGTAAAATATACTGACAAAAAAGTAACAGATACTTTTTATTCGCTGATACGCCCGCCAAAACTTTATATCCGTCCGGATTTTACAGAGCTTCATAAACTTACGGTTAATGATGTAAGAGACGCTCCAAAATTTATTGATCTTTGGGACAGTAATATAAAGCCTTTTATAGGAGATTATCCGTTAGCTGCACATAACGCGCCGTTTGACGCAGGCGTTCTTTGGGCGGTTCTTGAGTCGTATGAAATTGAGATTCCTCCGCTTAATTATTTCTGCACTCATTCTCTTGCGAGACGCGCATGGACTGATCAGAAAAGTTACTCTCTTTCTTCTCTTGCCGGAAATTTCGGCATTGTTTACAACGCTCACAACGCGCTTGATGACGCTCATACATGCGGAAAACTTGTTTTGACAGCGGCGAAGAAATTCCGCAGTAAAAGCGTTAAAGAACTTCTTTCCGCCGCGGGAATGGAAATGAATGTTTTAGAATAAATTTTGCCGTTATATGAGGCTTTTCCAAAACTTCAGCTTTTGGAAAAACTGCCTTAGATTTAATTTGACATATTAAGGAGGTAAAAAATTATGAGAAATCCCAAAGCCAAAAAATTTCATTCTGCCGTTTGCCGCGCGGGAACGGGAAGCGGGATCGATATGCCTGAAAAGGAAACAGATATTTTTGATCACATGGAAACAATTGTCGAATCATCAAAAAAATCAGGTCTTGATAAATGTCTTTGCGATCATAAATTAAAAAATGATTTCGATTTTGTTACCGGAAAACTCGGCATCACTCCGATACAGGCTGTTTTATTTTCGCACTTTATGGAAAGAAGCTCCCGCAATCAGATTCAGATTAGCGAGATCGCGGAATCAATAAAATGCAGTAACATCAGGATAATAAAATATATTAACGAATGTGATGAGCTCGAAAAAAAAAGATTAATCCGCTGCAGCAGGGAAAAAGGCGCCGTCTCTTACAGGGTTCCAAGCGACGTAAGGGAATCACTCAGAAAAAACAACGAGTTTAAGCCGGAAAGCATAGAAAATCTTGATATTAATAAATTCTTTAACGTACTTGATAAATTATTTGATGAACGCCAGAATAATGAACTGACATTTGAAACGCTTGCTTTTGAAATTCTGGCTTTAATAAAAATAAACATTCAGCTTGAATTCTGCAACAAGATAATGAATATCAATTTAAGTGAATATAATCTGATTCTGCTTATCTTTTTTTGTTTTTTATTCGGAAACAATAATGATGATAATATAGGGTCTCATGATTTTGAATTTTTATTTGATGACAGAAGCGATTTTCATCATACAAGCAGATCATTATCTTCAGGCGATCATACCCTTATAACAAATAAATTAGTTGAATTTAACAATGATCAGGGCTATTTTGACAATGAATCATGGAGGCTTTCCGATAAAGCGAAAAAAGATTTGTTATCCGAATTAATTATAAGCAAAAAAAAGAAGTTTAAAAAAGGCATTGTTCAATTCGACACCATCGGTCAGAAGAAAATGTTTTACAATGAAAGAGAAACAAAAGAGATTAATACGCTCTCTACTCTTTTGCGTGAAGAAAATTATCAAAATATAATTAAAAGGATGGACAGCAAAGGCATGAGAAAAGGTTTTGCCTGCCTTTTTTCAGGCGGTCCGGGAACGGGAAAAACCGAAACAGTATATCAAATAGCCCGTGAAACAAAACGTAATATCATGAAGGTGGACATATCGCAGGTAAAAAGCTGCTGGTACGGTGAAAGCGAAAAAAGAGTTAAAGCGGTTTTTGATGACTACCGCGACGCGGTAGAAGGTTCGGAAATCGCGCCAATTCTTTTATTCAATGAGGCGGATGCCGTTATCGGCAAACGAAATACATTTTCAAACGGAAGCGGCGCTGTTGATCAAACCGAAAACACCATACAAAATATTATTTTGGAAGAACTTGAAAAACTTTCCGGCATATTAATCGCGACAACAAATTTGGTGCAAAACATGGACAGCGCTTTTGAACGCCGCTTTCTGTATAAGATCACTTTTGATAAACCGTCAATAGAGAGCCGCAGGGGAATCTGGAATGCGCTGCTGCCTGATATAACAGATGATATGGCGTTTGAATTATCAGGCAAGTATGATCTTTCAGGCGGTCAGATAGAAAACATCGCGCGCAAGACAGAAGTTGATTCGATCATAAACGGAGACAATCTTTCGCTGGAAATATTAAAACAATACTGCAAGGAAGAAATACAAAATAGTTTTAATGATAAATTAAGAATAATCGGTTTTTGAAAAATGTGACAGGATAAAAATTTAACAAAAAATATTTCTGGCGCATCCGCATTCATCATGCTAGACTGTCAGTATGAAAGCACTTGCAGAACAAAGATATTCAAAACTCGGACCAAGAGTTGTAAAAGCTTTAAAAGAACGTTCCTTTGACGCATTTTATTTTGATGAGCCTCAGGACGCGGCGGAAAAAATATTTTCGTTAATTCCAAAGGAACATATTGTTTCATGGGGCGGCTCAAAAACACTGCTTGATCTCGGCATTCAGGAACGCCTTGAAAAAGAGGGATATAACCTGCTTAACAGGGATAAAGCCGCGTCTCCCGAAGAACGATCAGACATTATGCGCCGCGCGTTGTTATGCGACACATTTTTATCAGGTACAAACGCTGTAAGCGAAGACGGCTGGCTTGTTAACATTGACGGATACGGCAACCGCGTCGCCGCGATGATCTTCGGTCCTAAACAGGTGATTATCGCCGCGGGCATGAACAAAGTTTCAAAAACTCTAAGAGACGCGAAGATCCGCGCAAGAACCGTCGCGGCGCCGCTTAACATGGGGCGGTTTCCGCATTTAAAAACACCCTGCGGCGAAACAGGTACATGCGCGAACTGCCTTAGCCCTGATACAATCTGTTCCTACTTTGTTACAATGCGATACTGCAAACCCGCGGGACGGATAAAAGTAATTTTAATCGGGAAAGATCTTGGGCTGTAGATTGTTATATGAAAAATATTGACAGCGGAGAAAATATTTACAATGATGTTATTGATACAATCATCAGTGTAAAACACAATGAATTAATAAAGATTGTATTTTCATCGCCAAAAGATAATTCTCCAAAGACAATAATAAAACCAATTCTACTAAAGAAAAACAAAGCATGGCAATGTGAAAAAATTATAGCGAACTCGGCGTTTCACGAAAATATTCCAGAATCAGGATTACGCGCGTTTTTAGAAAGACTTTTAAAAGAAAATCAATACAGGCAAATCAACATAATAACAATTGAGCATGTTATTACATACCGCATAACAAAAAAATTAAAACTTTCGGTGACAAAATCAGCTAACAATCAAATAAAAACAAAAGAAGCCGGAATAACAGGAGCGGCTTCAAAAACATCGTTAAGCCACGACAATGAAAAAAATTATCTGTTAAAAGAAGGAATGTCTGTAATGCCTTTGGTGGATTTAGGCGTTTTTACAAAAGATTATCATATAGTAAAAGCAAAATATAATAAATTTAAACAGATAAACAATTTTTTAAGAAACATTGTATCCGCGATGGGACAGGAAACTATTGAAACATTGAATATTGCGGAATTCGGCTGCGGAAAATCATATTTAACTTTTATTTTATACTACTATTTTAAATATATTCAGAAAGTAAATGTCATTATAACAGGTTATGATAAAGAGCAATATGTCATTGATTTATGCAATAGCGTCGCTCAGAAATATCAATATGAAAATTTAAAATTTATAAAGGGTGATGTTTCACAGCTGACGCAGTGTTCACAGCTGACGCAGTGTTCACAGCTGACGCAGTGTTCACAGCTGACGCAGTGTTCACAGCTGACGCAGTGTTCACAGCTGACGCAGTGTGCGCTGCCTGAACAAAAAGATTCGCGTAACGGCAGTATCGATATGATTGTCACTCTTCATGCGTGCGATACAGCTACCGATCATGCGCTGTATTTCGCGGTAAAAAATAAAGTTAAACATATTTTCTGCGTTCCGTGCTGTCAGCAGGAAATTAACGCGCAGATCAAACTCACTGATGAATATCCGTCGGCCGCTTTCGCCGCGCTGCTGCGTTACGGGCTTTATAAGGAGCGTTTTTCCGCGCTGCTGACAGACTGCATCCGCTGCGAAGTTTTAAATGATAACGGTTATTATGTTGATACAGTCGAATTTATCGGAGAGGAAAACACGCCGAAAAACGCGATGATACGCGCGCGTTATACAGGCCATAAGAAAAACTACAACGATGAAATTAAAGAACTAACATCGCTGTTTGGAATTGAACATACGCTGGTAAAATTAATGAAGAATGATTGACGCCGCTTCTTGTTAAGAAATAAAAATAAAACCGCCGTGAAAATGTCGAATAACACAGTCACGGCGGTTCATCATCAGGAAATTTTAAAACGTATTACGCAGCGTTAATCTGAATCATTCGTTTCTGAGCCTCCGCGCGCTTTTTAATTTCCAGGCGAAGGACGCCGTTTTTAAAAGCCGCGTTTACAGCTTCGGGATCGGCATTCTCAGGCAGCTTGAAAGATCTTGTAAAGGAACTGATTTTCCGCTCGCGTATTAGGAAATTGCCCTGATCTTCGTTTTTCTTTTCCTCATCCTGCTTTGAACTGCCTTCGAGATTTTTCCCGGTAGAAATCGTCAGGTTTGAACCGTCAATATGAACATTGATAGCTTTTTCATCGTAACCGGGAAGCTCCATATCAAGAACATATGAATTGCCAGTTTCCTGAATGTCTACAGCGGGCATCCTGTCTAACATTCTTACAGCAGGCGCAAGAATTGAATCTCCGAAAAATGATTCGAAGTGCTTTTCAAAATCGCTGAGCGCGTTTTGAATTCCTGCGGGGTGGTAAATGCTGAGAGTTTTCATTTTTTTCTCCTGTCCTATGGGATTATTCAAACCAATGATTTTTAACCAAAGGTCCGGGAACTGTGTTCCGTGCAGTTTTTGGTTCAACGAACCATCCCCCTTACGGCGGGCTGTCTGCTTGTCCTCATCGACATATAATTATTAGCAAAAATCGTGCCAAGGGGAGAAAAACAAAAATAAAATAAATAATTTTTATTTTTTGCAGATGAGGTATGCTGCTGCCCAGAAAAACTTTGGAAGAATCCGCTTATGAGCCTCGGAATTTAACCGTATTGTGGAAAAAATAGTATATATTTAAGATTTTACATAGTGCCGAGTCTCTCCAGCGGAGAATTCCAAAAGAGGTTTTTCTGCACAGCCCATACCTCATCTGTAATGTAATATAATAATAATATTTTATTTCATTTTTTCTTTCATCATTAGGTAGTTTTAGGTAATAATGACACAGCGGAGAAAAATTTATATAAATTTTGTGTCAATTTGATACAGTTGACGTGGATTGAAGGGAAATCTATGGATATAAAACGCCATTGAATTATCCTGTATAATGATATATTCTACATTTTAGAAATAAGGAGGAAATCATGCAGTATGGTTTTTTTGATGATGACGCGAAAGAATATGTAATTACGCGCCCGGATACGCCTTATCCGTGGATTAACTATTTGGGCTGTGAAGAATTTTTCTCGCTTTTTTCCAATACATCGGGCGGTTATTGTTTCTGCCGCGACGCGCGGATGCTGCGCCTTACGCGATACAGGTATAATAATGTGCCGGCGGACGCGGGCGGGCGGTATTTTTATCTGCGTGATAATGCAGATGTCTGGACTCCCTCGTGGATGCCGATGAAATCCAAGCTTGACCGCTACGAATGCCGGCACGGAATGGGTTATTCAAAAATTTCTTCAAGCAGGAACGGACTTGCTTTTAAGCAGATTTCTTTCGTGCCGTTAGGTGACAACTGCGAGATTCATAAGGTAACGCTGACCAATGAATCCGCCTCTGAAAAAAATATTGATATGTTCTCCTTTATTGAGTTTTGCCTTTGGAACGCAAATGACGACATGACAAATTTCCAGCGCAACTTCAGCATCGGAGAAGTTGAGATTGAAGGATCCCGCATCTACCATAAAACCGAATACCGCGAGCGGCGCAATCATTACGCGGTGTGGTCGGTTAACGCTCCTGCCGCGGGATTCGATACGGACAGACAAACCTTCCTTGGTCTTTATAATGGTTTTGATTCGCCGCAGACTCCTTTCAGCGGCAAGGCGAATAACTCGGTTGCGTCAGGCTGGGCGCCGATCGGCTCGCATCATATAAAGGCAAAACTTGCACCTAACGAATCAAAAACATATGTGTTTACGCTTGGTTTCTGCGAAAATCCGCAGGATCAAAAATGGGAAAAACCGGGGATTATCAACAAAACACCGGCAAATAAACTGCTCGAAAAATACAATACCGCGGAAGCGGCTGACAAGGCGTTAGCTGAATTAAACGCGTACTGGAAAAACCTTCTTGGAAAATTTACAGTAGACGCTGCGTCGCTTTCGCGCCCAGATGATATAAAAATGGCAAGAATGGCAGGTGTCTGGAATCAATATCAGTGTATGGTGACATTTAATATGTCGCGTAGCGCTTCTTATTTTGAATCGGGGATCGGGCGTGGAATGGGGTTCCGCGATTCGAATCAGGATTTACTTGGGTTTGTGCATCTTGTTCCCGAGCGCGCAAGATCGCGCATTCTGGATATCGCGGCGACACAGTTCCCCGACGGAAGCGCGTATCATCAATACCAGCCGCTGACAAAAAGAGGCAATAACGAAGTCGGCTCAGGTTTTAACGACGATCCTCTGTGGCTCATCTGCGGCGTCGCGGCTTATATTAAAGAAACAGGCGACTACAGTATCCTCGACGAAAAAGTTCCATTTGATAACGATGAAAAATTGGCTGATACTCTTTTTATCCACCTTAAACGCTCTTTCGATTTCACCGTAACGCATAAAGGGCCGCACGGTCTTCCGTTAATCGGGCGCGCGGACTGGAACGACTGCCTGAATCTTAATTGTTTTTCCGCAACGCCCGGAGAATCATTTCAGACAACAGCGAACTTTGAAAGCGGAGTCGCGGAGTCTGTTTTAATCGCCGCGATTTTCGCGTTCGTAGGTCCTGACTATGCAGAAATTTGCAAACGCACTAACCGCGCGGACGAAGCAGCTT
>JGI24694J35173_10001424_pt1 | contig 21588 bp, 20 predicted proteins | sample TergutCo191P1_FD_35173 | JGI IMG/M metagenome (IMG submission 35173) | reverse complement strand
ACTACATTTTTGTTAGGAAAATAGGTTATAAAAAGGGTTAAAAACTTAAAATGTCGTCATTATGAGCTTATATGGAAAGAGTATATGGGATAAAAACGGCGGAGTTACGGTAAGTTACCTAAAAATAGGGTATGTAAAAAAAGAGGTAAAAAGAATTTTATACTACTAGATCAGCCATATCAAGGCTATGTTCATAAATCTGTCTCATAAAAGAAACAGCTGATAAAAGTTGTGGAATAACATCGACTGGATAATTTTTCACAATTTTTTCAATATTTGAACAGATATTTTGGATTATTACTTTAGTTTTTCGAACGTTTTCTGCCAAGGATATATCTTTGTTTATAAAGGAGGTTATTGCTTGCTCGTTTGCTTCAAGGCAAACAGTTTGTAAATCATTTAGCAATTTTGACAATTCACTAGATGGTTTAAACCCATGTAAATTAATAGTTTTTGTAGCTACCTGTACACAGGCATCACCCATAGATTCAAGTAAACTTGCAGCAAGACGATAATCTAAACATTCAATGGGAGTTATACCTAGCTTCTCACTAAGACGAGGAGCCTGTATAATAGTTCGAAGGATTCGCACTAATAAAAAGTATAACCTGTTACTTTCCACGTCACGAGCAATAACAGTTTTTGCTAACTGTAAATCACCTGTAATAAAAGAGTTTGTAACATCACGCGTCATTCCAGAAACTATGGCGTAATTTCGTCGTAAAATTTTTTCAGGCTGCGATCCTGATGGATCAAGTAAACATTGTAAAACAACTTGAGAGTAGGTTTCCTCAACAATCTCTAAACCTACAAGAGAACTTACAGTAGTTTTTACAGTAGCTCTTATATCAAAATCAATACGGTCTTTAGCTTCAATACAGATAACATCAAAACCTAACAAGTAATGGCCAATAATTTCCCTACTAAGAAAAGGTCCAACAGGCAAAGTGACTATTTTTTGCGGAAGTTTAGAATCATATTTAGCATCAACAAAAAGTTTACCATCGCCAGTAACATCTAAATTAACCATGGAACCTCTTTTTAACCCGTTTTGTTGAGCCCAAGACTTTGGCACACAAACAAAAAACGTGCCAGTTGGGGTTTGTTGAACCTTACGTAAATCGCTCACAAGTTACCCTTCTAAATTTACATAACCTAACAGGTTTCATCTATTTAAATTTGGCATAAGCTATTAAAGACCAGAGAGTCTACAAGAAGTATTGGTTAACCTTTGCGCATATAAATTAGTTAAAATGTTTAAAGTGCGGAGGTTTTATGCAAATATAGAATGTAAATAACAAAATAGAACAGATAAATATTAAAAATAGATGCCAAATCACACAAACAAGATAAAAAACACATAAAAATAACCGTTAAAATTTTAAGCAGATAAACAATAACAGTAAATACAGCAACACACATGGCTAAACATACGATCATCACATTGAAGGGATTTAAAGCGAGAAATCGCAAACATGAAAGAAAATGAAAGATTACAAAAAGCCATAGAGGCAACAATTACTGCGGGCTATCAACTTGACAATGAAGCTTTTAACTACTTATGCCACAGCTGTGAAGGGATGGATCCACTTGCAGTAATGAACATGGTATTTCATGAAATAAACAATTTAAAAGAAAAGCCCTTCTTTATAGAAAAAAATTTTTTAGAAAACATGGTTAAACAACTAACCCAAACACACCAAGCAGCTCAAGCAACCCAGAGCGGAAAAAACCAATTCGCCAGTCAAACATCAAAAAACGCAAACCCTACAGAAGCAGAACAAAGAACTCAATACACTAAAACACAACAACCGCAATTTAAACCACTACCTATCATTGACGAAAATATTTTTTATCCCTACGCAAAATACATCCCCTCAGAGTTGAAAATTCTTGAAGACGCAACAGGCAAACTTACCTCAAATGGAACCCTTGAGGAATATATAACGCTTTTTCAAGACCGTTATAAACGTATAGAAAAAATTCTACGCCAAAGAATAGATGTCAAGGCAGCAACACCAATCCGAGAAGCTTTAAAATCGCAACCGAAAACTAAACTAAAAATTATTTGTATGTTAACCGAAAAAAAAGACAACAAACAACAAACCATACTTTCTGTAGAAGACCTCGACAGTAATGCAACTGTACTAGTGCCAAACAAAGCCCCAGACGAAGTGAAAAAAAAAGCACTACAAATTCTGCCAGATCAAGTTATCTGCATTGCAGTAATAAAAACTAAAAGTAACCTGTTTCTAGCTGAAGATATAATATTTCCCGATGTTGGACAAAAAACTATACAAAAAGCACAAGAACCAGTCTATGCGGTACTCACATCTGATATCCATGTGGGCAGTACAAAATTTAACAAAGAAGCGTTCAAAAAATTTATTCTTTGGCTTAAAGGTAAATACGGAACATCTGAAATGAGAAAAATCGCGGGATACGTAAAATATCTCTTAGTGGCAGGAGACATTGTTGACGGTGTAGGAATTTACCCGGGTCAACAATTTGAACTAACAATTCGCGATGTTCATAAACAATATGATTTTGCCATTAAATATTTAGAAAAAATTCCAAACTACATAGAAATCGTGTTGGCACCGGGAAACCATGACACTTCAAGAAAAGCCCTTCCACAACCAGCTATTCCATCAGACTATTTAACAGCAATCGAGGGCAAAACTAACATTCATTCAGTTGGAAACCCATGTTTAGTAAACATTCACGGTATCAACGTACTCATGGACCATGGAAGAAGCTTAGACGACATTATAGCAGTCGTTCCAGGAATGAGCCATACTCACCCAGAAAAATCAATGCGGCTACTTCTACAAGGTCGTCATCTAGCACCGGTATATGGTGGAAAAACCATGCTTTCTCCAGAAAACAGAGACTATCTAGTTATTGACAAAGTTCCAGACATCTTACACGCAGGTCATGTTCATGTTTTAGGTTACTGCAATTACAAAGGTGTTCTAGTTGTTAACTCTGGCGGATGGCAAGAACAAACAGACTATATGGAAAAATTAGGTTTAGTACCAACCCCAGGAAAAGTGCCAGTAATAAATTTGATGACCATGGAAATAACAGTGTTAGATTTCAAAACAGAAAATTAAATATTATACATAGGTGTGATTAGTGTTTGGTGGCAGGCATGTGTTTTGTTAGTGTACAGGTGGGTGTTTGTGTTTTAACCTGAATTCTCATCAAAATTATAGCATACAAGGCTGATTTTTGTTCACCATATTTTGTTATATAATATTTATTCTGTTTCATCATCGTGTTTTTTTATGCATTAACTCTTGTTTTTACGCGTTTGTCGCATCGATAATTTTTACCCATGACGTATACTATAATTACAGTATACAACAACAATGTGAGTGACAAACAATAACATTCAACATGAAATACGTCATAACTGAGTTATTATTTGCGCAAACGCGTTAAAACAGACGCGTATACATGTATACTACAAAAACAGCGAGAAATCAGGTTCTAAGTATCGAAGAAATGTATCATTTATAATACACGCTTAAGAATAGTGAACACTCAAATAATTACACCTAAAGTCTATTAAATTTTTAACTATAACGCTGGAGATTAAGGGACAGTTAAACTATGATTTGGGAAAATGTGTGGGCACAAGGATTTTAAATTGGTGTATTAGGCAATAACGCTTTATTTTTGTCTTAAATTTATTTGCTAAAGCTATAATTTCACAAATTATTATTTAACCGTTCCTAAAGTGAACTATTCACCTTTACAGACTGAGACAAAACAGAAATTAGGTCATAAAAACTAAAGAATATCAAATTTCTATGTAAATAAAACTGTTTATGTACAAAATGTATGTACATTCAATTGTAAGCATGAAAAAAAATCACCAAAAAGAACTTTTAATCCAGTGTATAAGAGTAAACAAAATTTCGGCAATTAACACTTATCAGGGGTATTTTTTTGTGGTATATGAGGTTTATAATTGATTATCGGACCAAATCTTATATCAGCACCAAATACGTCACGAATAAGACCCCTAGAAATTTCAAGACGAATTTTCTTAGTTCGTCCATAACGTCCCATGCTTACAACTTTGGCGTTAACAAGACCCATTGAATCTAACTCGTTAACTAAACTACCTAATCGTCGCTGAGTTAGAAGACCAGCTCCAAATTCACCACAAAGTTCGTTATAAACATCATAAATTTCGCCAGTAGTCGCATTTGACTTGTTAAGATGATAAACACTCAATAACACTAATTTGGAATGTAAAGTCAAGTTATTGAGAGCTTCAACAACACGATTATGTTCAATATGTTTCTCAGCTTGATGAACATGATCAACAGTAATATTTTTCGCTTCTTGTCGTTCAGCTACTTCACCTGCAACGCGCAACAAATCTAACGCACGCCGTGCATCCCCATGCTCGGCAGCTGCAAGAGCAGAGCAAATGCTTAAAGCAGAATCTGTTAAAACCGCTTCTTGAAAAGAAAGCTTTGAACGTTCAAAGAGAATATTTCTCAATTCGCTTGCATCATAGGGTCGAAAAACTAGTTCTTCTTCACTTAAAGAGCTAAATACACGAGGATCAAGAAACTCTTTAAGTCGTAAATCATTAGAAATGCCAATAATAGACACTTTACTTTTTACAAGCGTTTCATTAATTCTGGTTAACTCGTACATGAAAGCATCACCTTTCTCTTTAATTAGAGCGTCAACTTCGTCAAGTACAATTATAAAAAGAATCCGGGAGGTATCAAGACTATCACGAAATCGAGTAAAAACTTCTTCTACAGACAAACCAGTAAAGGGGATAGTTATACCTACGCTTTGACTTAAACTTGCAAAAACACGATACTCAGAACCTGTCATACGACAATTTATATAACAAAATTTCACTTGCGCACCATACTGTTTTGCCTTTGCTTCTAAATGGCTTAAAACATATTTTGTTACAGCAGTTTTCCCAGTACCAGTTTTTCCATAAATAAAAATATTTGAACATCTAGCATCTTTAAGAACAGGAGCAACTCTTTCACCTAACAAACGAATTTGATCTTCCCGATGGGGTAATTTATCAGGTATGTAATCGTGTCTGAGAACTTCTCTATCCTTGAAAATGTTTATTCTGTTAACGAAACTATCGAATACATCATCAAGTACGTTTATGTCTCCCATTTGTCAGCCTCAAAGTTTCAAAGGATACACCGTTATTTCTATTGGAACAAATAAAGCCTAAGGTACAAAAAACTGGTTTGATTACACAACATTTCTACAAATGTACATACTTAATTATGATAAAAAAGGTAAGAGTACCCACGTTTAGTGGGTATTAGTTATTTACTTAGTTACAACCTGCATTCCTGAAATACATAACTATGTGCCAAGTACCGTGACTCGAAGCGTTTAACATATATAACACAGTTTAACATTTCTTTTACAACATTATGGTGGAAAAAAATCAAATACAGTTCATAAAAAACATCATGAAAAATCCATAGTTATGTATTGCAATACACCACTATACGTTTCATACGTGCGTCTTTTAAAATTAATTTAACACAAACCATGCTTATTAACTTTATAAATACAATGTTTTAAAGAAGCAACATTAACTAATAAAACATAGTGATGTATCACTGGAATCCAGATTACAACTTAACTCTATCTTGCTGAATGTCTCCATCGCAACTGTGTTACCTGAAATTTCGTCACCATACTTAGAATGTTCTAGTATACTATGCAATGCACACAATACAGTTTTCAAATTGATGCGTTATCAGTAATTTTATCACCTGACAATATTAAACCTGAATTTTGCAGTTTTTTAGCGTACACAAAATATGTATATTTATTCGATTTTCGATGTCAAATTGATGTATAAATGGTTATAGTTCATAAAATTTTTTTACGTCGCAATTTTTTAAAATTTTAGTCATGTATACGCTATTATTAGCGTATACAGAAAATATATGTAATATACTGTTAAATATTAAAATATTTAATGTTAAATATTTTTGTTTAGATAAAAATTCAAAGTTTTCAGAATTGTTTGGTGCTACGCTATTTTCCTGAAAAATTTAGGATTAAAATAACCATTATCAAGTCGTAACGACATATAACTATTAACAGTCCCTAAAACCTTTTCTACTGGTTAAATATGTCTTTGTTAGCATAAATATCAAAAGCTGCCACAATGGTAATACGTTACCAAGTTTTATAACTTGGTTTATACAGCATCTATGAACTTTTCTCATTACTAACAAATATATTTTTAACAAGAAACATGTAATCAAGCAAAAAAATTACACTACAGTAATCACAAATAAAGAAATAATGAGTTTTATACCAAGAAACATGTAAACCAGTTTGAAGTTTAACAGTTACAGTATATATTTTTTTTTATTTTTATAAAAGTAAGCACAATGTTAAGAAGTTTGTATTATTAGATAGCTAACGTGTAATTAAATATGTCAATTATATTTTATTTTGTTACTACTTAGCAGGGGTTCCACTACGTGTAGTGTTTTCATGATGTAATGACTGTGTGGATGGTGTTTGTTTTTCTTTTTCATGTTTTAACATCGTATTTTTACAGACGAGCCACTACACATAGTGGTTCACAGATAACACTTAACACTACATAACCTGTTGAGTAGTAACTTTATTTTTATAAAATTTTCATGGAAAATAGACGCACACCAAAGTTTCCACTGGATAAAATTTGTTATTAAAAAAATAAAATTGTTAATTAATATATTTATTTAATATACTCTTAGTAGATAATAATAAATAAACTATATAAAGTTTTTAATCTACAAAATTAAACTAAAATTTTGTGATTTTTTTGTTCGCCAAAAAACTTGCTTTAATAACGAATACTCGAGCAGAAATGAAGGGGTGTGTCTGTAAACTACCGATAACTATGAACGTGTTAAGTTTTTTCATGATGAAAAACTTTCTTTTACAGCTGATTTTTACATAATGAAAAACTGCTTAAGACGAATTAATAAAGCAAACTATGTTTCACAAAATTGTGAAGTGTGTGTGAAAATGTACTTATAACTCTGTAGTTTAAGCTTATTTCCGTTAAATTTAGATGTATTTTGCCTATTTCTTGTGAACAGCTCACCCCTTCATTTCTACTGGAAACTATGAATCAACGGAGGAATATTTCTTTAATGATGTTTTATTTAATTGTGAAGCTTGTAAAAGCATAAACAATGGCGTTTACGTCTAAAAATTAATTTTAAGTCTATTTTGAGCTTTTTCACAAACTATATTTTCACCATAACAGCTATAAGCTCTGGGGTCATAGTGTTGTGAACAACATCTAGGTAACAGATAATGCCAGTAAATAAAATGCGAGTGGAGATATACGATAATGAAGGTAATCGGTATATCGTTGCGTTTGATGGTAAAATTACACGAGACAAAACTTTACGTATCTTAGATATCGCGGAATTACTAGGCGGTACGTCCAATGAAAACCAAGTAGTAACAAATTCAACAAATGTGCTTCCAAATATGCTTTCTCGGTTTGAAAAAGTACAACAGGTTATACAGAAAAGTTTTCCATTAGTTTGGTTTGTATCTAAAGATGTACAATTAATTTATGAACAAGAACTTAAAGAACCAGTTAGTTTAAGCACAGTTTCAACATATTTATCACGGATGACAAACAAAGGAATGCTAATGAGGACAGGTTCTGGAAATAACGTTAAATATAAAGTAGCACCAAACTTATCACAAGCAAAAATCAAACAACAAATCAAAAATAACTACTAAACCAATCTACACACGGTATAACTAATTATTTCACAACTTTAATTATGAATCTCTGATTTCCTTATTATATTTCGGGAATGTTTAGGTCTTCTTTTTTTAAGAATTTTTCCATTTCTTTTTTAACACTATATTTAAACGGAATTTTCCCTATTTCCCTTTCAAGATATCCCCCTTCATAAAGTTTCTTCATTAACCTTGCTGTATGTTCTCTGCTGAGTCCCACACGCTCTTTAATTTCAGGAGCTGTTTTTGACCCTTCAGAAGATAACATTTCCAGTACTGCAACTTCTGTATTAGTTAATGACGCTAAGGCTTTATCACGTTTGATAGGTACTACAGGTATAACTTGTTCAACCTTAATCTCGTTGGGCGTTAAAAAGATTTTTTGTATTTGTTCTTCAAAACAACTGATTTTAGTTTTGAGTAATTCCTGACTAACTTCAATATCTTTTATTTTAACATCTAAACCTGCTAAGGTCGTTGATAAGATAGTGTTATTTTGTGTTAAACTGTTAAGTTGATTTATTTGTGTCTCAAGTAGGCTCTTTTGATTTTCAATAATGTTCTTTTGATCTTCAAAGTTTCTTTTATGTACTTCAAGCTTGTTAATTTGGTTCTCAACAGGTGAAATTCTTTTTTCAATATTGTCTATTTTCATTAGTCCAGTATCTGATTTTGCTAGGCTTCCTTCAACTTTAAACGCTATTTGCTCAAGTCTCTCTGACTCACGTTTAAGTTCACGATTGAAACTTAGCACAATATCTTCGAGAGCATTATGCGCTTTTTCATACTCTTTTTGTGCTTGACAAATCCTGCCATAATACCCAGTTGATGCAATAACTATCACTATTAATAAAACAACCATTAATATTGGTAATATAACCTCACTCATTTTCCTCATCTCGTGTGATGTAGTTGTGATTTATTCCGTGATTTATGATGTTGCATCACACATCACAGTTTCATGTGAGTCTTTTAAGCTTTATGGTGATTATCATGGAAGTAAGGTATGATATCACACATCACATAATATTGTGTGTAGATCACAGTTTAATGTTAATAAACGATTAAAAATAAGGGTAGAAACAGCCTTGTTTTTTAATTAGACTTTATTTTACTAGTGTATGGTAGTTGCCTTTGTTTTGGGAAAAGGGGTTTAAATTAGCCTTATTTTATGTGATTTGTGATATCACAAAGGCTGATTTGTTGGGTTTGAGAGGTGTTTTAGGCTTGTTTCTAGCTCTTCTTTGATGATTTCTAATAATTTTGCGTGATCCTCTGGTTTTTCTTTGTCAGATATACCTTGGTGTGCCTCCACGTAATCTCTTAGTTTGTTTGCTATTTCGAGATATGGGTCTAAAGTTGAGCTTTCAAACACGCCTAAATACCCTAAAAGTAGTACTGTGTAAATGGATTTTATCACGTTTTCTTTAGACTGTGTTAAAGTCCTGTTAAAGGAACCCCGGCTTATTTTTGCCTTTGTTAGTCTTAATTTAGCTTTTTCATCGTATTTAAGCTGTTTACCTGATATATTTTCAGCCAATATATCAATTAACAATGTTTCTAGCTGTATTTTTGTTAATTGACTGTTTTTTGCCAATATTTTTGTAATGGGGTCATTTAAAGCCCCGTTTAACCATATTGTTGTGTTGTCTTTTAACTTCAAAGCTTGTCCCTCTTGGTTATGTTAAATGGATACAACTTTGTATACCACCGTCACTTTTATAGCTTGTTACCCCTGAAATAACTGTTTTTTACTAATAAAATTGGTGTAAATCGTGACTATTATTTGAAAATAATGAATTATTGTGATGATTTACGTATTATAAAATGAAATTACGACTAAAACAGTATTTAGAAACTATTTTATCAAAATTGAAATTGTTTACTATAGATGTTTTTAGGTTTTTTCTAAACCTTTATGCTAATTCTTATTTTTATGCCCAGTATATCTTTGCCTGTTTGATGTTTATTTTTTTGCTCTAAAACACACTTTTTTCCCTTAACATTACATTTTTCCTCGTTATCGTGACTATTAATAACCATGAATTGACATCGTGATGTCACATAAACATAGCAGTCACAGACTAAATCACGTGATTTCATATGGAAAAGCATGATGTCACAAACTGTGATTAGTTTGTGACGTAAATGTGATAGCTTGTGACGTGATTATCACACTCATGATTACAAAAAAACACGTTTAAACGGCTGTTTTTTGATAATTTTTTAACCTTTAACTCATTTCAGGCGGTTGGCTTGCCATTTTTTTCTAAACTTGTATGTTCTGCTTGTGTTTGGATAGCTTGATCTCCCAAATAATAGTGGTACATACTTCTCTTTGTCCCGGTTCTATTTTTTAGATGTTCCTGAGAGTATTTTGATAGTTTATAAATTTGGGTTTGATGTTCTGTTACGTTACGCTTTTTAGAAAATTATATGCTGGTTTTGTTTTTAGTGTTTGGTCCTCGTATTTTTGTTGTTTTGTTTTTTCATTTTTACTGTTGCTGTAATTTTGGCTGGGACAGTTTGGCGATATTTTTTATTAGTAGACCTAAGCGTAATTATTTGAGTGTTCACTATTCTTAAGCGTGTATTATAAATGATACCTTTCTTCGATACTTAAAACACAAACACCACACCTGCACACTAACAAAATACATGACCCACCACCAAACACTAATCACACCTAAGATATAGTAACTTTTTAGCAGTTTTGTATTGAACGTTTAACACAATTTTCAACGGCTCTATTATTATCTATTTTGAATGTTATGGGTAATCGGCGTTTATGTTTATTGTGTAGTAACCGTTTTTTAATTGTTTCAATAGTGTTTTCTTCAACGTCTAGCTGATTTGCTATTTCGTTTGTTGGCATGAGTTTTTCAAGTCCGTAAAGAATGAGGTCTAGACTTTCATATTTTATTCCCAGTTCACTTTCAGCTAACTGATTAGGCCACAGTGCTGGTGTGGCTGGTTTTGTTGCAATTGACTCTGGTATTCCAAGTTTGATTGCGAGTTTGCGAACTTGCGTTTTATAGAGGTTCTTTATAGGTGAAAAGTCTGCTGCACCATCTCCCCATTTTGTAAAGTATCCCATTAAAGTTTCTGATTTGTCAGAACTTCCACAGACAATTTTGTTGAGTTTATTTGCGTAATAATAAAGAATGATCATGCGCATTCTTGCTTTTATATTTCCTTTGCATGTTTGGTTTTTTTGGTCATATATGGGTATTGTAGTGTAAATACTTTCAAGAGTTTGTGACATATCAATTATTTGTGTTTCGATATTAAATTGTTTAGCAATTGTTTCTGCGTCGTTGATGTCTTTTTGGTTTCGTGTTTCTCCTTCAGGTAGCACTAATGCCAGAACATTTTGGCTTCCTAACGCTTTACTGCATAGTGCTGCCGTAGTTGCGCTGTCAATTCCACCTGAAAGTCCAAGTACGACACCTTTAGTTTGGCTATTAGAAACGTATTTTTTAATAAAATTGGTAATTTCTATTTCTATCTCGGAGAAATCCAAGTTTAATACGGAAGGTGTCAACTTCACGATTTGTGCACGTCTTTATTTTCATGTTTAGTAGACAAGTATTTAAAGACAAACATAAATATTAAAAGAACACATTATCAACGATGAAGGTTATTTAATGGGGCGAAGAAGGAAAAAAGCTGTTCACATTCCAAAAAAACGTTTGCCTAAATTCTTTTCTTGCCCTACATGTGGAAAAGAGACGGTGTTTGTTGAAATAACGCGGGAAGAAAGCGGTCAAGCCTTTGCACAGTGTAGTAGTTGTGGTCTTAAAGAAGAGTTTCAGGTAAAACCTGCGCAAAGTGAAATTGATGTTTACTGCATGTTAACTGATCATGTGTATAGTGCGTTAAAACGTACATCTATAACTAAATTAAAAGAGTAAATTTGAGCGATTTGAGAGAATAGCTAATGCTTGGACGTGTAGAAAAATATATTCTTGAAAAGATTGCAGTAGAAAGAGCAATTCATATGACTCTTATTGATCCAGAGAAAATTACTCCAACACAAGCTGCTATAGTTGCAGAGAACTCTGAAAGCAGTGGAAGTACTGCTATAATGATTGGGGGTTCAACTTTTTCTTCAAAGGATCATCTAGATGTGGTGGTTCAGGCAATTAAGGAAGCTGTTGATTTGCCTACAATACTTTTTCCAAACAATGAGACTGGTGTCAGCAAATATTCTGATGCGATATGGTTTATGTCTCTTTTAAACTCTGTAGACCCATACTACTTAGTCGGCGCCCAAGTTTTAGGGGCTCCTTTAATTAAAAAATTCAATATAGAACCTCTCCCTATGGGTTACATAATTGTAGGGCAAGGCGGGACCGCTGGTGTTGTCGGCAAAGCAAAAACTATTCCCTACGATAAACCCGAGTTAGTAGCAGCTCATGCTCTAGCGGGGCAATACTTTGGTATGCGGTTTATTTATCTTGAAGGTGGTTCTGGTGTAGCTAACCCTGTTCCCGCAAATGTAATTAGTGCTGTAAAAAAATGTCTTGACATACCTTTGATTGTCGGGGGGGGCATTCGAACCCAAGAGCAAGCAGCAGTAGTTACCAAAGCAGGTGCTGACATTATAGTAACGGGGAATCTCATAGAAGCCGTTGACAATAAACAACGTATAACTGAGGTTATCAAAGGAATTAAACAGAAAGGATCTAACTGATACTATTTTTAAGCTCATTTTTTAGAAAAGCCAAAATACCTTATTGTTATCTCTATTCTCTATTAGAGAGAGTTCCTTGAGCAACAAATTAAGTCAAAGTTACCAAAATTACATTGATGACCTAAAGCGGCAGCTAAAAGAATTATACGTAATTAGTGATAGTGCAAGAGCCAAAGGCTTAGATCCAGCTTTAAAAACTGAGTGTATTGAAGCTCAAGATATTGCTGACTTAGTTGAGGGTCTTGTTGGACCAAAAGGTGTTGCTTTAAGTATTCGTAAATTAAGCAGTCAAATATCTCGTGAAGAAGTTGCTTTCAAAGTTGCACAAGAAATTGCTCAAGGCGCCTTCACTCTACCTGATGAAGAACAAACCCCTGAAGAGTTAGCTGAACAGGCTATTAGAACTGCCCTTGCAATTTTTACTGAAGGTTTAACTGCCGCACCCATTCAGGGTATTGCACACGTTAAAATAAAAAAGAATGCTGACCAAACCCGTTACCTAGCTATATATTTTGCTGGTCCAATTCGTTCAGCAGGAGGTACTGATCAAGCTTTAACACTAGTTGTAGGTGATTATGTACGGCGGGAATTAGGATTAGACACGTATAAACCTACTGAAGAAGAAATTTCTCGTTTCATCGAAGAGCTGCGTCTCTATGAACGCTCTGTTGGACGTTTTCAATATCATATTCCTGATGAAGAATTACATAAAGCCTTAACTCTTGTTCCTGTAGAATGTACCGGTACTGAATCAGACCCTGTTGAAGTTTCTTCCTATCGTAATTTGGAACGTGTGGAAACTAATCGTGTCCGTGGTGGCGCTTTAAGAGTTATTAATGATGGTATTGTTGGTCGTGCACAGAAAGTATTTGTAATAATTGACAAGTTGGATTTTCAAGGATGGGATTGGTTAAAAGCTGTTAAGAAAAAATCTGAGAAAAAAACTGGAGGGTTCATGGATGATGTTATCGCTGGAAGGCCCATTTTTGCTTTTCCATCAACTCAAGGAGGTTTTCGGCTTAGATATGGTCGTTCACGTAATACTGGTCTTTCAGCAGTTGGTATTCATCCAGCAACAATGCTTGTAGTTGAAGGTTCTTTAGCGGCAGGTACACAGATGCGGTTGGAACTTCCCGGTAAGGGTGGAGTTACAATGCCTGTGGATAGTCTTGAAGAACCAATTGTTTTGCTTAACGATAATTCTGTTATACGGGTGTCTCTTGAAAATTTTTCTGCTATTAAGGATAAAATTCAAAAAATTCTTTTTCTTGGTGATATACTGATTGATTTTGGCGATTTTCTCTACTGTAACAAGTCTCTGTTACCTTCGGGTTATGTGGAAGAATGGTGGATTAAAGATCTAATAAACGCGATTGCTGCAAAGTTTGATGGCGATAACAAGAAAGCAGCTGAAGCCTGTTGTTTTTCGGTGCAGCAACTTGAAGCTTTTCTTGTTGACCCTTTCCAAAATAAGCCTACAATTAAACAAGCAGTTGTTCTTAGCAAAAATTTGGATATACCCTTATCGCCTAATTGTACTCTTTTTTGGTCTAGTCTTTCTTCAATTCATGATGTTTACTGTCTACGGGACTGGTTGCTTACCTCTGAAATAGCATTGGGCGTTGATGATTTTATATGTAATATACTTGGTGTCTTTAGCGATAAAGTTGTAATGTTGCTTAGAAAAATTTTGTTGCCCCATCGAATTGTTGGGGATAAAATTATGATTGAGGGTAAAGATGCTGCTGTTTTTGGTTTTTCACTTGGTTATGACGTGTCTCATTTAACGGACTCTATGCAGGATGTTTCTATATTGGCTTTATTGACTATGTTTAGCGGTGTGCAGATTAAGGATAAAGCTCCAAGTTATGTGGGTGGTCGCATGGGTAGACCTGAAAAAGCTAAACATCGTGAGATGCGGCCACTAGTTCACGTGTTGTTTCCTGTAGGGTTGGCTGGAGGTGTTCATAGAGACTTTGTTGAGGCTAGTAAAAAAGGTCCTACATTTGTTGAAATAGCCAAACGTAAATGCCCTCAATGTAATTCTTATACATTAAAAGTTCAATGTCCCACATGTGGCTGTGGTACAGTCGCGGAAAATTCATGCCCGCGTTGTGGTAGAACATTAAAAGGTAATTATTGTGGTGCATGTAAATCAAAATCAGTTTTGTATTCTAGGCAGGCTGTTAATTTTAAGGAAATGCTCGAGTTTGCTTGCTCTTCTCTAAAGATTCCTGTTCCAAAAATGCTTCGTGGCGTTAAAGGGTTAACTAATGAAGATAAAATGCCTGAATTTCTCGAGAAAGGTATTCTGCGTGCTAAACATGGTTTATCCACATATAAGGATGGTACTATTCGTTTTGATGGTACCAATGCGCCTCTAACACATATAACCCCTGAAGAAGTAGGCGTTTCAGTTGAAAAATTGCGTTCACTTGGTTATACCTTTGATGTTTATGGAAAAGAATTAGTTGTTTCTTCTCAGATTTTGGAGTTAAAGCTTCAAGATGTTGTTATTCCTTGGAAAGCTGGTAAGTATTTTATTCAGATAGCAAATTTCATTGATGACTTGCTTGAACGTGTTTATCATCTGCCACGGTTTTATGATATCAAAAAAACTGAAGATTTTGTCGGCCAGTTACTTTTTGGTTTAGCTCCTCATACATGTGCATGTATTCTTGGGCGCGTAATTGGTTATACTGATCGTAATATTGTTTATGCTCATCCCATTTGGCATTCTGCTAAACGCCGTGATTGCGATGGTGATGAGGATGCTATAATGTTGGCTCTTGATACTTTGATCAATTTTTCAAAGAAGTATCTGCCGTCTCAGATTGGCGGGATTATGGATGCTCCCCTTTTGATGATTCCTTTTGTTAACACAAAAGAGGTTCAACGCCAGGCGCATGATTTTGATGTAAGTGCAGCTTATCCTGTGGAATTTTATCAAAAATCTTGGCAAAAAGCTGAAGCTAGACAAATAAGTTCTGTTATGGACACCATTGGGCATCGTCTTGGTACTGAAGCACAGTTTGAAGGGTTTATGTTTACTGTACCTGCATCAAACATCAATTTAGGTAACGCTCAGAGTTCATATAAAGACCTCAAGTCAATGGTTGAAAAACTTAATATGCAGTTAAGTCTCGGTGAACAGTTAGCTGCTGTTGATGCTAAGCGTGTTGCACTTAAAGTTATCAACACTCACTTTATGCGTGATATCGCTGGAAATTTGCGTGCTTTCTCAACTCAGTCTTTTCGATGTAAAAAATGTAACAAAAAGTTTCGACGCTTACCTTTGACTGGGCAATGTTCTTTTTGTAACGGAGGTTTGGCGCTTACTGTTTATCGGGGTAACATCGAAAAGTATCTGTCTGTGGCTCAACATTTGGTGGATAAGTATGGTTTGCCCAAGTATTACACTCAACGACTGATTTTAATTAAGGAAGAGCTTTCTTTGATGTTTGATAACAAGAAAGCAAGGCAAGCTACTCTTTTTGACTTTGGAAGCTAAAGCTTTACAAACAAACTTCATATTATGCCTTACGAAAGGTCTTCATATGTCTCACCCGAATGCTTACCTAAAAAACGTGCGTAACGTGCGATGTGGACTTGTTGCAAGAACAAAAATTTTGCTTGTCCTTGCTGACAACTTTTGTAGTACAACTGAATTAGTTAATAAAACTGGCCTTTCATATAATGTTGTGATGTATCATCTGCGTTTGTTGTATAATGAAGGTATTGTTGGACATAAAGGTGTTCGGAAATATGTTTGGTTGACTACAAGTGTTGGGCAGACACGTCTGATTTAACTTTTATGAATTTGCACGTACACGGTGCTTGCTGACATTTTGGGCATTTATATTGATATTTCTCTAAAGCGGCTTTTTCAAGATTTACCTCTGTGATGTTGGCTAAAGATGCAAGCCATGCTAAGACGTCGGCGAACTCTTTTTCTAAAGCGGTTTTGTCTTTATTATTTAGTGCCTCTTTAAGTTCTTGTAGCTCGTCGTTTAACCATTTGAAAGTTGCTTCTACTCCTCGCTTTTTGTCACTTTTAATGTACAAGTGTTCCATCATTTTTTGAAACTCGTAAATCTGCAAATACATCACCTGTGTGTTGCGTTATTTATTTTAAACCTTAAGAATAAAACAGTGTTGTTTTTTACACAACCTTAATAATCTACAATAAATGACTATCTACTTAATTAATAATGGTGAGATGTTATGAGTAAAAAGCGAAAAGACGCAGGTCCAATGCCCGCTGCAAGTGCTGGTTTACTTAGGTTCTTTGAAGAAGAAACTGAAGGCATTAAGGTTAGGCCTGAACTTTTAGTGGGTCTTTCTATTACTTTAATTGTTGTGTCTGTTCTTGCAAAGTTTTTCTTCCCAGTTTAAATTGACACTTTTTCTTTTTTAAAATTTTATCTGCTTCTGTTTTGTGTTTGTTGTAGTATTTCGACTCTTTGTATGGCGTTTAGAGGTAGGTACATGTCACCTGTTTCTTCTCTGCTTGCTATTTGTGGAATTGGTTGTGCAAGAGTTGTACGTAAAACTATGGCCTCTACTTCTGATAACCAAATTCCTGCAGGTTCTTGAGTTACCGCTTCTAAGATACCCTCAAAACCATAGGTTGAATCTATTATGGCTCTAACTTTTTTGCCAACGTTCCTTTCAAACATGAAAAATGTGGACCGTGGCAATTCTTGCGCTGGCATAGGCTTTGCAGAATCAATATATTTGTCGTCTTAGGATAAAACGTTTCTCCCTATTAAACTGTCTTTTAGCATGATTCATATTGCTTTTTTCAGTTCAAATGATTAGTGCATTTTGAGTTTTTTCTGTCTAAACTTGGCTTGATTGTTTGTTTGAAAGTGTGGCTTTTTGTATTTATTGTCAAATATTTTCTACTCATCTTTCGCTATCTTTTAATAATGAAGGTGTTTCAATAAACTCCTATGAGTTGCTTAACATGGTGGAAAATTCTTCTAGTAAACCATTGAATGATTCTATGGATGGCGCGTTGAAACATTATCGGTCCATGTTTTCTCTACCATCGTATAGGCTGGTGTTTTTAGCTATAGCTGTGTTGTGTATTGGTGTAATTGGTTTATCCACTTATGTTTTGTTTCCCACACCTTATGGCTTGCAAAACAGTTTAACTCTTGGCATAACATTGTTTGTTGTGACCATTATTTTTGATGTTGTAATAAGTAAAATAGTTTTAAAAGACCCTATTTATATCCTGCGAAGAACTGCAGCTGTGTCCTTGGTCTGCTGGATAATTTGGGTGTTATTTCTTGTTATAGGCGTAGTTTTTGGTTTAATGTTTGACAACATTTGGTGGTTCAAATTATCTCTGTTAGGGTTTGGTGCAGTTTTGACTCTGCGTTTTATTGTTTTGCTTGCTACTTCTTCTGCAAGTTTTGTACGTCAAATTTTGTCTGCTCTACTTTTACCTTACATTTGTATTGGTTTATTTTTTCACTTCTGGTTAAAAATGGTCAGTAGTAACCCTCTAACACGTTTTGTACCTTACATTGTATTTGCTCCAATAATTGCTTATGTAGCTGTGTTCATATTTCTAAAATCATTAGATAAACTTGGTAAAAGCTTTAATGATGCACCTGCCTTGGTTCTGTTTAAGGCTTTTATGCTTAACTGGGTTGTCGCCGCAAATGATCCTCTTGAAGCACAGTTAGAAAAGATGGGTAAAAATGAAGACATAGATGTTACTTTGTTGCGTTTTGATACCTCTAAACCTAAAGCAGCCATAATTGTGCCGCTTGTTCATCCTGGACCCTTTAAAAATATTGGCAGTAGCCTTTTACCTTCTTTGCTTAAAAAACATTTTGAAGACGCTTATGGGTGTCAAACTTGTACCCCCTTGGGTCTTTTAGGGCACGAACTTGACCTAGCGTCTCAATCACAGAACTTTAAAGTTATAACGCATATTATTGAAGCTGCAAAGTTTGAAGCAACTGAAACTTTGGCAACGCCTGTTATTCAAGTTTCTGAGGGTTACGCTACAGTTTCATGCCAAGTTTTTGGTGATACCGTTTTTCTCTCTTTTACCCTCTCGCCAAAAACCACTGAAGATCTCCCCCAGGAACTTGGGCAAACCGTTCAAAACGAAGCTCAAAAATATGGGTTAAACTATACAATTGCTGTTAACTGTCACAACAGTTTAACCGATGTAATTGATACGCTTGAGCATTTACCAGAGTTTGAATCTGCCGCTTTTAAATGTCTCCAAAAAGTTGCTTTGCTGCCTAAAAAACCTTTCAAAGTTGGATCATCAACAGTTTATCCCAAAGATTTTACGCTTAAAGAAGGCATGGGGACAGGTGGTATAACAGCAATAGCTGTGCAAGTTGAGGATCAGAAAAACGTCTATATAATTATTGATGGAAATAACATGATATCTGGGTTCAGAGAAAAAATTCTTTCAGCTCTAATCGCTTCAGGTTTTGCTGCCAGCGAAGTATTCACAACTGATACTCACGCTGTAAGTGCCCTTGTCACTGGTAAAAGAGGTTATCATCCAGTAGGTGAAGTTATGAATCAAGACAAGCTGATCCGCTACATTACAGAGGCTGCAAACGAGGCTGCATCTAACTTGGAACCTGCTAAAGCTGGATGTAAACATTTTAATGTCCCTACTGTTCGTGTAATCGGAGGATCAAGTATAGCTTCTCTCTCCTTACTTGTAGATCAAGCAATTAAGAAAGCAAAACAGATGGTTATTCCAGTATTTCTAACTGAGGGCTTACTGCTACTTCTGCTTCTATCCCTGTTATAGATGCTTTTACTCTTTTGTTTTTTTTGGTTTCCTTTTAAGGTCTGTTCCACAAATTTGGCAATCATTAAATGTGCTATTAATGGGGTATTCTTGGTGGCACGCGGGACAATAGCGTATCCATTCTAACAGTCGTTTTATGCCAAAAGTTGCAAGAGCATAAAACTTTATTCCGTTTTGTTTAGCAACGTTTTGAATTGAATAATCATCGGTTATGATTTCTGGGTTGTTCCCCAGAGCTTTTAGTTCTAACGACAATGCAAGGAGTTGTATGTCTGTTTCAGAAAGAAGATGTGAATCGCCTATTTTGTTTGCGGACAGTTTTATTCTATTTATGTATTCGTCGTTGGGTGTTTTGATTTTTACTTTGCCACTTTCAATGGCTACGCTAAAACGTACGCGTGTCATCATGTTGGATTTTACTTCATCATGTACTTTTGGTACTGTTACTTGTTCTTCGCCCAGTGAGAAGGGATCAAATCCTGCTAAAAATGCCGATGTGTCTAACACAATAGTTTTTTTCTGAGAATTATTATTGTTGTATGTTTGTATTTTTGTCATCTCGGTCCTTGGAATAACAATCTGCCTCTGAGTTTGTCATAAAAATCGTTTTCAAATCTGATAAAACTTGAAACATTTTTTGACTTTGTAATTTTTACTGTAAGTTCTTTTTCGCTTTTCATATGGTGATAGTTACCGTCAATCATTATACACATCATTTTTGGTCTGATAACGTTTAAAGTGATTTCGGCTTCACTTGGGAAGACAATTGATCTAAATACTGTTAACGAGCATATAGGCGTGACTAAAATTGCGTCCATCATTTTGTCAAGTACTGGACCACCTGCAGAAAGTGAATATCCTGTAGCGCCTGTTTGTGTTGCAACAATTAAACCGTCTGCTTGACATTTCAAAATTGATTTTCCATCCTTACAAATCTCTGTGTAAAGAATTTTTGAGGGTTCGCCTGCTGAAATTACAACATCATTTAATGCATCAGGCAATGTTTCATCGTCTATTTTTGCGGAAAGCTTTGTGCATTTTTCAATTCTAAAGTTATCTTTAAGAATTCTGTCAATTGCATTACATGCATCATCTGGTTCAACTTCTGTTAAAAATCCTCTAGCGCCCATATTTATGCCCAAAATGGGTGGTTCTGGTTTTGGACTGTTTAGGCATGTGCGTAGAATTGTGCCGTCTCCACCAATTGTAATTATAAAGTCTGTTTTCATCTCTTTAAGCGGAACCGTCTCTATTGGTATTTCTATTTTGTCCGCTAAGCTGTCTTCCATAAAAACTTTGATACCTTTACTGTTTAAGTGCGTTGCTATCTCTTTTGTTAACTGTAGAGCTTTCTCTTTATCGTAACGAGCGACTAGTCCCGCACTTTTGAACACAATGTCACCGTTCGGGTTAATATCGTACCTTAATCTATATATGGGTGTTGTTTCGTTTTTTGAATTAATAGAAAAGGAATTGTGGTGAGCGAATGAGCAGACCAGTTGATGTAGGCGAACTTCGTGTCGGCGGTTATATGATGATTGATGGGGAACCATGTCGCATTGTAGACGTAGCGAAATCTAAACCTGGAAAACACGGTGCAGCGAAAGCAAGAATTGTTGCGATAGGCGTTTTTGACAATCAAAAAAGACAATTTGTAAAACCTGTCGATGGCAGTGCTGAAATTCCAATTATCGATAAACGACCAGGCCAAATTTTTGCTGTTAACCCCAGCGGCGTCCAAATTATGGATTTGGAAACATATGAATATATTGATGTTCCATTTCCAGAGGAAGAAGACTTAAAAACTAAATTAGTTGCCGGCGCAGAAATTGAATATTGGAAAATTTTGGGTAAAGTCAAAATAAGCAGAGTTAAATAATTCTGCTTCCAACTTGTTTTTTTAATTATTTCATTTACATAACTTTTTGATAAAACATTTAACATTTTCATAACTTATGTGAATAATTGTGATGAGCATCAAACAATTGAAAGCTTTTTGTCCATATTGCTTTGAGAGATAACTTGTAGTTACAAACGGTTTATGTAGGGTTTGTTGGGGCGTTTTATTTTGTTAACGTATAAAACCTTTTGTCAAAAATTATCTGCTAAATTTTCATGCATGGTCATGTTGCAAAATAGTTTATTAAGTGTGTGGTACATATTGAACGTCTGCGCAGACAAATAACATGGTAAAAATTAGTATAAAATGCATTCATTGCAACAGCTCAAAAATTGTAAAAATAGACAAACAAACAAATGAAAAACCACAATACAAACACAAAACGTGCAGCAAAACCTTCCAAAC
>JGI24694J35173_10001417_pt1 | contig 21659 bp, 24 predicted proteins | sample TergutCo191P1_FD_35173 | JGI IMG/M metagenome (IMG submission 35173) | reverse complement strand
TCGGCTTCATGCGAGCTTTCGTTGTAGGCGTAGAGCTTTGAAAAAATTTGCTAAATCCTGTTTTTAATTGCTTAAGTTGTTGGCATTGGTTTGACGCTTACACTTTACGAATGAAAAATAATGAGATAAAATATCGGGTAATATAATTCGGAGGATGAGATATATGGGAAAGGTAATAGTCCCCACGGGGTATAAGTCCGTGCTTTCGTTGTACGGGACACAAACCGCCATCGGTAAGATGAAGCGGATATTTGAAGACAAATTGGCGCAGTCACTTAATTTAAAAAGGGTGAGTGCGCCTTTATTTGTTGAGCCGCACACGGGGCTAAACGACGACTTGAGCGGAACGGAGCGGCCTGTGGAGTTTGGCGTAAAAGAAACAGGCCAAAGTGCGCAGATAGTGCATTCATTGGCAAAGTGGAAGCGGGTTGCGTTGGCAAAATACGACTTCCACGTGGGCAACGGGTTGTACACGGACATGAACGCCATCCGCCGCGACGACGAGATGGACAATACGCATTCCATTTATGTAGACCAGTGGGACTGGGAAAAAGTAATCGCCGCAGAAAACCGTAACGAGGATTTTCTGCGAGAAATTGTGCAGGCAATCGTAAATGCAGTGTGCGACACGGAAGAAGAAATCTGCGCAATGTACCCCGTGCTAACTCCACGCCTAAGTCGCGAAGTAAAATTTATAACCTCGCAGGAGCTGGAAGATAAATTCCCGACGTTGGACGAAAAAGAGCGCGAAAACGCAATAGTACGTGAGTTTAGCACTGTATTCCTAATGAAAATCGGCGGCGCGTTAAACTCGGGAAAACCTCACGACAGCCGCGCCCCCGACTACGACGACTGGAGTTTAAACGGCGACATTCTCTTTTACAACGAGCCGTTCGACAATGCAATAGAGCTATCCTCCATGGGCATCCGCGTAGACGCAAAAACGCTGGACGCCCAGCTAAGGCTTGCCGACTGCGAAAGCCGCAGAAGCTTAACCTATCACAAAATGCTGCTTGGCGGCGAGCTTCCGTTAACCATAGGCGGCGGAATAGGACAGTCGCGCCTTTCCATGCTTATCTTGCAAAAAGCCCATATAGGCGAAGTGCAGGTTAGTGTATGGGATGATGAGACGATTGAAATATGTAAAAAGAGCAGCATTATGCTACTCTGATGTGCCGCTATATTACGCGCCTTGCGGTTGTGAATGTTCTTTCGTTGTAGTGCGCGCCTAGGTTGCTGATTATTACGCCGCCTGTGCGGTCGGATGATGAGTGGATAAATTGGCCGCCGCCCATGTACAGGCCTACGTGGTTGATTCCGCCGAGGCCACCGCTTCCGAAAAATAGCAGGTCTCCGGGTGCGAGTTCGCCGCGGGATACTTCTGTGCCGTTGCGAGCCATGTCGCGTGAACGGCGGTTTAGGCTTACACCGTGCGGACTAAACAGATATACCATAAAGCCCGAGCAGTCGAAGCCGTTTGGTGTTGTTCCGCCCCACTGATATCTTGTGCCGAGGTAGTTCATTGCGGTTTCTACTATTAGGTCGCCCGGGGAGTTGCCGAGGCGTGCTGTCGGAAGCTCTACAAAGCATGGGATTTCTACTGCGGACATCGGAACAAATACGGTGGTGTCGTTAAGCACCACGCCGTACCAGCGAGAATATGTGGACGTTACGGTTACGGTATTGCCTGCGTAAAGTGGTGCTACGGCTGTGCCGCCTGCTTCTGCGGGCAGGGTGTACATCCATGACATCGCTGTAACTGTGCCTTCTGTTTGGCGGAATGCTACGAACTCGCGGGCGATGTATACGCCGCTTTCCCCTTGGATGGTGGCTTGCAGAAAATCTCCGTAAACGCCGTGGACTTCTATGAAAGAGCCTCTGTCAACTTGGAATAGGCGATTATCCGTGCCGATATCGGCATAGGAACGCACATTTACACGTGAGCCGGTAACTACTGCATACGTTCCCGCATAAGCTGATGTCGCCATTAATATAGTAAAAAGGAAGCCTAAAATTGCCACGCGGCGCATAAATTCACATCACTTTCTTAAATGTTGCGCAAATATTAACAGTATATTAAGCGCGTGTCAACAATTTTTGTTAAATTTTGTCGAAAAATGAGGAGATGTTTATATGACGTATTTATTTTTAGTGCTAAAGGGCATGGTCGTCGGCGGCGCAAATGTTATGCCGGGGGTAAGCGGTGCTACTCTTGCCGTGATTTTTCGCATTTACGACAGGCTGATTGCTTCCATTAATGAATTGTTTTCAAATATGAAGGAATCATTAAAATTTTTAGTCCCTGTCGGCATCGGCATGGTCGTGGGGATTATCGCCGCGGGCGGGATTGTGGATTTCTTTCTTGTACGGTTTTCTTTGCAGACGGGTGGGTTTATTGCCGGACTGATGGCGGGTAGTATGCCGTTTATTCATAGGCAGTCCATGCAAAAAATCCCTGAGGACGCGGCAATGCTAAAATATTATGTAATTGCCGTGGCTGCGGCGGCGTTTATTATTTTGTTAACAATTTTTGCGCCGGATTCTGGTGCTGCCGGAGAGACTGCCGGTGTTTTTTTAGGCGCGGGGCTTATTGTGCAGTTGTTTGCAGGCGGGGCTTTTGCGGCGGCGGCCATGGTTATACCCGGGATTAGCGGCGCGATGGTGCTTATGCTTTTTGGGTTGTATCCGCTTGCTATGCGTACTATTTCAAATATACGGGAATACCTGATGTCGCCCGCCGATTTGGAATTGCTCATGGAAATCGTAATAGTGGTCGCACCCCTCGGCGTGGGAATCGTCGCGGGTATTTTGCTTGGCTCAAAGCTGATAGCGTGGTTTTTGGCGAAATACCACAGCGCGACGTACTTTGCAATCATGGGTCTGGTGCTTGGCACGGTTTTTGTTGTTTTTAGTAACCCCGACACATACCAGAGCCATGACGAAATTACGGGTGCGTTGGTGGTGTTTACCGTGATTGCATTTGTGGTGGGCATGGTTACGTCGCTTGTGCTTGGGAAAAAAGAAGCAGATAGCATTTAATTAATACTCCGCAAAATCATGCGGACACGCAAGGAACGGTAAGCCTAAGCATAATCATTAGTTACCATAATAATGATGGGGGCTTTCGCTATGAAAATCGTAGATGTTTTGGTTAAACTCCACTATAAGCAAAAAGGCGAACATATAGAAAAAATCCTGCATGAAGCAGTTGTTCAGCACATCAAAAGTGAAGCAGCAAAAAATGGGTCGGTCGGAAGCTCCGCTTCCTGCTCGCCCATTCAACCCGGATGGTCGCAAAATTTGGGAGGTACAACATGTATCCAAAAATAGGCGACCCGCACAACTGGAATGTTGCGTTATACGCAAGACTGTCAAAAGAAGATAGGAATTTCCGGCTTGGATAACTCCGAAAGCATTGCAAACCAACTGGCTCTTTTAAAGGAATATGCCAGGCGAGAAAGATTGAGGGTTGTTGGGGAGTATATAGATTTATATGCGGCATTTATCGGAACTGTTTTTGTCAATAAGTTAGCCCTGAGGCAATTAAATCCAAAATTGACCGCGCCTATGACGACAGGCTTGACAACGTAATCGCGGAAGATGACTACCTACGGATTTACAAGCGGCTAAAAGCCGAAGAAGCCGAATTACAAAACAGGCTGGCAGACTTCGATGAATCGGAGGAAGAGACAATCGATAACGGTTTCGGGAAAAAAGAAGTGGAAGCACTTGCGTGCCAATTCTTGGAAATCGAAGAAATAAGCCGCGACCTTGCCGTCAGCATGATTGAGAAAATTACGCTATCCGAAAGCAAAGATAAACATCCACTTCCGTTTTGCAGAAGCGGAAATATAGCAATTTGGTTTTGCGTAGCCTCCGGCAGAGCGTTTATAATAAGCTGGCAGTTATGTATAGAGCCTCGCTTATTGCAAACAAAGCTCGCAAATAAGGGAGCTATTTGGTGCTTACGGATTGGTTACTAAAATGAAACGCCAAAAATAATGGCGATTAGCCGCCTAACGACCGTATGCTCGTACATTTCCATGGGTGGCGTGTGCGGAAAAAATAAAATCATACGTATGGCAAATACGCTCATGTACAAAAACCCGATTCCGATGAAGATATATTTTTCTATGTTGGGGACGGGTTTTTTCTTAAAAATTGTGTGCCTTATCGCGAGGTATGGAATAACCACAAGCGAAAGCAAAATTAGCGGATGCCAATTAAGCGCACCCGCTAAATCACCTTCTGCAAGCAAAAACACCGCCCGCGTTGAGCCGCAGCCGGGGCAAGGGAATCCTGTGGTGGCCTGTACCCAACACATAGTCCCCGTAAAAAACCCGACCGCGACCCACAGCAGAAGCCCACAGGCGAGAATCGCAATAAACCTGCCGTTACGAGCGAGAAATGCCTTCACGTTTGTCCCAAATTGCATTTAACGCACCACTCACCTGGTACATTGCAACAAAAATACCTACACCTGCGACAAGAGATAATAGCAGCCATAGGATAAAATTATCACCCTTGTAATGGGTGCCGTGTTCCCGCGAAATGGTCGCTAAATTTTTGTCAATCTGATAAAGAGCGTACCACGCTACAGGGGCGCAACAAATAATTGCTATCAGCAATGCGGTACTGTTAATACGCTGTTTACCCATGGCTCTGTTTATGTCTTCCATTGTCACGTAGTACCAATAGAACATGTAAATTCCGCATGTGATGATGGAAAAAACAATAAGGGCAACACCGTCTCTGCGTTTACCTACATAGCTGCCGGGCGGGATTACTACCTCCGGTTGTTGGTTAAAATCATTGCTCATATATTCTCCTCCTCTTCCTATTTTAAAGCCCATCCCCTTTGAGGATAAAGCCCATAAAACGCTAAATGCAATCACTGCCAAGTAAACCAACACAAAAAAACCAAAAAATGTCGTGCCGCGTGCCATAAAACCGTATTCCATCCGCACGCTTGCCCGCGAAACCCATAGCATAAAAAACGAAAATCCATAACTCGCTGCGACGATAACAAACAAATTATCTTTTACAAAAACAATCTGCTCCTCCACCTTCTCCTTAAAATGAAAGAGAAGAATAACCAGCACAGGCATAAGCAATATAAATATTATGGAAAAAACGCCGCGATTATTACCGCTGCCAAATAGTACCGTAGCACCGTTAGTCCACTGCGTCCCAAGCCGCCCCACAGGAATACGGAAAATAGGCATAAAAAAAATAAGCGCGAGCAACCCCGAAATAGCCACAAAAAGCGATTTCGCCTTGATTACTGTTGCGCCAAAGCTTATATATGCGTTATTTTCGTCGGTGGCGTCTATGCGCACCGCGCCTACTTCTATTATTCCGCCGTTTTTGGTATCCATTTTGTTTCCTCCGGCAATTTTTATTTGTAAAAGTTTAACATTTATAATGAAAAGATTCAACTTGCTTTGTTTGCATTTTTGAAGTAGACTTGATTAATGAAACTTCTTTTTAAATTAATAAACGCGTCGCGTGCATACTGGTCTTACCTTATCATCTCGCTGCTTGCCATCGTGGGCATGACGGCGGCGCAGTTATACGCACCTCTAGTGGTGCGCAGCCTCACCGATATGGCTATTAATGCCGACCCGCGCCTTGCAGAAGAGGCCTTACGGCTTGGGCTTACTTTGGCGGGGGTTTATTTATTGCAGGCGGTGTGTTCATACATACGTTCATATTTTACGCACTATGCGGCGTGGCATTTTGTTGCCGATTTGCGAACGCGAGTTTATGCCACGTTGCAGCGGCTTTCCATGAAATTTTACCACGATAAACAAACGGGACAAATCATGTCTCGGGTAGTTAACGATACTAATAATATTGAGGTGCTTATCGCACATGCATTGCCCGACATTTTGGTTAATCTGGCAATCCTTATCGGCGTGGCGATTATTTTATTTATCATTAATCCCGTGCTTGCGGCATTAAGCCTTGTAGCAATGCCTGTGCTTTTGGTGATGTCGGTGGCATTTGCAAAGCGCGTACTGCCCATCTTTCGTGACGCGCAAAATATTTTGGGCGAATTAAACGCAAATTTACAGGACAACATCTCGGGCATGAAAGAAATCCAAGTATTCAACCAACACTCCCGCGAAAAGGAAAAAATCAAAAAATCTGCGCGTGGCCACGCGGCGGCAGTTTTACGGGCTTTGCGGCTTAGTGCGGCTTACGGCAGTGCCGTGCAGTATTTTTCCAGCGTTGGGTCGGTGGTGGTGGTTGCATACGGAGGGTATATGGCGTTGCATGACCGCGTTCCGGTGGCGGATATCGTGGCATTTTTGATGTACCTTGTGATTTTCTACCAGCCAGTCACCATGCTCGCCCGCATAAATGAAGACCTGCAAACCTCGATAGCAGGCGCAGAGCGCGTTTTCGAAATCCTCGACGCGGAGATTGACGTAAAAGAAAAAGAACATCCGTACGAGCTAAAAAACGTAAAGGGGCATATAGTATTTAAGGATGTCTCCTTCCATTATATTGAAGGCAATGATGTCCTAAAAAATATTAATGTTGAGATAACGCCCGGCGAAGTCGTAGCACTCGTAGGCCCTACGGGTGTAGGAAAAACCACATTTATTAACTTACTCAACCGATTCTACGACCCTGTGGATGGCGCGATTACATTAGACGGGTACGACCTGCGGGATGTTTCGCTTAAAAGCCTGCGGCATTCCATGAGCAATGTTTTGCAGGATGTCTTCCTGTTCAACGATACCTTGGAAGAAAATATCGGCTACGGCCGCCCCGACGCAGGCCGCGAAGAAATTATAAAAGCGGCACAACTCGCCCGTGCCGATGATTTTATCAGCGCGCTAAACGACGGCTACGAAACAATGGTAGGTGAGCGAGGGCTTCGTCTTTCGGGCGGGCAGAAGCAGCGTGTTTCGATAGCGCGAGCGGTTTTGCGTGACCGTCCTATTCTTATTTTGGATGAAGCAACCGCCGCCGTGGACGTCGAGACAGAAAAACAAATCCGCGAGGCAATGGACGATGTAATGCGCAACCGCACCACGGTAATCATAGCGCACCGCCTGTCCACGATAAAAAAAGCAGACAAAATCATTGTCCTAAACGAAGGCCAAATAGAAGATATGGGCACACATGACGAGCTTGTGGAGCGCGGCGGATTGTATGCCCATATGACGGAGATAAATATGTATGCGTGAGAGAATATTTTACATCTGCGTAATCGTGCTGTCGATTGCGTTCCTATTCATAGGAAACAGAATCGCAACAAGCGACCTCTATCAACTCGAGGAATACTATCAATTAAATTTTTACAACGGAGTAGTAACGGAAATCCTCGAAAGAAACGAAGAAGTAATCTGGGACACAAGAAGCGTAGAAGTCATCTTTGAAACTCGCCTAACAAGCGGCGGCAGGCGCGGCGAAATCATCGTCGCGGAACAGATGGTGGCTGATTTTTTTCTTGTAAACGAGCGTGAGGTATCCGTGGGTGACAGGGTAGTTGTGTTGGACGCGCCTTGGGATAACACGTTTTATTTTTCGGATTTTAACAGAATCAACTATATCGCCGTGATTGGTATTGTCTTTTTTGCCTTGATTATTTTATTTGCGAAGATGAAGGGCTTTAACGCGATTATCGCCCTTGGATTTACATGCCTTGCGATTTTTTGGATTTTTATTCCCGCTATTTTGGCAGGCAAAAATATTTATGTGACTACCATTATTATATGCGTATACGCGATTATTTCTACATTGTTGATTGTAATTGGGCCCAGCAAAAAAGCTTTGTCCGCCATGCTTGGCTGCCTTGGTGGGGTGATTATCGCAGGTATTTTAATGCTTACGCTGGATTCGTTTTTGCAACTTACAGGCGGGGTGGACAGGGATACGGAGTTTTTGCTTCTGCTTCATCCGGAAGACCCTATAAACCTACGAGCCATCATATTTGCGGGGGTAATACTGGGCGCGGTAGGCGCGATTATGGATGTTGCTATGTCTATTTCTTCTTCCCTATGGGAATTAAAAGAAACAGGCGGCGTATCGGATTTTAGCAGCATTTTGAAATCGGGAATCAATATCGGTAAAGATATACTGGGTACTATGCTCAACACACTGATTTTGGCATATATCGGAAGCTCGCTTTCGCTGATTTTGCTGCTTAACGCAAACACTACCGACCTCATCGCGCTGCTTAACAGAGAAATGATTATCGTGGAGTTTTTACGAGCATTGGTGGGCAGCTTTGGCATGTTGCTTACGATTCCGCTGACGGCGGGGATTTGTGGGTGGCTTTATACAAATGCTTTTGGAGCAGTGGAAGAATAATAGGAATATCCTTTTTTATGAGAATATTTTTGCAGAGGATGTTTTTTTATGAAAATATGCATACTTATGGGAAGCCCGCGCCTAAACAAAAACACTGCGGAGCTATGCAAGCCATTTATTGACGAGCTAAAGCAGCAGGGCGCAGAGGTGGAATACATCGCCCTGCACGATAAAAAAATAGCCCCATGCTTGGGCTGCTACTACTGCCAAACCATCTCGGATGAATACGACTGCGAACATGAGGACGACATGACGGCCATCGTAGAGAGTATTTTGTGTGCCGATGTTTTGGTATTTGCCACGCCTATTTACACATGGCAAGCCACGCCGAAGATAAAAACCGTCATGGATAGGATGTATTCACTTAATAAATTCTACGGCGGCACGCCGCGCAAAAGCTTAAACGCGAGACAATCGTATGCGTTAATTGCCACATGCGGATACGATTTGGACTATGGCGCGGGCTTGCTTGACGAGGGGATTAGGCGATGGTGTGCGCATTCGGGGGCGGAGTATCTTGGTATGTATGCCGTGCGGGATGAGGACGATTTAGCCTCATTTCAGACAGCGGAGGCGATTGACGGGGCGCGGCGGTTTGCGCAGTCTCTTCTCAAAAAAGAGGCGGGCATTACCTCGCGTCGGTATAATATGTTGACGGATTTTGCTGCCGTTTGTCGTTTTCTTGAGGCGACATTTGACGCTGATACGCTTAATAGTTATCTTCTGCCACATTATTTTGAGTATGCTCATCATCATAGTTATTTTGATTTCAAAAACGACCATCGGATGGGCTTATGGGAAAAAAACGGCAACATCGTGGGCATTGCCGCCTACGAGATGAAGCTTGGTGAGGCACACCTTCATGCTACGCAGCCGTTCCTTTTACCGCAAATGCTGGATTGGGCGGAGCGGGAAATTTCTGTGGAAAAAGATGGTAAACGCACGCTTAAAGTGTGGATTACGGAAAAAGAGCCGCAAAAACGCGATTTGTTAAAAGCCAACGGCTACAGCCTTGTGCATAGCGAAGCCGTCACTGTTTTCCGCTACACAAATGACTTTATCGACCGCCCACTCCCCAAGGGATATAAAATCATAGACGGCACACAGGTAGATTACGCAAAGCTCGCAGAGTGCTATTGGCGCGGCTTTAACCACGAAGGCGAAATGCCCGCCGATAACATCGAAGGCAACAAAAAAAGTAGCAACGCACCCCGCGCAAACAAATCTCTAATGACAATAATAGTCGCACCAAACGGCGAATACGCCTGCGCACTGGGCATGTGGCTCGACGAGCAAAACGGCTACGCATATCTGGAGCCGCTCGCAACAGTCCCACAACACCGCAGAAAGGGCCTTGCCACTATCGCCCTCACAACAGCAATGAAAAAAACAAAGGCCCTCGGCGCAGAATACTGCTATGGCGGCGCAGGAGAATTCTACACCGCAATAGGGTTTGAGACGATAAACCGTCGGGAGTTGTGGCAAATGTTATGACATTGTAAAAAAACTATAAAAAATGTATTGACAGGCTTTTTTATATGCTGTAGTATAGCAACGTTGAATTTTTGGGCGCATAGCTCAGCTGGGAGAGCGCCTGCCTTACAAGCAGGATGTCGGAGGTTCAAGTCCTTCTGCGCCCACTTTCAAGACTGCCCCTGCGATTTTCGTGGGGGTGTATATTTACTACAAAGTGGCGGAATAGCTCAGCTGGCGAGAGCATTCGGTTCATACCCGAAGGGTCGGGGGTTCAAATCCCTCTTCCGCTAGTACAGCGTTGTTGCAAAGCAACAATCGCGACTTAAAAATTTTAATCTCAAGAGGTGTAAACATGTCAGCGATTTTCGTAATTTTAATGGTTATCTTTTTAGTAGGCTGTGTAGGGCTTGTCGGCGCGATTCTTTTGCAAAAGAAACGTAGCGCGGGCGGCATGGGCAGTATTGCAGGCATGGGAAACGTGGCAGACACTTACTGGGATAAAAACAAACGCCGCTCTGCCGAGGGCGCGTTGGAAACTTGGACTAAGCTTGGCGCGGTAGTTCTTGCCTTGCTTGCGATAGTGTTGTGCCTCCCGATTTTCTAATTTTTTTGGAATTAGAGACTTCCGACCCCTGTATGGGGTCGTTTTTTTTTGATAGAGGAGGAATTTTTTATGGCGAGTATAGATGTTAGTGGGTTAACTTTTTCGTACGATGGAAGCTATGACAATATTTTTGAGGATGTATCTTTTAGGCTTAATACAGACTGGAAGCTTGGGTTTTGCGGGAGAAACGGGCGCGGGAAGACCACGTTTTTGAATTTGCTCATGGGGAGATTTGAGTATCGCGGGGTGATTTCTGCAAATGTGGAGTTTGAGTATTTTCCTTATTCCGTGGAGTTTCCGGAAGATGATGTTTTGTCGATTTTGTATGAAATTGTGCCTAACGCACCGCTTTGGCAGTTTGAGAAGGAGCTTTCTAAGCTGACGGTGGGGTTGGATGTTTTGGAACGCCCTTTTGTGACGCTTTCCGGTGGGGAGCGTACTAAGGTGCTGCTTGCCGCGCTTTTTTTGCGTGAGAATAGCTTTTTGCTTATTGACGAGCCGACTACGCACCTTGATATGGCAGGGCGGGAGATTGTTGCGCGGTATCTGAAGGGAAAGAGCGGGTTTATTTTAGTGTCCCACGACCGCGATTTTTTGGATGAGTGCGTTGACCATGTGCTTTCGATTAATAAGGCAAATATCGAGGTGCAGGCGGGGAATTTTTCGAGTTGGTTTTACAATAAACAGCAACGTGATGGCTACGAAATCGCGGAAAACGAGAGGCTTAAAAAAGATATTTCGCGGCTAAATGCGGCGGCTAAGAAGGCCGCGTCGTGGTCGGATAAGGCCGAGAAGGGCAAAATCGGCTTTGACCCGCGCAAGGTGGAAAAAAGCACAGGCCGTCGAGCCTACGAAGGCGAAAAATCACGCAAGATGATGGCGCGTTCCAAGGCAATCGTGGAACGCCGTGAGCGCAGCGTACAAGAAAAATCCGGCTTATTAAAAAACATAGAGACCGCCGACAAATTAAAAATCCATCCGCTGGAATACCACGCAAAGCGGCTCATAGAGCTTGATAATGTTGGAATTTCGTATGGTGGCAGGGATGTGGCGCAAGGTATTAATCTTTTGCTTAACCAGGGAGAGCGCATTGCAATCACAGGCGGCAACGGGTCGGGAAAAAGCAGTATTATCAAGCTTTTGACGGGGGAGGATATCTCCTGCTCCGGAAATATTTTTATTGCCGGTCGGCTTGTGATTTCTTATGTACCGCAGGACGCTGCGTTTCTTTCGGGGGATTTGGCGGAATTTGCCGAGGAGCGGGGGATTGATGAGCCGTTGTTTAAGGCGATTCTGCGGAAGCTGGATTTTTCCCGCGTGCAATTTGAAAAAGACATGCGCGGCTACAGCTCGGGGCAGAAGAAAAAAGTTCTTATAGCCGCGAGCCTTTGCGAAGAAGCGCATGTCTATATTTGGGATGAGCCGCTTAATTATATTGATATTTTGTCGAGAGTGCAGATAGAAGAGCTAATTAAAGACCATAAGCCGACTATGATTTTTGTGGAGCATGACCGTGCGTTTTGTAGAGCGATTGCTACAAAAACATGTCGGCTAGGTTAGCTTTTGCGTCGATAACCGGCTCGATTAGCGGCCGGTCGCATGTGAAAAGCGTCGTAACGCCGGGGCCATGACCTGCGATAAAACTGTCGCCGTGGACTACCACGCCTATGGTAACCGCGCCTTGGCGGTACACGCGGCCGTATCGAGTGTCGGCGTCGGTGACTGCCACGATATCACCAAAGCGCAGGTCTGCGAGATTGTATTTCTCTATGTTGCCGTTATCGGCTACGCAGATGTCGTAGTCGCCGCGGGCGGAGCTTTGGTGGCCTATTCCCGACCCCATGATTGCCGAGGGGACGATTTTTGCTACGCCTATTTTTAGTTTGCCGTTTTCTTCCGATATATTCATTTTTTCCAAAAGTACGGGGCTTACGCTTCGCATTTTTATTTCTGTGTGGTCGAGAAACTCCATGCCTTGGCCGCAGGTTTTTATGCTTATTGTGTCGCCTATGCTTAGTTTTTCCAGTGTTTCTTCGGCAAAGTGGATTAGCAGATGCTCGCTGCCGCCGTGTTTTCCTGTTACTATGCCTTTTTCACCTTTGGCGTCGCCGCTTCGGATTGTGGCTTCGTTGCCTATGCATGACAGCACCGTGAAGGCCTGGTTACAGTCGTCCTCCTTGTTGCGGGCGGTTACGCCCGGCTCCAGGTGGTCGGCCACCCAGCCCATACATATGTCTCCGATTTTGGCATTGTATGTAATGCCGCCTGTGCCGGCGAGCCACACTACGCCACCATCTGCGGTGATTTTGCCCGCCGCGCCGCCCTTGGGATGCCATACCGTGCCTTGTACGGATACGATGGGTAGTTTTTCTTTGTTTGTTCTCATATAGAAAACCCTCCTTTTTTGTAGTATACTATACACGAACTGGGGGAATTATTCTATGACAGCAAGAGGCTGGTTAGTAATTTGTGCCACTGTGGCGGTTTTGATAGCGGTAGCGATGGCGATTGTATTACTTATTGTGTTTAGCGGAAGCTCGGAAGTAGCACCTGTTTTAGCGGTTGCACCTGAAGCAGTGGAGAGCGAAGAAATTTACCCTGTTACTGCGCATTCGGCGGAAGCTGTGTCTGTATCGGAGTATTCTCCCGAGCTTGCGCCGCTTCCTGCTGCGCGGCTTGCTTTTGTGGGCGATATTATGTGCCATATGCCGCAGATGGACGCGGCGCGGATTGCTCATGGTCAGTATGATTTCAACTATGCTTTCAGATATATTGCTCCGTACATACAGTCGGCTGATTTTGCCATCGGCAACCTTGAGACTACGCTTGTGCGCGGCGGTTATGCGGGGTGGCCTTTGTTTCGTTCGCCCCGCGCTTTGGCGGAGGCTCTTGTTAATGCGGGCTTTGATATGGTTACGACGGGCAATAATCACAGCTTTGACGCATTTGTGCCGGGGGTGCGCTCTACGATTGAGATTTTAAACGAGGTGGGGCTTAGTTTTACGGGGACGTTTCTTACACCCGAGTGCCGTGACGATATTACGCTGGTGGAGGTTAATGGATTCACATTTGCCATCCTTAATTTTACCATGCACACAAATGCCATTTGCCTCGGAGAATACAATTTTATGGTAAAAATCGTCTACCATGACCTCGTGGAGCAATCGCAAATCGACTACGAAATGATACGTGCAAGCATGGCAAGGGCGCGGGCATTGGAGCCGGATTTTATAATAGTCTCACCCCACATAGGAATCGAATACTACGGCACAATGAATCGCGCCGGTGGCGGACATCAGTGGGATAATTTCGACCGCACCGATACCCGCTGGGTAAACTGGATGAGAACAATGCACCTTTTCCTCGACGAAGGCGCGGACATGGTAATGAATCATCACCCGCATACATTGCTGCCTGCGGAGTTTGTATATGTAGAAAATGAAGACGGAACAACACGGCGGGCTTTTATGGCGTATTCCATGGCTAATTTTGTGTCGGCGCAGCGTACACAGCCGAGGGAGACAAGCGCGATTTTTTATGTAGATGTTGCAAGGGATGAGGACGGAAATGCGTATATTTCCGCAGCGTCGTATGTGCCTATCTGGGTGCGGCAAAACGACCCGACGCGTGAGCCGCTGTTATGCTTTACGATTATGCCCGTGACGGAGACGCTGCGAAGAGTACAGGCAGGCGCGACTCCCGACTTACGCTCGCAGGATATAGAGCGATTGCGTGTAGTGCATAACGATGTCACACATATGCTAAGCGGTGCGCCGATTCCGTTAGAAGACATGGACTATGAATACCCGATAACCCGCTCCCGTACACGCGAGCAATTCCCCGGACTGCCGCTATGGGGGACACTACCTTGGCGATAAATGAAAAATCTACGGTATGGGTGATAAAAAGCCCGCAAGCAGATAATCTCGCGGGCAAGTAATCAAGGTTTTTTAAGTTCGCTTTTGAGGTCGTCAATGATAATATCAAGGGATTCACTTTTGACGTTTTTTCAGCGATAGATGTGTATTATAAAAGAAAAAGCCCGTGCCATCAACGAAAGTTGAATTGACGGGCTTTGTGCATGATGTACGAGAAAGGATTTGAACCCTCGACCTTCTGATCCGTAGGAAAACAATCATCTCGTACAACGCAATTTGAAAGCCCTGTCAATTTCTTTTTTGAAGTATATTTGAAAATGTATATCATTTCAAGTCTTAATTTTAGCGGGGTGTAAAATTAATCTGTCCAGCTGCGTCGCTCATCGGCGTGATGTGGGCGGGGGTTTAAATAATTTTACATAGCGCGTAATACATGTTTTATGTTATTATTCGCTCAGAAAGGTGGTGAGGACATGGCATATGAAACAAAAGTAATATTAACTGCTCTTGCAGAACGTATAGTAAAAGCGGATAGTGTAAAAGAGGCATATGGAGCAGTAAGGCGAGCGGCAAGCGTAGAAGGTGTCCAGCTTCCCCAATATGATGACTTTAAAAAGGAATTAGAAAAAGAGGATAAATAAAAAAAGCCGTCCGCATGGGCGGCATTTTATTTGTGTGAAAAGTGTATCCGCGAAAGCCTTGATTTTAGCGGGTTTTAAAATTGCTAGTCTCAGCTGGCGCGTGCATCGGCGCGAGAGGATTGGGGGTTAAAATTCATTATTTTCGTCTAAAATATTATTTTCTAAGGGTGCATATTTACAGTCTGGTGAGTTACTACAGATATAAACAGGCATATTTGTTGATTTGCGCTGGCTTCTAATAAGGTATCCGTCACAGTTAGGACATTTTGTAAAATCGTAATTTGGATGTTTAGATGAGGGTTTGGTGGGTGTAGGGGTAATCGGGTGTTTACCTGTATCTATAACTTTAAAAGGGTGTATTTTGTTTATGTCATTAACTTCAAAGTCGCACTTTATAGCATTGTTACAACTATAAAGATTAGTTTTAGAGATGGGGTGTCGCTTTTTTGTAACCATGCCTTGGCAGACAGGGCATTCAATTTTAATGATTGAGGTATCAAGTTTGTGTTTTTTTACATATGCTTCATTTGGCAAACTTGAGAGCCTAGATGTTTGATTGTTGAGTGCCAATTCAACCCCATTATAAAGTTTTGGATTAGTTGGCCATGATTCATTGCTGTTTCTAAAAAGTGAATCAGGTAAAGGCTCAAGCTTGTGTTTTTGTAAGTGGTTTTTATAAAGTTTAGGAGTGTTTGAATTGTTGTATAAATCTAAGCTGTCAAGGTGTTTTGGATTAGTTGACCATTTATCCGAGTGATAATGTGCGCCTTCTGTATTTGTATTGTTTTTGCGAAAAAATGAGCAAGCAAAAACGCCAAGTACAGAAAAAACAGTTATGAGTATTATAAAGCCCATAATTTGCTCTGGTGTAATGCTTTTAAGCCAAGAATGCGAATATTCTGTAGGCACAAAAACAATAGGTGTTGTTCTGTTGCGTTGTAAATTTCTAGAATGTTCGAAAGCACTAATGCTGGGCAAATTAAATTCCGGTTTAGTTCTTTCCTTTGGAACGTATCTAAAAATATAATTGGAGGCAAAGCCATCAACCACATTTATGTATAAGGAGGTGTTAAAAAAAGTGCCGAAATAAACTGCACCATCATCAAAATCACTAAAGTTAAAATTGCTAGAGGCGGTAACAGTAATAGATTCTGGTGAGGGAATACTGTCTGGAGGTCTATGATGGAAAATATAATAAGTAGGCCAACCATCAATATATTCAGTATACATAGAAGTATCAAAAGCAGTCCCGTTATAAATAGTGATATTAAAATTTGCAAAAACAATAGCGAAGGGTAAAAATGTTGCCAAAAATAGGGAGGCAAAAACCAATTTTAAAAATCTAATCAATCTGTCTACCCCCAAACACGCCGATTAAGTTCGGCCTCTTTTTCTAGTTTTTTTAGTATTTTTTCGCGTTCGCGTTCTTGTATGACCTGTGTCATTGAGTTTAAGCCGCTGTCGGAAGTTAACCCAATTAACCAATCTGCAGAAACATCAAAAAGTCTTGAAAGCAATGCAAGAATTTCCATGTTGGGCTCGCTTCGTCCAGCTTCGTAATTAGTATAGGTAGAGCGGTTTACCTTGATTGCTTTTGAAACATCAAGTTGTGTCAATCCATTATATTCACGCGCTTTTTTTAATCTTGATGGAAAAACGTCTGCATACATAAAAGACCACGCTCCTAAAATTATTAATGTACTAAAAACAAAAACATCAAATGCTAATAATATCACATTTATATGTTTACATACCAAACATTTATTGTTATAGTATACGCCAAAGGCATGTAAAAAAATACCACTTCGCCCGAAGGAGATGATGTCGAATGGGACAAGCAATCGAGTATGTAAGTAAATGGCTTTCGTTTATTGATGGTGATACAGATGATTTTGAAGTAAAAAAGCCTGTAAAGTATGAAAAAACTGCCTTTCACGATATTGTCACGTTCGCAGACGGCAAAGTCTACGTATATTATCTCGGTGATTAAGCCTAGCGCGATGTAAGCCACAACAAGACGGACAAAGAAGTATTGCAAATCCGAAGGATGGCTGTGGCAAGCGGAAGCGCGGCAGATTTTCGCACTGCCGGCACTCAATCCACTGGAAAATGACGGCAGCTCGATAGCCAGCCGAGAACGCACTCACCAGCGAGCCGCCCGCAAAGTCAACCGCTGGATAGCCGCACCTTGACCAAGCTTTTAAAGCGACAAAAAAGGTAGCCAAGCACTACAAAATAAAATCCAAGAAGAAAAGGAGCGCGAGAAGAATGCAGACATTCAAACAACCCTATCTCTGCTTGTCAGCGCAGACGTACAGGATTGACCAAGAGGAAAACGGCAAAAAGACAGGCGAGTTCGTGGAAGGAATCACGATACGGTACGTCCCGACGGATAACTTGGCACCGCAAGAGGACGCGCAAGCGTACGAGCGGGGGCAAGTTAGCAGGGGGGTAAAAGCCGCAAAGATGACACTCCCGATAGCGGCAAAAAATCAACTGGGATTATTCCCGGCAATCTACAACGTAGAGATGGAAATGGCAGTAGTCGGGGACAAGCTACAAGTCAAAGGCAAAGCCATAGAATTTTTACACGAAGTAAGCCTAGTAACAAAAAAAGCATCATAAAAAAGTTTTGGGAGGGAGCGCGGTTATGAAGGAATTAATTTTACAAAATAAAAAACTAATAATAGCCGTGGTAGTAATAGCCGCGCTTCTTTTAATTAACGCGATAGCCACAAACATAACAATATACGCCTATGATGTGGAGATGGAAGCCCCCATCCCGGAACTACATACAACTCAATTAGGCATATCGCCGGAATGGATAGCCCGCATAGCTATCCACGAGTTGCGAATAAACCAGTTATTGTACAGAACACCGATAATAAACCAAATTTTACAATTACCCGAGTTTGGCCATTTTCAAAGCATACACAATGAAAAAATAGAATTTTTAGAACTAGCCCTATCACAACGCTATCTAGTAGCCGAGGCTGACATAACGAACTTAATAGAAAGCATGATATCTTTGCATGAATTTTTACTACTAAGCACCCAAAACGGAATGATGGATGTGGCACAAGCACAACTGTCATACAGGCACTGGCTGTTAGCAACAACAGCATTGCAAGCAGGATTAATGATAGCATTGATATTTTCTAGCCAATGGGGGAGCAAACAATGACAGATGTATATATACAAGTAATTGCTGTGGGATTTGGCGTAGGTTTATTCATCGGGTTTATGACACTGTTCATATGCTACGGGATAAACAGCGCATTCCAAATATTTAGAAATATATAGAAAGGGGACAAAAACGATGACACCACCAAGCACATCTTTTGACATTGTGGCACCCATCACCGAAGGCATGGGCACACTGGTAAGCCAAGTTACTGACATCATTGGTGCAGTAGCCCCCGGTGCAATCGCCATAGTCGGCTCAGTTTTGGCAATAAGACTGGGAATCAACGTATTCCGTTCGCTTGTCGGCAGATAAGCAGACAAAAACGGCGCGACGGCCGCGCGCCACTACATAGAAAGCAGGTGGAAGCATTGAAAAAACGAGTAAAAAAAATCATTAGCATACTAGCCATATTTATAATGACAATTTCAATGCTGCCCCCGGTGCAAGTACGAGCAGAAATCATAGAAATAGACCCGGCCTTTATAGAGCTAGAGCCATTCTTTGTAGACATATCCCCGGCAATTGCAATACCAATGCCCGCCGTAGCATTAGCGCAAGTATTGATGGACGCTCTAGGAATAGCAAGTGGCATATTACCAACTTCTACATGTATATGTACCGGTTTTTTACAGTGCGTGCCAAACATGTGTGTAAGCAATCCAACATCACATCAAATATGGGACGAACGGCATAATTTAACCCTAGCTGCAGCGCAAAAAAATGCGGCTAATCATACCTTCGACGCAGTAAGGGAAGCCCAAAAGATAATTGATTCCGGCTGGAGCGCGGTTGATGAAGCCGAAAGAATAATCAACCGACAACTCCCCCCACCCCCACCCGGAGGCGGAGGAGAAGCATGGAGAATATTAGCGGCGGCGGGAGTAACAACTTTACCGATGTGGCTATTTCGCACATCAGAATCCGACCTGAACACAATCCTAGACGAACACACCGAAAACGCAAAAACCATCCTCGAAGAACAAGGCTTTTACTTCTGCTTCATAAACCAAGACTTCCGCCATATAACACCATTGCCACCTACAAGTGATTATGTGTTGGGATTTTTTAATGGTATACCGATAGTACAAGAAAACAGATTAGCTGGAACAATGAATCATCAAAATCATCGCAATGTAAGATGGGGCTCTCAAAGATATCATTCGGGATTAATGGGGATATCACACAGAAGCGTAGTAATTAGGGATACGAGATACCAAATAACAGGAGTAGAATTATTTCAACAGGGGACAGGATTAGCCCAGATTATTGTGGAGTGGACTGAAAATAATGTTGTTAGGAGAGGGACTGTGTATGGGCATGTATTCGTTCGACAAGGATATCAGTTTAATGTAAACATAGAGGGGTTTCTATTAAAAAGGGATGGGGACAATTATCATTTAGCAATTTATGTTTCATTTAGTGAGAGAGTAATACCTGATTGGACAACAACGATATGGCAATACAACGACCGTATTTCTGCACTAAGAATAGCAAATGTAGGTAACATAAACCTAATTGGCAGCATAGACGTAAATCAACCTTCTCGTCCGCCATCGGTTTATTTATCCCCTAATAATACAATACAAAGTCCTGAGCGAGTAAGAGAACGTGTCCGCGAGATAGCCCAACCCGCAGGCCAGCCCGATACAGAAGACGAAGACCTAATAATTTTAGTCCCCGACATCCGCCCGGATATGTTCCCGCAGATACCGGAGGAGTTTTTTGCAGACTTTGCTCGTGAGTTGTTGGAGCAGTTGACAATAGAACACGTAATAATGCCCGGTGACGAAGCCCGCGAATTTATAACAAACAATCCGGAGCTTCCCCGATTTCCTTTTACAGAAACACCAATAACACCACATCCGACGCCGACGCCAATGCCGCCACCGCCGCAGATAGACGTTAGACCAAACCTACAGGAAATCCAACGTCGATTAGAAGAGCAAAACAGAATATTAAGCGATATGCCAGAAGCCATAACAGGTAACTTGCCAGATATAAAGATGGAAATAGAGTATACAGATTCGACGCCTTTTTTATTTGACTTCTCCATTTTATTTGATTCCATGCCAAATTTAATGGAGTATTTCCCGTTTTCCATCCCATTTGATTTGTATAACACATTTAGGGTAATCGCCGGACAAATGCCCGTAGAAACCGTAGGAATGACACTGCAAGAGGCTAGAGCATTTACAGCATTAATGGAAAACTCACATCGACAAGCCGAGATTATGGCCTTACATGGTGGACATGTAGCTTTTCAATCAAGCTATGCAGGGATAGAGCCAATGTTTTTAACAGACACTGCGCCGAGATTTGAGATAGAAATCCCCGAGCCATTTAATTATACCTTCGTGTTTGATATGAACGATTATACTGCGCTAATAGGTGTAGTAAGGTGGTCATTGCTTGTGATTTTTATTATTGGATTATATAAACTAACACCACTTCTTATACGTTGGTAGAGGACTGTTTTTATGAAATTCATTATACCCGCCGCGGTTAAGCTTTCGATAAAACCACTGTTAAAGGCTGTGTTAAAGGCCTCTATAAAAGCAGGGCTAATAGCTATGGTGCTATTCGGGATGGCGGCTGTAGATATGTTGCCGCGAAGTCCTTTTAGAGTAATAAACATCATTCTTATAAGCGAAACACAGCGCGCTTCTGAAATGTTGCGCTATTTGCCCGTTTTTATTCCGATATATGAAATGCTTACAGCCTTAACGCTGTGGATAGGAGCGATAATTGTTTGGTACTTTGTAAAATGGGCTTTGCGAATAGGAAAAATAATATCGTAGGCAGGTGATAAAAAATGCTTTGGTTTATGACAGGAACACCCGGTAGCGGAAAATCTTATAGTATGGCAACGCAGATAGAAAAGATTTTAAAGCGTGGTGCAAACGTAATTAGCACGGTAGATATAAACCTCGACATACTGACAAAGAACGGAAGAATAAAGATAGGGAATTTTTTGTATATACCGATATTTGAGTTAAACGTAGAAACATTGTACAGATATGCCGCCAACAACCACGAAAAAGGTATAGAACATCAAACATATATTTTTATAGATGAATGTCAGATGATATTCAATTCTCGGGAATATTCAAGTAATACCGACCGTAAGCCATGGTTGCGGTTTTTTAATATTCATCGACACATAGGTTATGACTGCTATCTCATAACCCAAAATGACATGTTTGTAGACAAGCAGATACGCGCAATGGTGGAGTATGAAATCCACCACAGAAAAATCAATAATTTGCTGTGGTTTTTGCCTATGACGGTATTTTCTGTAGTGGAAATATGGTATGGCCATACAAAAAAACCAAAAATCCGAAGCCAATTTGTGCGCTACAAATCAAGGGTAGGCAAGCTTTACGACAGCTATACAATGTTTGACGAATTTGCCAAGCAGTATGCAGATGAGCCGGATGGGCGAGAGGAAGAATCCCTTGCCGAAATCGAGGCCGACGCTGACGGTGCGTCGGCGGGAGCCTTTAGCGGCCGCCGCCGTGCCGGCAGTGGCGGCTACTTCAAGATGG
>JGI24694J35173_10001410_pt1 | contig 21703 bp, 20 predicted proteins | sample TergutCo191P1_FD_35173 | JGI IMG/M metagenome (IMG submission 35173) | reverse complement strand
CAGGCGGACGGTAAATTTACTGCCTTTTCCCTGCTTACTTTCCACCAAAATAGTCCCGCCCATCGCGCTAGTCAGTTGGTGCGCAATAGTCAGGCCTATCCCGCTGCCCTCGATGGTGCGGTTCCTCACGAAGTTAAACCGGTTGAATTCGTTTACAAATAGGCTATCTAGCTGGAGCTGGCTCATTCCCTGCCCGGTGTCGGCCACGCTGAACACCAATGTCACATCATCTTTTCCTGCAACGCTTTCCGCAAAAAAGGACAAGCGGACGGTTCCTTCCATCGTATACTTAAACGCATTTGATAGGATGTTGTTTATAATTTGCTTTACGCGCGTCTCGTCGCCTATCAAATAGTTCGGAATCCCCTCGTCCACACTTAACAGAAATTCAACCTCCTTATCCCCGAGATAAAAAAGGTTTAGCTGTGTAGCGTCTATTATCATGCTCGCCGTTTCGTAGAGTGTCGGCACAATTTCCATCTTGCCCGCTTCCACTTTGGAAATGTCAAGGATGTCGTTGATTATCGAAAGCAATAGTCTGGACGAGTTGTAAATGCGCACAAAGGCTTCTTTTGTTTCTTCCGGATGCGTGTCTTCTTGAATCTGCAGCTCGGCAATGCCAAGCACGGAATTCATGGGAGTGCGTATTTCGTGGCTCACGGTGGATAGGAATTTGGTTTTCGCATTGTTGGCGTCCTGCTCCCTTTTGAGTGATTTTTCAAGTTGAGCGAGCATGTCTTTCTGCTCACTCAAATCCCAGGCATATGCCATTACGACGGATTTTCCACCAAGGTCGATGCGCTCTAAATAAACTTTGCATGGGATAGGTTTCCCATCCAAGGTACAATGCATCCACTCGAAATTCATCCGGCCTTCTTTAAAAGCCATCCCCAGAACTTGGAGGAGCTTGTCGCGGGTGGGTACGCCGTCCGGCTGGTATTCGGGGCAAAGATCGTAAAACCGGTCGATATAGTATTGCTTGTCAGACAGCCCAAACAGAGTCGCAGCCGCTTGATTTGCTTCGATAACCTTGTAGTTTTCGTCGTAAATAGCACAGAGCATAGGCGAAGCGTCCAACATAGCCTTAAGCCTTTGCTCCATCATACTTGCATTTTCCATTGCAGAATAATTCACAAGAACCTCCCTTTCAGGCAAAAACTCCAAACTTGAATACAGTATGTAACACATCGTTCAATATGTTACATGGGCCTATTTTTCTTGAATTTCCAAAGGTCAAACACCTCTACGACTGGCAGGCTTATCGCTGGATGGGCCTATCAAGTTTGCTGTGAATTACATTTTGAAAGAACTTAGGCTAATTTTTAAAACGATTTGTCGATTACTCTCGGTTTTTCTGCGCTTGCTCACATCTGATTAATGCTGAAACTATGAAAATATACATAACTGCTGCTCTTTATGGTCTATAATTCCAATTTGTAAAGGAAAGGCATTGGCGTAACATATTGAACGATATGTTACATGGGCGACATTGTGTAAGGAGGAAATTATAATGGCAACTACCCAACCTATCCGTAGCAAGAAACACATCCACGAGCTCTCTGTACATTATCTGAAGCTCGGCCAACTGCGCAACTACGTCCTAATAGTTACCTCTTTGCACACCGCACTGCGCATCAGCGACGTTTTGCGGCTTACTTGGGACGACGTTTATGATTTCTCAACAAAACAAGTCAGAAAATCAATAACAATAGTAGAGAAAAAAACCGATAAACCAAAGACAATAGCGCTGCACAGCGCTGTCATCAGCGCATTGTCGCTATACGCGCCGCAGGCGGCTCAAGGTGGGCGGTTTCTTATCTTAAACTCAAAAACCGACAAAGCCATAAGCCGTGTACAAGCGTACCGCCTGATTCGCTCCGCTGCTGAATCTGTGAAAATCGACCATCGCGTCTCCTGCCATTCCCTCCGCAAGACTTTTGGCTACCACGCTTGGAAAGCCGGGGTTTCCCCTGCCGTCCTAGTGGAAATATACAACCACAATTCCCTAGCAGTCACGAGGAGGTATCTTGGGGTCAGCCAAGACGACAAGGACGCCGTGTACCTGGGCATCAAATTAGCGGCATAGTTATCGAGGCTCACGCACGCTTGGGCCTTGCTGCAACCTTCTCCGGCGCTCGCCAGAGATTGCTCGGCCTGCCGCAATATACCGTAAATCACCCCTCGGATATGTGCGCCACAATCTCGCCCTCGTCCATCGTCACGCTATGGCCGTGCCGCTTCAGCTCATCCACTGTTAGGCGCAGCCAGAACCCAAACGTCCCTTGGTCCGTGCCTGTCGGATTCAGCGATGATGGATCCCTGCCGCTGCTTGCAACCTGCACCATAAGCACGTTCCGGGCCGCCCAAACATCAAGAGCCACTGGGTCGGTCGAAGCGGCGATTTTGTTAACTTCCACCGCTTCTGCATAGCTCACTCCGGGCATCCCACCCAAGTCCGGCCCAATCCAAATCATATCTATAATGTTAAATACTGGCATCCGCGTGAGCGCCATCTGCGTCCCCATGCCGCCAAGGCCGATGCTGTTGTGCGCCGCTCCACCAAAACCCGTGCCTCCGGTCAGTTTGTCGGATGTCGTGCCCATATATCCCTTTACCGCTCCTGTCACTTGGTACATCGCATGGGTTTTCAACACTGGCATCCCGATTACCTTCAGCGCATCGCTGTCGTATTTGCCTGCCGCGTCGCTCCATATGCCATTTCTGAAACTGACATGCGTCCCGTATTCCGTCGTAAACTTTGGATAAGAAAGTATCAATCCAGACGGTGGGAGCGCACCGTCTTCAACTACAAAACCATCCGTGAAGTCGCCATCCTCATATTCATCCACGCGCACAGTTGTAAATGTATCCCACAGGACACCTGTAACGCGCCTCCCCTGCGCCTGGTGCGCACGGACTACCGCCAATGTTGACTGGTCGCGGTTCTTGGAGTTCGGCCGTTGCCAATCGAGGCTGCCGCCGCCCATGCCGACAGGCGAACTTTCGGGCGCATTTCCAAACTGCGCGTGGCCATTGTCGGCGACGACAACTTCGCCGCTAAAACCATCTGGGTGCGCATAGATGGCATCGATCACCGCGCTAATCAGGTCGGTATTCGTGCCGCCGCGCTCGTTCCACTGGCAGTTGATGTTGAGCAGCACCACATCCCCGGGAGCTACAAGTCCTCCCCGATTGGACGCCGACTGATAAAACTCGACACCCCGCATGCGCATTGAGTTAAAAAGGCGCACCACACCATCATCCGTGCCGTCACTGTCCTCTACGAAAACTAGGGCAGCTGCACCATCGAAGCTTTTTGATAAATCGTTCATGTCAATACCTACCCTTTCTGCGTGCATATCATACACCCCATACATCCGCCATGTCAATGGATTATTCCGTATAATTCCGAACTTGGCAATGCAGGCTGCAATTGGAATATCCGTAAAATTGCGTTTTATCAAAAAAACTTGCCATTTTGTTCAGTATTTGCTAAAGTAGGTGAAGCAGGCGCTAAAAAGGGCTCACAGACCTCAAAATATTGAATGAATTGTGACCTGACAAATAATCATCACAACCAAAGTCATGACATGATAGTTCTTGTGGTTTTGGGCATAACTACGTTGGCGACGGCCAAGATAGGTCGGAAGAAAGTGAGGAATCATGTGAAAACCATTCTTGTTGTAGATGATAGTTTGCATAATTTGCTAAAAGTAAAGCACTCTTTGGAAAAACACTACCGTGTGATAACACTTTCTTCAGCAGAAAAAATGTTTGCGCTTCTTGACAAGCTGATGCCTGACCTCATCATGCTGGATATAGAAATGCCGGATATAGACGGCTTTGGAGCCATCGCAAAGTTAAACGAGGACGAAACAACGGCGAAGATCCCAGTGCTTTTCCTGACCTCGCATACGGACGAAATGATTGAAGCCAAAGGCTTCGAACTAGGCGCCGTGGATTTTATTTCCAAGCCGTTTTCCACACCCGTGCTGCTCAACCGGCTTGCGACACATTTGCATATTGACGAGCTCATAAAAAAACGCACAAAAAGAATTGAGCAATTGCACAGCAGCATATTGTCGATCCTGGTGAATGTGGTGGAACACAGGGACTCTGATACCGGCGGACACATAGAGCGCACATCAAAATACCTAGAATTGCTGATTACCAGCATGTTGAAAAAGGACACGTATTCGAGCATATTAAAAAGCTGGGATTTGAAAACTGTGGTTTCTTCGGCCCGCTTGCACGATATAGGGAAGCTCACCGTAAGGGACGCTATACTTAACAAACCGGGCAAACTGACACCTGAGGAGTTAGTGGAGATGCGCCGCCACGCAATTGAGGGCAAGCGCATTATTGGCCAGGTCATATCAATAGTCGGCGATGATTCTTTTTTGCACCATGCGGAGTTTTTTGCGGAATACCACCACGAACGATGGGATGGTGAAGGTTATCCAAAAGGGCTCAAGGGGGATAATATACCTTTGCAGGGCAGGCTGATGGCCATTGTCGATGTGTACGATGCGCTTATATCCGTGCGCCCCTACAAGGAAGCTTATGACTCTGCGTACGCAGAACAAATCATAAGCGAAGGCGCGGGTTCTGCCTTTGACCCGCTGCTCATTGAAGTGTTCAACGACATAAAAGAGTCGTTTGCCGCTATTGCAAAAAGCTGACAAGAATTGAGAGGAGAATATGTCAATGACAGCGTTGATTGTGGACGACACCAACATTTTGAGGCTAGTTCTCAAGGATATCCTGGTGAAATACTGTTCGATAGATGAAACTGACATTTACGAAACAAGCAATGGGACGGACGCTATTAAAGAGTACAAGGCCCATAGGCCGGACATAGTGTTTTTAGATATCGCCATGCCCGATTTAGACGGCAAGTCCGTAATAGGCGATATACTGGCATTCGACCCTTTGGCCAAAGTTATAATGTGCACGTCCTCTTCTGACAAGAACAACATAAGGGACTGTTTAACCGTTGGCGCAATAGACTATATAGTGAAACCCCCGAGGCTAGAAAGAGTGAGGCAAGCCGTAGCAAACGCCGTCGAATTGATTAATACCGAAAAAGATGTGGAATTGCGCGCACTGCTGGCTCTGCCTGAGGAGGCTCCGGCGCAGCCTGCGGTGCAACAGAACAAAGGCGATGATATCTCTTTCCTGAAAAAAGAATTCTCCGAATTAAAAAAAGAAATGACCGAAATGAAAGCGCATAAAAGCGATGATATTGGTTTGCTGAAAAAAGAGATGGCCGAAATAAAGAGGCTTTTGCTGCAAGGCAAGGATTAGCAACGCCGGCAATTGTAGAGGATAAAGGGACATAGGACAAGGGTTAAGGTGGTATATGGATACTGCGAAAAAGCACAGTGTGCTCATCATAGATGATGAGCCCAGAAATTTAAGGGCTATTAGCTTTACCTTACAATCCGAGTATATCGTTTATGCCGCAAAGAGCGGTTCGAACGCAATAGAAATCGCAGAAGAGCATCAGCCCGATGTAATATTGCTAGACGTCATAATGCCCGACATGGACGGTTACGAGGTGCTTGGCGCACTGAAAAAATCGGACAAAACCAAGAATATCCCCGTTATTTTCATCACGGGGCTAGGCGACAGCACAAACGAGGAAAAAGGGCTCGCCCTTGGCGCAGCGGACTACCTAAGCAAATCTTTGAGCGAATCAATAATAAAGCTGAAGATAAGGCATCAGCTCCAGATAACCCACCAGCTCCGCACAATAGAGCGCCTAAACAGCAGCTTAAAGGCTGCCTTGAGCGAAGCGGAGGCCGCCAGCCAGACGAAGTCGTCCTTTTTGGCTAGGATGAGCCACGAAATACGCACCCCGATGAATGCCATCATAGGCATCTCCGAGCTATTGATGCAAATTGCGGCGCTCCCACCGGAGGCATTGGAAGGAGTCCGCAGGATTCACAGTTCGGGAGATTTGCTGCTTAGCATAATAAACGATATCCTAGACCTGTCCAAAATTGAGGCGGGCAAGTTCGAGCTGATTAGGCAAGAGTATAAAATCGAAAAGCTGCTCCACGACACCTTGAGCTTGAACATCATGCGGATCGACAGGGGTGTCGTTGATTTCAAGCTTCAGTTGGCGGATAGCATACCCGAAGTTCTCGTAGGAGACGCCCTTCGCATTAAGCAGATTTTAAACAACTTGCTGTCAAATGCGGCAAAATTTACACAGGCGGGCGAGATTGCTATGGAAGTTAAGGTTCAGCCCATAACTCAGAACTTGAAGCCCGAAAACGATTCGGATATCGAGCTAGTTTTCATCCTAAAGGACACCGGGGTAGGCATGACTCCGGAACAGGTCGACAAACTGTTTGACTTATATACGCGCTTTAACAATGAGTCCAGCAAAACAATCGAAGGCACCGGGTTGGGCATGAGCATCGCACGGGATTTATTGGGCATGATGGATGGCGGGATTCATGTTGAGAGCCGACTGGGCGTGGGCACGGTGTTCACCGTGTGCATCCCGCAAAGGAAGGTCGGCGAAGACGTGCTTGGCAGCGAGGTGGCTGAAAATTTGCAGCAACTGCGCCTGAATTTCGCAACATACGCAACAAAAAATATAGGAATCGACCGCACGCCCATGCCTTACGGCAGCGTTTTAGTCGTGGACGACACGGAATCGAACCTGTACGTTGCGAAAGGCTTGCTGCAGCCGTACGATTTAAACGTTGACACTGCGGACAGCGGATACGAAGCAATAGATATAATTAGAAGCGGTAAAGTTTTTGACATCATATTCATGGATCATATGATGCCTCACATGGATGGGGTAGAAACGGTAAAGCTGATTCGCGGATGGGGCTACGAAAAGCCCATAATTGCGCTGACTGCGAATGCGGTAGTAGGACAGGCTGATATTTTTCTCTCATCCGGATTTAACGACTTCCTGTCCAAGCCGGTAGATATACGCACAATGGATTCGCTGCTTAACAAATGGATACGCGACAAGTATCCGCCCAGAGTTGTAGAGGCCGCCCGCCGAATCGCAAGCGATGCAAGCAATGAAAGCACCAAGTATAATTTGAACAAGCGGTTGCTAGACGCTTTTGCAAAGGATGCAAGAAACGCCATCCAAGTGATGGAGTCGCTGCTTGAAAAGCGAGACACATACGAAGAAGAGGACGTAAGGCTGTACGCAGTGAGGGCGCATTCCATGAAAAGCGCTTTTACCGTCATCGGGGCAAGCGAGCTCTCAAAAAAAGCGTATGAATTGGAAAAAGCGGCATCAGCCCAAGATATGGGGGTCGTGTTTGAAGACACCCCGGCGCTTCTCAGCGCCATGTGGGACATTCTAAATTGGATGGGCGAAGAAGACGACACCGGTGATACTTCCGAAACCGAAGACGAAGAGTACCTGCTCGAAAAACTGATTTCCTTCCAAGCGGCATGCGAGGTATACAACATTGAAGTCGCCGACGAAATAGTGTCCGAGCTGGTGCAAGCGCCCTGGACTGCGCAGACAAAAAAACACATCAGCGTTATTGGGGACCATTTCCTGCTCGGCGACTACAACGAGGCCGCCAGCGCAGCGAAAGAATACGAAAACATCATAAGGAGCCGCTGAGGTTTATAAGCTTGTGCCATCACTCTAATTTGCGCTGTATATTTCATCAACTCGCGCCTGTATCAACGATGCTATGCGCTTAGGTGCTAGCGTTGCAGAGATTGAGTTTTTTGCATTTTCGATGAGTTTGCTGCGATACTCATCATCTTCATATAGCTTCCTCATATAATCAGCGGCTTGACTCACATTCGCATCTGCCCAGCGGTTGCCAGCTGCATATGGGCCTTGGTCTTTTTCTATCGTTATAAATTCAAAATCAACCATGCATGCCGTGTTTTCGTCCATGAATTCGGTATTGGACGACCAATTTGTCGCAATTACGGGCGTGCCAAGTGCCATCGCTTCCGCCGGGACTAACCCAAATCCTTCTGAGCGGTGCAGCGTCACATATGCGTCTACGCAGGCAATTAGGGCATTCGTCTTAGTTTTGTCCAATATGCTGTCTATATAGTGGACATTCCTATAGCCTGCCAGCTCGCTACGGATTTTCTTGAAATCCTTTTCTTGGGGGTTGTTAATCTTTATCACCAACCCCGCATCTTGCGCATCGGCTGGGAAAGCTTTCTTGAATGCCCTGATTGCTGCCATGGGGTTTTTCCGCTCGATGAATGAGTTGCAGTCGTACATGCATAGGACGAGGAACTTGTCTTCCGGAAGGCCAAAGTCTTTCCTTGCATATGTCCCTTTGTCCGGTGTCCTGAATGCGTATGGGATTGTATATACCGGTTTCTGCGTCGCCTTTTTTATGCTTGCGCTGGCAAACTCGGAGGGCGTCCAGATTTCGTCGACCAAATCCAGGGCGTTTTTCCACTGCTCGGGAAATTTTTCAAGCTCCCACAACCAAAACGCTACATTATAACGCTTGTCCCAAGTTTCCCTGCCGATTCGGAGGTAAGCAAGTGGGAGTTCGTAGGGATTTATGTGGATAATGTTTATGTTGTACGGTGCTGTGTCGGTGATTTTGTGGTCCCATGAATGGTCGTTAAATCTGATTGCGCTGACCAGGTCATAGTTGTATACAGTGAAATCCAAGCCAGATTCCCAAATGCCTTCCGCAACGAGTCGGCAACTTTGTCCAAGCCCGATTTCCCCGCGGATGTAGCCAATCAGGTTGATTCCATCGGGGTGCGAGCTTCTGGAAAAGGGTGCGTATTTTTCTGTTTTCAGTTTTGACACGGACGAATCAATCATGCCCTTTTTTGCCCTGCGCAACATCCCTATAGGCAAAAGCCTGACTAATATGGGTCTTATTTTTTCAGAGAAGTTCACTAGCGCTGCCTCTATGTAAAAGCGCTTCATTGGCTCCTCCTGATGTTTCGCTTCCAATGCTCCAGTGTTTCAGCGATTGTCTGTTCCAGCTCGATTTCGGGCTTCCAATTTGTGAGCATGCGCAGCTTGCCTATGTCCGCCTCTATAATTGGCACATCGATGGGGCGGAGTTTGGATTTGTCGGTTACGACCTCAATGTCGGCACTTGACTTTGCCAATATTGCCTTTAATATGCTGTCTATGTCGATAGCCTTTCCGCTGCCGACATTGTAGGTTTCGCCCCTTTTTCCGTATTCAATCAAGAGCCCGTAAGCCCTCACAACGTCCCGGACGTCAGTGAAATCCCTCTTTGCCGAGAGATTGCCCACCCGGATGACAGGCTCCCGCTGCCCGGCCTCAATCTCGGCGACCTGCTTACAGAAGTCGCTTACGACAAACACGGGCGACTGGCCGGGGCCGATGTGATTGAACGCGCGCACTATTATAATATCCAGATTGTACGCATCGGCGTAGATTTTGCCCAGTATGCCCTGGCATGCTTTGGTGGCTGCATAGACATTGCCGGGGCGGAGCGCATTGTCCTCGCAGATGGGCACTTCGTCCTGATTTACACGGCCATACTCTTCTCCGGAGCCGACTAGCAGCACTTTGGGCTTTTTGCCGAGCTGCCTAAGGGCCTCCAGCACGTTGACCGTCCCCTTGATGTTGACGTCGACCGTCAGTGCGGGGTTTTCCCAAGATAGTGAGACTGAGCTCTGGGCTGCAAGGTGGAATATGCAGTCCGGCTGGTTTTTTTTAAGCAAGCAGCTTACATCATCTTGGTTTAGGATGTCCAAATCGAAAATATCCACGCCAAGCTTGGCAAACTCGTCAAGTCCATCAATTTGCTCGTGGGGAAGCTTAGTCGCAGCCACAGCCCACCCGCAGTCTTTGCGCAGATGGCGCATTAGGTGCTTGCCTACAAACCCGGCCGCACCTATAACCAAGGCTTTCATAGCACCACCTCTGTACTAAAATTCTTCATTGGTCGCCGGTTGCGCCAAGCAGGGCGAGGTCATTTTTGACCATGCGCTCCACCATTTCCGCAAAGGGAATCTCGCGCTTCCAGCCTAGCTGTTTTTCTGCCTTGGCGGGGTTGCCCAAGAGTACTTCTACCTCTGCGGGGCGGAAAAATTTTGGGTTTATTTTCACTATGGTTTTGCCTGTTTTTTTGCAGATTCCGATTTCGTTTTCGTCCTTGCCCTGCCACTCGATTTCCATATCCACGCAGCGAAATGCTGTTTCGACGAATTCCCGCACCGTTCGCGTTTCATTAGTGGCTATGACATAATCGTCAGGCTCGTCCTGCTGGAGCATCAGCCACATCGCTTTAACATAGTCCTTGGCATGACCCCAGTCGCGTTTGGCGTCCATATTTCCGAGCTCCAGGCATTCCTGACTGCCCAGTTTGATGCGGGCTACGGCATCCGTGATTTTGCGCGTGACAAATTCCTTGCCGCGGCGCTCCCCTTCGTGGTTAAACAATATGCCGGAGCAGGCGTACATCCCAAAGCTCTCACGGTAGTTTTTTGTAATCCAGTGGCCGTACAGCTTTGCGACGCCATAGGGGCTGCGGGGGTAAAACGACGTTTTTTCGGTCTGCGGCATTTCCTGCACTAACCCGAACATTTCGGAGGTCGACGCTTGGTAGAACCTTGCCTCTGGCTTTATTACGCGGATGGCCTCAAGCATGTGGGTGACGCCTACGGCGTCGATGTCGGCCGTGGCGATTGGCTGCTCCCAGCTTGTGGCGACGAAGCTCTGAGCTGCGAGGTTGTATACTTCGTCCGCCTGGGATATTTTCATGGCGCCGATTAGCGATACCACGTCTGTCATATCTGCGTATATAAAATGGATTTTATCTTTTAGGTGCTCTGCGTTGCCGTAGTCCACCACGCTTTTGCGGCGCATTACGCCATAGATTTCATACCCATTTTCCAGAAGCAGCTCGGCAAGGTAGGAGCCGTCTTGTCCTGTAATCCCTGTTATTAAAGCTTTTTTCATGCATCAGTCTCCATTTCATTTTTCAATCACATCGTGAATAGTCGTCTTCGAAGCGGACTATGTCGTCCTCGCCAAAGTATTCGCCGTTTTGAACCTCGATAACCTCCAGCAGGAGCTTGCCGGGGTTGTATAGCCTGTGCTTTTGGCCTGCTTGGACATAAATGCTCTCGCCGCTCCGCACCAGCTGCTCCTCGCCGTCGATTACCACTGCGGCAGTGCCGGATACTATAATCCAGTGTTCGTTCCTGTAGTAGTGCATCTGGTAGCTCAGGCGCTTGCCCGGCAGGACAGTCAGGCGCTTTACCTTGTAATCGGCGTCGTCCTCCAAAATGGTAAACGAACCCCATGGGCGGTATTCGGTCAGGTGAAAGTCAGCCCGGGGGTCTTCTCTTTCCTTGAGGATGCTTACGACATCCCTTACTCGTGGAGTCTCGCTGCGGTGGCAAACCAGCAGTGCGTCCTTTTGGTCTACGACGACGACGTCAGACAGGCCTATCATGGCGATAGCCTTGTCTCCTTCCGAATAAATCAGGTTGTTGCTGCTGTCGAGCATTATTTCATCATTAAAGTAGACATTGCCGTTTGTGTCCTGCTTGGTGTGATATTTGTCGTAGAAGGTCACAAAATTGCCTATATCGTTCCATTCCATGTCCAAGGGGGCGCAGTATACGCAGTCCATTTTTTCTATGAGGCCGTAATCCACCGATATGGATGGAGTCTTGCCAAAGCGCTCTTCCAAAGTGGGAGCCTGGAAGGCCTCATAGACCTCCGGGTTGTATTTTTTGACTGCTTCGTCAAATTGCGCCGAATGAAACATAAACATGCCACTGTTCCACAGGTAGCCATCCTTTATGTAAGCTTTGGCTGTTTCCAAATCGGGTTTTTCCTTAAACTGCGAAACTATATACCCGCCTTCGACCGCTTCGCCCGGCTTGATGTAGCCATAGCCGGTCTCTGGCCCTGCGGGCTTTATTCCAAATGTGACGAAGCCTTTGGCCGCAAGGGGGCACGCCTTGATGATTGTGTCCGCCAGTATCTGGGGCTGCTCTATAACGTGGTCTGAGGCAAATACGGCGCAAACATCGTCCCCGGAAGCTCTTATGGCTTGAACGGCGCATAGTATGGCGGGCAGCGTGTTCTTGGGTTCAGGCTCAAGCAAAATGCGCTCAAGCGGCAGGGATTTCCCCATTTCTTCAATTTGCCCTTGAACTAAGTGCAGATAGTCCCGACTCGTAACCAAGTACAGGTCTTCCATACGCCCCATAAGGAGGCAGCGTTCGATAGTTGTTTGGAATATCGATTTGTCCATGCCGGATAGCTTTAGGAACTGCTTAGGGTAATTTGTCCTGCTGAGCGGCCACAGCCGCGTGCCCGAGCCCCCTGCCATTATTATCATTTTCATGTAAAATCAATCCCCCTTGGTTTGTTTAAAATGTTGTTGTACAGCTCCAGCACCCTGCCTAGCATGACTTCTTCCGTGAATTCTTCCAACACCCTTGCGCTCGCATTCTTGCCATATTCGAGCCGCAATTGTTCATCGTCAACCAGCTTCTGGATTGCTTCTGCGAGCGCTTTTGCGTCCGAAGGCCGGACGGTTATTCCGGTAATGCCATTTAGGCTTACATATGGTGCGCCGCTTGGGATGTACGTGTTTATGACTGGTTTTCCGCAACTCATCGCTTCTATTTGAACAAGTCCGAAGGCCTCGGTTTTCATTATTGAAGGCAGGACGAAAATATCGCAGTTTGCAAATTCTTGAGATACTTCCTCATCGCTTAAGTTGCCTAGGAAATCGACTTTGTCTGAAAATTTTTCAGACATCTTTTTCAATTTGCCCTCCAATGGCCCGCTGCCGACGATGCGCAGGCGCGCTCCGGCAATGCGGCTAAATGCATCTATGAGGAATTCGCAGCCTTTGTAGTACACAAGGCGGCCTACAAATAGCACAACGACTTCATTTTGCTTCGGAGGCTGGGTTTGCGCCGTTATGGGATTCGCTTTTACGCCGAATGGGATTACTACGCATTTATGCCTGTATTCCGGGAGAAAATCCGAGTTGTCGATATGCCCCTGTGTCGCTGCGACTATAGCGTCTGCACGCTTTAGAAGCTGGTGCATGAATGGTTTATATAGCGATAGAAAAAACTTCTGGCGGACTATGTCGCTGTGCCACCACAGCACTATCTTGCCGCGAAACTTAAAAAGCGAGGCCGCTATATCAGCGAGGGGGAAGGGCATGTGGATATGCAATATGTCGCAGCTCCTTGCCATTTTTTTGAAGTGATAGAAAAATGACAGGGACACGGGCATGGAGAAAGCTATGCCAAGGCTGGACGCACGGCAGACATCCACGCCGTTGATTGTTTCGTTGAGAGTGCGGCCTTTGTTCCTGCATACAAGCACCTTGGTGTCCGTCCGGTCTTTGAGCCCCTCTGCCAACTGCCGGACAACTTGCTCGACCCCCCCCACGACGGGGTAGTAAAGCTTGTTGACCTGAAGAATCTTAATCATCCGGCGCAGTCCCCATAAACGCTGCATACTTCGTCAACATCGCCGAGGCAGACAACCTTGCCCCTTTCAAGCAAAACGGCCCTTGAACACATTTCCTTAATAGTCGCAGCGTTGTGGGAGACCAGCAGCACAGTAACTCCCTGTGAAATCATATTATTTATGCGCTCCTCGCATTTCGCTTGGAATTTATAGTCCCCAACGCCCAGTATTTCGTCAACGATTAGTATGCTGGGCTGCACGCTGGTTGCGACCGCAAAGCCCAAGCGCCCCATCATGCCGGACGAGAAGTTTTTTAAGGCGACATGCTCGAACTCCCAGAGCTCAGCAAAATCAAGGATTTCATTATATTTGGTTTCCATGTACTTGGGGGGGTGCCCATACATGGCACCATTCATATAAATGTTGTCGCGGGCTGAGAATTCGGGGTCGAACCCTGCGCCCAGCTCCAAAAGCGGGGATATCTCGCCGTCAACCATCACAGAGCCTTCCGTCGGTCGGAACACCCCTGCGATAATTTTGAGCAAGGTCGATTTTCCTGCTCCGTTGAGACCCATAAGGCCAAAGACCTCGCCCTTGCTTACTGTGAAGCTCACGTCTTGGAGCGCCCAAAACTCTTCGTAAAACAGTTCCCGTTTGACGGCTTTTATAACATATTCTTTCAGCCCCAGTATCTTGTCCTTGCTGAGGTTGAATCTCATCGAGACATTCTGGACCGATATCGCAGGAGAGTCCATGCTGTACCTCCGTTACATGTATAGTATGTACCTGTCTTGCTTGGACATGAATACATAGGTGCCAATGCACAGGGACGCCAAGGCGAATCCTATGCAGACGATGTTCGACCACAAATCCGGTATCCTGCCGTGCAGCACAAGCTCTCGGAAATAATCCACGAAATGGTACATTGGGTTGAGTCCGTAAATAGGGCGGAACCTCTCCGGGATTATTTCCACAGGGTAGATTATCGGAGTCATGAATTGCCACAGGGTCAGTATCACTCCGTAGAGGTATGTCAAATCCCGGAAGAAAACTGCCAAGGAGCTAAGGAACATGGCCATTCCAAGGGCAAACAGGAAGGTGTAAATGACGGGGATGGGGATTAGCAGCATAGTCCATTGAAACTGCTGCCCTGTAAAAACAAAGACGACAAGAAAAGCGATGAATGAAAATGCCAAGTTGACCAGCGACGAAAGGACGCGCGCCACAGGGAATATGTATTTAGGGACATATACCTTTCTGATAATGCCCTCATTGCTCAGTATAGAGCCCATTGCCGCCGTCGTCGATTCGCTAAAAAAGTTGAATATTAACAGCCCGCTCAAAAAGTACACAGGAAAATCTTCAATCCCAAATCTGAACACATGGGCGAACACCATTGTCATTACGAGCATAGTGAGTATCGGGTTGAGCAGCGACCAGAGCACGCCAAGGACGCTTTTGCGGTACTTCGCGATGAAGTCCCTTTTCACAAGGAGCTTCAGCAGGTGCTTAAAGCGGTTGAACGAGTAAGCCTGCCATTTCATGAAATCGCACTTTATTATAAACGCCAGGATAAAAGCTATGACGAGGGCGGCGGTCATTGCCAGAAATAGGATTTTCGGGGCAAAAATCAGCATGTGGTCGGCCCGGCTGCCTATTATGCTCTCCGGCAGGTAGAGCATAGGTATGAAGAATATGATTGTCAGCGCCACTGTAATCAGCGCAAGGCGTTTTTTTGATAATGTCATGTTGGCTCCATTTGTCCATTGTTGAAGTCACTAACCTATAAGTTCAATTTGCTTTTTGCGGATAGCATAGAAATATAGGATATCCGCAACTGGCTCAGAGTGCGCATTTTCAAGAATTTGAGGATTGTCCACCATTTCGCTCAATACGTGCAGCAGCTCTTCCCGCTCAGCGTCTGCCAGATTTCTGTAGGCGGCAGTCCACTTTTTCAGTAGCCCCATATCCCGGAAGAAATGGCGGAAGCGAATAAGTTCATCGGGCATTGCCAGAATTTCAAGGAACTCGCTTACATTGCGGCCAAAAGCCTCTTCAAAGAAATCCCTTTCCCTTGCAATGACCCCCTTTGTTACATTTATGATGACGTTTATTGCGCGCAAATATTTCTTGTTCCAAAATTCGCCTACAAAAGCCCTGTCCGTTTTGTCAATTGGGGTAAATCTCATAGGGAACGAAAAACCTCTCAGGTCGCTAGATTGGTTGTAAAGGGTGACGGCGATGTCAAGCCTTTTCCACAAATCCTCAGGAGTGTCCATCCAATTGTATAGAATATAATTTGAAAAATGCCTGAATCCACTGCTTATTGCAAGATTTGTCGCATCCGTAAATACATTCGCACCGTCAATGCCGTCAAAGGCCAGCCTGAAGGGCCTAATTGGGAGTTTTGCCAAATGAGCGATTGTTGAGGGCGATATAAGGCGCGCATCAATGCCTTGGTTGAAGTCGACGTATCTAACCATTTTCGTTTTATTTGAATATGTTTCGAACATGCCTGAAATATATTCTCTGTGCTGGCGCAAAACAGCTAGTTTGTCGTCTGCTTCGACTATTTGGGCAAAGGCTTCGTTGAATTGGCAGAACACTTTTTCATATCGGGCAATACGCTTGGAGAATTTTTGCAGCAAATCAATTGCTCGTGAAATGAGTGCAGAATAATCAATTTGGAGTTTTATCCTCCGCTCGATTTTGTCTATTGTTAACTTAAATTCGTTAGGGCGGGTAAAATTAGGGGTACCGTCAAATCCCGACGCCACAATATCGTCTGCAATTTGTGCAAGTTGGGGCGAAAAAAGGATGTTATTATCCATCATTAGCAGATTCCTCTTTTGCCCATATTTTTCATCAACCTGCTCAATCTGCGTCAAGATGCGGTTTGTTGTTTCAAAGGTTGGCTCAAGAATCCTGACCGCACAGAACTCGCACCTGCGCGGACATCCCCTTGTAGTATGAATAAAGTAGTTGTCTCCTGCTGGATATTTATACGAGATGTCGTCAAGGATGTCATAATCAAGTGGCAATTCATCTATATTTATGCAATCGTCGTATCCCAGGGCATTTGAGTCTGTTAGGAGCCCCCTCAATACCTTCGTAGCCCCAGTTTCGGAAATAAATTTGTCTGCGAGCAAAGATACGGCAATTCCGCCGATAAACACTGAGTCAACATGCTTATATTTCATGTAGTGCTTTATAGTTTTGGCAGTTATGCTATATTGGTATGTGAACATCGATGTGATATATATGCGGTCGGCGTCGATGATTTTGGTATAAGGCGCTTCCCCTTTATAAAATTCAACAATATCCCCTCGGCCGCGATGGTAGGTTGCCAGCTTCATTAGCGCAATTGGCGGGTATTTATTTTTGTAGTCAGGCTCGACCAATAGGATTCTTGGCATCTTATTTTTCCTGCTCTTCGTTGAGCTTCTTCTTCAAGAAGGCCCGGATTTTTATGAACGATTTGAGATCCCTCTCTTCTAAGAAATAGCCTTCCAACGCGTTTAGCACTTTTGAGTAAAAACGTTTGACCGTAATGCTGGCTTTAGGTATATCCTCGTAAGGGCGCTCGGGCAGCGGCGGGATGTCTTCCTGTTTATCATCAGCCACCGGAGTATAAAAATCCGACAAGAACTGCTCTTGATTCAACCCTTGGGTCAGTTCGGTATAGGCTTTAATCAGTTTCTCTTTCTTCTTTGCATCGGATTTATCGCTAAAAGCCCTTGATGCTGCATAACGATATGCAATCAGCCTCCGCAGAAATTCAGCAATAATGCTGCGCAGTTCAATGGACGACGCATCGATTTTGAACCAATCCCGCCTCGCGTTATCATCTAAACTATCCGTGTAGAGCAGCATCTCCCCATACACGCCCGCCAAAGTTTGGGTCAATTCGCGATAGGTCGCCACGTAGTCGCTCGAATTGACGGAGACTGCATCCGCAAGAGAATCCTCTCCGCCAACCAACATGTTTTTTGAGCGGACTTTGATGCCGCGCGGCTCATTTGTGGGGTTGGCCGTCACTTTCCGATTAAATGAAAACCATAAAACGCCTATTTTCTCCGGCTCCTTGTTTTCGGCCCTTGGTTTGAGTTGCAGCGGCCAAAAAACAATCTCGGATTCGAGGATATGTCTGCCTTCGTACGGTTTGTAAAGTGTTTGCCCATCCAACCTTATGTCGAAAGAAGAAGCCTCGAGAGATTTGCCCATTACCCGATCGTACTCTTGCTTCACTATGCCTTGCGCGTCAAACGAGGGGGAGTAGCGCAATGGCAGCAATAGGCACAACTTGCCCCTGAAGTCGGCGGTGGACAGCAGTTCAACGATTTCTACGCTATAATTGCGTATGCGGACTTCAAAAAAATGGCATTCAAGGCTACCGTCATAGGGGTATTCGAATATTTTGGATATTTCCCCCATCGCTGCATCCAGCTCGTGGTCTTCTCCCTTTAAAAGCAGGTCGGAATACTTCTTGCCGTCCCACTGAAAAACTTGAATTTTGTCCGACCCTTTAACCTTGTTGCGGAAAATTAGCTCATCGCAAAACGGCAATGCCGACAATCTGCCGATGCCCCGAAACCCTATTTGGTCTTTGTATTTCCCTTTGTCCGACTTGCCTATGCTTCTCATATATTCTTCAAATTTGCTGAGTTCAATCCCATAGCCATTGTCGGCGAAGCGGATAGCCTTGTTTTCGTAATCTATTTCAATATCGACATAGAAATCTTCCATGTCGATCCCACTATTATCCCTGGTTGCGGCTACGTAGGCATCTACGGAGTTTTGGATATATTCCCGAAAGAGGACGATTGGATCCTCGTACAGCGCAGAAGTCAGTGTTTCCAACAGGCGCAACCCCATTTTAATCCCGGCCACGGCATTTCCCCCTCGTATATTCACCGTATTTTGATATTTTTAGACTCCAGCTTTGATGCCAACCAACCATATTTTTGCGCAACACGCCGATCCAGCGGCTTGCTTTTTCGGGGCTGCTTCGTCTTTTCTTTAAGTATCTTCAGTATGCCTTGCTCCTTCAATAGCCGCTCAGCCGCTTTTGTATCTAACCTATGCTCTTCGATGGCATACTTAAAGAAGTCCAAATACATTTCCTTGTCTGTGTCCGTAGCGATATGGTCAAATGACAGAAGGCCCTCCGTGAAATCGAAAAACTCTTTCGTCAGAATGATTCTTGGGTAAATGGCATGCTCGCTTTCGAGTTTGTATGCATCAATGTAAGCGGGGCCGATAATAATTTGAGGATCGTCGGAGACCGAAACCATGCCTGCGGTTATGGCCCCGCGCAACAACATTTGGCATTCGATTAGAACCTGCCACTGCACATTTGACAATATCGCACAAAATTCTGTGGCGCAGTCGTCATCTGCCACTATCAGGAATCCGTCCGCAACCTGAGTATAGTGCAGTTTGTCTTCTTTTGCGAGGTAGTCGCAAGGCGCTTGCACAAAATTGCGCAGCTTTGTCATGACCTCGAATATGCTCTCTGCGTCATTTTTCTCGTAATCTTTTATCATTTGGCGCATTCCGAGTATATCAATCCAAGCGACTAATCGTTTTCTGTATGGTTCTCTCGGGGCATCTCGTTCCGGCTGGTAAGACTCTACACTCGATTCCTCATCATCCAACCACGACTCAACTATGGAGCTATCTTTGGCCATTAAGAATCCCTCAAAATCAATTAATATTCTGCGACACATTCAAAATTAATGGTATCACTTGTCAAGAAAAATCCCAGATGCCGAACAGGATATCATACTTGCACCAAATTTACAAGCAAAATCACTACGCAATCCTACAGGCCTTAAACGAATGCGTCTTGCTTGAGCGCATAAAATACGGCAATTATGAAGCCCAGATGAACCTACCCCTGTGCACCATAGATACAATCAGATATATGCAAAAAAGAATAGGCTCAGAAATTACCCTGAGCCTATACCGGACCGGCGAATTTTAGCTTTTACGCTTTGGGGCAGGCACTCACGCTTGTGCAGCTTGCACAGCCTCTTTGACCTGCGTTTCGACCAGCTCGCGCAAACAATGGGGAACGCCGCCGTAATACTTGTGAATCGCAACGCATTCTTTGCACTTGCCTTTATAGTCACAAGACGGGGCACCATCTATACCTGCTAGGCACTGGCATTTCATGTTCTCTGGGTCAGCAAGTATTTCCTCGTAAGGTATCCGCTTGATACCGTTTACATAATTCTCATTTGTTATCCGTTCATTTTCAGCCATAATAATATTGCCCTCCAAGAAAAATTTGGTCTACCTTACCACAAAAAGACAAAAAAGTCAAATGCCAGAACGACTCTGCAAATCATAATATAAATGTTATGGGAGAACCTGAAGATGTATATTGTAAAGGGTACTTAAATCATACCCAAATACAATATACGGCAAAAGGCTCATCTGTAGCGGATTCAAGCAGTTTTGCGAGGAAAAGGAGGACAGACGAAAACACAAGTACATCCGAGTGCCACACGTTATTATTCAGAATAGCGTAGTGGCACTTTTATTATAGCAGAACACAGGCACGGCAATCAGCAAAAATAAATTTTGATAACAGGAACATTGCGCCCTCTTTTTTGACGTATTCAATTGTAAGGGATATAAACATGGTTTATAATAGAACCATACCCTTACATATTTTAACCATGTTTGAAAAGGAGGGATTATTTTTGGAACACATTGTATTCGAGCATCGACGGCGGATGTTCGAGGGTATGCACTATCTACCTATTGTCTACCTTATACCCAATGAAATAGCCGAAAAACGAGGTTTTTCTGACTTCCCCCGCGACCCATACATTGCAGCAACAGAAGATAAATGGCTGGATATTTACAACAGCAATTATTTTCAAATGAACTTGATGGATACAATCTCATGGATGATGTGGCAGCATCTTGGGATTAGAGGCGGTATTGAAAACTACTCAATCCGCAATCCCATTTCCATCATGGTGTATGACTTGGGCATGTGGGTGTGGTTGTTAGCCGAAGTCGGTATTGACCTTGATTCATTAGCGGCTTTACCCCACGGCGATGTAATACCTTTTCTCACTATGGAAGAATCAGCCGAGATATGTAATGCTCTTGCCAACGCTTTTTGGAATCATCCCGATTTGAAAATGCGTAAAGTGCATGAAATCGTCAGCACCCACCGCTCCCACGATGATTATTCAAGCAGACCCAGCCATGCAAAAATGGACTTCCACCGCCACTATTATCACACAAGAGCCAAAACAAAGGTAGAGCCGATTATAAGTGGCTATGATGAAAACGGCGAAGAAGAAATNGTTTATGCACCATACACGCCTAACGAGTTTGCCGAAGTTGAGTTCCGTATGTGGTTTGACGGATTTTTGGAGCAATTAAGCGAGAAAGACCAACAAATTATAAGGCTGTTGGAGCAGGGCTATACCCAAGAAGAAATTGCCGAAATGTTAGGCTATGCCAATCATAGCGGCGTTACGAAACGGATTATATATATTCGCAAGGCATTAATCGACTTCAAAAAAGCTGATGCAGAAGGGGTGAAATGGAAACCACAGAGAAAAAAGCGAACAACCAAAAGCAAAGATACAGAGAATTAGAGCCGTCAACGGTAAAGTTGGCGGCTTTTTGTATGGGATAGGTGAAACACCGACCCCTTGCAAGGAGTGTATGAAACGTACACCCCTCTGCCGTGAAATACGGCGTAGGTGGGTAGCGAAACACGACCTACCCCTGCATAGAAAACGACAGCAGGTAGGTGGCGAAACGCCACCTACCAAATAGATAAGGCATCAAGGAGGGCATGAAACGTGCCGTTCTTTCCATCATTAAAAATATGCTGTCCGCCAACTATACCGTATACTCAATAACAAATCGTTATTGAGCCACAAAAATAATCATCCACCGCACGGCAATCGCGCCGTGCTTTTTTAATGCAAAAAATCAAAAACAGAAAGGATGTTGCGATGAGCAAAACCATAAAAACAGGAGAGCCTACAACAGCAATGGCGGCAATTACCCCGCCCACAATCAGCACCATTAAGCCCCACCACACACCCACTGCATCACGCACCACAACAAAGAAAATCGGCGGAACAACCTACGAGGTAGTTTTGCATTTCAGCAAAACCAGTAACGAAACCATCAACGACAAAATTACAAGGCTGATACAGCGTGAAAACTTCACAGAAAAGGCGGCGATGTAATGAGAAAATCTGATAAAATAAATTCAAAAAATGTACGCGCAAGCCGCATATTCTG
>JGI24694J35173_10001401_pt1 | contig 21867 bp, 19 predicted proteins | sample TergutCo191P1_FD_35173 | JGI IMG/M metagenome (IMG submission 35173) | reverse complement strand
AGTAATCAAACGTCGATTGGTGGGCAGGTAAAGGCAGAGATAACTCCAGAAAATGCGTTTAGATTTAACTTACCAGTTAATAGTAGGTTAGTAGTAAACAAAGTAAATGTGCAGTATTGGCGGCTAGAAGAATGTGACAATAGGGAAAATGACATTATAAAAATTTCAAGAGATAATTGTGAGTTTATACCAGTAAGGCAAGACCTAGAAAATGAAAACTCCACAGTAATAGGTTACAAAATTGTAACAACTGTGGAGTTGGAAAAAGTCTATGATGAGATAAGCACAATTGATGAACACTTAGACTTTGCAGATAAACTTAGTTTCAAAAAAGTGATTTCAGCAACGGCAAATTGTTTGGTTTTAGAATTCGAAACGATAGGCAGAGAATTTGAAGAGTTCATTGAGGGTTTGCAATCGTTTTCTATAGAAATTAATCGTGGGCAATTGCCAGTGGAATAACAGTAAATTAATAAATGTTTGATTTAGATAATGTTAGTAAGATTTTTGCTAGGGAATAAGTGCAATATCGAATTTCACAAAAGGCACAAAAAAGTTTTCTGCAATACCTGTAGAAAAACCAAACCAAGCATATACCCCTCCCCCCGTATGGCCTGTGCGATATTGTCCTATAGGAATAGTCATCCAAGAAGTTAAATTAATGTTTTGAAAAGAACTATCAGTCATTTGTCGACTGCCTGTAAGCCACTGGTGTACATTGGTATTTGGCATACTGTAGTTAGTAACAGTAACAGCTATTGGTGTTGAGGAGTCGATTATTCGTTCAACCCTAATACTAAACAGCTTCAAACTACCATTCCATTTAATAAAAGTCTCACCTAGTTGGTAGATTCGTTCTTCTTGAACCCAGCCTTCACCTTGTGGACCTTGAGCGCCAGTTTCACCTTGTGGACCTTGAGCGCCAGTTTCACCTTGTGGACCTTGAGCGCCAGTTTCACCTTGTGGACCTTGAGCGCCAGTTTCGCCTTGTGGACCTTGAGCGCCAGTTTCGCCTTGTGGTCCTTGGGCGCCAGTTTCGCCTTGTGGTCCTTGAGCGCCAGTTTGTAAGTAGTTAACTTGGTTGCGTAAAGCGTAAAGTTCTCTTTCTAGGTCGGAAATATCGGTACCACAAGCAACAAATGTGAATATGCTAGTTGTTATAATAGAAAAAGATAATAGCAATTTTACTGTAATTTTTTTAAATTTGTTTTTCATTGATTTACTCCTTGTAGTATCTACTACATAATAAAATATTACTTTTTTATTAGTATAACATAAAAAAAATCAAATTGCAACAATAAAACTCACAAAATAAACATTGTGACAAAAAGTAAATTTTCAAAATAGTTCCACAGTGGAATTTTGACTGGAAGTAAGTATGAGAATTTACTAATATTTTTTTCTATCGAACTAATAATAATTTGACATATTTCTAAAGATGTGGTATACTATTCAAAGAAACAAAACAAAATATTACTCAAACTAATTGTTAGTGCTGGGCAACCAGACAGGAGTTTATAAATATGCGAATGGAATTTACATTTGACTTGGAGGCTGTAGAAAAGCACGGCTATTGTATAGATGTTGCACGCAAAATGATAAAAGAGCAAGCGGAAGAATTTAAACTAAAGTGTGTATCAGACAACGAACTTTTAGCGTTTGAGGGAAGCGGTCTTAAAAGTGATTTTTCAGGTATGCTTGGTATGATGAGAGTTTTTGCTATTCAATCAAACTGGGTAGCAGAAATTGCTAACTCGTGGATACTTATTACTAGTGACGGCTGGGAAGACGTATTAAGGCAAGTTAAAGAAAAATATGCAAGGGGTGAGTTGTATGACAAGAGTTACGGATGAATTTAAAAGCCGCAAGCAAATAGCATTCGATTTAAGTCAAGAACTTTTGAAAGAACATCACCCTAACAAACCCCAACTTAAAAAGCCACACGTTAAAGGATATGCCGAACTTAAAACTTTTTTTAAGTCTGAAAAATGGGAACACCGACAAGGCTCGGTTTATGCCTCTGTAAAAGAACTTACTTATATCGAAATTACAGAAATAATGTATCGAGCTTCAAAGAAAATGCCTTGGTTGCCTAAGTGCCTTACTGCTATAGATGTAACTAATATAGGGAATCAACACAGTTTGATGGACGAACTACAAGTTATTGCAAGGCAAATTGAAAAAGAAAACCAGAAGCAACCTATGAAGCCATTACCAACTAAACCCATAAAACCTAATTGATAGGTGGCACAATTGATAAAAGACTGTGGTAAGAGTGGCAAAGGGCATAGGTGAAAAATTCGCTGTATATTCGGCAAAAATTAACAAAAGGCTAAAGGTGGCAAAAATTGTGAAAATGAGTGAGGGGTATTAAAACACTTGATTTTTCTTTAGAAATAATGTAGAATTAGGGATACGATGCAAGATGAAAATGATAATTTAGATAAGGCTATTACCATACAAGAGCAAGAGAATAAGATTCAGCAACTAGAAAAGGAAATAGAAAACCTTAAACAGAGTAATGATAAAAAGCCTAAGCGCAAAAAGAAAGGGCGAAAAAAGAGACACGTAAACGCGCTGAGATGGTTTTTGACAATATTTTTTATTACAATTGTTTTGGCTTTTATATTCAGTTTTTCTATAGAAATGCTGTCTCCGCACTTAAATCTTGTGTGGTCTTTTGTGATTTTACTTGTACTTTTAGCCATTGCATTTGTCTGCGACATATTGGCTATTGCTGTTACGACTTGTAAATTGCCGCCGATATTGGCTATGAATTCTAGAAAAGTTAAGGGTGCAAAGCAAGCGCTTTACCTTGCCAAAAATGCCGAAAAAATCGCTAATATTTTCTCTGATGTAGTTGGCGATATTTGTGGTATAATAAGTGGGGTACTTGCCGCGACCATAGTTATACAGATTTTGCTAGCAGCACCATCTTTAGATGGTCACGAACTTTACGTAGCAATAGCCCTTACGTGCCTTATTGCCGCGGTAACTGTTGGTGGCAAAGCGCTTGTAAAAATATTTGCGATAAGAAATTCTAACAGCATAGTATTTTTTGCAGGCAGACTAATGCATTTTTTTAGGATAATGAGATAAATTGAAATTTGAAAAGATACTATATCCGAAAAGATACTATACTGTAATCTTTTCGGTGAGTTTCTGTGGCAGGCAAAATATAGGTCGGTCACCCGAAAAAATATGATTTTAGATAGAGTTAATTTTCCGCAAGATATAAAAAAACTTACAGTCAAAGAACTTTATGCTCTTGCGGAAGAGATAAGAGAATACATAAGAGAGTGCGTTAATTTAAATGGCGGTCACTTAGGCTCTAATTTAGGCGTTGTAGAACTTACGCTTGCTTTGCATTACGTGTTTGATTTTTCTACAGACCGCCTAGTTTTTGATGTGGGTCATCAATGTTATACTCACAAGATTTTAACCGGCAGAAAAGACGACCTAAAAAACTTACGCAACGTTGGCGGCGCTTCGGGCTTTCCTAAAACTGAAGAGAGTATTTACGACGCCTTTAACACGGGACACGCAAGCACATCTATTTCTGTTGGGCTTGGGCTTTGTCGTGCGCGCGATTTGAGGGGCGAGAAGCACAACATCATAAGCCTTATTGGTGACGGCGCGCTTACCGGTGGCTTAGCATACGAGGCGCTTAACGACTTAGGCGGCAGACCAACAAAGCAGATTATTATACTAAACGATAACGAGCAGAGCATAGAAAAAAATGTAGGTGGCTTGGCAATACACACATCTCTTTTAAGAATGTCTAATAGGTATGTAAAGGCTAAGCGCCGCTTCGAGCGCCACGTGGCTAAAGTGCCTATTTTGGGCAAGCCAACTGCCAGACTGCTAGAGCGCAAATACAGAGCCTTGCGCGCATTCTTTTTGCCACAAACCATATTTAACGAACTTGGCTTAACCACAATTGGTAAGTTAGATGGACACAACATAAAGCGCCTAATTCGCGTTTTTAAACGCGCAAAAGGGTTCTCTCACCCCGTTGTTATTATTGTTAAAACAGACAAAGGGAAGGGACACATCAACGCGCAAGCAAGTCCAGAAAACTTCCATTCTGTTTCTGCAAACTTCGAAGATGGCATAGCAACAAGTGGTGGGCTAGAAAAAACCTTCTCGCAAGTGGCGGGAGATACGCTTTTGGCGCTTAAAAAACAGCACTCAGATATAGTAACCATAACACCCGCTATGACTGGTGGCTCGGGTCTTACCCAAGTTGCTAAAAAATTTCCCACGCGCTTTTTTGATGTTGGTATAGCGGAAGGACACGCCGGCACTTTTGCGGCAGCCCTTGCTGCTGGTGGGGTAAAGCCTTACTACTTTTGCTATAGCAGTTTTTTGCAACGCTCTTACGACCAGATTGTTCACGACATAGCCCTAAGCAACACGCCCGTTGTAATGTGCATAGACAGAGCGGGCATAGTGGGTGGAGATGGCGAGACCCACCAAGGCGTTTTTGATATAAGTTTTTTGGCGGGCATACCAAACATAACTATCTTAAGCCCCGCAACGCTAGAGCAGTTAAAATTGTGCTTAGAGTTTTCGTATAATTTTAAAACGCCTATCGCAATAAGATATCCGCGCGGTACAGAACTTACCACAGCACACAAAAATGATAGTACTCTATCAGACATAGTACTAGGTAAATGGGAGATTGTAAGGGATAATAGACAAGTTGCTACGCACAAGGCATCGTCGAGTAACATATATATAATTGCAGAAGGCAACCATATGCAAAACCTTGCAAAGCAAATATCAGATGAAATTTACGAGCAAAAGCAAATCAGACCAACAATCGTAAACCCGCTGTTTTTAAAGCCTATTGATACCGACTTTTTAAGCACTATAGAAAAAGGCGCTATTGTGGCTGTGCTTGAGAGTGGCATTATTAATGGTGGGCTTAACACTTATATATCTCATTTTTTTAACGAAAACAATATTGCTGTTAAATTTTTAACCTACGGCATACCTGATAAATTCTTACCGCACGGCAGCGTTAAAGACTTGATGAACTTACTAGAGTTACAGCCAACTAAAATAGCGAATGATATTTTAAAGAAATTATAGCGCTCAGAGGCGGTCACACGAAAAAAAATGATTATCGGTTTATACACAAACAAATACAAAGATAAAGGCTATAAGCGAACTAGGGAAGTCGCTAACTTTTTGTTTAAGGCGGGCTTTACAGTTTTTACAGACTCGCCCATAAAAAACAAAAATGTACCAACGCTTAAAGCCCTAGATATGCTAGACAAAATTGATACGCTTATTTCAATTGGCGGGGACGGCACGTTGCTTTCAGTTGCAGACCACCTAGCAAAGCGCGGCATAAAAGTTTTGGCTATAAACGAGGGCGATGTTGGCTTTTTAACAGATATAGAAAAATCGGACGATATTGCTAAAGCCTTGCAAGCCTTAATTAACAATACTTTCACTATAGAAAAACGTAAGATGCTAGACATCTCACTTTATAAAATAGGTGAGATTTGCAAAAATAACAAGTCTTTAAACAGCGGAGAATGCGAGCAATTCTTAGGCAGTTATCTAGCGCTTAACGAGGCGGTTATTGCAAAGTATAAGGCAAGTTACGAAAAAATTATACGGCTTTCTGTTTATGCTGACGAACACCTTGTAGATACTTATCACGCAGATGGCTTTATGGTGTCTACACCAACGGGCTCTACAGCCTACTCGCTTTCTGCCGGCGGACCAATACTAGAGCCGTTTGTAGACTTGTTGTTGCTTGTTGCAATTAACGCTCACTCTCTAAGAAGCAAGCCCGTAATAGTTAACGACGCGCGCAAAATAACAATTTTAATAGAAGACCAAAAAGATGTGTGCCTTATTCACGATGGTAAAAAATCGAAATCGTACTTCAACAAAGCGGTTATAAAGGTAAGCAATCACACGCTAGATTTTATAAAAATAGACAACACAAACTTTTTCGATAAATTGAAAACCAAATTACAAAAGTGGAGTACGCAGTATTAGATGTTACAACTTTTAAAAGTACAAAATGTGGCTTTAATAAGCAGTCTGGAAGTAGAATTCTCAGACGGGCTTAATGTTTTGTCTGGCGAGACTGGCGCCGGCAAGTCTATTATTATAGATGCCATAAACTTTTGTTTGGGTGAAAAAGCAGACAAATCTATAATAAAACACGGAACAGAAAAGTGTGTTGTAACGGCAATTGTAGACTATAGCAATCCTAAAAGCAACAAAGCAAACGACGCTTTAGCCAAAATTTTAAAGGCAGAGTTAGAGAGTTTAGGGGTAGATTATGATGAGACAGACAGCACAGTTATCTTACACAGAAGCCTTACAACTGCGGGCAAGTCTGATGTGCGCATAAACGGCACGCCCGTAACTCTTGCTGGCTTAAAGCGTATTGCAAGCCTTTTAATAGACATTCACGGACAGCACGCACACCAATCACTCTTTAAAAAGGCTATGCACACAGTTATTTTAGATAGTTTTTCTAAAGAAATCCCCGCAATTAAAAACCAACTATCCACCATACTTACAGAGTATAAGCAAGTTGAAAAAGGGCTTAAAGCCTTAGGCGGAGACGAGGCTAGCCGTGCAAGACACCTAGACTTACTAAGTTACCAAATAAACGAAATAGAGCAAGCAAATTTAGTTGAGAGCGAAGAGAGCGAGTTATCTGCCGCACGCAACAAAATGATGAACGCAGAACGCCTGAAAGAAACCGCAAATGTAGCACTAGAGATTTTGGCTGAGGGCGCTATATCTGTTGCTACAAAAAAGTTAGAGCAAGCCTCTAATATAGACAACCAGTTAGAAGAATTAGCAGAGCGACTTAGTAGTGCATCTTACGAAATATCCGACATATATTTCGAACTTAAAAACTATATAGGTGACCTTTTTTTAGATGAGCGCGAATTAGAGCGAATAGAAAATAGGCTTAACAAAATCAGAGAACTTAAAAAGAAGTATGGACAAGATGTGCCGACTATTTTACAGTTTTTGCAAAAAGCAAAGGCAGAATACGATACGCTTACAAACGCGAGCGAGCAGATAGAAAAACTGCAAAAGCAAAAACAAGCGCTTTTAAACCAACTTGTTAAAAACGCAGACACGCTTCACCAAGCCCGCCAAAAAACATCGCTCGAGTTAGAAAAAAAACTTATAGTGTCTTTAGCAGACTTAGGGCTGGCTTCTGCATCTTTTAAAGTAAGTTTACAAAAGCCAGAAAATTTTGCAAACAAAATCACACAAAATGGCTACTGCGATTTAGAATTTTTATTCTCAGCAAACAAAGGTCAGCCACTAAAACCGCTTGCTAAAATTGTCTCGGGCGGAGAGGCGTCGCGCTTTTCTTTGGCGTTAAAAGATATTGTAAGGGGCTTTGACAGCACCCCTACACTTATATTCGATGAGATAGATGCTGGAATAGGTGGCAAAATTGGGCAAGTTGTTGCGCAAAAACTTGCAAACATAGCAAGCGCAAATCAGGTGCTTTGCATAACCCACTTACCGCAAATTGCTGCAATGGCAAACACTCATTTCCTAATAGAAAAGCACGAGACTAAAGACGACACAAAAACAACCCTAACTAAACTAGACGACAAAAAAGCGATTGATGAGATTGCTAGGCTAAGCGGAGGGCAGGGCATATCAAAGTCTGCATCTGATTTTGCGGCAGAACTAACCAAGTGGGCAAAAGAGTATAAAAAAGTCGGCTTCGCCGATTCCCGTTCTTGAGGAACGGCTTTTTTGGACGAAGCTTTTCGCCCTCATTCAAAGAACGATATTTCCTTGTCATAGAAAAAGCATTTAGAAAAATTTAGACGCCAGTCAAAAATTCGGCGTCTTTTTTTGTTATACGAAATTCCTTGACACATAAAAAAAATCGAACTGCACAAATTAATTGTATAATTAATTCCACATTTGTTACATAACATTCACATAAAGGGAGAGAGATAGAATGCGAAACACTACAATCAGAATTTCTTTGGGCATTTTGTGTGTCTTTCTTTGTGCGTTTATTGCTTTAAATGTAGATAACTCTAACACCAGTTTTACAAGTTACGAGACTAGCACAAGCCAAATGGCGAAGTACAAAAGTCAAAGTCAAACTGTGTCAGCAAACTACAAAACTCAAACCACATCTAAAAAATTTCCTTTCAGACTGCCTTTTTTTAGTCGCTGTAAAAAAGAAGATACCCCAATAACTACAACGCACGTATACGTTGGTGGCACACCGCTAGGGCTACAGTTAATGACACAAGGGCTTATCGTTACAGACTTTCCTTGCGTGATAACAACGGGCGGTAGGGCAAGCCCATCACTCGATGCCAAAATAAAAAAGGGCGATGTTCTAACTCACCTTAACAATTTTGAAGTTAATTCTAACGCCGCGCTTTTAAGAATATTAGCAAACTACAGCCCGCCCGCCCCAATGCCATTTTCTGTACTGAGAGATGGCAACTTAATAAGCGGGCTTGTCAGACCAGTTAAAGACATCAAGTCTAGCACATACAGAATAGGGCTAAAAACAAAAGACACGTCCAGCGGTATAGGCACGCTCACGTTTGTTACTAAAGATGGGCGCTTCGGAACACTAGGTCACCCGGTGTGTGATGGCAGTTTGGTTTTGCCCGTGTCTAAAGGGCGCGTATACACTTGTAACATCGTAGGCATAACAAAAGGCAAGCGCGGCGACCCCGGCGAATTAACCGGGCTTTTTGTACGTGGCAAGCCGCTCGGCACAATACTCAGAAACCACCAGTTCGGCGTTTTCGGGCGCTTAGACACCCCACTTAAAAATGCAATAATGCCAAACTTGGTTGAAGTAGCAAAGCGTGGCGAAGTAAAGGCGGGCAAAGCGCAGATAATCACCACCCTATCAAGCGGGCTTCCCAAACTATACGATATAGAAATTATAAAAGTGTCTAAGCAAAACAGCCCAAAAGAAAAAGGCATTGTCTTAAAAATAAAAGACAAACGCCTAATCAGCGAAACCGGCGGGGTAGTGCAAGGAATGTCCGGAAGCCCAATTATACAAAACGGAAAAATAGTTGGCGCAGTAACGCACGTGTTTATAAACGACCCATCAAAAGGCTACGGAATATTCATAGAATTTATGCTTCAACAAGTCGAAAAAATAGAAGCATCTTAAGTAGCCAAAAAAACTACATTCGCCTAATCATCTCCGCAACATATCCTATAAACTGTTTGTTGGTCGGATAACCCTTTTTCTCGCATAAAATATTTTCTAAAGCAGGGCAGGTAACGTCCGGGTTAACCCTTTTGCCAAACCCCATCTGAATCGCGTTTCTGATGTTTCGCTCTATTGTCGGTATGTTTTTGCCCGTAGTGTTGGCTATGTGTTTGTAAATATCCTCCGTTATATTGCCAAGTTTACGCTCATCGCTACAAACAAGTTTTATAGCCTTAACCAAATAATGATACCCCATATGCTTTGCAGTAATAGAATTTTTAACCAGAATATCCTTTATGCGTATATCCACAGTGTCACCCTTAATTTTTCTGTCCTTTCTAGAAAAAGCCATATCCTTAATGGTCTGTATATTATTTTTTAAGTCTGTCTCTAAAGTGTCCAGCGCAAAATAATATATGGCTGCATCTTGCAAGTACACAACATTTTTGGCTTGCCCACTAGGCTCGCTTTTAACCAAAACTATGTTCGGAACATTGTGTTGGCTAGTGTCAAAAATAGCCAAAAACTCTGGGTTTAAATAGTCAGAATACTCATAAACTAAAACATCAATAGTTCTAGCCCTGCTGTGCTGCAAAACTTCTGTGAAAGAAGAAGTCTCGATAAAAAAGCCCACATTGTGCTTTAAAAATGTTTTTTTAAGTGCTTCTATATTTGCCTCGTTTTTAAAAAACAAAATGGCATTAAGCATCTCTTTTTTCATAATTTCCATACTCTTATAATACCAAAAAAAACGACACATTTTTCAAAACCGCAAAATAAGACAAATTTCACCAAATACTGTCAATTTACAAATTTCGCTACCGCTTAGTTTGCTAAAATCATAACTTTTTGTTTTCTGTTATATAGAACTTTCCTAAGTATATCATAATGCTTTTTACGCATATTGTCAAGCGTTTTACGCATATTTCTTGTAAACTTTAAGTATGAACTATTTTAACGAAGTATTTAAAGAATTACGCCTAGGCGAAAATTTAACGCAAGAACAACTAGGGCAAGAGTTAGGTGTTCCGCAACACACAATAGCAAAATGGGAAAGGGGTATACATACACCAAAACTAAATATGCTAATCAAAATAGCCGACTATTTTGAAGTAACGCTAGACTATCTAGTCGGAAGGTCTTTTTAGCAACCCCAAAAGCCAGTTAGAATTTCTAAAAATTTCTGGCTGGCTTTTTAAGTTTTTGTTAATTGAACTCTTATTCCTTTGCAATATTTAGTAGATTATGTTATAATTAACTACAAAAGAAAGGAAAAATAAAAATGAGCAACAACAACAATTTAAAAAAATCTAGTAAAAATAAAAAAGCAAATCAAAAAAGCGAAGTGGCTATACGCAATGCAACAGCAGAATTTTTGACATTTTCATATCAATCTAGCGAGAATGATATTGAGATAAAGGTTCAAGATGAAACTGTTTGGTTAACACAAAAATTTATGGCTTTACTTTTTGAAACTAGTGTTCCAAATATAAATATGCACTTAGAAAACATTTATAAAGAGCAAGAGTTGGAAAAAGGGGCAACTATTAAGGATTTCTTAATAGTTCAAACTGAAGGCAAAAGGCAGGTTTCAAGAGAAGTGGCTCACTACAACCTAGATGCAATTATTGCCGTTGGTTATAGAGTTAACACAAAAAAGGCGACAGATTTTAGGAGGTGGGCAACAACCGTACTTCGTAACTTTATAATTCGTGGTTATGTTCTTGACAAAAAGCGATTGGAAAACGGCGCATTTTTTAATGAGGACTATTTTGAAAGACTTCTAGATGAAATCAGAGAAATCAGGTTAAGCGAGAGACGCTTTTACCAAAAACTTATCGATATATATGCTACTAGTTTAGATTACGATGGTAAGGCTCAAGCAAGCAAAGATTTTTTTGCTAAGGTACAAAATAAGGTTCATTATGCGGTTCACGGTCAAACTGCGGCTGAGATAATTTACAAAAGGGCGAACGCTAGCAAAGAACATATGGGCTTAACAACTTGGGAAAAAGCACCGCACGGCAAAATTGTAAAAGCAGATGTTGTGATTGCAAAAAATTACCTAGATAAAGAAGAGTTAGAAGAACTAGCTCTTATTGTAGATGCCTATCTTGATTTAGCAGAAAGTAGGGCAAGGCGTCGAATTCCTATGACAATGGCAGACTGGTCAAATTGGTTAGACATAACGTTAAAAAATGACTTACGGGAAGTGCTAGATAATGCAGGTAGTATAAGCAAAGATATTGCACAACAGCACGCGTTATCAGAGTTTGAGAAATATCGCGTAATTCAAGACAAAAATTTCAAAGATGATTTTGATAGATTTTTGGAAGAATTAGAAAAAGAAGCGAGTAAGCAATAAAGCAAGTTTCCCAAGTTTAACATAGAACTATTGCAAAACCTATTTAAGTATGCAAGTGTGCCTGTCTCTCAACAAAAAGGCAAGTCTATTTGAGCCGAAAGATTGAGTACAAAGGGGACAAATGCATTAAGTAGCCTTAAATTTTTAGGTTTTTGTTAATTTTGTTTGACTATGGTTTGTTTTTTTTGTATAATATGGGTATGGTAAAGCAACCTAAAAGAATTTTAGATTATGTATCAGAGAATGCTGTTCAGACAGCGCAAATAGCCGAGACTTTTGCTTGCGACTTGGCGGGCAACGAATTGATTTTACTAAATGGCGAAGTTGGGGTAGGGAAGTCTGTTTTTGCGAAAGGCGTGGCTTCTGGGCTTGAGATTTTTATACCTATCACAAGCCCCACTTTTACTTTTGTAAATGTTTACACAACGGGCAGGGCGCTACTATCACACTTCGATTTCTATCGCCTAGAAAGCCCGGACGAGATTCAAAACCTTGGGCTTTTAGATGCGCTTGAAGCGCCGTCTATTAGGCTTATAGAGTGGGGCGAGCGCATAAGTCAGTATCTGCCAAAGCAAGACTATATAAGTGTAGATATACAGCGTACGGGCGAGAATCGTCGCAAAATAAAAATAAGTTTTTGGTAGATGTTTTTTTGCTTAGGTTTTAGTTGTCTCGGTAAGTAGGGTAGGGCTGAGCAAAAGTATTACAAAGCATATTGCAAAGTATTGGGTGGCGGCTATATTCCAAAACATTAAGGGGCGCTACAAAAGTAGTAGGCAAAATTAAGGTATTGCGAAAGATGAATATTTTACACATAGACGCGGCTTTTCCAGATTTTTTAAGGCTGGTAGTTTATTCAGATAGGGAAGCAGGCGGCGAAATTTTCGAAGCAAACATAAAGACACAGCAAAATGTGTCTGCTTTATTATTGCCGTCTATAGACGACATTTTAAAAACAAGCAATGTGCAGTTAAAAGATATAGATTACTACAGCGTTATTGTTGGTCCGGGTTCGTGGACTGGGCTAAGGCTTGCAATAACAACTGTAAAAACGCTGTGTATGAATTTCGAAAAGCCAGCAATCGCAGTAGGCGCGTTCGATATTTTAGAGTTTTGCGCAAAGCAAAATTCAGATAATGGTAACATCAATTCGGATAGCAAAAAGAATTCTACCAACAAAAATTCTGACAAAAATGCTACCACCAACAAAACAAATAATTGCACGCAAAACAAAAATAGTAACAAAAATATTTTTGCAATTCCATCAACCGCAAAAGAATATTACACAAAGCAACAAAACAACATTCAAATCTTAACAACAGCAGAATTGCAAGTAATCATAAACCAACGCCAACTACACAAAATAACAAACTACACAACAAATTCGCTAATAACCTTTATAAAAACCCAAATCAACAACACAACCCACTACAACACCCTAGAACCATTCTACTTCAAAAACCCAGTATAATACTCTCAAAAAAACACTTATAAAAATACTCTTAGAAACCAAAGCAACAACATTTCTACAAAAGGCAATATAAGCAATTCAAAAAAAAGCCCAAAACAATCATCAAAAAAGCCAATTTATCATATGGCTTTTTTTATATACTTTTTTTATAATAGATTGCTGAACAACTCTTAAACGCAACACAAACTATAGCACAAAAAACCTTTCATATCTCAAAACCCCTATCTATGCGTAAAACCTGTATTTTACGCATAGATAGGGGTTTTCTAGCCTATTGTGAAAAATAGTGGCACAATTTTTTAATTTTGCTTGTTTGGTTCAGAGTTTTACAACTTTTTGTTGTGTTAGGCGCGCGGTGGCATTTGAAAGTGTGTTTTAAGGTTGGTTTTTTTGCCTATTGAGAGTTACACGCACGTTATATTATCAAGTTGCTGGCGGCTAGCGCCGCCAGCAAGCCCCACGTGCTACCTGTTTTATACCCAAAACGCTAAGCAGCGTTTCGGCTCGGCACGCTAAACCGCTTTTGCCGAGCCTACTCGGCTTTTTATGCGTTTTTGGTACAAAATTACAATACACACAGACTGCACCGCTAGCGGTGCTTTTTAAAAGATTTTATATTGCTTGGCAAAAATTTAGATAAGATTAAGTAAAGAATTTTTACTTACTTTACCAAAGTTGCTACTGCGTGCATCTAAAATTGCCACTTAGATTGTCCTAGCCTTGTGGTATTTGTTATTTTGGGCGCTTCTGTTATCTTACCAAATCTGCCCGGTATGTTTTTGGGCAAATGTACATCTGAAATTATAAAGCCACGCTTTTTAATTTCGCCCGTTTCTCTATTTGCTGGATAGTCAATTTCTATTCTACCTATCATATCTGCGTTAATATTGTCGGCAACATCTGGTAGGTCTTTAATCACATAACTTGGCAAGTGCCTTGAATAAATCATTTTACCATCTGTTTTAGACATATATTTGCTGATGTAGTGCGCTGGTTGTAGTGTGCTTTCGGCTGTTATCTTCTCAAACTTATTCATACCAAACCTATCAAAAAAGTAACTGTTTTCAATGCGCTTAACCCACCTAAAAGTCTTACCGCACCAGTCACGCGTTTCGTATAACTCACCTACCATACTGTCTTCTGGTATATACATTAAAAAGTGAAAGTGCAAGCGCTCTGAATCTGAACCTACTTCATCCATACCCATATACGCCCATCCGCGCCTATCTGCCTCGTTTCTTAGTTTAATTTTTAGTTGCTTTTCAAATGCAGCTTCAGCATCTGCAATAGCCCTTTTTGCAGATTCGCTTGACTCTTTCACTGACTTAATTTGAGCAATCACATCTGCTGGCAGATACAACTTGTTGTCGTAAGTAAACGTCACAAAATAGTTAAACTTATTCAATTCGGCTTTTCTCAAAGCAAGCCTTAACCTACTTCTTATGTTCCGCACTTCTCTTTTCACATTTTGCTTTATGTAGATATCTAACTTGTCAAGCCCGCAATCTTCACAATCTAAACCTTTGTTTTGACACTTATAGCAAGCGCCACAGATGTTATCTAATCGGTAGTCCTTAGTTTGCTTACAGCATTCACAAGCCGGTAATAAGTCGTCAAAATCTTGCGTGTAGAATTCTGCAAAGAATGCATCTAAAATGCCCCTTTTAATAAAACTATGTTGCTCTGCCCTACCTTCTTCTGTTCTTACTTTGAATAAGTTCGCGCTTTTAATAAATAAATCTTTAAATGCGCCATCTTTTATGTCTATTTCGCGTTGCTTTCGCCGTGCAAGTTTACGCTTTAACAACTCATCTAATTGAAAATAATATTTGTCTTTGCCAAATTCTATTGCATATTTATTTTTGGTAATCTCGATTAAATGCTCTTGTTTGCTAACACCGTCATTTTTCAGATTATCAAAAATGGCATCTACAAACTCTTTCCTTGCCTTGTCATACAAATAAGGACTGTGTACTCTCAAAGAGCCAACCGCGTGAATCTTGTAACTAAACATAAACCCTCCGTAAATTTTTATGAAAATGCTTGCATTTTTTATATAATTGGTGTATACTATTAGTAGGAAGTTAACGAGCGTGCCTAGTTTACTAGGATAGGGCTGGAACTTCCTTTTTTGTTTTAATCCTTTTTACCATTCTTTTTTGCAGCTCTATATTCTTGATTTGGTGTTAAATTGGTTTTAGGCAAGTTTTTAATTAGTTCCTTATCTTTATCTGTTAAATCATTCCAGCCTTTCACTTCTTCTTGGTGGAAGGCATTTTTATTTGCCGTATAACTTTTAGGATGTATGTAGGTAGGTTTTGCATCTTTAGGATTTGGGTTGTTTTCTAATTTTTTGTTTCCGTATTTACTATCGTGCGTTAGACTCACATATTCATATTTGCCTTCCTTTTCATTAAATACCCAAACTGGATGACCGGCATTAGTGTGTTTTCTGCCTTGCCTAAAGTGCGGAATTAAGGCTATTATTATCGGCGCTAACAGCGCCAACATCAAAATTAATAAAACATTTTTTATTAATCTTTTTACGAAATTAAAAACAGAAATTATCATTCTTGCAATCATAATCTTTAACTCTCCTTGTTGTATTTTAATACTTCATTTACGAAATAACTGTTTTGGCTTTGAAGTTCTTTTACGCTTGCCTTTAGATTTTTGTATTCGGACAAGTGTGACAGCCCCACGCGGCTAGCACGCTGTTGCGCTTTGAAAATATCACCATAGGCATCTGTGCTAAAGCGCTTTGCGTAGATTTTCTTTGTCATTAGGTAGTATTTACTCTCTCTTAGCATTTTGCCCGTAGATGCATTTTCTACAGCCAAAAGCCTTACGTGATAGCCAAACATATTGTATATTCGCCTATAGCCGTTATGTATTGTCGCACCTACCTTTTTTAGCAAATACATCAGCAAAGAATTATCACCCCTATTATAGTCGTATTCGCTTTGCACTTTCTTATAGCGCGGAAATATTAATGAGTAAATTAGTTCGTAGATAAAGAAAAACGGCATTGTTAAAAATGTATCTGACTTCTCGCGAATGTGTATTATCTGAAATAAATCTCTAGCACCAGAGCCTAACTCTTCCGGTCTTTGCATATCTACAATAACCTTAACAAGCGGGATATTTCTGACTGTACACGCGTGCCTTATAAACGCTAGTTGGTGGTTTAACTTATCCGTTAGTTGTGTTGCGCGCTCGGTTAATTGCTCTAGTTCTAATTTCTGAGCAGTTGCATCTGCGTTAGCCTTTTCAAGCATTTTTATACTGTCTCGCAACTGCTTTATGGTTTCTTTAATGTCGCTATTCTTAAATTGATTGCCACGTTCTTTGTCAAATTCGTTTAGTAATATAACGCCACCTTCATATGCTCCAGCAAACTTTGGGTTTTCAGTTAATTTCTTGCCCAGTCTGAACATCTCATAATCAAAGACTTTAGAGTACCTAGATATACCCACCCTACCCTTGCTATCTCTCTCAGACATATGATGTATTAACGTGCTGTCTCGTTCAAAGAAGTCGTTATTCCACTTTGGCTTGTTGCCAATATCTCTAAGCCTTGCATCCTTTCTAACCCCAAAATTAGATAGTATCAACTCTTGCAAGTAGAAATAGAAAAATTTAGAATAATCTTTAACTGCTTCTACAATATCTACTACATAAAGTTTGTTGTCATAGGTTGTTCCGTATCTGTCAAAGTCGTAATTCCAAATATACTTTTGCGCTTCTTTGTAATAAGGCTTTAAATAACCTTTAGCCACCCTTGCTTTTATGCCACGCTTTGCCGCATCGCGAATGCATCTGTAGTACAACTTTAAAGTCTTTTTGTAGTTAAATAACTGTCTGTCTATCCAGTCTTCCGTAGATGTCATATTATAAATTTCTTGACTTTTTATAGCATTCATAATGCTACGCTCTAACAACCTAAATGAAAAGTTCGGAAACTCTAAAGATATCTCAAATAACTGCTCATCTACAGTATGGCGAAATATTGCTTCTGCAGATAAACCCATATCTGTAACAAGTGTGGTTTTGCCCGCTTCTGGTGGACCTACTACCATCACTACGGGTGGTAGAGAATTTATAAAGCCTTTGTTCTTGTTTTCCATATGGCGTAGCCGGCTTATGCCTACCTTTTTACGCCAGCGGTCTATACTTAAACCAACCCTAATTAAGATGTAAATTATTGGTATAAACCAAAGCTTTGGTGGAACAACTCTAAAGATATTTAATAGCAACAACAACGTATTATGAAAGAAATTATACAGCGCCAACAAACTTAAAGACACCGGAAAATATATCATAATGGCAAAAGTTGATAGCACTATGGCAAATATATTTAAGTTAAAAAGCCATATCATAGACCATACAAATGGTAGGCGTAAACCAAAAAGTGTCCGCGTTTGTATATACTTTACTAAATCGACCAAATAAGACTTAGGCGGCGTATAAACGATGTCTGAAGTGCTTTTAAAGGCTTTTAACGCTATTGTGTCTACATTATGTCTAGTGTTGCGCTTTGAAAAACTACTCTTTATTCTAAACTTTAGTACAAAATAAAACACTAGCAAAAGCGGTAAAAATGGTAAGAAAATCTCTAAAGCCAAACCTAAAAGCGCTAGATAATTTACAAGGTTTTCGCTACTAAATAGTAAACTTAAAAACTCTTCCGCGCTACTTCTGAACTCGTAAGGCTGTTCTGGTAGAATGTTTGGCGGTGGGGCTTCGGGTGGTATTACCGGATGTTCTGTAGGTTGAGTAATCGGGCTTTGCTCTGGCAAAACACGAAAAAATGCATACATAAAATATGCAACAAAGGCTAAGCCTAGTTCTTTTATGCTGTTCCACAAGACAACAAAATTGACACGGAAAATCGTAAAAGTAAAGAAAAGACTTGCTAGTGTAAAACAAGCACATAGCAACAAATAACTTCTATGCTTTATATACCTAACAAGCCTTTTCATTTAACTCCTAACAGCCGCGCAAGTAAAAACCGCATAACCCACTAGCAATATGAAAAACACTAGTAAGAGCAATTTTACTATGTTGTATCGGAATAGATTTTTAAAAAAATTAATCATTGGTTGTACCTACTTGTGTCATAATCTGATGGGTGGTAGGTGCTTATAAATTCTTGTCTGTGCAATTCTTTAGCGTCTTTTAGCGTTATGCCCTTGTTGTGATATTTGTCTAAGTATTCATTTTCGCTTAATTGAAATGCGTACTCTCTGTCGTACAGCATAGCGTTAATTTTGTATCTCTCTTTTGTGTTTTTGCGTTTAGGCATTAAACTTAGTGGCAATAACAAAAGGCTGAACACGCTAACTAGACCCGCGAATGACAAGGCGAAGGCTCTTGCTATGGTGGCTTTGGCTAGGCTTGCAACTGTTGATAATGCGCTTAGTGCTTGCACGAGAATTGTTAATACTGCCGTAAAAACCATCTACCTATCCTCCCGCCTTTTAGGGCTTGCCGCTTCCCTAACTGCACCTACAAGCATTAGAGCAACAAATATCACTAGCACAAAACCCGCTACTGAAATAATGTTAGAAAGCCCACTAAAAAAATTGTTTGCACTACCGCCAACTCTATTAGTTTGCCTACCTAACCACGTGGCGAAACTCTCGCCATCTAACACTTCTGATGGTCGCGAATCATCTACTATATCGTTTGCACAATCCCCATTTATAAGTTGCCAGTCTGGGTTGTTCGGGTCTGTATTAACTCTAAATTTAGGTACATCAAACTGTCCAAATGTCGTTGAAATAGAGCCTATGTAAAAATCTACTCTACTCTCAAGCAAGCCCCAAACTGTTATACTTTCGCGCAATACACCATTTTCTATACGCTGTGGTCTTCTATCAGTTGTTATAATATCATAATTGTACCAAACTATCGGAAGCCCCGTATTTTCGTTAAACAAAGCCCAACCTGCAAAATCTGTTAATTGCCTTGTTCGCGGGTTAACAAAAATATCTCTGCCATCTTCTGTTATTACATCAAAACCAGTTAAACCACATTTTAGCCTATCCCACGGATGCACAGTTGCGTGACTAATTCGCACAAGCAAGTTTGCTAGCGTAGTTCGTTCTAAAATTCTAACTAGTGGTATTTTATGATTGCCCGTAATAACTGTTAGAACATTTATTCTCCACCACGATGGGCTTACAAATTCCGCTATGTAATCATTATGAATGTGCCTTCTATTCATATCATAAAACCTATAGCCGTGCCTATGTCCACTCAAGACTCCAGCCAACCAACCCCTATCATAGCGCGTATAGAATGCATATATTCTGCGTTGACCACCCCTTGCGTTTAAAGTAATTAAAACAACACTATCATCCAACCTTATTGGTCTAACATACCTACCCCCTGCTCTTAAATAATGCCTTTCTAACCTACTGTCTAAAACTATGGCTAAAGAACGATTTGCGCCATCTATAAAACTTTCTGTCTCAGAATCAAACTCTACTACTGTAGAGTCTACGGGATTTTCAAATGGCACACCATCTTCCGTTATTACCATACCAGTCTCACGCAAAACAAACAGTCTTCTACCCCCTTCGCCATACACTCCACTACGTATAGTCTCATAAGGGTTATCTTGAAATAATGGCGCTACGCTTATAGTTATCACTTCTTTATCTAATTGTTGCTTTTTGTATTCTTCAGACACACTCGCGCTTGCTGTTAAATTTGTACTGAACGGCAGAGCCAACACACTACAAAGAAGTAAACCAAAACTTAAAACGAATATTGTAATCTTTTTCATATTATCTGCCCCCTTTATACTTTGTTCCCTTAAACCCTTTTCTAGCGCCGCCAACAACACCTATGACAATACTGTATGCTAGGGATATCGTGACCAAAAGAAACATAACAGCAATTACCATCCTAAAGCCGTGATTATCCCATAGAATATGATTTGTCACATTATTACCAGCAACGCCGCTATCAGTCGTTCCACCACCCACATAATTATCACAATCTGAATAATAACCATTTTGGCAATTATCTTTATCATTGTTGTTATTATTGCCGTTGCCATTATAACCGCCACTATCATTATTATTACCACTATCAGATAACTGTCCTAAATTAAATTCGCCAAATACAGCCGGGTGCATTCCAGCAATAGTTGCACGAATTACAGCATTACCAACAGATATACCAGTAACTAAGCCACTAGCGCTTACTGTAGCAACTGCAGGGTTAGAAGATGTCCAAGTAACCGCTTGCGAATGTGTAAGCGGATAAACCCTAGCATACAGTTGCATAGTGTCACCTAATCTAAACACACCCGTAAAACTAGTGTCAATAACAACTGTGGGGGCTTCAGGCGCTCTTACCATAATCGTTAATTCTCTTACAAAACTTTTTCCATCAAATGATGTTGATGCTCTTATAGTGGCAATGCCCACACCTACAGCAGTTATAAGCCCCGTAGCAGTAACCGCCACAATCTCTGCATTATTAGTTAACCACACTTCAAAGGGACTTCCAAAAGGAGTCGGCGCAATAGTAATGCCTAATTGCCTTGTTTCTGTTACATCCATAAAAGTACTTCCAGCCCCTATTATGCTTACGTTGAACAAATCAGGACAAGCATTAGCACGAACTGTAACCCTAAACCTAGCAAGGCGGACACCCGGACGCTCTGGTGACTCGGCAATTATTTGAATAGTTTCTGTCCTAAATTCACCAGTATGAACATTAAAACTTGTTGGCAGTTTAAATGTCATATGTCCATCTGCAACACTAATTATAGATTGATTAACACCTGTTCTACTCCACATCCAGCCGCCTAAGTTATTAGAAACTACTTGTTCAACTCTCCACACAATTGCTTGATTTGCACCTAAAGGATATACTCTTGTAAAGACTGGTATTGGCACACGAGTATAAACATTCGGCATTCTCTCGCCAGATGTAATAGTATTTGTGCCTATACCTATCTCGTGAGAAAAATTAGCAGAAGATACTTGTCTACCACCAAAAGTAACTACAGCGCTACTAGGAAGCGGGGGCGCAACACCTACATCTACTTCAGCGGATGGTGGCGCTTGTGTGACTGTTATCGTTGTCTGTGCTGTAACCGCCGTGTTAAACGTAGACCTTGCCGTTATTACAGCCGTGCCGGCAGTTACTGCGCGCACCATACCCAACGTATCTACTGTGGCTACCGCTGTATTGCTACTTGTCCACGTAACACTCTGTGGCGGGTAATTTGTGCCGTGTACAGTTGCGTTTAAAAACCTAACCGGTCTTTGATTAGCAGGTGGTATCGGGTATGGTATTGTTAATTGCCCCCCGCCCGTTAGCGTTATGCTTGTGACTGTTGGTGGTTCAAATACAGGACTACTATTGTGTCTGCGAGTATAAAAATGATAGTACATCCCATCACAGCACCCACAAAGACCCCACGAAGTAGCAAAGCAAAAATATAACGGCTTTCTATTCCAATAAGTACACTCAAAATTAAAAATTGAATACCAATAGATTCTCATAGGTACAGATTTAAAAACAATATACTCATCAGAAAAATAATAAATGCTCTCACTAAATACACGATGATAGTAAGGGCGAAAACCCATACAACACGAATTTAAACCATTAAAATACCCGTGACAATATATACGGCAATACACATCATTAAAGAAATCATTTCCAGCAACTACTTTGATGTCTATATAGACCCGGCTACTATGCGGCTGTATAGACTGTGTATGACTATCCACGTGCGTAGTTACACAACAATCACTCGTACAATCTACCACATACACATCAGCCCGGGCT
>JGI24694J35173_10001395_pt1 | contig 21923 bp, 18 predicted proteins | sample TergutCo191P1_FD_35173 | JGI IMG/M metagenome (IMG submission 35173) | reverse complement strand
GTGGAGTGCGCAATGCGGCTTGGTGTCGCACTCAATTGCGAAATTTCTAAGGACTGCAAATTCGACCGCAAAAATTATTTTTATCCCGATTTGCCAAAGGCTTATCAGGTCTCGCAGTTATACAGCCCAATTTGCCGCGGAGGTTTTATCGAAATCGAGGACAAAAAAATAGGCATAAACGAAATCCATATGGAAGAAGACGCGGGCAAGCTAATCCACGACCCGCTAAGCGGCGGCACGCTTGTGGACTACAACCGTTGCGGTGTTCCGCTTTTGGAAATAGTGTCAAAACCGGATTTCAGGAGCGGCGACGAGGTGATTTCCTATCTGGAAAAGCTCCGCGAAACGCTGCTGTATTTAAACATCTGCGATTGCAAAATGCAAGAAGGCTCGCTGCGCGTAGACGTAAACCTATCCGTGCGAAAACCCGACGGCGAACTGGGCACACGCACCGAGATGAAAAACCTAAACTCCTTTAAAGCGATAGCCCGCGCCATAGAATACGAAACTCGGCGTCAAACAGACCTACTCGAAGACGGCGAAAAAATCACACAGGAAACACGCCGCTGGGATGACGACCGCGGCGAAAGCTATGCCATGCGCTCCAAAGAAAACGCGCAGGATTACCGATACTTTCCCGAGCCGGATTTGTTACCGATAAAAATAGCCGACGAGTGGTTAGAAAACATAAAACAAACCCAGCCCGAACTCGCAAGCCAAAAACGGGAGCGATACACCACGACGCTGGGGATTTCCGAAAAAGACGCGGTTGTACTCACACGCCACAATAAAATTTCCGACCTATTCGAAAAAATCTACGCACTAACCAAAAACGGGGCAGAAAGCGCGAATATCATCACAGGCGAAATTATGCGCCTTATGAACGCAACAAAAATGTTAGACGAGGATTTGTCACTCGACGCGGCAAAGCTGGCAAAAATAATCACCCTCGTAACGGAAAGCAAAATAAACCGCAACGCCATGAAAGAAACCATCGAGGCTGTATTCACCACCAACGCCGACCCCGACGAATATATTGCAAAAAACAACCTCGGTATGATTAACGACGACGCAAAGATTTCCGAGGAAGTGCAAGCGGCAATCGCGGACAATCCAAGCGCGGTTGCGGATTATCACGCGGGTAAAAACAAGGCCTTTGGCTTTCTGATGGGGCAAATAATGAAACGCCTGAAAGGTGCGGGCAACCCCGAAACGATAAAGGCTATGCTGGAGGCCAAGCTAAAACAAGAAGGAGCATAAAAGTGAACAAAGCATTTGAAACCCAACTAACCGAGCAAATTAAATCCATCATCACTCAATGGGACGAAGAAGGCATCTATGCCATTTCTTTTTTCGTGTACACGCCATACAATTCGCCCTGTGAGTTTGCCATCAGCTATAATACAGAGGCAGACGTGGCGCGGGCAAAAACATCATTTGCCTCCGCCGCTGAAATCCGTTGGAATTATGCCTTTTGGCGGCAGAACACAACTTACATTCTAAACCCATACGAGGGCGACAAAAATCACGAGGATTTGATGATGGCTGTTTCCGGTATTGCAAAAGCATTGCAAACAGAAGGCTTTGTGCGTGAGAAATTTGGCGCAATCCCCATCATTGTACACGAGCTGGAATATTATGACCTAGTGCGCGATGCCACAAAAAACGCTAACCCAAACGGCGAAGCAAAGGACTTTCTTCAAGCATTGGAAAATATGTTTGCGTAACAAACAAATTACGGAAGGGGAAATAAAAATGAAAATTGTACTGGCATACTCGGGAGGACTGGACACGACGGTAATCATCCCGTGGCTAAAGGAGAATCACCAAAACTGCGAAATAATAGCGGTATGCGTAGATGTAGGCCAAGGCGACGACTACGACGCCCTAAAAGCACGCGCCCTAAAAACAGGTGCGGACAAGGTATATGTAGAGCATGTGAGCGACGAGTTTGTAACCGACTACATTTACCCTATGCTAAAAGCGGGGGCGGTTTACGAGGGCAAATATCTCTTGGGTACATCTGCTGCGCGGCCGCTGATTGCAAAAAGGCTGGTGGATATCGCGCTGGCAGAAAAAGCAGACGCCATCTGCCACGGTGCAACGGGCAAAGGCAACGACCAAATTAGATTTGAGCTTACGATAAAAGCCTTTGCGCCGCAGATAAAAATAATTGCGCCATGGCGGGAATGGGATATTCAATCTCGCGAGGACGCTATGGAATATCTGCAAAAGCGCGGCTTGGAAGTCCCGATGAAAAAAGACCAAAGCTACAGCCGCGACGAAAACCTATGGCATCTAAGCCACGAAGGGCTGGAACTGGAAAACCCCGAAACAGAGCCAAACTACAAACATCTGCTACAGTTATCCGTAAGCCCGGAGGACGCCCCCGACACCCCTTCATATGTAGAAATAGAATTTGACAAGGGAATCCCCACAAAAATTGACGGCAAGACACTCCCCCCCGCAGAGCTTGTCGCCACGTTAAACAAACTCGGCGGCAAAAACGGCATAGGCATAACCGACATAGTAGAAAACCGCGTAGTAGGCATGAAATCACGCGGCGTATACGAGACCCCCGGCGGCACGATTTTATACGCGGCTCACGCGGAGCTGGAGCATCTATGCCTGGACCGCCAAACAATGGCATACAAATCGCTAATCGCACAAAAGCTTGCGGATATCATATACGTAGGAGAATGGTTTACACCGCTGATGGACGCACTCATGGCATTTGTGAATAAGACACAGGAGACGGTCACGGGTACGGTAAAATTGAAGCTGTACAAAGGCAATATCATCCCCGCAGGCAGCAGCTCGCCAAATTCTCTTTACAGCGAAAACTTGGCAAGCTTTACCACGGGCGACCTTTACGACCACAAGGACGCGCAGGGCTTTATAAACCTAATGGGCTTGCCGATTACGGTACGCGCACTTATGCAGCAGCAAAGAGGTGCAAAATGAAGCTATGGGGTGGTCGCTTTGAGACGGGCGTAAACGAGCAGGCCAATGACTTCCACTCGTCGCTTGCCTTTGACAAGCGGCTGTACAAGCAGGACATAAAAGGAAGCATGGCACATGCAGAAATGCTCGGCAAACAAGGCATTATCCCAAAGGAAGACGCAACGGCGATTTGTGCGTCACTCGCAGAAATCCTCGCAGATATAGAAAGCGGCGCGTTGCAAATCCAAGACGCAGAGGACATTCACTCCTTTATGGAAGCGGAGCTAACCGCACGTATAGGCAAAACAGGCGGCCGACTGCACACAGGCCGCAGCAGAAACGACCAAGTAGCCCTCGACATGCGAATGTATGTAAAGGACGAAATTGACGAGATAAAAGCGTTACTTTTCCGCTTTTTACAAAAACATCTGGATACCGCACGAGACCATGTAAACACTATAATGCCGAGCTTTACACATCTGCAAAAAGCGCAGCCGATTACACTTGCACATCATATCATGGCGTACCTTCAGATGTTTAGGCGCGACTATGAGCGTTTGGAGGATTGCAGAAAGCGGGTGGATATCATGCCGCTCGGCTCGGGCGCGCTTGCGGCTACGGTTTACCCGATTGACAGAGAATTTGTGCGGGAGCGGCTGGGATTTTCTGCGATTTCGGAAAACAGCCTCGACGCCGTTAGTGACAGGGATTTTTGTATCGAGCTTGTGGCCGCGCTTTCTATTATAATGACGCATTTGAGCCGCTTTTGTGAAGAAATTATCATATGGGCTTCGGAGGAGTTTAGCTTTGTTACTGTTTCCGACGCGTATTCTACGGGGTCTTCGATTATGCCGCAGAAGAAAAATCCCGATATGGCGGAGTTAATCCGCGGAAAAACAGGGCGGGTTTACGGCAACCTCATGGGGCTGCTAACCATGATGAAAAGCTTGCCGCTGGCCTATAATAAGGACATGCAGGAGGATAAAGAAGCCGTTTTCAACGCGATAGATACTACAAAAATTTGCCTCGCGGTTTTTACGGGCATGTTTGAAGAATTAAAATTTAATAAAGAGCGCATGTACACCAGCGCGTGCGGCGGCTACACAAATGCCACAGATGCCGCCGACTGGCTTGTAAAAAAAGGCGTGACATTTCGTGAAGCGCACGAAATCATCGGCAAGCTGGTTTTGTACGCCATCGGTGAAAAAAAGCCGCTTGGCGAATTGTCGCTTGGCGAGTTTAAAAAAATCTCGGAGTTATTTGACGAGACTATTTACCCCGCGATTTCTGCCCAGGTGTGTGTAAATGCTCGCAATATCGCGGGTGGCCCTGCTGAAAGCGCGGTAAATGCTGCCATCGCAAATGCAGAAAAATATTTAGAGGGGCTAAAAAATGCCTAACATACGAATTATAGAACCCGACAAAATAATAAAAGCCGTTGCAAGGCTTTGTATCAGCGCGAATATCCACATTGGTGACGATATCTGCGAGGCTTTGCACGCAGCAAAGGCGAATGAGACCTCCGATTTGCCCCGCTCCGTTTTGGATATGCTCACAAAAAACGCAGAAATCGCAAAGAGCGAAAACCTTCCCGCTTGCCAAGATACGGGCATGGCGGTTGTTTTTGTTTCTATCGGGACAAAGGTGCATGTAGGCGGCAACCTCACCAATGCAATAAACGAAGGAGTGCGGCGCGGCTACCGCGAAGGCTTTTTTAGAAACAGCGTGGTACTCGACCCGATAAACCGCGTAAACACGGGCGATAATACACCCGCCGTCGTACATTACGATTTTGTGCCGGGCAACCAAATTAAAATCACCGTCGCACCAAAGGGCTTCGGGAGCGAAAACATGGGCGGCATACGAATGCTTAATCCTTCTGACGGGATAAACGGCGTGGAGGATTTTGTAATCGAAACGGTAAAAAATGCCGACGCAAACCCATGCCCGCCGATTATCGTAGGCGTAGGCGTGGGCGGCACTATGGAAAAAGCCGCACTTATTTCCAAGCAATCCTTGCTGCGGGAAGTGGGGAGCGAACACCCCGACCTGTTTTGGCGCGAGGTGGAATGGCGTCTTCATTCTCGGATAAACGAGCTTAACATCGGCGCGGCGGGGTTTGGCGGCGCGACTACTGCGCTTGCGGTACACATTGCAACATTTCCTACACATATCGCGGGTTTGCCTGTCGCCGTAACCGTCGGCTGTCACGCAACCCGCCATAAGACGGTGATTATATGAACAGAAGAATCAACACGCCATTTTCGGAGGACATAATAAGAAAGCTGGACGCGGGCGACCGTGTTATGCTTTCTGGCGAAATTTACACGGGGCGCGACGCCGCACATGCACGTATGGTGGAGCTGGTTTGCATTAACGAGCCGCTTCCCTTTGATGTAAATGGACAGGTGATTTACTACACAGGCCCTTGTCCTGCGCCGCCGGGGCGCGTTATCGGCTCGGTTGGGCCTACCACAAGCACGCGAATGGATGTGTATTCGCCCACGTTGATAAAGGCGGGCTTGCGCGTGATGGTCGGCAAGGGCTTACGAAGCCCCGCCGTCATGGACGCGATACAAAAATACAATGGCGTTTACCTTGCAGCCGTGGGCGGCGCGGGGGCATTGCTTTCGCTTTGCGTAAAAAAATCTGAGCTGATTGCCTTTGAGGATTTAGGCACGGAGGCTATTTACAGGCTAACCGTCAAGGATATGCCCCTCGTAGTAGCTTGTGATTGTATGGGAGGAAATATTTATGAACTACGCAAGTGAATCTCTAAAAAAACACCACGAGTGGCGCGGAAAAATAGAAATGATAAGCCGAGTACCAATAAACACACGAGAAGACTTATCGCTTGCGTACACTCCGGGTGTGGCCGCGCCATGCCTGGAAATCCAAAAGGATGTGCGTAAAAGCTATCAACTGACCCGCCGAGCAAACACAGTAGCCATAGTCACCGACGGAACAGCCGTTTTAGGGCTTGGCGACATAGGCGCGGAGGCCGCAATGCCTGTGATGGAAGGCAAGGCGGTTTTGTTTAAGGAGCTGGCCGACATAGACGCAATCCCACTTTGCCTGCGCACAAAGGATGTGGCAGAAATCGTTAAAACAATAAGTCTGCTTGCAGGAAGCTTTGGCGGGATTAACATAGAGGATATTTCCGCGCCGCGTTGCTTTGAAATCGAGCGGCGGTTAAAGGAAGTCTGCGACATACCTATTTTCCACGACGACCAGCACGGAACGGCCATTGTTGTGCTTTCCGCGCTAATAAACGCGCTGCGGATAACAAAAAAAAATTTAGCCGACATAACCGTAGTAATAAACGGCGCAGGCGCGGCAGGGATTGCCACTGCGCGGCTTTTGCTGGATTACGGTGTTAAAAAAATGCTGGTTTGCGACCGCCAAGGGATTTTAAACGCGGAACAAAGCTTAAACGACGAGCAAACTAAACTGGCGTCCGACCGTCACGGCTCACTCGCTGACGCGCTAATAGGTGCGGATGTTTTTATCGGCCTATCCGCGCCAAACTGCGTAACAAAAGAAATGGTAGCAAGCATGAACAAAGACCCCATAGTTTTCGCGCTGGCAAACCCCACGCCGGAAATCATGCCCGACTTGGCAAAGGCGGGCGGCGCGGCGATTGTCGGCACGGGGCGCAGTGATTTCCCAAATCAGATAAATAACGCCCTTGCGTTCCCCGGGGTTTTTCGCGGCGCACTGGACGTTTTTGCTCCCGACATAACCGAAAAAATGAAAATCGCCGCGGCACAAGCCATTGCAAACCACGTAAAAGACCATGAGCTAACGGCAGATTTTATAATGCCAAATCCGCTGGATAAAACACTGGCCTACGCCGTGGCTAAGGCTGTAGGAGGCCAAAATGATTAACCGTTGTTATGTAGAAAAACTTGAAGGTTTTGACGTCGCCGCAAAATCGGTAGAAAACGAGCTTTCGGAAATCCTTAACCTGCAAAACGTAAGCGTACGGATTTTTAACCGCTACGACATACAAAATCTCCCGCAAAGTCAATGGGAATATGTAAAAAATACCGTGCTGAGCGAGCCTATGGGCGATATTTGCTATGAGAAATTGCCCGATTTCGCACCGGGCGTATTTGTACTGTGCGCAGAGCCGTTGCCGGGGCAGTTTGACATGCGGGCGGATTCTTGCGAGCAGTGTATTCAAATGCTCTTGGGCGGCGAGCGGCCTTCGGTTAAAACCGCAAAAGTTTTTGCGATTTCTTTGCCTGTTGGTACGGATACAAAAAAAATCGAGGATTTTTTGATTAATCCGCTGGAATACAGAAAAGTAGTCGAGTTAATTTATATGAGCGAAGCCGAGCTAAAAATATTTCACCAAGAACGTGGTATGGCGATGTCGCTTGCCGATTTGCTGATGATACAGGCGTATTTTATAAAAGAACAGCGCGACCCCACGCCCACGGAGCTACAGGTAATTGATACCTACTGGTCGGATCATTGCCGCCACACGACATTTAACACGGTGATAAAATCGGCGGATATAGGCGACAAACGTGTAAGCGACGCGTATGATTTATTTTTGCAGGTAAACGGCAAAAAGCCTCCCACATTTATGAATATGGCAACAGCGGCGGCACGCCATCTTTTAGAAAACGGCAAGCTTCCCATGCTCGATATCTCGGAAGAAAATAATGCTTGCACCATTCGTATAAAAGTGGATTTCCCTGACGGTCAGGGAAACCCTGACGGTGAGGACTGGCTGCTGTATTTTAAAAATGAGACGCATAACCACCCCACGGAAATCGAGCCTTTTGGCGGTGCGTCCACATGTATCGGCGGCGCGATACGCGACCCGCTTTCGGGGCGGGCTTATGTTTACCACGCCATGCGGATTTCCGGCGCGGGCGACCCTCGCACGCCTATTGAAAAAACCTTGGCGGGCAAGCTTCCGCAACGAAAAATTACCGTTACCGCTGCCGAAGGGTTTAGCTCCTACGGCAACCAGATAGGCATTGCCACGGGCTTTGTAAAGGAAATCTATCACGAGGGCTATGTTGCAAAGCGTCTGGAGACAGGCGCGGTGGTAGGCGCGGCTCCGCTTTCATACGTAAGGCGAGAGACACCTGCCGACGGCGATATTGTAATATTGCTGGGCGGCAGAACAGGCCGCGACGGCATAGGCGGCGCGACAGGGTCTTCTAAAACGCATAGCACACAAACCGTTTCCGAATGCGCGTCCGAGGTACAAAAAGGCAATGCACCCGAGGAGCGAAAGCTACAGCGGCTATTTAAAAATCCCGATGTTACGCGCCTTATTAAGCGGTGCAACGACTTTGGCGCGGGCGGTGTTGCCGTAGCGGTGGGCGAGCTTGCCGACGGCTTGGAAATAAACCTGGACGCAATACCAACAAAGTATGACGGCCTAACCGGCACAGAGTTAGCAGTCTCGGAATCGCAGGAGCGTATGGCAATCGTAGTAGAAGAAAAAGACGTGGAAGCACTGCTAACCCACGCAAAATCCGAAAACATAGAAGCCAGCATAATAGCCCGTATAACCAAAAACAAACGCCTGATAATGACATGGCGAGGCCAAAAAATTGTAGACCTTGCACGAGAATTTTTGGACACAAACGGCGCGGAGCGGTGCGCAAAAATCCACGTACCGCCACATACGCCTTACACAAAACCAACCTTTAGGCTCGATGACTTAAACTTTTGTTCACAAAAAGGGCTTGTGCAACGCTTTGACAGCACAATAGGAAATTCTGCGGTTTTCGTACCATTAGGCGGCAAGTGGGAAATGACGGAAACGCAGGCTATGGCGTCACTTCTGCCCGCAAAAGGCACATCCACCGCGTCTGTAATGGCCTATGGCTTTGACGCGGATTTTACCGAGACAGACCCCTTTGGCGGCTCGGCCTATGCAGTGACTACGTCCGTGGCAAAGCTTATCGCCTGCGGTGTCGCGCTTGATACTGTGCATTTGTCTTTGCAGGAATACTTCCCGCGTTTGTATGACGACCCCACCCGCTGGGGAAAACCATTTGCCGCAATGCTTGGGGCGTTTTCGGCACAAATGGGGCTAAAAATCGCGGCAATCGGCGGCAAGGATTCCATGAGCGGCAGCTTTGGCGACTTGGATGTGCCGTCTACACTAATTTCATTTGCTGTGGGGGTCGCGGACGCGAGTGTGCTAATCAGCCCCGATTTTAAATCGGCGGACAATCCCGTGTATTTATTGGAAACACCACTCACAGCCGAAGACCTTCCCGATTACAATGCGTTGCGTGGTTTGTGGCAAAACTACACAAAATTAATCGCCGCAGGAAAAATTTTATCCGCATGGGCGTGCGAAACAGGCGGCATACACGGCGGCATAATAAAAATGTCCCTCGGCAATAAAATAGGCTTTAAAAGCGAGTGCGATTTCCCGGAAAATCAATGGGGTTCGATTATTTTCGAAGCAAGCGAAAAAATAGAAAATTTCCCTCTGCTGGGTTACACACAAAGCACCCCGACGGTAAACTCCACCCCCATAGAAAAACTTATCGAGGACTGGCAAAAACCGCTGGAAAATATCTTCCCCGTAAAGGTAAAGCAAACGGACGCACCTGTAATTTCTTCCGATAAAAAGCCCACGGCACACACTGGAAAAAGCTTTGCGCGCCCTAAAGCAATAATCCCCGTATTCCCCGGTACAAACTGCGAGTACGACACCGCCGCCGCCATAGAACGCGCAGGCGGCACAAGCGAAATCATCTTGGTGCGCAACCTCACCCCCCAAGCCTTGGAAGAATCCATCCTCGCGATGGAAAAGGCCATCGCAAATGCGCAAATGATTATCTTCCCCGGTGGGTTTTCCGGCGGTGACGAGCCTGACGGCTCGGGCAAATTTATCGTTTCGCTATTCCGCAATCCGCGTCTTACAAACGCCGTCCACGAGCTGATTAATAAAAACGACGGATTGATTTTAGGTATTTGCAACGGATTTCAGGCACTGATTAAGCTTGGGCTTGTGCCGTACGGCCAAATAAAATCAGCCATGACACCCGATTGCCCCACGCTTACATTTAATTCTATCGGCAGACACCAGTCACGATATGTTTCTGCACGGGTGGCTTCCGTGGCTTCTCCGTGGCTTTCCGAATGCAAAGTCGGTGAGGTTTATACACAGCCGATTTCCCACGGCGAAGGACGATTTTTTGCCACGGACACAACGCTTGATGAGCTGAAAGCCAACGGCCAAATCGCCTTCCAATATGTAGACGAAAACCCAAACGGCTCCGTATGGGCGATAGAAGGCATAACAAGCCCCTGCGGCCGCGTTTTAGGCAAGATGGCTCACACCGAACGCTATGGAGAATTTACAGCAAAAAATATACCCGGCAATAAATTTCTGCCGCTTTTTGAGGGTGGCATACGTTACTTTATGTAGCTGATTTTATGTTGTCAAGGGGACACTTCTCTAAGCAAAAATGCAGTATTTACGCAGGCTGGAGCGGTTTTGTCAAAAACATCTACGATGTGGCGTCATAGCACGGGCGCGGGAAATGTTTATGCTATGGTTAAACCGTTTATGACGCATGTAGAAAAATCGGCTTCGCCTATGGCTGTGGTTTTACTCATTGCGGATTTTTCAAATTTGCCGTAGCCGTTCATTTTTAAAAATTCTTTTGTAATCGCAGACCTGTCTGCGCCTGTGTCGAGGATAAACAACCGTTCCCTGTAATATTGTCAAGGGTTGCAAACTAAAAAATTGCGTTTGAGAAATAAAATAGCCCAAAGCGGTTGACTGCTCTGGGCTGAGTTACTAATCTTGATAATTACGTTGCGGGGCGTTACGGTTTATTGCATGGCAGTTTGCTTATTAACAGAAGTTAGCGTAGTGTATAATCAGTAAAATCCTAAACATGAGGTCGCATTGTGCTTTCAATTTACTTCGCCAATCCGTTTCGAGTGCGATTCCACCATATGGACCCCAATAAAACGAATTTCTCTTTTTACAAGATTTGAAATTCAAATTTAAGTCTCCATCAATAAGCGTAAGCATTGTTTCATATTCATTTTTTAGCACGGGCACATGATTTACAATCCCACATCGTGCGTACAGTTCCATTATATCGAACCATGAAGGTCTTACGATTTCATCTTGTATTGAACCGCCTGTGATTGACGTAAAAAGAAACGACCAACACGGGCTTATAAATTGCCCCCGCTTGTAGGTATAAACATCAACACCGGATTGCGAGAAGGTTGAAAGGTGGTTAATACTTTCGGCTAACAATGTCCTGTTTTGTTCGCTTCGCCAGCTTTGGCTGTGAGCAAGCATACGAAGGTGATACATACACGGCCACAAAACACCTTGCTTGAAAGAAGCCTTCTTTCTGTGCGTTTCGACCACTTCTTCAGATTTTTCATAATTTAACACGTTCGCAAAATTAGCAAGAGAAAAATCTACATCATATTTCAAATCAATAAAATGTCCCTCAGGTAAAAGATACTCGTACCCTGCCCTCAAAATAACCGAGCTTCTGTACAGATATAACCCAAATGATGTATATGAATAATCCGTGTCGGGTGTTTTTGGCTCTTTAACCGTGTATGCGGAATCGAACGGTTCCTTTTGCAAAAAACAGTTTATCGCTTTTGAAATATATTCATTGTCATGTGGAAAGCCCTTTTCTACAAGATAACGTAAACCGACTTCCATGTTGTCGTAATATTTTCCGCCGGTATAATTGCCGTGAAACGCATTACCAAACCAGCCATCGGGTTTTTGTGATTGTATAATGAGTTGAACAATTTTTTCGGGGAGTATTTTGTTCAATAGTTCGGCTTCTTCGCCTTGCGTTAGGTTGTTTAATATTTCTTTTTTAATGCGCAAAACGGTAGAAGGATTTGCATTGTCTAAAAGAAATTTGATTATTTTTTCCTTCATGCATTACACCGCCTAATATAAAATCGTTGCGCCAATCACAGCAAACTTCCGCAACGCACATAATGATTCTACACTGACATTGTACCATGCCCCATGCCATAATTCCACAGTAAAATCGCCGTTCGCCCAAAAAAGTGCGGCAGAGCGGCAGGGAAACGGTGGTGGGTAAAGCAAAACGGCGCGGGGAAAAGGATTGATTTTATCCTGTTCCCCGCTGTCGGTTGCGTGGTGGGTGAACATTTACCCTGTCTACCTATCCATGCCCTGTATCCGTGCGGGCCAACCGTGGCAAATGGTGTTTTGGTATGTGGGGGAGTGAATATTTTTACCCCCCATTAGGGGTCGTTCTGGCAGGGGCGGTTGTCCCGCTTTTTTGAAAATTTCTCTTTATTGGGCTTGTGACAAAATGGGGTGATTGGAACAAAAAATTTCCCCTCTACTTTCCCTCCCGTTTTTTCGCATTGTAAATTCCAACTCTTGAAAAATTTTTTATCTCTCTACTACCCCTCCCGATTTTTTGCGGGGTTAATAACCCTCATCGCATAATTTTTTTGAACAAGGCAAAACCCGCCGATAAAATCGACGGGTCGGGGTGTTCGGTGCGGGGTGTTTTGTCTGTTTAATTTGCAAAAAAATAACCCCTCTACCAACAGGCAAAAGAGGGGTCATGCGTTGCTCGTTAATTCGTGATAAAATTATCCTACACCTTTAGGTGTTGCGTTGGAAGCGGTGGGATAGCTTTTCCGAGGCAGACCACCACTTCGGTGCTTTGGCTTGGCTTGTGTGGCGTTTATTTGCGCCTGTATGCGTTATAAACCGCCACCGTGGTATGTTTTGCTCCTTTCCTGTAAAACTGCCTTAAACCGTTGCGAATGAGCCAGTTGTACATATTTTAGTGGTGGTTTTAGTTTGCCACCCTTTAGAGAGTAACCTATCTTTTTTCTTTATGGTGCTGCTGGACGGTGAAATTATGCTCCGTATTTGTATTGTTTTTCCTGTGCTAAACTCAGAAACCAGATTTAAGTAATCCAACTGCATCTTCCCCTCTTGTGTGCTGTGATAAATAAACATAATCGTCATCTTCTGTATTTTCGTAGGGGATAAGCTTTTCCATTTCTTCTTGGTCGTCTGCTGTGCCGACAAATATCCCGCCGATAAAATTCATATGGAAAATATCTTTATATTGCGGGTCTTTAAAAACAACCCATTTATCGGGGTATTTGGCTTTTGCTTCTTCCCATGTAATAAACATAAATAATCACTTCCTTTAGTAATTACAATATATCATGCGGGGCAAAAAATCAACACGGCAAGCAACTTACTCCATAATTTTTTCTTTGACAAATTCCATTCCCTATGGTAGTCTGTTCCCATTGAACAGCAAGGGTGCTGTGGACACAAATCCGTGCCGCAGTGTCTTTTTTTGTTTCAATTTATACCAAGATGCGAAAACGGAGTGACGTAATGATAGATATGCGATTGGCAGAAATGTTAAAAGGCGGCGTTATTATGGACGTTATGACGCCGGAGCAAGCAAAAATTGCAGAGGCCGCGGGCGCATGTGCGGTGATGGCATTGGAGCGGATACCTGCGGACATACGTGCTGCGGGCGGAGTGTCGCGCATGAGCGACCCTGCGATGATAAAGGAAATACAACGCGCCGTTACCATCCCTGTAATGGCAAAGGTACGTATCGGGCATTTTGTAGAGGCAAAAATCCTGCAAGCCATCGAGATAGATTACATCGACGAAAGCGAAGTGCTCACCCCCGCCGATGACAGCTTTCATATCGACAAAACACAGTTTAAAATACCGTTTGTGTGTGGTGCAAAGGACTTAGGCGAAGCCCTGCGCCGCATACAAGAAGGCGCGTCGATGATACGCACAAAGGGCGAGGCAGGCACAGGCGACGTGGTACAAGCAGTGCGCCATATGCGAAAAATGACAGGACAAATCCGCGAGCTAACCGTAAAATCCCCCGATGAGCTGTACGACACGGCAAAACAACTCGCTGTACCGTATGAGCTTGTGAAAAATGTAGCGCAAAACGGAAAATTACCCGTCGTAATGTTTTCCGCAGGCGGCGTTGCCACCCCTGCCGACGCCGCGTTAATGATGAGCCTTGGCGCAGAAGGTGTTTTTGTAGGCTCCGGCATTTTTAAATCGGGCGACCCGGCAAAACGTGCGGCGGCGATTGTGCAAGCCGTAACAAATTACAAGGACGCAAAAATTTTGGCAGAAGTCTCCGAGGACTTAGGCGAAGCAATGGTAGGCATAAACGAGCAGGAAATAAAACTATTAATGGCAGAGCGCGGGCAATGAAAATAGGCGTATTGGCTTTGCAAGGCGCGTTTATCGAGCATATAAATATGCTTAAAGCCTTGGGCGCAGCCCCCGTAGAAATCCGCCAAAAAGCCGACTTAGCCCCCGATTTTAGCGGGCTGGTTTTGCCCGGCGGCGAAAGCACGGTTATGAGCCTGCTGCTGCATAAACTGGGTTTATTTGAGCCGCTCCGCACAGCTATCATTGGTGGCTTGCCCACCTTTGGCACATGTGCGGGGCTTATTTTATTGGCACAGCATTTTAATGTGCTGGACGTTGCCGTAAACCGCCACGGCTTTGGGCGGCAGATAAACAGCTTTAGCGAATACGGGGATTTTGCGGGGCTTGGACAAACGCCCATGGTATTTATCCGAGGCCCGTACATCACGGAGGTCGGAGACGATGTAAAAATTTTGGCTCGCGCAAAAGATAAAATCGTAGCAGTACAGCAAAATAACATACTGGGAGTGGCATTCCATCCCGAGCTTACAGATGACAGCAAGGTGCATGAATATTTTTTAAAAAAAACTATTGACAAATAAAAAAACCTGTGTAACAATAGCTCTCGTGGCAAAGGTGCCGAGGAAACCCGTTGGGGGTTATCGCTCGGCATTTTTAATATAACGACAGCAAAGACGCTGTGGATACTTTTGTATCCCGGCGTCTTTCTTGTTTGTATAACATAACGGCCAAAGGCCGCCTATGTTATAGACATCCCGCCGAGAAATTGCGAAGCAATTTCCCGGCATAGAACTAAAAAGAGGAGGATATTAAAATGACACAAATCCCGGAACTATTCGGAAGCATGGTTTTCAATGACTCGGTAATGAAATCGAGGCTTCCAAAGGACATTTACAAGGCACTTAAAAAGACAATGCAGCTTGGTACACACTTGGAGTTGGACGTTGCAAACGTAGTAGCCAACGCAATGAAGGACTGGGCGACAGAAAAAGGCGCGACACACTTTACGCACTGGTTTCAGCCGATGACAGGCTTCACGGCGGAAAAACATGACGGCTTTATTTCACCGGCAGGTGACGGAACCGTTATCATGGAATTCTCCGGTAAGGAATTGGTACGCGGCGAGCCGGACGCCTCCAGCTTTCCGTCAGGCGGTCTGCGCTGTACCTTTGAGGCGCGTGGTTATACCGTTTGGGACACGACCTCATATGCATTTATCAAAGACGGCTCTTTGTACATCCCCACAGCGTTTTGCTCCTACGGCGGCGAGGCGTTGGATAAAAAAACACCGCTTCTGCGCTCCATGGAGGCGATTAACAAACAGGCACTGCGTATTCTAAAGCTTTTCGGAAGCAAAGCGAAAAGCGTAAGCACCACCGTAGGGCCGGAGCAGGAGTACTTCCTTATTGACAAAGACGTATACTTAAAACGTCCCGACCTCGTATATACAGGCCGCACACTATTCGGCGCAAGCCCACCAAAAGGGCAGGAGCTGGATGACCACTACTTTGGTGCAATAAAGCCCCGTGTAGCCGCATTTATGAAGGAATTCGAAGAAGAAATGTGGAAGCTCGGCGTTACCGCAAAAACAAAACATAACGAAGTAGCACCCGCACAGCACGAATTTGCTCCGATTTTTTCCACAACAAACATAGCAACCGACCATAACCAGCTTGCAATGGAAATGCTAAAAACCGTAGCAGGACGCCACGGACTTGCGTGTCTTCTCCACGAAAAGCCCTTCGCCGGTGTAAACGGAAACGGTAAGCATAACAACTGGGCGATTTCCACCGACCTTGGACAAAACCTACTCGAACCGGGCGAAACACCCTACGAAAACGCACAGTTTTTATTATTCCTCGTTGCTGTAATCAAAGCGGTTGACGATTATCAAGACCTGATGCGCGTATCCGTAGCAAACGCGGGCAACGACCACCGCCTCGGCGCAAACGAAGCCCCTCCCGCCATCGTATCCATGTTCCTTGGCGACGAGCTTACGGGAATCCTCGACGCGATAGAATCCGGCGCGGAATACCACGGACCCGACAAGCAGCCCATGGAAATCGGCGTAACCGTTTTGCCCCACTTCCCAAAAGACACAACCGACCGTAACCGCACCTCGCCGTTTGCATTCACGGGCAATAAATTTGAGTTTAGAATGCTCGGCTCCACGTTTTCCATCTCCGGCGCGAATATTGTGCTAAATACCGCCGTAGCAGAAATCCTCGGCCAGTTTGCCGACACATTGGAAAGCTCAAAAAACTTTAATGCCGACCTTGCCGCGCTGGTTAAAAAGACAATATGCGCACACAAGCGGATTATCTTTAACGGCAACAACTACGCCGATGAGTGGGTGGAAGAAGCAAATAAACGCGGGCTATCCAACCTACGCACCACAGTAGAAGCCCTGCCCGCATTTATCGCCAAAAAAAGCATAGATGTATTTACAAAGCACGGCGTTTTTACAGAAACGGAAATAAAATCACGCTACGAAATCCTTGTAGAAGGCTATTGCAAAACCATCCACATCGAAGCACTAACCATGGTAGACATCGTAAACGAAGAAATCATCCCCGCCTGCGTAAGCTACCAAAACGAGCTGGTAAAGCTGCTTAGCAGGAAAAAATCCGCAGGCGACTTCGACTGCACCATGGAAGAACGACTGCTCACCAAAATTTCCAAGCTATGCACATGCCTCGTGAAAAAACTCGACACCTTAGACGCCGCACTCCTAAAAGTAGGCGAAGAACACGAAGCAATCGCACATGCAAAGCTTTACCGCGACGTAGTATTTGCAGCAATGAACGAACTACGGCTTTCCGCAGACCAGTTGGAAACCTGTGTTTCTAAAAAGCACTGGCCGCTCCCGTCTTATGGGGAGATTCTATACAGTGTTAACTAACTAAAACAGCGGGGGCTATGCACGGGCGCAGTAAGCGAAGCGCACGCGCCACCCCCCGCACCCCCTGCAAACTTTTTAAAAAAAGTTTGACAAAAAAACGACATTGGGAGGAATTTTTATGCTAGGAATCGTACTTGTAATCGTAGGTTTTGTATTGTTTCATAATGCTTGGTTTGGGCTTTTTGGAGAAGTTAAGGGAGAGAAAGCCGGTAAAACGCTTTCTGTGGTTAACTTCCTTGGTGGTGCTTCCATATTGGCTATTGCCGCATTTATGCTTTTGTCGCCGGATGTTTATGGCGGGTCGTATTTTTCCGTGATGATTTACTTCATGGTGGGTCTTACTTACATTTACATCGGCTTTGACCACTTGTATGGGCTTGATGCAAAGCCATTTGGCGTATTTTGTCTCACCGGCGCGATTGCACTTTTTATCGGCGGCGTGCTTACCATAGAGGGTGGACTTGATACTTGGCGCGAGGTATGGTTACTGATTTGCTGGTTTTCTTGGGCGTTTCTGTGGTTTATCTTGTTTCTCGAATGCGCACTTGAGAAAAAATTCGGCAAGCTTACGGCGGTTACGTGCCTTGTCACTACCTTCTACACAGGCTGGATTCCCGGTATGATGATGTTGGCAGGTTGGTGGTAAAATGAGCTACAGAACACATAACTGCGGAGAACTCCGCAAAAAAGATGTCGGCCGGCAAGTAAAACTTGCCGGCTGGATTGATATAATCCGCGACCACGGCGGAGTGACGTTTATACATTTGCGTGACCACTATGGGGTTACGCAAATTGTGCTTGACAGGGCATATGAAATTGGGCGCGAATATGTAATTTCCGTAGACGGCACGCTGCGCGAGCGCGACAGCGATACAATAAATGAAAAGCTACCCACGGGTGAAGTAGAGCTAAAGGTAGAAAATCTCACAGTGCTTGGTGAGGTGTACAGACAGCTACCATTTACAATAGAAGAATCCACCCAAACCCGCGAAGATGTTCGCCTAAAATACCGCTTCCTAGACCTGCGTAATCCTGATGTGCATAAAAATATCGTCCTGCGCTCGGAAGTAATAAAATTTATGCGCACAAAAATGGAGCAGCTTGGCTTTATGGAGATTCAAACTCCCATTCTAACATCCTCGTCACCAGAAGGCGCACGTGATTACCTTGTGCCAAGCCGAAAGCATAAGGGTATGTTTTATGCCTTGCCGCAAGCCCCGCAGATTTTTAAGCAGCTTCTTATGGTGAGCGGCTTTGACAAGTATTTTCAAATCGCGCCATGCTTCCGCGATGAGGATTCCCGCGCAGACCGTTCTCCGGGCGAGTTTTACCAGCTCGATTTCGAAATGGCTTTCGCCACACAGGAGGATGTTTTTAGCGTGGCAGAATCCGTGTTGCACGATACATTTGCGGCATTTTCCGATAAAAAAATTACCGCTGCACCTTTCCCGCGCATTCCCTTTGTCGAGTGCATGGCAAAGTACGGCACGGATAAGCCGGATTTGCGCAACCCGCTGGTTATCACCGACCTAACCGATTTTTTTGGCGATGTAAGCTTCGCGCCGTTTAAAAACAAGCCTGTGCGCGGTATCGTGGCAAACTGTGCAAACCGCGCAAAATCTTTTTTCGAAAACATGCTGGCCTTTGCAGAAGAAATAGGTATGCCGGGATTGGGATACATTTCTGTGTTGGAGGGCTTGGAATTAAAAGGCCCCATCGTAAAATTTCTTTCCTCGGAAAAGCAAAATGAGCTATTGTCCTCGCTAAAGCTTAAAGAAAATGATACGGTGTTTTTTATATGCGCACATAAAAACCTCGTGGATTCGCAAGCCGGGCAAATCCGCACAGAGCTTGGCAAGCGTCTGGATTTAATCACCGACGAGTTTGCGTTCTGCTTTGTCACCGACTTCCCTATGTACGAAAAAAACGAAATCACAGGCGCGATAGAATTTACACACAACCCGTTCTCCATGCCCCAAGGCGAAATGCACGCGTTAGAAAACCTTGACCCAACAGAAATCACAGCTTTCCAATACGACATCGTATGTAACGGCATAGAGCTTTCTTCCGGTGCGGTACGCAACCACCGCCCCGACATCATGGCAAAAGCATTCGCGATAGCGGGCTACAAAACGCAAGAAATCGAAGAAAAATTTCCTGCGCTGTATAACGCCGTCCAATACGGCGCACCACCCCATGCAGGCATGGCCCCGGGCATAGAACGAATCCTAATGCTGCTATCCAATAACGAAAATATCCGCGAAGTAACCGCCTTCCCCATGAACGCCAACGCACAAGACCTACTACTCGGCGCACCAAACACTATATCGGAAGCACAGCTACGCGAGGCAAATATTAAAATACGGTAGTGCTTTTCTCACGCTAGCCCTTGTTTACATCTTCGATTAGCTTGCGCATACGCATTCCGTGTTCTATTGCATCGTCGTAGATAAATTTTATTTCCGGGGTTTGGCGTAGATTTATTGTGTCTGCTATGCGCTTGCGTATAAAGCCTGTCGCACTGGTTAAGGCTTTCATTGTTTCTTCTTGCTTTGCTTCGTCACCAAAGATGGATACGCGTATCTTGCAGTGCTTTAAGTCGTTTGTTGTTTCTGCACCCAGGACGGATACTACCGCTCCTATGCGTGGGTCGGAAAGCTCGGAACGGATTACATCTGCCGATACGCGTGCGATTTCGTCGTTGATTCTTATTAGTCTTGTTTTCATATTAGCGGGGAATCTCCTCCATGACATACGCTTCTACTTTGTCGCCTTCTTTTATGTCGTTGTAGTTTTTGAATACCATGCCGCATTCGTAGCCCGAGGCTACTTCTTTGGCGTCGTCCTTAAAGCGTTTTAGGGTGTCCAAAGTGCCGTCGTAGATTACGCGGCCGTCGCGCACTATGCGGATTTGGGCATTGCGGGTGATTTTGCCGTCGATTACGTGGCAGCCCGCGATTGTGCCTACGCCGGACGCTTTAAAGATTTGGCGGATTTCTGCGTTACCCAAGATTTTTTCTTTAAACTCCGGGTCTAGCATTCCCTTCATCGCCGCTTCTATGTCATCTATTGCGGAGTAAATTACGCTGTACATACGAATGTCTACGTTTTCGGTTTCTGCGACGGATTTTGCTACAGGCTCGGGGCGCACGTTAAAGCCCAGTATTATTGCATTGGAAGCGGAGGCCAGCATTACGTCGGACTCGGTTATCGCGCCTACGCCTGTGTGGATTATACGAACGCGTACTTCTTCGTTGGTAAGTTTTTCCAAACTGCCGCGGAGGGCTTCTACAGAGCCTTGTACGTCGGCCTTTACTACGATGTTAAGGTCTTTTACTTGGCCTGCCTGTATTTGGTTAAAGAGGTCTTCTAGGGACACTTTGCCTTGGGTCGCGCTTATTAGGTTTTCGCGGCCTTTTGCCACCACTGTCTCGGAAAGCTGACGAGCTTGCTTGTCGGAGGTTGCGGCATAAAGGGTGTCGCCTGTGGTGGGGACTTCTGCGAGGCCGATAATTTCTACTGTGCGGGACGGGCCTGCGGTTTCTACGTTTTCGCCGCGGCTGTTTACCATGGCGCGAACGCGACCGCTAACTGCACCTGCCACCACGGGGTCGCCTACACGGAGTGTGCCTTCTTGGACGAGGATGGTGGCTACGGGGCCGCGTCCTTTGTCCAGTTTGGCTTCTATTATGCTGCCGCGTGCGGGCTTGTTGGGGTTGGCTTTCAGCTCTTTCATTTCCGCTACAAGCAGAATCATTTCCAGTAGCTGGTCTATTCCCATTTTTTCGCGTGCGGATACAGGCACGGTGATTGTTGTGCCGCCCCAGTCCTCGGATTGCAGGCCGTGGTCTGTTAACTGTTGTTTTACCTTGTCGGGGTTTGCGTTGGGTTTATCCATCATTGTGATGGCCACGATGATTTCTACCCCGGCGGCCTTGGCGTGGTTGATGGCCTCTACGGTTTGCGGCATTACGCCGTCGTCGGCAGCCACTACGAGGATGGCGATGTCGGTGATTTGCGCACCGCGCATACGCATGGCTGTAAAGGCCTCATGGCCCGGTGTATCCAAGAATGTCACGCGTTTATTTTCATTAGATTTAAGGCGAACGCTGTACGCACCGATATGCTGGGTAATGCCGCCGCTTTCCGACTGCTGCACGTTTGAGCTGCGGATAACGTCGAGAAGCGAGGTTTTTCCGTGGTCTACGTGACCCATTACCACAACTACGGGCGGACGCGGAACAAGGTCCTTTTCGTCGTCCGGCTCGGTGCTGAAGGCTTCCGCGAATACGTCTACTTCTACGTATTCGTCCACGAGTACGCCGAAGGATTCGCCTACCATGGTGGCCGTCTCAAAGTCAATTGTTTGGTTGGCCGTTACCATAAGCCCGTTTTTCATCAGGACTTTGATGACATCGGCATTAGAACGTAGCAGTTTTTCCGCGAGGTCGCGTACCGTGATTGTTTCGGCTACGGTAATCATCGTTACCGTCGGCTGAACGCGCACAGGCATGGGGCGTTTTGCGGGCTTGCTCCGCCCTGCCCTGCGGTCCAGGCCTTGACGGTTTTCCTTGCTGTAGTTGTCTTTTTTATCTTTTTTGCTGATTGAGTTTGCTTGCTGGATACGATTCCATTGTTGGCGTTTGTCGTCCTTGGTCGGCTCGGTTTTTTTAAGCTCCGTAGTACCGCCGCGGCCTGCGCCGCCGCCAAATCCACCACCGGGGCGTCCTCCGCCGCCTTGGCCGGGACGTCCTCCGCCGAAGCCACCGCCACCCGGGCGATTGCCTCCGAAGCCGCCACCTTGGCCGCCGCCGGGACGGTTGCCGCCAAAGCCTCCACCTCCCGGGCGATTGCCACCAAAGCCTCCACCGGCGC